>Ga0265328_10000163_pt1 | contig 30684 bp, 26 predicted proteins | sample 41624metaG_FD_202086 | JGI IMG/M metagenome (GOLD analysis project Ga0265328, IMG submission 202086) | Rhizosphere microbial communities from Carex aquatilis grown in University of Washington, Seatle, WA, United States - 4-16-24 metaG | ecosystem: Host-associated > Plants > Roots > Rhizosphere...
CTGTACGAACCGCTCGACCGTCCCACGCCGCGGAAGTTGAAGCGCAGCACGGTCGCGCCCGCGTCAGTCAGCGCCTTGGCCACGCGATAGACGACATTGTTGTGCATGGTGCCGCCGGGCTGCGCCCCGCCCGGCCGAGGATGCGGATGGCAGACCACCACCGCCGCGAAGGGCGACGGGTTCTCTTTCAGGATCGCCTCGAGCTGTCCGTGAGCCACCGGCAGATCGAAGCGTCCCGAGGTGGGGATGGGAGGAGACGTCATCGCCCAGATCTACGACAGATCGCCGGCATGCTCACCGTCGAATGTACGCCTCGCTAAGTTGGTTCGTCGGGGGCGGCCGTCTGCGTCGTGTCGGCCGAGGGCGAGTCGCTGGCCGGGACCGGCACGGCCTCGGGCGTGTCGGCGATCGAGACCAGCCGCCGGCGCTCATCCTCGGGACCGGTGAAGGCGACGCCCGCGCGCCGGATCGATTGCTGCCGGCTCTTGAGGGTCACCGGTAGCGCCGGCTGCCCCGGCAGCTGCACGAAGCACAGCGTCGCCGTCACGCCCAGCTCCAGCTCCGTCGCGACTTCGAGCGCCGCGCCCGATATCGAGAGATCGACGACACGCACGGCCACCTCGCGCGCGCCGATCCGCAGCACCGCCGCCCAGTCGACCTCGTGCCGCACGTACTTGCGGCGGTAGCGATCGATCCGCCGGGACAGGCCCACGGTCTCCCCGTCGACAGGCGCGGCGGGCGCCGGCGTCTCCGGAGCGGCGTCGATCGACGGCACCGAGGGCGACTCCTCGTGCAGCAGGTACTCCGCCATGCGCAGGAACGTCCGCCCGTTGCGGTCGGGACCGACGTCGCGCAACGGCCCGCGGGTCCATGGTCCGACCTGCGTCAGTCGCGCCTGCGCGCGCAAGCATCCCACGACCGGCAGGTCGATCGACAGCTGGGCGCGCGCCAGGCGCGAGAACGCGTGCACGATCTCGATCTGCTCCGCCGTGGCAGCGTGATTGCCGACCAACCCGGCGGCAAATCCGAGCGCGGGCAGACCCGCCGCGGCCGCGGCCTCGGCCTCGAGCACCGGGCGCGCCGCGGCGGTGCGCGCGGCGTGCGTGAGAAAGTCGAGCGATGCGCTCAGTGACGACTCTTCGGCCGAGGTGACCAGGAGGCCGGTCTCGGCGAGCGAGAAGAAGTCGAGGAGATCGTCGTGATTCGTCGCGCAGAGATCGATGATCACCACCTCGGCCTCGAGCGCGCGCAGCTGGCGCACCAGCAGGCGCCGCTGGTCGCCGTCGAGCCCCGTCGCGCCGAGCCGCCGCATGCCCTGGCGCGTCCCACCCGCGACGAGGTGCAGGTTGCGGATCGTCGTGCTGGTCAGCGACGCGTCGAGGTTCTGGATCTCCTCGCTGAGCAGCGCCTGCCAGCCGAGGGCCGGCCGCTCGACGCCGAGGATGCCATGCAGCGCCGGCGTGCGGAGATCGAGATCGACGGCGATGACCTGCGCGCCCAGGTTGGCGATCGCCACCGCCAGGTGCGCGGTGACGGTGCTCTTGCCGACGCGTCCACCGGTCGACCCGACGGCGATCACGCGCGTCCCGACGCTCGCGGGCGGCGGCGGGTGCCAGCCACCGCGGGCAAGGAGCTCCACCCTCCCGACGCCGACCGACGCGAGAGCGGATCCGGACCGGCGGGGGGGCCGCATGGACGACTCCATCGATTCGACGCTGGAAGATCATCGCCATTTGGGGTCTCCGACTTGAGCCGCGCCCAATGTGTGGCGCGCCCGGTCCGAGGGCGTGTCACGTCGCTGTCGGTTTCTAAAGAATTGAAAAGAGGGGCCGATGGACCTTTACATGCACTCTCGTACAGAGGCGACGCCTTATGGCGATATCGGCGGTTAGGACGACGGAGCCGATGACGCTGGCCAACGCTGGAGGACTGGTTCACGGGCCGCAATCGCCGCTGGTCGAGACCAAGCGCACGTGCGCCCGCATCGCTGCCAGTCACGCGAGTGTATTACTGACCGGAGAGACCGGCACGGGGAAAGAGGTCTTCGCGCGTTTCATCCACGGCGCCAGCCCGCGCGCCAGCAAGCCGTTCGTGCCCGTGAACTGCGGTGCCATTCCCGAGACGCTGCTCGAGAGCGAGCTCTTCGGCTACGTCAAAGGTGCGTTCACTGGCGCCATCGCCGCCCGCCGCGGGCGCGTGTCGCTGGCCGAGGGGGGCACGCTGTTCCTCGACGAGGTCGGCGAGCTGCCGCTCACGCTGCAGGTCAAGCTGTTGCGCCTGCTGCAGGAGCGCTCGTTCGAGCCGATCGGCAGCTCGGAGTCGGTGCAGGCGAACTTCCGCCTCATCGCCGCGACCAACCGCGACCTGGCCGACGAGGTCAAGGCGGGCCGCTTCCGCAGCGACCTCTATTATCGACTGCACGTCTGCCCGATCCACCTGCCGGCGCTGCGTGAGCGTTCCAACGACATCGCGCACCTGTTCGCGCACTTCTGGGCGCGGCGCGGCGAGACTCGCGCCATCGAGCCGGGGGTCATGCAGTGCCTGTCGACGTACGCGTGGCCGGGCAACGTGCGCGAGCTCGAGAACCTGGTGGAGCGCGTGTCGGTGTGCGCCGAGGGCGACATCATTCGCGTCGCTGACCTGCCGCTGGGCGTGCGCGCGCCGCACCTGGGCGCCATCGAGGGGCAGTACGTGCGCGAGAACCTGATCCCCAACGACGAGACGCCCATGGCGACGGTGTCCTCGCTGGTGTCGGCGGCCGCTGCTACCGAGCCGCGGCCCATCGAAGCGGTCGCCGCCGAGCTGCGCGGCGCGCTCCGGGCGGCGTCGGCGCTCGCGGCGTCGCAGCTCGTGCCGTCGCTGATCGGAGGCGACATCGCCTCCGACGAGGAAGAGCCGACCGAGATTCGCGCGAGCGGCGCGACGCCGACGCCGGCGCTGCAGTTGCCGATCGATCTTCCGACGATGCTACGTGAGCTGGAGAACGCGTACATCAACGCAGCTCTCAGCCACACCGGCAGCAACAAGAAGGAAGCGGCGAAGCTGCTGGGCATGGGGCGCACGACGCTGGTCGAGAAGCTGCGCCGTCGCAATACCGACGCGTCACGCTCCTGACCGGCCGCGCGCCACCTGGCTGACGCCCGCGCGAGCTGCACGGCTTCCATCGGTGCCGTGATCCGCGCGCAACGCGGCTCGCGCGTCGTATTGATGGCGCGCGCGGCCGGCACGGGCGCTGCAATGGTGAGCAAGTGGAGTCTCGCAATTGGTTTCACACGCGCTCACACTGCTACTCGCGCTCGCCGCCGCCGACGACAAAGGTCCGATCGGCGTGAACGTGACGACCGCGATCGCCACCGAGCGCATTCCGCTGGAGCCGGCGCGCGGGCCGATCGACATCGTCTCGGATCCCTATGCGGCTCGCATCGAGCTGCGTGGGCAGCAGCCGCAGCCGCAGCTGGCCGCGCGCATCGCCCTCCACGCGGGCACGATCTGTCCGACGGTGAAGGTGATCGGTAACGCCGTCGAGCTCACCTGCCGCACGCGCCGCTTCGAGGCGGTGCTGACCACCGAGGGGACGAAGAGGTTCCTCGACATTCAAGAGCTACGCGGTCTGCCCTGGCGCGAAGGGCTCGCGGGTCCGCCCTTCTATCATTACGAGCCGGTTCGCAGCGGGATCGGCGGCGCGTGCCCAGGAACGAACGCGGCGTCGCGCGGTGAATGTGCGCTGCTGGCGGGCCAGCAGCTCAAGGCCGCGACGCAGTTTCGCTCGACGCTCGAGAGCGGAGATTTTCAGATAGCGGCGCTGCGCCTCGGCGACCTGGCGCTGGGCACGGGCGATCCGGCGACGGCGATTGGCTGGTACCGCCGCGCGGGGACCGCGGGGACGTTCGGGCGCATGGCTCGCGCGCGCATCTGCGAGCTGGACGGCGGCTGCCTGAAGTCGCCCGAGGTCTTCCGGCGGGTCTTCGATCCGCACGGAATGCCGGATCCGGTGCGCGCGGAGATGACCATTCGCGGGATTCGTGCCGAAGCACTGGAGGGGCATCTTGGCTCGGCGACGCGGATGATGTGGCAGGTGATTCGTGGGGGCTCGCTGGCATGGGTGTGCCGCGAGGGGGGTGAGGTGATCTGCCGCCGTGTGCTCCTCGAATACATGCGCGAGGCGGCGACCGCGCCCGTGCGCACGAAGGAGAAGGCGGCCCAGCCCGAGAAAGAGAAGGAAGCGCCGCTCGCCGGAGCTCATCCGTCGACCGTGCTGGCGGTGGCTCTGGGTGCGCTGGCCAGCGCTGCTGGGATCGGCGCTCCCTCTCCGAGCGCCTCTGATGTCGGCGCCGGGGCGCCGAAGGCCACCGCCGGCCATGGAGCTGCAAAGACGCCCCCTGACGGTGGCGCCAACACCTCCTCCGTCGCGACGACGGCGCCTGCCGCGCCCAACACCGCCGCGAAGGCGCCCGCGGCGCCCGAACATCCGGCGCCCGCGCGCGACGAGCCCAGCGGGCCCACCGAACCCGAGATGGCGATGGAGGTCTATCTGTCGTTGCCCGCGTGGGATCGCGGCCCGCTCGCGCCCGAGCTGTCCGAGGCCGCGGCCGACATGGCCAGCCACATCGGCGCGCCGGTGTTCGGCGGCCACATCCTGTCGTCGGTCCTGTCCGGCGTCCCGCCGGAGAAGCTTGCGGCGCATCTGCTCAGGGCCGCCGAGCTCTACCTCGACGGTGACGACATCGCCCGCACGCGCCTGGTGATCGAATATGCGCGTACGCGTCTCGGCAAGCGTGTCACCGGACGTTGGATCGCGCTCGAGAAGAGGCTGGCCGCGCGCGTGGCCATGGAAGACGAGGCGGCGGCCGAGCCGCCGCTGAAGACCGAGCTCGACGCCGATGCGATCGCACGCGAGCTGGCGGCCGCGCGCGCCGCCTCGGCCCGCGCGCAGATCGCGCGCGCCGAACATGCCCCCAAGAGACAAGGAGACCAACCATGAACCTCGCCCGCACCATCGGCTCCGCACCGACGCCCGCCGCGCCCACGGGGAGGCCCGCCGCGCCGATCCCGGTCGCCGAGAGCGCCGTCATGCGCGAAGTGCTGGGCGCGGCCGAGGACGTCGCGATGGGAAACACCACGGTGCTCGTGCTCGGAGAGAGCGGCACCGGCAAGGAGATCGTCGCGCGCTACATCCACCGCTGCTCGCCGCGCGCGAGCGGCCCGTGGGTCGCCGTCAACTGCGCCGCGATGCCGGCCGAGTTGCTGGAGAGCGAGCTCTTCGGCCACGAGCGCGGCGCTTTCACCGGCGCCGCCGAGCGCCGCGTGGGCCGCATCGAGCAGGCCGACAAAGGAACGCTGCTCCTCGACGAGATCTCGGAGTTGCCGCCGCCGCTGCAGGCCAAGCTGCTGCGCGTGCTGCAGGAGCGCGAGGTCGACCGCCTGGGCGGCGGCCGCTCTGTTCCCGTCGACGTGCGCATCATCGCGACCTCGAACCGCGATCTCGGCCAGATGGTCGAGCGCAAGCTGTTCCGCGCCGATCTCTACTATCGCCTCTTCGTCTTCCCGATCGTGCTGCCGCCGCTCCGCGATCGTCCCGAGGACATCCCGGTGCTGGCGAATCACCTGCTGCGCAAGCTCGCGGAGGACCTCGGCCGCCCGGTGCCGGCGCTGGCCGATGACGCGCTTCGCGGCCTCGCGCGCTACCGCTTCCCGGGCAACGTGCGCGAGCTCGGCAACATCCTCGAGCGCGCGCTGGTGCGCTGCCGCTACTCGGTGATCGACCTGCAGTATCTCGATCTCGGCATTCACCAGCCGCGCTCCAGCGTCGCGGCCATGGGGCGCACCGAGCGCGCGCCGCTGCCCGAGCGGCGCTTCCTGCCCGAGGGCGTGCCGATCGATCTCGGTTCGCTCGAGCGGCTGGCGATTCAGGAAGCGCTGCGCCGTGAGAACGGCAATCGCACCCACGCGGCGCGCGTGCTGGGCATCAGCCTGCGGACGCTGCGCAACAAGCTGCGCGAGTACCGCGAGCGCGCGGCGGGGACCGCCGCGCAGGGCGCCTCGGCACCTTCTGCCGATGGGCAGATTCTACCGATCGAGGGGGACGAACTGTCCACCCCCATGGTCGACGACGCGGCCACTTTTGCCGATGTGGCGGAACCGGCGCCGGCGGCACGCGGTTCGCATCTGGTTCCTGCGCACAAGGAGCAGGCGGCGTGAAGATCTTCGATTCGACTCTCAAAACCCTCGAGCGCTCGCTCGACATCCGCCTGGTCGAGCAGAACGTGCTGGCGGGCAATGTCGCCAATGCCGATACCCCGGGCTACAAGCCCAAGGAGCTGGACTTCACCGCCGCGATGCAGGCCGCGAACGCCGACGCGGGCGCCGAAACCATGGCGGCGACCAGCCCCGATCACATGGGCCCGAACGGCGGCAGCGCCGGCACCAGCACCAACGACATCGCGACGTCGATGATCGTCGACGGCCGCGGCACCAGCCCCAGCTTCGACGGCAACGCGGTCGACCTGGATCGCACGATGGCCGGCATGGCCGAAAACGGCCTGCAGTACGGCGCGAGCGCCAAAGCAGCCGGCAAGAAGCTGGCCATTTTGCGCTACGTCATCGACGGAGGTGGATGATGGATTTTCTCACGGCGCTGCGGATCAGCGGTTCGGGCCTCTCGGTCGAACGCACGCGCGTCAACCTCGCGTCGTCGAACCTGGCGAACGCCGAGACCACGCGCACCGCGTCCGGCGGGCCCTACCAGCGGCTCGATCCGGTGATCCAGGCGACGCCGTTCGCGCCGACGCTCGAGGACGCGAGCGCGCCGACGCCCGCGGTGAATCCGATCATCTCGTCGATCGTCGCCGACACCAGCCCGGGCAAAAAGGTGTACAGCCCCGGCCACCCGGATGCCGATGCCGAAGGCTTCGTGACATTTCCAAACGTGAACCCGGTGCACGAGGTGGTCAATCTCATGTCGGCGTCTCGTAGCTACGAGGCGAACGCGACCGCGATCGACACGCTCAAGAGCATGGCGCAAAAGGGGCTCGACATCGCGCGCTGAGCGGCGAACGCGAAAGGGCATGAGGTGGCAACGTGAGCATTGAGACGATCCGCAGCATAGATCCAGCCGGCATCGACGGCATCGAAGGCCTCGCGCAGCGCGCGAACACGCCGGCAGGGACAGCGCCGGCGGCGTCGTTCGCCGAGACGCTGGGCCAGGCGATCCAGTCGGTCGACAAGATGCAGCTCGCGGCCGACGACCAGGCGACCAAGGTCGCGAACGGCGGCGGCAATCTCCACGAGATGTCTCTGGCGCTGGAGAAGGCCGATATCTCGATGCGGCTGGCGGTGAAGGTCCGTAACAAATTGCTCGATGCGTACAACGACATCATGAAGATGGGAGTGTAGCGGTTGGATCCTCTGCTCAATCAGCTGCGCGACCTCACGAAGAAGTTCGGCGCGCTCTCGGGCACGCTGCGCCTCGCGATCGCCGGCGTGGCGGCGGTGGTGCTGCTCATCGTCGTCGTGACCCAGCTCGGTGGAGCGAGCGGCAGCTACGAGTACGCATTCACCAACCTGACGGCCGAGGACAGCAGCGAGGCGGCCGCGCAGCTCAAGGCGGCGAAGATTCCCTTCCGGCTCGAAGCCGGTGGCACCGCGCTGGCGGTGCCGGCGACGCAGGTCTATGACGCGCGCCTCATGCTGGCGGCGATGGGCCTGCCACGCGGGGGCGGCGTTGGCTTCGAGATCTTCGATCGTGGCGACCTGGGCGTCTCCGAGTTCACCCAGCACGTGAACTTCCGCCGCGCCACCGAGGGCGAGCTCGCGCGCACCATCGGGCGACTGGCGTCGGTGCGCTCGTCGCGCGTGCACATCACGATGCCCGAGAAGGGGCTCTATCGCGACGACGACCACAAGGCGGCGGCGGCGGTGGTGCTCAACCTGCAACCCGGCCGCAGGATGTCCGAGAAGGAGCTGCAGGGCGTGCGGCACCTGGTCGCGTCGGCGGTCACCGGGCTCAACGCCGATTCGGTCACCGTCGTCGACGGAACCGGCATGGTGCTGGCGGGCGACAGCTCGGCCGACAGCAAGGCGGCGACGCAAGAACACGACACGGAGCGAAATCTCGAGCAGCGGATCGTCGACCTGCTCGAGCCGGCGGTCGGTCAGGGAGCGATCGTCGCCAAGGTGACCGCTGCGTTCGACACCTCGGACGTCGAGACCACCGCCGACGCCTACGACCCCGACGCTACGGCCGTGCGCAGCGAGCACAAGTCGAACGACCAGACCAACCAAGAGGGTCCGGGCGCCGCTGGCGTCGCTGGCGCGGCCGCGAATCAGCCGGGCGCCGGCGTGCCCGGCGGCGGCGGCACCAACCGCGGCATGACCCAGCGCGAGGAAGAGACGCGCAACTACGAGATCACCAAGACCGTCACCCACACCGTCGCGCGCGGGCCGCGCCTGAAGCGCCTTTCGGTTGCGGTGCTGCTCGACGCACCGGGCGGCAAGCCGCGCGCGGAAGCCGACATGAAGCGACTCGAGGAGCTTTCGAAGAGCGCGGTCGGGTTCGACGCCAAGCGCGGCGATCAGTTCCAGATCTCGAGCACGGCGTTCACCACCAGGCTGGGCAGCGACAGCGAGGGCGTCAAGGAGATGTGGTGGATGTCGCCGCGCACGTTCCGTCTGGGTGAGATCCTGGGCGGGTTCCTGCTGTTCTTCCTGGTCGCCGCCGCTTTGATGCGCATGCGGCGGTCCGGGCCCGCGACATCGCAGCTGACGGCGCTGCCGTCGAGCGCGATGCTCAGACCGGGCTCCAGGGTCGCCGAGCTTGAGGCGGCGATGGACCGCGCGGCGCTGCCGCCCGGGCCGGGCGCGGGGCAGGGAGCGCTGGCCGGGATGGATCCGGCGCAGCAGGTGCGCGATCGCGCTCGCGAGCTGGCGCAGACCGATCCCCAGCGGGCCGCTCACATCGTCCGCGCCTGGATAAACGTCGACAATGAAGAGGTCAAGCGTGCCTGACCCATCGGACAAGGAGGAGAAGGCAGGTCCCGGAGCGCAGCGAGCGGCTGCGTTGTTGCTGGGCCTGGGCGCCGACGTGGCGGCGGCCATCTTCCAGCACCTCGACGAGCCGAGCGTGCGGCGCATCGCCGCGGGCGCGAAGGAGATCCGCAAGAACCCCGACGCCGTGCCGTCGGCGCTGAGCCACTTCGTGACGTCGCTGGACAAGATCGGCGGCGACACCGAGGCGGGCGACCGGATGTTGCGCCAGATCGCGGAGCAGGTGCTGGGGCCGGAGATGGCGCAGCGGGCGTTCGAGGGCGTGGCGCCGCCGATGTCCGACGACGCTCTCGGCCCCGCGGGCCAGGCCGATCCCGAAGCGCTGGCGATGATCTTGACGCGCGAGCAGCCGCAGACGATCGCGCTCGTGCTCGCGGCGATGGACGCCGGGCGCGCGGCCGCGGTCATGAGGGCGATCCCCGAGGCGCAGCGACCTCAGATCTTGCGCCGGCTCGCGCTCCTCGAGGCGGTCGCGCCCGACGTCTTGCGCGAGGTCGGTCAGGGACTCTCGGCCGAGCTGCGCACGTCGGTGTCGAGCGGCATGCGCAAGTTCGACGGCAAGCAGGCGGCGATCGAGCTCCTCCGGCGCAGCCCGGCGGCGCAGCAGACCGAGACGGTCCAGGAGATCGAGAAGGACGATCCCGAGCTGGCTGCGGACCTGCGCGGCAAGCTGTTCACGTTCCAGGACCTGGTCAACCTCTCCGACCGCGACATCCAGACCCTGCTGCGCGAGATCGACACCAGCCGTCTCTCGGTGGCGCTCAAGGGCGCGGCGGCGTCGGTGCGCGACAAGATCCTCAAGAACATGTCGAGCCGCGCGGCGCAGATGCTGTCCGACGACATCGGCGCGATGGGCCCGGTCAAGCTGGCCGACGTCGAGCTGGCGCAGGGCGAGCTGGTCAAGGTGGCGTTCACGCTCGCCGAGCAGGGGCGGATCACCGTGGTCAACCCCGCGGACAAGATGGTGTAGCCGAGCATGCCTGTCACGTCCACAACCTCATCTCCGATCCCGCGCACGCCGAGCTTCCTCGAGCAGCTGCGCGGGAGGGTCGATCGCGCGACGTTTGGTGGCGCGGGCGACACGGGGATCCAGCCGTTCTTCGAGCGGCAGGGAGCGGCGGCCGAGCAGCCGGAGATCTCGGTGATGGAGACGCCGGCCGCGGTCGAGTCGCTGGCCCCACCGCTGCCGCCGCCGATCCTGCAGCCGGGGCCGGAGTTCGCGGAGCGCCTGGCGCGGGCCGTCGCCGATCTGCGCCGCACGGGCGAGCGCCTCGCGGAGCAGGCGACCGCCGACGCGCTCGAGATGGCGACGCTGATCGCGGGCCGGATCATCGAGGGCGAGCTCAAGACCAACCCCGCGGCGTTGACCGGGCTCATTCGCTCGGCGGTGGCGCGGCTGGGCGAGTCGCGCAAGGTGCAGCTGCGCCTTCACCCGAGCGACGCCGCCCAGGTCGAGGCGGCCGGCGACGGCGGGGCGCTGGGCGTCCTGGCGATCGCGCGCGTCGAGATTCGCCCCGACGCGAGCCTGTCCCCCGGTGACTGCATCGTCGACGGCGAGCAGGGGACCGTCGACGGGCGTGTGGCGACTCGCCTGGAGGAGGTGCGGCGGCTCTTGTCGCGCGCGCTCGCCGAGGAAGAGGGCGGGCGATGACCGGCGAGACGGAGAGCGACTTCACGGCGGCGCGCGCGGTCGACGACAGCGGCCAGCGCGACGACGACGAGACCGGCGAAACGATCGACGAGACGATCGACGCGATCTCGGCGCAGTTCGACGCGATTGGTGATTCGCCGTCGATGCAGGAAGCGCGACGCGCGCACGAAGAAGCGTCACGCGCGCGGCCCGAGGAGGCGTCGCCGCCGGTTCAGGCGGCGCCCCCGACAGCGCCCGCTGCTGCCGAGCCGCAAGCCGAGCCCGAGGGCCCGCGTGTGCCGGCGAACGCCCGGCTGATGGCGCGCGTCCAGCGGGCACTGACCGACGTCGACCTGGTCGTGGCGTCCGGCAAGGTCACGCGCGCGTCGGGGATCATCGTCGAGGCGACCCTTCCGCGCGTCGCGGTCGGAACGGCGTGCGTGATCGAGATCGGCGAGGGCCGGTTGATCTCCGCCGAAGTGGTCGGCTTCTCGCGCTCCAAGGCGCTGCTCATGCCCTTTGGCGCGATCGCCGGCATCGGCGAGGGCTGCCCGGTCTGGCCGCGCGCGAGCGCCGCGGAGGTTCCGGTCGGCGAGGCGCTGCTCGGGCGCGTGGTCGACGCGGCGATGCGGCCCGCCGACGGCAAGCCGGCGCCGATCCTGAACAAGACCGCGGTGCTCAACGCGCAGCCACCGCCCGCCATGCAACGCCGGCGCATCACGCGGCCGCTGGTGCTCGGCATCCGCTCGCTCGACGCCTGCCTGACCTGCGGCGAGGGGCAGCGGGTCGGCATCATGGCCGGCCCCGGTGTCGGCAAGAGCGTGCTCCTCGGCATGCTCGCCCGCAGCGCGAGCGCCGACATCATCGTCTGCGCGCTCGTCGGCGAGCGCGGCCGCGAGGTGCGCGAGTTCGTCGAGCGCGATCTCGGCCCGGCGGGCCTGGCACGCTCGGTCGTCGTGGTGGCGACCGCGGACGAGCCACCGCTGGTGCGGGTGCGCGCCGCGATGGCGGCGACCTCGATCGCGGAGTACTTCCGCGCGCGCGGCAAGAAGGTGCTGTTGCTGGTCGACTCGCTGTCGCGAGTCGCGATGGCGCAACGGGAGATCGGCCTCGCAGCTGGCGAGCCGCCAACGTCACGTGGCTATCCGCCGTCGGTGTTCGCGGCGTTGCCGCGCCTGGTGGAGCGCGCGGGCAATGACGCGGGCGAGGGGAGCATCACGGCGATGTACACCGTGCTCGCCGAGGGCGACGATCTCTCCGACCCGGTCACCGACGCTGCACGTGCCGCGCTCGACGGACACGTGGTGCTGTCGCGCAAGCTGGCCAACAGCGGCCACTTCCCGGCGGTCGACGTGCTCGCGAGCGTGAGCCGCGTGATGTCCGACGTGGTCAGCCCGGATCACCGGCGGCTCGCGATGGAGGCGCGCGAGGTGCTGGCGACGTATCGCGAGTCGGCGGACCTGATCGAGGTCGGCGCCTACGTGGCGGGCTCGAACCCGCGCGTCGATCGTGCGCTCAAGAGCGTGCACGCGGTCAATGCGCTCTTCCGTCAGGAGCCGGGCCAGCGTTTCACGCTCGAGAGCACTTTGCAGGGCCTGCGCCGCGCGCTTGAAGGACCGGCGGAGGTGGCGCGTGGCTAGGCTGCGGCGGGTGCTTGCGATATGCCTCGTCGTTGCCGGGCTGGCAACCGCGGGCGCTCGCGCGTTCGCCGAGGAGAAGGGGGCCGCGAAGAAGGATTCCAAGACCGGGGCCAAGGCCGGGTCGGCTCCCGAGAAGGGGGCGAAGGCCGACGCGACGAAGGACGCGAAGAGAGAGGTGACGGCGAGCGCCGACAAGGACCCGAAGAAAGAGGCGAAGGCCGACGCGATCAAAGACGCGAAGGAGGAGAAGCCCGCGAGCAAGGTCGACGCGAAGGCGGAGGCCAAGACCGAGGCGAAGACCGACGCGAAGACCGACGCGAAGACCGAGACGAAGACCGAGACGAAGACCGGCGCCAAGGGCGAGGCGAAGGCGGAGGCGAAGTCCGACGCCAAGGGCGAGGCGCAGGGCGAGGCGAAGTTCGACGCGAAGTCCGATTCGAAAGGCACCGCCAAGAGCAATTCTAAAAAGGGCGCCAAGACTGCCGAGAGGGCGGGCACGTCCAGGACTTCGGGCGCGAAGTCCGGCGACAGCGGCGCCGGCACCATCGGCGAAGAGCCGGTGGCGGGACCGATCCCGCCGCCGCTGAAGCTGAGCGGGCTGCGCGAAGAGATGAGCCACCCTCCCGTGCGCCACGACGAGCACCCGGCGACGAAGGCCGAGCGCGAGAAGCTGGAGCAGCTGGCAGCCGCGATCAACAAGGCCCGCGACGGCCTGCGCCAGGAAACGGCGCGCCTGGAGGCGATGCTGGCGGCACGCGACGCGGCGCCGCCGCCCGTCTCGTCGGCGGGCACGCCGAGCGGCGGCGACAACGGTGAGCCGCCGAAGAAGGTGCCATCGCCGCTCGACACCCTGGCCAAGGCGATCCGGGGCATGAAGCCGGAGCAGGCGGCGCCGATCCTCAGCCGCGTCGATCGCAAGCTGGCCGCCGACGTGCTGCTGCGCATGCCGGGTGCCGACGCCGGCAAGGTGATGGGCGTGTGCAAGCCGGAGGTCGCGGCAGAGCTGGCCGCCGAGATCGCGTCGCGCACGCCGCGCGCGGAGCTGAGGCGATGAAGACCGCGCCGAGAACAGCAGCGGATTTCCACGCGACGGCGCCCGGCTCGGCCGATGCGGCCGCGGGTCGCGAGCACGCGGGCGCGGGAGGCCAGGTCGCGCCGGGCGGCGTCGACTTCGCCGGCGAGCTCGCCCGCGCGCTCGTCCCCGCGACGATCGAGGATCGACCGCGTCATCCGGCGGTGGGCGTGCCGCCGACTGCGTCGGAGCGCCCCGAGTCGAGTGGGCTGCGGCGCGAAGGCGGCCCCTTGGGAACGACTGTGAACGCACCCGCGATCGAGTCGGAGGTGACCCGTTCGAGCGGAGAGTCTCCGCGGAGCCCGACGCTCGAAGAGAATGACGGAACCCACCGGGTGCCGCTCTTGGCGTCGCGCGCGGCGGCGGCCCCGGCGGTGAGCGAGCAAGCTGCGAATGCGTCAGAACCCGCAGAGGTTCCGAGCTCTCGCGAGGCGGCTCGGATCGTGCTCGCACACCCGGAGGCGCCCGCGGCCGCCTGGAGCGAGCAGCAGCCCGCGGCGATCGCGAAATCGCCGAGCGCGACGGTTCGTGAGCCTTCGCTGGTCGCCGAGGCGGGGGCCACGGGTGGCTCGATCGAAGCGCCCGTGTCGCAACCGGAGGTCGCTCGTGGAGCCGATGTCGACCAGGCGCCAGCGTTGCCGGTGACACGGGTGAAGGTCGACGCGAGTCCGACTGTGAACGAGTCAGCGCCCGGAGCCAAAGGCGTGGAGCAGGGGAGGGTGCCGTGGCGGTCTCCGCCGACCCCGCCGGGCACGGTCCGGGCTGAATCGCCCGTGGCCGTCGACCACGAAATCGAACGGCCGGTTCCGCATCTCGCTTTGAGGACTCCCGCGCCGGCTCCGCCGCCGTCCGACGAACCGCGCTCGTCGGTCGTGCCGTCGCTCCGAGTCGACCTTGCGGTCGATGCTCGCCGCGAGGTCAGTGCGCCAAGGATTGTCTCTGCGTCCAGACCGGACGCGCCGGTGCCGGATCGCGGGGCCTCGCGCACGACGCCGCCAGTTGCCGCGACCCGGACGCTCGTCGACGCTGAGGCTCCCATCACGACCGCCCACGCGTCCGTGCGACGCTCGGTGCAACCGCCGCCGTCGCGTTGGGCGTCACACGAAGCCAGCGTGGGTGAGGTTCCGGCCCAGGCGCCGCCGTCCCGGGAGATCCCGCATCTCGAGACCCGAGATGCGACCCTGGTCCGCGGCGAGTGGCACGCGATCTCGCGGCCCGCGCCGCGCACCCAGCCGCGCGTGGCCGAGGCGTCCAGCGCCGGCGAGCGCGCGGCCCCGGTCGCGCCGCGCATGGCTCCTGCTGGACCCGGCCCGACGGTCCCCGTGCCGTCGAAGGTCGCAGTGCTGCTGATGGTTCGCGAGCCGTCGAAGGTCTCGGCCCTGCCGACGGTTCCCGTATCGTCGAAGGTCCCGGCCGCGCCAGTGGTTCGCGAGCGGTCCAACGTCCCGGCCGCGCCGACGGGCCCCGTGGCGTCCAAGGTTCCGGTTTCGCCGGCGGGTCCCGTGTCGTCGAAGGTCTCGGCACTGCCGGTCCCGGCCGCGCCGGCGGTCCTCGTGCCGTCGAAGGTCCCGGCTGCGCCGATGGTGCCCGTGCCATCGAAGGTGCCGGCCCCGTCAGCGGGCCCCGTGTCGTCGAAGGTCTCGGTCCTGCCGGTCCTGGAAGCGCCCGCGCGCACCGGCGTTTCTGCGCCGCACACCGCGACGTCGATGTCGACGCCCGCGCTGGCCACGGCGCCCGCGACGCCCACGGTCGCCATGCCCGTCTCGTTGCCGTCGTTGCAGGTCGGCGACGTGTCGACGGGCGCCCGCGACGTCGTCGCGACCGCTCCGCCCAGGGCCTCAGCTGTCGACGAGGCTCGGCGTCGTTCCGCCCGCGCGATCTACGGATGGCATCCGCGCGCGACGGTCGACGCTCCGTCCAAGCCCGAGCTCGCCGAAACCCCGTCGTTGCCCGACGCGCACCACTCGACGATTGCGCATGTCACCGAGCCCTCCGAGAAGGTCCGACCAGCGCCCCTTTCGGCGAGCCCCGTCGCGCCCAGGACGACGCACTTGCCGTCCCCGGCGGCCTCCGCTGCTCCCGGACTGCCGGCGCGCTCCCGGCTCGCGCCTTCGATGACGCGGTCCTCTCCGAACGCCGCGATTGTCGAGGCGCCGACGCCGCAAACCGCCCCGCCAGCGCCCGCCCCGTTGCTCGTGCCCGGCGCGCCCGCGGTGAAGGCGCCGGAAAAGGCGCGCCTTGCCGCGCCCCCGACCATCGCGCCAGCCGCGCTCGCCGCGGCCATGTCAGCGCCCGCGGCGGTTTCGGCCGTCCCTCTGAAGGCGCCGCCCCGATCAGCGCGCCGCGAATCCGCCGCTCCGGCGACGACGCCTCGCAGCCCCGTCGCTCACGCGGCCGAGCAGGCGGCTGGCACGACACCGGCGCTCGCGCCACCGGCGGCGGTATCCGGCGCGCCCGACCGCAACAACGCCGCGCAAATCGTCGCGACGACGGCCAGCGAATCCCGGCTCACCCCGCATCGCCCCGTTGCCCCTGCCGTCGCCGAGAGCGCTCGCGATGATGCCGGCGCCGACGATGGTTCCGCGCGCGCGCCCGAGCGCGCACCGAGCACGGATCTCCCCGTGCAGGCTCGGCCTTCCCACAAGGCTCCGCCCGCGGTCGACGTCGACAATGTCGCCAAGAGTTTCGGCACACCGGTCGTCGTCGATAAGAGCGAATCGTCGCCGTCGAAGCCGGCGCGTGTTCACGCCGCGACGCTGGTCGGCCACCCGCTCACGACTGGCGGCGTGCCGCAGGCCTCGGTCGTGGGGCATCGAGGCCCGGTCGCGGGTCTCCCGGTCAACGCACCGGCGGATCCGTCGCGCGGCCACGCTCGGTCGGATCGCGAACCGCCGTCGCGCGTCGCCGATGCGTCCAGCGTCATGCGCGCGCCGGAGCCCGACCGCCTGATGGCGCATGCCGCGCACGCGTCGCAATCAACGGCCATGCCCGCTCCCTTCGATGCCGTGCTGGCCGCGCTGCCGCCGCCCGCCGCGCCGCTGCCGGATGCGCAGAGCGCCCTCCTGGCCCAGGCCGCCGAGGATCTGTCGCTGCGCGCGACGGTGATGCCCGACCGCGCGGTGCTCTCGATTGACACCGGTCACGCGGGCGAGCTGTCGCTGCACTTGCGGGTCAAGGACGGCGTCGCCGACGTGCGCGTCACCGGCAGCGCCGCCCACACCGTCGACATGCGCTCGTCGGAGCTGCGCGCCGCGCTCGCGAGCGAGGGACTCACGCTCGGCAGCTTCCAGTCGGGACAACCCGGGCCCGAGAACAACCACGCGGGCGAGCGTATCGACGACGACGCCGCCGCGCTGCCGTCACGCGCCGGCGCGACCTCTGCGGCTTCGGCCGCCGCCAACGACTCTTCACCCGCCGCGGTCGCGAGCCGCGGACTTCACGTCACCGCTTGAAAGGAGCCTAGAAATGCCTGCCGCTATACCCGGATTCGACCCGACGACGCCGGCGACACCACCGACGAGCGCCGATGTCGCCGGATCCAACTCGCTCGGCGAGAACGACTTCATGAAGCTGCTGCTCGCGCAGCTGGCCAACCAGGATCCGACGGCGCCGCAAGACGATACGGCGTTCGTCGCGCAGCTGGCGCAGTTCGCCCAGCTCGAGGCCTCGCAAGGCACCAACACCCGCCTCGACACGCTGGTGTCGGCGCAGGCGGCCAGCCAGCAGACCCAGGCGGTCGGCTTCATCGGCAAGAGCGTCGACTACAGCACCGCGTCGATGAACCTGGAGGCGGGCCTCTCCACGACGTCCCAGGTCTCTCTGACCGGCGCGGCGAGCGCGGTCAGCGTCACCGTCGTCGACAGCACCGGCAAGGCGGTGCGCACGATGAAGCTGGGCCCGCAATTGGCCGGCCCGACCAACGTCGTGTGGGATGGCAACGACGACGGCGGCAATCGCCAGCCCCCCGGCGTCTACTCGCTGAACGTCACAGCTACCGACGCGGCCGGCAAGGCCGTCGGCGTCAGTCTGCAAGGAAACGGTGTCATCACCGGCGTCGACTTCGACAACGGTGTCCCCAAGCTCAAGGTCAATGGATCCACGGTAACGATGTCTCAAGTCACTTCAATAAACGAAAGGAACACGCAATGAGTCTCATCTCGTCTCTTTACACGGGTGCTACCGGTCTCGAATCGAACAGCACCGACCTGTCGGTGATCGGCGACAATATCGCGAACGCCAACACCATCGGCTTCAAGGAGAGCCGCGCAAACTTCCAGGACGCGATGTCGCAACAGATGATCGGCGCCGGCACGGCGTCCAGTCAGATGGGGCTCGGCACGTCGCTGGAGTCGATCCAGAAGGTCCTCACCCAGGGAGCGATCTCGAACACCGGCGTCGCGACCGACCTGGCCATCGACGGCAACGGATTCTTCGTGGTCAGCGGCGCGCACGACGGCACGAACGGCCAGTTCTATACGCGCGCCGGCCAGTTCTCGATCGACAACAGCGGCACGCTGGTGAACCAGGAAGGCCTGCACGTGCAGGGCTACACCGCGAACACCGCGGGCGTGCTCGGCACGACACCGGGCGATCTGGTGCTCGGCAACTCGTCCTGGCCGGCGTCGGCGACGGCCAACATCGGCGTGGTTGCCAACCTGGACTCGAACGCGACGGTGCCGGCCGTGGCGTTCGATCCGCTGAACGCGGCGGCGACCTCGAACTCGTCGACCAGCGTCACCGCGTACGACTCGCTGGGCAACGCTCACCAGGTCGACGTCTTCTTCGCGAAGACCGCGGCGGGTGCGTGGGACTGGCACGCGCTGACCGACGGTGGCGGCCTGACGGGCGGCACGGCTGGCACGCCGACCGAGATCGCGAACGGTACGATGACGTTCGATACCACCGGCAAGATGACCGCCATGACCACGGCGGCCACCAACTTCAACCCGCTGAATGCGACCAACCCACAGCCGCTGACGTTCAACTTCGGTGATGCGACCGGCGGCGGTGGCACGGGTCTGCTCGGCATCACGCAGTTCGCGGGTACGTCGGGCGCGACGCAGACCAACCAGGACGGGTTCGCGTCTGGGTCGCTCACCCACATCGCCATCGACAAGAACGGCAACGTCAACGGCACCTTCACCAACGGACAGACACGCGTGCTGGGCGAGGTGGCGACCGCGCTGATCAAGGCGCCGGATCAGATGGATGCGATCGGGGGGAACCTGTTCGCGACGACGCCGAACTCGGGTCCGGCGACGATGGGCGCCGCGGGCAGCCTCGGGCGCGGAAACATCGTGGCGGGCGGCCTCGAGCAGTCGAACGTCGATCTGGCCAACGAGTTCGTGAAGATGATCGCCGCTCAGCGCGCCTACCAGGCCAACGGCAAGACCATCGTCACCGCCGATTCGCTCCTCCAGGAGCTCATGTCGATCAAGCGCTAGTCGCTTGCTTCGCTCGCTCGCGGGAGGGGCCAGTTGGCCCCTCCCGCCGGCGGGAGCCATGTGGGTTTTTAGGGTTGTCGGCGACGTGCCGATGAAGACGCGTAGGGCGTGGACGGCTCCGCCGTCGGAGCCCATCGCGGCATGAAAGGTCTGCTCGAAAGGCATGGGCAATCGAATGATTTCTGTGACACGGCTCGGGGGGTCGGAGGTGGTGATCAATACCGATCTCATCGTCACCGTCGAGAAGACACCGGACACGGTCATCACGCTGACGACCGGGGATCGCATCATGGTCCGTGAATCGGTCGAGGACGTGGTCGCTCGAGCGGCGGAGTTTCGCCACCGCGTGCTGCAGGGGCCGGGTGTGCGTGCGGATGCGCGCGACCACGCGGCCAGCCTGGGCGTCGCGGCGCAACCATCGGGGCAATCATCAGCGACTTCCGCGACGGATCCCGCTGGCGGCGCCAAGGGCGGGGGCGAGGAGGCGTAGATGGATATCGGAACGATAGGCGGCATCGTCTTGGCGATCGCTTGCATCCTGGGCGGACAGGCTCTGGAAGGCGGCCACGCCGGTTCGCTGATGCAGGCCACCGCGGCCATCATCGTGCTGGGCGGCACCATCGGCGCCGTCCTGGTCTCGTTTCCCATGAGCGACGTGAAGCGCGGCCTGGGCCTGAGCAAGATGGCGTTCGGGGACAAGAAGAGCGACATCGGCGACATCATCAAACAGGTCGTCGAGCTGGCCGGGATCGCGCGCCGCGAGGGCGTATTGGCGCTGGAGCAGCGCATGGCCGAGATCAAGGACCCGTTCCTGAAGCGCGCCGTCGGCTTCCTGGTCGACGGCGTCGACGCCGCGGTCGCGCGCGACGCGCTCGAGACCGAGATCAACACCGAGAACGAGGAGAACGTCGCGGCGGCCAAGATCTTCGAGGCCGGCGGCGGTTACAGCCCCACCGTCGGTATCATCGGCGCCGTGCTCGGTCTGATCCACGTCATGGAGAATCTGTCGGATCCGTCCAAGCTCGGTGGCGGTATCGCGACGGCGTTCGTGGCGACGGTGTACGGCGTCGGGGTCGCGAATCTGGTTTTTCTTCCAATGGCCAACAAGATCAAACGCAAGCTGCACGTCGAGAAAGAGCGCAAGACGCTGATCGCCGAGGGCGTGCTGTCGATCCAGGCTGGCCTCAACCCGCGCGTGCTCGAGGAGAAGCTGGCGGCCTACGCCGGCCACCACGCGCCGCCCAAGAGCGCCGAGGGCGGCGCAGCCGCAGATAAATGACCACCGGAGAAGTGATTGGCCAAAAAAGTAAAGCATGAGGAGCACGAGAACCACGAGCGATGGCTCGTGTCGTACGCGGACTTCATCACGCTGCTGTTCGCGTTCTTCGTCGTGCTCTATTCGATCAGCCGCGTCGACAACAAGCGCATGGCGCAGGTGCAGCAGTCGATCAAGTTCGCGCTGCACTTCAAGGGCACGGGCGGCATCGATCAGCTGCCGCTGTTCGAGGGCCCACCCGTGGACGGCGGCAAGTGTCGGAAGGAGCGCGGGTTCGACGAGCACCCCAAGACCAAGCAGCGGGAGGAGGCCGAGAAAGCGCGCAAGCGCATGGAGAAGAAGCTGAAGACCTTCCTGCAGCTGCGCCCGCAGCCGCAGGTCGTGCAGATCGAGACCGAGCGCGACCGCATCACGGTGCGCCTGTCGGCGGCCCACTTCTTCGATCCGTCGCAGGCGGCGATCCGGCCGGAGATGATCCCGATCCTCGACCTCATCGCAGAGGAGCTGGTGACGCTGGACATGCCGTTGCGGATCGAGGGACACACCGACGAGAGCCGTCTCGGCTCGGGGCGGTTTCGCGACAACTGGGAGCTGTCGTCGTCGCGGGCCGCCGCGGTCGCCAGCTACGTCGAACGCGCGCACCACATGAACGGCAAGCTCCTGTCGGCCGCCGGATACGGATCGACGCGTCCGCTGGTCGAGGGCAACACCGCCGCCGCGCACGAGGCCAATCGCCGCGTGGAGATGGTCGTGCAGTTCGAACCGGGCCGCGAGTAGGAGCAGCGAAGTTTTTCCGGCGCACTGCTAGAGTGCGGCCGCTTTGACAACGACTCGCAAGGTCGCGTTTCTCGGCGCGAGCAAGGGCATGGGGCGCGCGCTGGCGCGGCGGCTGGCGGCGCGCGGCGATCGGCTGTTTCTGCTCGGACGCGACGTGGAGGATCTGGGGCGCAGCGCGCACGATCTCGAGGCACGGGCGGGCGAGAGCGTGGGGCCGGTCGGCGTGGCGGCCTGCGATCTCGAACGGCCCGAGACGTTTGCGCCGGCGCTGGGCGCCGCGGTCGCGGCGCTCGGGGGCCTGGACACGGTGGTCGTCACCGGGGGGATGTTTGCGACGCAGGAGAAGCTCGAGGAGGAGCCGGAGCTGGCGCGCCGGCTGCTCACCGTCGACTTCGCCAACACCGTCGTTTTCTGCGAGGAGGCGCGGCGGCTGCTGCTGGCGCACGGGGGCGGCACCTTGTGCGTGTTCAGCTCGGTCGCGGGCGAGCGCGGGCGCAAGCCGGTGATCCTGTACGGCGCGGCGAAGGCGGGGCTCACGCGGTACCTCGAGGGCCTCGACCACAAGTTCCGCGCGCGCGGGCTGCGCACGATCTGCGTCAAGCCGGGCTTCGTACGCACCGGAATGACCGAAGGCTTGCGTCCGCCACCGTTCGCCGGCGAGCCGGAAGCTGTCGCGGCGCAGGTTTGCCGCGCGATCGACCGCGGGACTCCGGTGGTGTACGTACCCGGGATCTGGGCCCTCATCATGCTGGTGATCCGCTGGTTGCCGCGGTTCGTGATGCGGCGTATCGGGTTCTGAGAGCGTCTTGAATATTTTTTAGCGCGGAGACGTCTCAGGGCTAGGCTAGGTGCGAAAACGGGAGAACGTCATGGCGCGAACGGGTTTGGCGACATTGATAGCGGTGCTGGTGGGCGGGGCTGTCGCCGGCGATGCTCAGGCGTTCCAGGGCTTCCGGTGCGCGACCGGCCGCTTGGTCGAAGAGGGCGACCGGCCTCCCGAGGTTCAGAACCGCTGCGGGGATCCCGACACCGCCGATTCGCGCGAAGAGCATCGTACCGTCCGCCGAACCGTCTGGACGTACGTCGACGGTGTCCCCATCGCCAAGGAAGTGGAGGTCTCGGTCTCGGTGATGATCGACGAGTGGACCTACGACCTTGGCCCGCATCGATTTATCCGACACCTGATCTTCGAGAACGGCCGTCTGATTCGGGTCTGGACGACCGACCGAGGCAACAACGGTTGACCCGAGGGGACACGATCTTTCCGGGAGTGCAGGTTTCCCGGGTGATGCGCAGACTCATTCGATTGATCGGAGCCACGGCTCCTTGACGATCGATCGCTGGCCGCCGCGCCGCCTCATGGGGAACTAAGCGGGGAAATCCTCGTTATCCCTTTGGCGCCGTGGGCGAAAGTGCTACTAAAAGTCAGCCGTTTGTCGGTGGATGACAGCGAGGGCATGTTCGATGGTCAGATTGCGGTTGGGTAGACGCAGCGTTCTCGTTGCCTTCCTGTTGGCTGGTTTTGGCGGCGCGTGCACGTCGGCGCGCGGCACCTTGCCGTATGACGCAGGGACTGGGGGCGCCAGCGGCAACGACGCTTCGACCGTCCTCCCGGACGGGGCCACCGTCGATCTCGCCCTCGACCGGACGGCCGACACCGGTCGGGACGCCGGCATGGAGGCGGCTGCGCCCGTGTGCCCCTCGGGATCCCACACCTGTCCCGGCGGCTGCGTCTCGGACAATGACATTCACACCTGCGGCGCGTCCTGCACTCCCTGTGACGCTCCGACGAACGGCGTGGCCACCTGCGACGGGAAGTCGTGCGGCGGCATGTGCCTCAACGGCCAGCAGCTGTGCCACGGCGCTTGCATCGATGCCAACGCCCCATGCGCGGGCGGCTGCCCCACGGGCGAGCACGTCTGCGGAAACCTCTGTCCGTCGCTGATGGACGTCAAAGCCTGTGGAACCTCGTGCACGGCTTGTGCGGTCCCGACCGGCGCGACCCAGGCCAGCTGCGACGGCAGCAAATGCGATTTCGCGTGCACCACCGGATATCACAAGTGCGGTGCGGGATGCGCTCTCGACACGGACGCGACGGCATGCGGAATGGCTTGCACCGCCTGTCCGACCGACCCGAATGGGACCGCGCAGTGCCTGGGCGGCAACTGCGCGCTGTCGTGCGGCAGCGGTTATCACCTGTGCGGGAGCAAGTGCGTCAGCAACAACGACGTGGGCAGCTGCGGAACCACGTCGTGCACCGCCTGCGTGCAGCCGACCGGCGGCTCGGTGACCTGCGACGGAACGCAATGCGTTCCCGCTTGCCCGTCGGGCATGAAGCTGTGCGCCGGGACCTGCATCGCCAGCAACGCCGCTTGCAGCGGGGTTTGCGCCAGCGGGACCCACAACTGTTCCGGCATCTGCGCCAGCGACACCAGCGTCAACAGTTGCGGGACGGCGTGCACGGCCTGCTCGTTACCCACGGGGGCGAGCTCGACCTCTTGTAGCGGGACGACGTGCGGCTTCACCTGCGGCGCGGGCACTCACGTTTGCGGCACCGGTACCAGCACGCGCTGCGCGGCGGACAACGATCCGACCGGGTGCGGCACCAGCTGTGTGAACTGCCCCACCGACACCAACGGCGCGGCGGCCTGCACGAGCGGGGTCTGCGCGCTGCAATGTAACTCCGGCTTCCACCTGTGCGGCGGCAAGTGCGTCAGCAACAAAGCTGTGGCGACCTGCGGTCCGAACGATACGACGTCGTGCACCCCGTGCCAGGCGCCGACGGGGGGCACCGTCACCTGCGATGGGCTCGCATGCGTGCCGGCCTGCACGAGCACGACCAAGCTGTGCGCAGGCGCCTGCATCCCCACGGCGAACGCTTGCAACGGCGTCTGCCCCACGGGATCGCACAACTGCAGCGGCATCTGCCAGTCGGACACCAGCACCACCTTCTGCGGCTCGACCTGCACGTCGTGCCCCACGCCCACGTCGAACGGCTCGGCGGCCTGCGACGCGACGAGCGGCAAGTGCAGTATCGCTTGCAGCTCGGGGTTCAAGAACTGCCCGGGGACCACGCTCTGCATTCCCACCTCGGGGTGCTGCAGCACCGCCGACTGCACCAGCGGTCCCCCCAACACGACGGGCGTGTGCGGGACGGCGAACACCTGCAGCTATCCGTGCGCGACCAACTTCGTTTCGTGCAGCGGCGCCTGCATTTCGAAGAGCTCGTGCTGCACCAACAGCGACTGCATCGGTGCCGGTTCCGTCTGCGGCGGGACCTGCCAGACCAACGGCGTGTGCAGCTATCTCCCGACCCCCAACTGCAGCAACCCCACCTGCTCGGGCACGAACCGCGTTGCCTCCGGTACTTGTAGTGGTGGCACCTGCGTTCCCCCGGCCCCGGCATCCTGCGGCGGAAACTTCACCTGCTCGGGCGCGGGGTTGTGTACCACCTGCGCGTCGGGATTCAAGCTGTGCAGCACCACCAGCGGCAACACGTGTATTTCCACCGCCAGTTGCTGCACCAGCGCCGACTGCACGGGTAACGGGACCGGGTGCGCCGGGACCTGCCAGACCAACGGCACGTGTCTGTACCAGAGTGTATCGTGCGGCTCGTCGATGTGCTCGGGGCTCAACGTGGTCGACCCGGGTACGTGCTCAACGGCGGGCAGCTGCACTCTTCCCGGTGCTCACGCCTGCGCGAACAACTTCGCCTGCTCCGGCACCACCTGCAAGACCAGCTGCGCATCGAGCACGGACTGCGCGACCGGATTCACATGCTCGGGGTCGGCGTGCATCGCCAAGTGCACCACCCCCGCGTCTTGCCCCGCGCCCGCGGCGTGCCAGGTCGCGGTTTGCACGACCAGCACCGGCCTTTGCTCGACGCAAAACGCAGCTGACAACTCTTTGTGCGGCTCCGGCCTGCTTTGCTCGGCTGGCGCCTGCAACCTGCCGGTCTTCACCGCGCTCGCCGCCAATACCCAAGCCCACGGCGTCAGCGCCAACGGGACGGTTGTCGTCGGACTCAATGTCAATGGTGGCAGCATCTCTCCCTTCCGCTGGACCCGTGCCGGGGCCGTTCCGCTTCAGGTTCTGGCGGGCTCCAACAATTGCTTCGTTTCTGGCGTGAGCCCTGACGGAAACTTCACGTTGGGTAACTGTGATTCGAGCCCGGTGCGCTGGCCGGGAACCAGCGCCGCTGTCGTTATCGGCCTGCCTCCGGCCGGAGGCACCTCGGGGGCTCTGGTCGCCTCCAGCACCACCGCGGCCATCATGACCGGCTCGGTGCAACTCTTCGACGGGAGCAATCACACCGGTCTGTGGGTGACCGGCAACAATCCGACCACTCTCACCGAGATCGCCGGCTCGACGGGAAGCTCGCCGAACGGCATCAGCATAGACGGCTCGGTGATTGTGGGGACGTTCTTCGACGCGAGCGGCAACAACCTGGCTTACCGCTGGACGTCCGCAACCGGGGCGATGACGCAGGTTCCCCTGATCTCGGGGGAGACCAACTCGAACGGAGTGGCGGTCAGCTCGGATGGCAACAAGGTTCTCATCCGGGCCAACGATAACGTTTCGTACATCTGGAACGTCCTTCTAGGCACGGGCACGACCGCTCTGACCAGCTTGCCCGCGGGCTTCGGGGCGGTCGCGATGAGCGCCGATGGCACGACTGTCGCGGCTCCGACCGCCAACGGCGTGTCGCTCTGGGTCAACGGGACGGTGACGACTCTGTCAGCGAAGCTCGCGAGCCTCGGCGCCGACGCCGGAAACGTCGTTCTGGGGACTCCGACCGGCCTCTCCTCCAACGGTAAGACCGTGATTGGCTATGGCTTCAGCTCCGTCACCGGCGCGTCCCAAGCTTGGGTCATCGTTACACCGTAGTCCACGCCCCGGCTTCTGCGGGCGGGTGGCTTTGAGCCGAGCGAGTCCGCGGCTCCCGGGGTCGTTACCGCCGTAGATCCAGCGTCAGTGGGAAGCCCTTCGCCCCGCGGGGCATCTCCTGCCACACCGTCTCGGGCAGCGCGCCCGGGGTGTGGCCGAAGGCGTAGAAGCGCGAGCTACGGCGGCCCTCGGCCTCGAGCGCGTTGGCCGGGCGGTCGTCGTGCGCGCGCCCACCGGGGTGCGAGACGTAGTAGGTGCAGCCGCCGACCGCTCGTCCCGTCCAGGTGTCGACGAGGTCGAAGGTCAGCGGCGCGTGCACGCCGATGCGCGGGTGCAGCGCGTTTGGCAATTGCCAGGCGCGGTAGCGCACGCCCGCGACCAGCTCGCCGCTGGTTCCCGTCGGCTGCAGCGCGATCGCTTGCTGATTGCAGGCGACGACGTAGCGCTCGGGGATGAAGTTCTGCACCTTGATCTGCACGCGCTCCAGCGACGAGTCGACGAAGCGCACCTGCCCGCCGCCACTCGCCTCTTCGCCCATCACCGACCAGGGCTCGATCGCCTGGCGCAGCTCCAGCGCGATGCCCGCCGCATTCACGCGCCCCGCGACCGGGAAGCGGAACTCGAAGTGGGGCGTGAACCACTCGGGCTTGAACGGATAGCCCGCTTCATTCAAATCGTAGACGACGTCGCCGAGATCTTGCGCCAGGAAGTGCGGCAGCATGAACCGATCGTGCAGCGCCGTTCCCCAGCGCACGGGTGGCCGGCGGTAGGGCTGCCGCCAGAACGTCGCCACGAGGCCGCGCAGCAACAGCTGCTGCACCAGGCTCATGCGCGCGTGGGGCGGCATCTCGAATGATCGCAGCTCGAGCAGTCCTTGCCGCCCGCTGGAGCTGTCGGGGCTGAACATCTTGTCGATGCACAGCTCGGACCGGTGGGTGTTGCCGGTGACGTCGACCAGCAGGTTGCGGAAGATGCGGTCGACGATCCAGGGCGGCACTGGCCCCGCCGGGCTCGCGTCGATCTGGCGGAACGCGATCTCGAGCTCGTCGATGCTCTCTTGCCGGGCCTCGTCGATGCGCGGCGCCTGGCTGGTCGGCCCGACGAACATGCCCGAGAAGAAGTACGACAGCGACGGGTGATTGACGAAGTAGCCGATCATGCTGCGCAGCAGATCGGGGCGGCGCAGGAACGGACTGTCGGCCGGCATCGGCCCGCCGAGCACGACGTGGTTGCCGCCGCCCGTGCCGGTGTGGCGGCCGTCGATCATGAACTTCTCGGTCCCGAGGCGGGTGAGCCGCGCCTCTTCGTAGAGCGCCGTCGTGTTCTCGGAAAGCTGCTTCCACGACAGCGCCGGGTGGATGTTGACCTCGATGACGCCGGGATCGGGCGTGACCGCGAACTGGCCGATGCGCGGATCGCGCGGAGGCGCGTAGCCCTCGACGCGCACCGGTGTGTCGTGGGCGCGCGCGGCCTCCTCGACGGCGGCGACCAGCTCCAGGTAGCCCTCGGTGCTGGCGATCGGCGGCATGAAGATGTGCAAGATACCGTCGCGGACCTCGACGCAGAGGGCGGTGCGCACGGTCGCGTCCCAGCTCTGCGGCTGCGCGCGCGGCGAGAACGGATCATCGCCCGCCGCGCTGCCCGCCGGCGCGCGCCGCCCCGGCCCATCGGCGCCCATGCCGGCCAATCGCGGGTCGGGGAGCGGCGCGCCGTCGCCGCCGCGCGCCGATTCATAGCCCCACGGTGCGCGCGTCCCCGGCTGCTGCAGCCGGTGCACCGCCGGCAGCGGCGGTAGCTTTCCGAACGGATCGATCTCGTGCATCTGCTGGCGCAGCTCGGCGCTGATCCAGGGCAGTCCATCGATGGGCAGCCGGTACCCGAGCGACGAGTCGCCCGGGATCAACAGCAGCCGTTCGCTGCGCAGTGGCCATTCGCCGGTGCGCCAGCGATTGCCTTGCCGTGTGTGTTCGGCGTGCTCGATCGGCAGCACGTACCCGACGACCGACGTCAGCCCATGCTCGAACACGCGCGCCAGACGCGCGCGTTCTTGCGGATCGTCGAGCCGCAGGTCGGACAGCGACGTGTTCACCGGCAGCCGGCGCTCTTTCCACGCGTAGTAAAAGCCGTCTTCGTACGCCGGCAGGATCTGGTCGGCGTCGACGCCCACCAGCTGCGCGATCGTGCGAATCAACGCGCGCGGCACATCGGGGTGGGGCGCCACGGCGCGCGTCCCCGGCGCGGGATCCTTCACGATGAGCTCGGGCCGCCGCCAGATCGGCGTGCCGTCCTTGCGGAAGTAACTGGTCAGCGCCCAGCGCGGCAGCGGTTCGCCCGGGTACCACTTGCCCTGGCCGTAGTGAAGCAGGCTCCCTGGCGAGAAGAGCGCCTGCATGCGCTGGAAGAGCTGCCCCGCGAGGTAACGCTTGTTTGCCCCGAGCGCGGTCGTGTTCCACTCCGCACCGTCGGGGTCGTCAATCGACACGAACGTCGGCTCGCCACCCATCGACAGACGGACGTCGCTGGCCTCGAGAGCGCCGTCGATGGTCTGGCCCAGGCGATCGATCGCCGCCCAGGTGTCTTCGGTGTACGGCTTGGTGACGCGCGGGTGCTCGATCGTGCGCGTGACGCTCATCTCGACGGCGAACGTCGTGCTCGTCGGGTCGTGCTCGCGGGCGCCGAAGGGCGCGTACGAGCCGCTGACCGGCGCCGCGCTCGTGGGATCCGCGGTGCACGCGAGCGGCAGGTGCCCCTCGGCGCACAGCAGGCCGCTGGTGGCGTCGAAGCCGATCCAGCCTGCGCCGGGCAGGAAGATCTCGGCCCAGGCGTGCAGATCGGTCACGTCCTCGGCGACGCCCGACGGACCGTCGAGCGCCTTGACGTCGGCCTTGAGCTGGATCGAGTAGCCCGACACGAAGCGCGCGCCGAAGCCGAGCCGCCGTGTCAGCTGCACCATCAGCCACGCGAAGTCGCGGCACGAGCCGTGGCCTCGCTCCAGCGTGTCGTCGGGCGAGAAGACGCCGGCTTCCAGGCGGATCTCGTAGCGCAGCAGATCGCGGATGTGGCGGTTGATGTCGACCAGCACGTCGATGGTGCGCCGGTCCTTGCGCGCGACGTCCCGCCGGAGCTCGGCGGCGAGCCGGTCGACCGGTCCCGACGACGGCAGGATCGCCAGGTAGGGAGCCAGCGCGATCCGCTCCTCCTCGGTGTAGTGGAACGGATACTCCTGGACGTGCTCGTCGATGAAGAAGTCGAACGGGTTGGTCGCCGTCAGCTCGGCGCGGAGGTCGACCTCCAGCTCCAGTTCCTGGGTCTCGCGCGGGAAGACCAGGTGCGCCTGGTAGTTGCCGAACGGATCCTGCTGCCAGTTCATGAAGTGCTGCTCGGGGAGGACCTTCAGCGAATAAGCGAGGATCGGCGTGCGCGTGTGCGGCGCGGGCCGCAGGCGCACCACGTGCGGCGCCAGCTGCACGAGCCCGTCGTAGCGGTACTTGGTCTTGTGATGGAGAGTGACGGTGATCGACATCAGTTGTGACCGCGGTTCATGAAGGTAACCTCGACCATTGTCAAGGCTCGCCGATCGACGCCAGGTCCGTCTTCTCGGGTTGGATGTGCCAGATCTCGTCGGCGTAGCGGCGCACGGTCTCGTCGCTGGAGAACCGCGCGCCGCCGACGATGTTGTGCAGCGCGCGGCGCGACCAGTCGCGCGGATCGCGGAACGTCTGCGCGGCGCGCGCTTCGGCGGCGACGTAAGCGTCGAAGTCGGCGCACACCATGAACGGATCGTGGTGGCGCAGGTTGTCCATGATCGGTTTGAAGCGATCGATCTCGCCCAGGCTGAAGAACCCGCCCGAGATCAGATCGAGCACCTCGGTCAGCACGGCGCTGCGCGCGATGAACGCGCGCGGGTCGTAGCCCGCGGCCCACAGCGCGTGCACCTCGGGCGTGGTGAGACCGAACAAGAAGAAGTTCTCAGGGCCGACCGCCTCGCGGATCTCGACGTTGGCGCCGTCGAGCGTGCCGACGGTGAGCGCGCCGTTGAGCGCGAACTTCATGTTGCTGGTCCCCGACGCCTCCTTGCCGGCGGTCGAGATCTGCAGCGACACGTCCGCGGCCGGGATCAGCGCCTGCGCCAGTGACACGCCATAGTTGGGCAGGAAGACCACCGCCAGGCGGCCGCGCACCTCCGGGTCGGCGTTGATCACCGCGGCGACGTCGTTGATCAGCTTGATGTGCAGCTTGGCCATCGCGTAGCCGGGCGCGGCCTTGCCGGCGAAGATGTACGCGCGCGGCGTGGTGTCGGCGCCGGGGTTGCGTTTGAGCGCCATGTAGTGCGCGACGATTTGCAGGCAGGCCAGCAGCTGCCGCTTGTACTCGTGAAAGCGCTTGATCTGAATCACCACCATCGCGTTGGGCGGCAGCTCGACGCCCGTGCGCCGCTGCACCAGCGCCGCCAGGTCGCGCTTGTTCTGCTGCTTGACGTCCCACAGCTCATCGAGCAATTGCGGGTCGTCGGCGTGCGCGAGCAGCGGTGTGATCCGCGCCAGGTCGCGGTCGATCCACTCCGATCCGATACGCGACGTGACCAGGCGGGTGAGCCGCGGGTTCGCGTACAGCACCCAGCGGCGCGGCGTGACTCCGTTGGTCTTGTTGTTGAACCGCTCGGGCCACAGCTGATGAAAGTCGGGCATGAGGTGGCTCTTGATGAGCTCGGTGTGCAGCGCCGCCACGCCGTTGATGCTGTGCGACCCGACGGTCGCCAGGTGCGCCATGCGGACCTGCTTGTTCTTGCCGTCGCCCTCCTCGATGATCGACATGCGCTGCATGCGATCCGTCTCGCCGGGCCAGCGGGTCTGCACCTGGCGCATGAAGCGGTGGTTGATCTCGTAGATGATCATCAGGTGGCGCGGGAGCATTCG
>Ga0265328_10000165_pt1 | contig 30565 bp, 23 predicted proteins | sample 41624metaG_FD_202086 | JGI IMG/M metagenome (GOLD analysis project Ga0265328, IMG submission 202086) | Rhizosphere microbial communities from Carex aquatilis grown in University of Washington, Seatle, WA, United States - 4-16-24 metaG | ecosystem: Host-associated > Plants > Roots > Rhizosphere...
TTGAATGCGTCGAGCCACGCCTGCTGCGGATACCACTTGCCGGGCTGCGGGTCGACGATGCCGTACTTGCGCAGCATCTCGAGCGCCGATTGCTTCATGGTTCCCACCCCGTCAAGGATCGCGTACACCGCCTCGCCGTTCACCTCGGCGCTCGGCGAGATGGCTTTGAACTGCGTCATGTTCTCTCCTCGCAAAGGCGGTTAGTCGCCTCCGTCGCCCCTTCGGTACGCTGATTCGGACCTTTAGCGACGTCTCCAACAGCCGCGCCGCGCGGGTTCGGGACTGTCCCGCGCTCCCGCCGCCCGCCAACGACGTCGCGTCGCAGAACGCACGACGTCGCGGCGCGCAGCCTGGTCGTCACACATATAGTTTCGGCCTGATATGTCGAGGAATCAGAGGGGATCTGGGGTGGACAATCGGCGCGGGCTCGCCTGGCGAGCCTGCAGTTTGCGCTGATGCAGCAAATGAAGAAGGTCAAGGGGCCTGAACGCGAACGTCGACGGATGGGTTGGACGATCGTGGTCGCGCTGAACCTGTTGGTCGTGGTCGCTCTGCTCCTCTACGGGACGAGTCGGGACAGGTGGAGCGGTGTGACCTTCAGCTTCCTGTCTGGCGATGCCACCGACAGCGACGGCCCAGACGGCCCGATCTTGAGGCTTCCGGATGTCGTGGTCGGCCTGCGGAGCGTCGGCGGCGACCTGTATGTGGACGCGGCGTTCGATCTGGAGGTCGCCTCCGTGCAAGACCGCGAGGCTGTCCGCAGACAGCTGCCGCGCGTGCGCAACGAAACGATCGCGTTCCTGTCAGAGCTGAGCCCCGAGGAGCTTCGTGGAAGCGACGAGCTGGCGAGGACGAAGGCGCGGCTCCTGGAACGCTATCGCAACGTCCTCCCGAGCCAGCGCTTGAGCGCGATCTACCTCAGCTACTTGGCCATCGCGCATGTCGAATAGCGCGCGGCCCCGGTCGGGGACCGCGCTCCGTTTGGCCGCGCCGGCGTCCCGAGATCAGGCCTCAGCGCGGAGGAGCCCGCAGCCAGAGCGCGAGCACGTCGGCCATGCGTGACAGATCCACGGGCTTCGAGAGCACGTCGTCCATTCCGGCCGCGATGCACTTCTCCCGATCCTCCGGCATGGCCGAGGCGGTGACGGCGATGATGGGCGCGCGTGACAGGCGCGCCTCACGAACGCGCCGGGTGGCCTCGTAGCCGTCCATCTCGGGCATCTCGCAGTCCATCAAGACCAGATCGTATTCACCCTTCTGCAAGGCCAGCACGGCCTCGGCGCCGTTGGTGACGACGTCGGCCTGATATCCGAGCTTCGTCACCTGCGACAGGGCCACGAAGCGGTTGACGGCGTTGTCCTCCGCGATGAGGATGCGCGCCGTGCGGTTCAACGCCGCGGCCTGCGCGGGCGCCGGCGCTCGTCGCGGGTCGACAGGGTCGGCCTCCGCGCGCGGCGCCGTCGCCGCCGCCGTGTCGAGGACCGCCGTGCACCAGAAGGTGGAACCTTCGCGCTCGCGGCTCTCGACCCCGATCTTCCCCCCCATCATCTCGATGATCTGCTTGGAGATGGCCAGGCCAAGGCCCGTGCCGCCGTACCGGCGCGTCGTCGAAACGTCAGCCTGGGAGAACGCCGAGAACAACGGCTGGATCTGCTCTGGCCGCAGACCGATGCCCGTGTCGGTGACTTCGAATCGAATCGTCGTCTTGCCCTCGGCCTGCGCCACGAGCGCCAGCTTCAGCGTCACCGCGCCCCGCTCGGTGAACTTGATGGCGTTGGACGTCAGGTTGGTCAGAACCTGCCGCAATCGATTCGAATCGCCTCGCACCAACGTCGGTGTATCGGGCGCCGCGCGCAAAGTGAGGACGAGACCTTTCGGTTCGGCCTGGCCGGCCAGGGACTGGACCACGTCCTCGGCGAGACGAAGCAGGTTGAACTCCACGCGCTCGAGCGTCAGCTTCCCGGCCTCGATCTTCGACAGGTCCAGGATGTCGTCGATGAGCGCCAGCAGGGATCGTCCGCTGTTCTCGATGATGGTGACGAACCTGCGTTGCTCGGGCGTGAGGCTCGTCAGCGACATCAACTGGAGCGTGCCGATCACGCCGTTCATGGGCGTGCGGATCTCGTGACTCATGTTGGCGAGCAGTCGGCTCTTGGCGGTGTTCGCGGCATCGGCAGCCGCGCGCGCGTGGATCAGCTCCGCCTCGTGGTGCTTGCGCTCCGTGATGTCCTCGGCGAGCCCGACGATGCGGATCAGCTCGCCGGAGGCGTCGCGAACGGGAAAGGCCTGATCGCGTATCCAGCGTTCCTGACCGTCAGGGGTCGTTATGCGGTACTCGGAGTCGATGCGTTCTCCCGCCACCTGCATGGTGAAGAACTGGTTGGCGTGCTCCCGGTCCTCGGGACGAATCGCCTCGAACCAGGAGAACGGGTTCTTGTAGATGGATTCGGCCGTTCGGCCCCAGATCTGCTCATACGCGGGGCTGACGTAGTACATCTCCGTCCCCGTCGCGTTCGTCATCCAGAAGACCTCGCGAATATTCTCCGCCAGCTGGCGGAACTTCTCTTCGCTGAGCTGGATGGCCACCTCGGCCTGCTTCCGCTCCGTGATGTCCGGGCTCAGGCCCACGTGCCCCAGAAACTCCCCGGACGCGGCGAAGCGCGGCTCGGCATACGAAGCGACCCATCGCCACTCGCCGTCGGCGCGCTGAACCCGCGCCTCGGCACGGAAGGACGTCTTCGCGCGAATCGCCTCCGCGAACCCGGCGACGTAGGCCGGCACGTCGTCGGCGTGCAACAGCCGTTGCCATTTGTCCTCGCGAAGCTCCTCGTACGTCCGCTGAAAGAACTCCCGGAACGTCCGGTTGACGAACCGGATTCCGCCATCGGCGTTGGTCACCCACATGATGGTCGGGCAACCGTCGGCCAATGTGCGGAAACGCTCCTCGCTCTCTCGCAGCGCCTCCTCGACGCGCTTGCGCTCGCCGATGTCCTCGATCTGGGCCACGAAGTAGGTCGGCGTACCCGTGCTGTCCCGCACCAGCGAGATCCGGCTGCGCGCCTGCATGATGCTGCCCGAGCGATGGAGGTACCGCTTCTCGATTTCGTAGCACCCCGAACGACCGGCCAGCAGTTCCTGCGTCGCCTGCGCCGACGCCTCCCGATCATCGGGATGGGTCAGCTGCAGCCAGGTCATGCCGAAGAGCTCTGGCGCGGAGTACCCCAGCATGCGGCATAGCGTCGAGTTGACCTGCACGAAGCGGCCGTCACTGGCGGTGAGGGAGAGGCCGAAGGGCGCGCTCTCGAAGGCGCCGCGGAACCGCTCCTCGCTGTCGCGTAACTGCTGTTCGGCGCGGACGCGCTCGCTGATGTCGCGGCCAATGACCGCCATGCCCGCGATCTTGCCATCCGTGCCCCTGATGGGTGAGACCGTGACGGACGCGTTGACGCGCCGACCGTCCTTGGTCACCAGCACCGTGTCTCGACGCGAGGAGGTGGCGTCGCGCACGACCTGTTCCAGGAGCGGCGGGATCCGCTCGTGCAGGTCGGGCGAGACCAGCATCGAGAAGTGTCGCCCGATGACCTCCTCCGCCGTATAGCCGACCAGCGCCTGCGCGCCGTGGTTCCACGACACGACGATGCCCGTGGGGGAGGTAGCGAGGATGGCGTCATCGGAGCCCTCGACGATCGACGCCAGGAATTGCTTGGCCTCTTCCGCCGCCCGGCGCTCCGTCACGTCGCGCTTGATCGCGATGTAGCTCGTGATCTCGCCGGAGGCGTTTCGCACCGGCGCGATCCGCATGTCCTCGGTGTAGAGGCTGCCGTCCTTGCGACGGTTCACGAGCTCGTCATGCCAGATGCGCCCGGCGTTGATGGTGTCCCAGAGGTTCTTGTAAAAGGCAGGAGACTCGCGGCCCGACTTGAGCAGGCGCGGCGACTGTCCGATCGCCTCGTCGCGCGCATATCCCGTGAGGGCGGTGAACGCCGGGTTCACATATTGAATCGTCCCGACGGAGTCCGTGATGACGACAGCGTCCGCCGATTGTTCGACAGCGGCGATCAACCCATCTCGCTCGACGTCCTGCAGGCGCCCCGACGGGACGCGGGCACCGCTTCTCTCCGCCGCGCTCTCACTGGTTGAATCGATGGGAACGAGCATGCACTCCTCCGCGTGCGCCTGACGTCCACATCTGTCCTGGACGACGCACCCAGCGTACAGTCAGGCTCGCTGCACCGGCCATCGGCGCGGGATGACAACCCTTGAGGAAGCGACCGATTGGAGCGGAAGAGCGCGCCTTCCCCCGTCTGCGACAGCTTCCTTGTCGAGATCTGCGGGCAGCGGGACGGCCTCGAGCTCAGAGGTGCCAGTGCATCTTGAAATAGGCGAGCAGCTGCTGGGCTTCGGTGTCGGTCAGCGCCGCATCGAAGATCACGATCTCGGCGATGTCGCCCTGGAACCGGTTCTCGGCGTCGACACCGACCGCGCGCCCGATCGACCCGCCGACAAACGCGCTTCCGGGACCGCCCGAGGCGCCTCCGCCGTTGATCTTGACGCCGTTCTGCCAGACCGTCGGGGATGCTGCGGTGGCCTGTGCCAGCCGGAGCATGTCGACGGCGGTTGGGCTCGGCGGAAGAGCGGCGGCGGCGGGCACCTGACCGCGCGTGCCGCTGAAGGGCCGATAGCAAACGCTCTCGTAGTTGAGCGCCGGGAAGCCGTCGTAGTAGACGTATCCGAGGTTGATCTGGTAGCCGGCCGCCGGACAGGCCGGGTTGAGATCGTTGGGGACGTCGGTGCCTATGAGCTCTTCGTTGCTGCCGCCCCCGAACATGCGGTCCGCCCAGCGCCGCTCGACGACGAAGATCGTATAGTCGGTGCCCGTCAGGAAGGCGAGGCCGAAGTCGAGCGTTTCGTCGACGAACGGAGCGGTCGTTCCGGGCGCCGAGAAGTAGGGAAGGTTCACGCCGGCGAGCGCGTGCAACGTCGACGGGCACTGCGGGCCCTTGTGGGAGCCGTGGTTCGCGTCGCGATGGTTGCCCGATTGGTCCGCCCACAACGTGACTTCTCCGTTGAGACAAGTCACGCCCCGGTCGGCTGTCAGCCAGGCCTGCAGGTGACCCGCCGCCACGGCGGGGAGCGGGGCGGCGGCATCCACGCCCGTGTCCGGCGACGCATCGGGCACAGCAGCCGCGTCGGCCGGCGCTCCGGCGGCGCCGCCACTTCCATCGTGGCCAGCGCCACCGTCGGCCGCCGACTTGCCAGCGACACTGCCGCAGCCGAGGGGCGCGAGGGTCGAGACGACACCGAGCTCCACCACCACGACGAGAAGAGCGCGCGCATTCTTCATCGACCGCGTACGGTAGCATGTACAGGAATTCAAGTCGCCGGGGCGCGCGCCTACTCGCGCGGTACGAGCGGCGGCGGTGCGGCGGCCGGCGCAGCTGGAGGCCGCGCGACCATCGAGCGAGGAGCGCCATCGGTGTACATGGCGCAGGTGGCGACCATCGCCTGTGCCGTGGTGCGCTGCACGATCAACGCGTCGCAACCGAGCGCGCCGGCCTGCTTGCGAAGCTCGCCGAGCATGTCGCCGAACGGATCCAAGCTCGGCCCACCGAGATCGGCCCACGTCATCGAAACGTCGACGCGCGGCCGCGGGGGTGGACCGGCTGTGTAGACCTCGACGGTCGCCGGGTCGCGTCCGGTCGTTGCGCGCGGTGCCGGGTTGATCGCGGTCGTGCTGAGCGTGACGCCACAGCCCGCGGCGAGGACGAAGAAAGCGGCCAGTCGCATCGCGGACATATTACTGCGCCTCTCGCAGTGGCTCAAAACACCGAGCGGCAAGGCCGTCTCGAGACGATACTGCCGTTCAGCGGCGGGCGGGAGAGGGAGCGAAGCGACCGACCCGCCCGTCCGACTGCAACGGCGGGTTATCCAGTTGCCAGTTCGAGCCCGGGCACATTGGCGAAAACCTCCGCCACATCGATCGCGTCCGCATAGAGGAACGCGTCTCCTTCGTGTGCGATGGAGCCAAACCAAGGACGGTCAGGAGCCACGTAGAAGGCGAGATCCTCGGGCAACTGCGGTGCCCTCCACGCGAAGAGTCGTCCAGGCCCGGTGAGTAACTCCGTCGCCGAGGGTGACAGCTTGTAGAAATTCACCGTTGCCTTGTGCCCCATGAGTCGAGTGCCCGGCCATGCGTCCGTCGAAACGCTTGACACGCATTCCGACGTCAAGGCCTGATCTATGGCGTAGGCAGGCTCCAAGAAATCGAGTTGATCGCGCCACACGAGCGAGAACAGCGACTGCTTTCGCGCTGCGAAGACGAGCAGCATCCGGTATATGGCCCCTGAGGGCTCGACTATCGACACGAGACGCGACATGGGTCTAAACGCCAAGGTCGCCATCGAGCGAACCACGGCCGCGAGCAGCTGCGGGCGCAGCCCGCGGCGTCGCGGCATTGAGCGCCTTCCGGGCGTTCAGCGGCGAACAGCCGCCCGAGCGAAGCGAGGAAGGGTGATCGACCCCTGCAACGTCGTGTTCGCCAGCTCTGTTTGACCCGAGAAGAAGCAAACCAGCCGCGCCTCCTCCGACCGCCGCCACGGTGACAATGCTTGCCCAAACCAGGCGCCTGCGTACTGGAACGAGCCAGAACGTAATGGTGCCGAGTACCACGACGATCGCCGCCAGCAATAGCGCCTCTCCGCTCTCCAACGTGGCCTGTCGTCCGAGTCGCTCCAACGGGACGTACGTGCCCGTTACCACAATCGCGACCGTATTCAAGAGCGCGTGTGCGAGGCCGGCACCGACACGGGAGAGAATCTGTCCACTCGATCGCATGGCGGTCTGTCTGTCTGTCTGTCTGTCTGTCTAACGAACACGCGTTCAGCGCCGGCGCGCAAGCGCCGTCCGCTGCAAATGCGCGGTTAGGCGCCGTCAATAGGCCACCCGAGTGCGAAAGATACGTACTTGGCCCCGCGCGAAGACAATTCGGTAGAAGTCCACGCCATGTTCGAACACTCGTCGATCGGTCCTCTCGCACGTTGCGCCTAGGCTTGTGACCGTCACATTCGCGATCACCGAACCGCCCTTCACGCGCCGAACGTCTCCTTGCGCCATGACCAGAAGAAGGCGTTCGCGACCGCACCCGAGGAGCGTCCGCTCGCCCATGGCACGACTCGCCACTGCATGATGGCGTCGCGGAAGCGGAACGGACACATCTGAACTCACAACCACGTGGTCCTGCGACCACTTGGCGAGTTCGCGTGCGCTCTCGGCGAGGATGGTCCGGGTGGCCCGTCGTTTCCAGGGTGTTGCCTCAGAGGTCGGCACCAGAGCGCTCTCTGGTAGCGGATCCCTGCACGCAGGTTCTTCCCGCGCACATGGAATCATTCGAGCCTCCGCCCGATCGCTCGTTGCAAGGAGGCCGAGAGCGCAGGGTATCAGGCACCCCGGCAGACGCCACGCTCTACGCAGAGACATCGATCTACAGACATCCGATCGGGGCACTCGTTCCCGCGAACGCGCGCTCAGTGCGGCTAACGTTACTGCCGTTCAGCGGCGGGTGCGACGCGTCCGGCGGACCTGCAACGGCGTGGCGCAGCGCGCTCGCGCGATAGGACGAGGATGTTCATGCAGCGAAGATCTTGCGCCGCGGCGCGGACCAGGTACAACATCCCATCACGGGGTAACGACGTGCGCGGGTCGAAGGGTGTGCAGATAGGTTTGCTCGGGTTGGCGGCGGCGGGCTGCGGGGGAAGCTCGCCGCCGGTCCTCGCCGATGTCGAGACCTGCTCGGCGGCGTGGCAGCCGATCACCTCTCCCGCCGAGAAGGGCAGGTACTCGCCGTTGGTCTTCGCGGGCGACATGCTCTACTACAGCGCCGAAGCCGACAACGACATTCGCGCGCTGTCACTCGCCGCCGGGCAGGAGACGGTGATCGACGCGAGCCACTGGGCGGAGGGACTCTGGCTCGAGGGCGATCACCTCCTGTTCAGTGAGCAGAGCCGGTTCTTCAGCCTGCCGCTCGCGGGCGGCCCGGCGCAACTGCTCTTCGACGGCATTGGCCCGAACCCGACGCTCGAACCGCCGCTCTCGTTTGCGCAAGCGGTGTCGGCGACCGATTTGGTCTGGCTCGAGCAGGGCGGGAGCGGCAGCGTCGTGAAACGCGTCGCGAGGGCAGGCGGCGACCCGGTGACGATCGGCGATCTCGACCAAGAGATCTACGAAGGGATGGCGCTGTCGCCCACCGCGGCGATCGTCGCTACTGACCTCGGATCCGCGAGCCTGGTTCCGCTCGACGGCAGCGGCGCGCGTCCGCTCGCCATGGGCGGACACTGGTTTACCGCCGTGACGGCCGACGGCGCGTACTGGATGTCGGAGACCGGCACTCAAACCGCCAAGATGATCTTCGCGCCCGCGGACGGCGGACCGCTGCAACCGTTCTGGCCCGACCTGCCTTACGGCGTCGGGCCATGGCGCATGTGGCCGGACGGCGCAGGAGGGTGGGTCGTGAGCGCCACGCAGCTCTTTTCGGACCAGATGTACCACGGGTCGATCTGGCTCCTCGACGCGCAGGGAGAGGCGCGCCTCGTCGCGTGCGATCCGGATGGTGGCAGTAATAGCGCGATCGCTGACTCGCAACCGGCGATCAGCGACGACGCGATCTACGTGGCCACGCTCGCGGGCTCATCGCTGTTGAACACGATCGTCCGCGTCCCGCGCTGACGGGCCGAGACGTATCCCTGCTCGGCGTATGCGACGCGATCGTCCGCGTCGCCACGGCGCGTGAGACGGAGGCCGCCAGGAGCTTCGAGTTGTTGCGCCTCCGACAACGGTTCGGGGGCGCGAGTGTTGTTGTTGAGGCATCAATAAATCGGACGCCGCGGTATAGGCACGCGGGCAAATCAATATCTTCGTCAGCCAGCTTACCGTTGGCATGTTGTCTGCTGCTGAGAGGAAGAGACGCACGTCTCCCAACAATCACGCACGACGCCGCCCCGCGGGGGTCGGCGAGGGGGTCCCTCATGCAGCACCTGCCGACGGCGATTTCCGAGGACGCACGCTTTCTCGATGCGCTTCGCGAGGAGGTGGATCAGCATCCGCTCTGGAGCTGCCAGTTGCTCCGCGCTTGCGAGCTGGGACACCTCTCGCGCGAGGACTTCCGCTACCTCTTCTCTCAGTACTGGCACTACTCCCACAACTTCACGCGCTATCTGGCGGCGCTGATGGCTCGGTGCGAGAACGACTTCTTCCGCGCCGCGCTGTCCGAGAACCTGTGGGAAGAAGGCGGCATGCAGCAACCGAACGATCGCCACTCGCAGATCTTCCGCGCATTCCTCACGGACGCGCTCGGCATCGCCATCCGCGATCTCCGCTGCGATTCAGCGGCGCTGCACTTCGTGGGCCGCTACCTCGACTACTGCATGACCGCGCCGCTCCCCAGCGCGGCGGCCTTCCTGGCGTTCGGCACCGAAGGCATCGTGCCTCGTCTCTACGCGACCCTCACGACGGGCCTGCGGCAGATCGGGCTCCACGACGATGACCTGCGCTTCTTCCTCATCCACATGGCGTGCGACGACAAACACGCGGCGACGCTGGCCGATCTCACCGCCTCGTACAGCGCCGAGCCGGGATGGCAACGAATGGTTCAGGAGGGCGCACGCGCCGCCCTGGATCTGCGGCTGAAGTTCTTCGACGGGCTCTACGAGGGGATCCGGCAGCAACGGATGCGCGCCACGCTGGCCCATATCCAGGACCGCGTCTCGCTGGCTGACCCGGCGCCGACAGCAGTCCAGGTGGTCTTTTCGACCACGCGGGACGGGGGTGTCGCGCTTTACAACAATCGCGTCGAACGACTGAATATCGAGTTCGCGGTCACCCGGGTGCCGTTCGCCGGTGAGACGCTCGATCCGCGAATCGTGAGGATTCCCCCCGGGCGCTGCAATGAGCGCCACAAGCACGCGCACGAATCATTCTTCTACATTGTCTCCGGCCACGGCCGGGTGCGCGTCGGAGATGCATTCTTCGAGGTCGGCGCGGGCGACATGGCTTTCGTCCCCCGGTGGGCGCTCCATCAGACCGAGAACACCGGCGCCGACGAGATGATCATCGTGGCCGTCACCGACTACAACCTCGCGAGCAAGGCGTACATCGGAGAGTACTACGACCGCGCGCACCGCATGAAGCCGGACGAAGATAGCGCACCGAAGGCGCCGGTCCTGTTGGCGTCCCTGCCCAGCTCTGAAACAGGGTAGATCGGCCGGACTGGCTCGATCGGCTCGACTCGCAACCGGCGATCAGCGACGACGCGATCGACCTGCCACGCTCGCGGGCGCGTCGCTGTTGGCGCGGTGACGTCGATGGCGGGTGAGCCAAGCGGCGGCGATCATGATCAGCCCAAGCAGCGAAGCCACACGCGACGAATCGTGCTCCGAGCCTGCCATCGCGCAGCCAGCCCAGTTAGATGCGGCGTCGGCGGCTTTCGCCCCTTCATGGCCCGGGGCGGTCGGCGTCCCGTCGACGGTCGCTCCCGAAGGCGACGAGTAGGGCGGCGCGCAGTTCTTCGTGACGGCCGGCGGCGGGTCGCAGCTCGGTTGACCGTCCGGGCTCAACGTGCAGCTGCGGACCGACGGGATGACCTGACATGTCCAGCCCGGCAAGCACTCCGCGTCCGTGTCGCAAACCGTCGGGATGACGGCGCAGGCGGACGTGCCGGTTCCCGTGCATGTGCAATCTGGCGGCGCCTGGGGCATGGCGGGCGGCGTGCTGGAGCCGGAGGACGGCGTCGCGCCGCCGCCGATGCTGCCTCCGCCGGAGCAGCCGCAGGACTGCTGCTCATCGCAAGTGAAACCCGCTCCGCAGTCGGCGGCAGTTTGGCAAGGCAGCTGCCACCGCGGCGTGCACTGATGGTAGGTCGTCGTTGTGCAGTTGCTCGTCGCGCCCGCCGGATCCGTCGTCGCCGGAGGAGAACAGTCCGTATTCGGTGCGCACACCTCAGCGGGTGGGCTGACCGAGCACTGCGTCGTCTCGAGCGGTGCGCACACCATGAAGGCGCCACAATCGGCATCGGTCGCGCAGGAGGACGGCGCGCAAACATACGAGTCCTGAGGCGCGCAGGGTGGGCAGGCCTCTCCGTCGCGACATGCGATGAGCGGGCACGCCCCTGGAATGACCTGGCACGTGAACCCATACGCACAGGTCGTGTCGCCGCAAGCGCCTTGAGGCGGCAATGCCGGCTCTTTCGCCGATGCGCGACTCGCGGCGGTTGCCGCCAACATCCCAACAGCGATCGCAAAGATTGCTGGTCGTAGAAACCGACGCTCGGCCAAGCGATGCCGCAAGGGGATAGGCATGTTCGTGCTCCGAATCTGAGAGGGGAACGCGGCAAAGGCGCCGCGCAAGGCTCATACAGCATCTCGTGTGCCACCTCGTGGTGGCCGATTTGTGGGTTCTTGGCGTCGGCCAGCCTCAATTTTCCGATGAGGGCCCTCGAATCTTTTGCGGGGCTTCCCTGGCACTGCGCTTCGCCGGCGCGGTCGGATTTCTGATCCCGATGGCCGAGATGAGCCCTCCCAAGGTCAGCAGCGCGGCGATCGACCACAGGCCGGTGTGCAGCGCGTCGCTCGACGCCTGGTTCAAGATCGCCTTTACGCGCGCCGCTGGCTCGGATTCGGCGGATTCGGCTCGAAGGCGCGCGGGAAGCGCGGTGTCGAACGGACGCCGCCGCGCTTCGGAGAGGAACGCGCGCGCTGGCGCGTCGAGGGCGCGCGCCGTCACGGCCCCGCTGTCGATCGAAGAGGCGAAGCGCGCGGCGACGATTCCGCCGATGGCGGCGATGGCCAGCAGGCCGGCAACGCGCGCGACGGCGTTGTTGATGGCCGACCCGATGCCGGCGTGGCGCTCGTCGATGCCGCCCAGGATCGCAGCCGTCAACGGCGCGACCGTCGCCGACAGACCGAGAGCAAAGACGACCACGCCTGGCAAGAGCTGGGTCAGGTAACTCGCGGTCGCGTCGAGCCGGGTCATGAGCGCAAAGCCCATCGCGGCGGTGGTCGGACCAACCGTCATGTACAACCGCGGGCCATGACGCGCCGCCAGCCGTCCAAACACGGGTGACAGGGCGAACATGATCAGCGTGACCGGCAATAGCGCCAACCCACTGACGACCGCCCGGTACCCCGCGACCTGCTGCAAGAAGACCGTGAGCAGGAAGGTCGATCCGGTCAAGGCCGCGTAGATCGCCACGGTTGCGAGGTTGCCGGCGGCGAAGTTCCGCCTGCGAAACAGGGCGAAATCGAGCATGGGGTGCGCCGACTCCCGTTCGAACCAACAGAAGCCGACGAGGGCGATCAATCCGCCGGCGAGCGGCAAGAAGATCGCCGGCGCGCTCCAGCTGCGGCCGGGCCGCTCGATGAGCGCGAAGATGATTCCGCCGAGCCCAGCCGCGCACAGGCCGGCCCCCACGAGATCCACGGGGTTGCGATCCGTCGCGCGCGGATCGGGTCGCACGCGCCCGAGCATCCACAGCGTGACCGCCGTCGGAAGGACGTTGATGGCGAACGCCCAGCGCCAGGATCCGGCGTCGACCAGCGCGCCACCGACGAGCGGGCCGAGGATGAACGAGATGCCGGTCCAGGCGGTCCATGTGCCAATCGCCTTGCCCTGTGCTGGCCCTTCGAAGTTGGCGATGATGAGCGCCAGAGAGCTGGGAACGAGCAGCGCGCCGGCGACACCCTGCAGTCCGCGCGCCACGATCAAGGTCTCGACGGTGGGCGCCGCGGCGCACAGCACCGACGCGCCCGCAAAACCGACCAGGCCGCCGGCGAGAACGCGCTTGCGGCCGAACAGGTCTGACAGTGAGCCAGCGACCAGGATCAGCGAGCCCAACGTCAACAAGTAGGCGTCGACGACCCACTGCTGCGTGGAGATGCCGCCACCCAGATCCCGCCGGATCGCCGGCAGAGCCACGTTGACGACGGCCATGTCCAGGAACGCCACGAATGAACCGAGGATGCTCGCGATCAGGACCAAGCGCTGACTTCGAGTCATGGCAATCCGACGCCGCGGTCGGCACAGCCAAAGCTACCTCGGACGGCGAGGGGCACAAGCACGGCGGTTCACTCAGTAGAGCGCGCGCCCGGAATGGTGCAGTATCTACAGTCCACTTTTAGGCGTGAGGGAGGAATCGTGGGACGACCGATCTCCGTGCTGTTCGTGGTGGTTGCGCTCATGGGCGGCTGTTCGGGAGGTGGCGGCGGCGGTGGTCCCGGAGGGAGCGGGGGCGGGAGCGGCGGCGGCGGTGGCGGCGTGTCCGATGCCGCGACCACGGATGGGCACAGCGACGGCGCCGCCGACGGCGGCACCGGCGCGGGGGGCGGATCGGGCGGGGCGGGCGCGCAGGACGGGGGCGTGGGCGGCACGGGCGGCGCCGGTGGCACGGCCGGCGGTGGCGGCGCGGGCGCCGGTGGCGCAGGGAGCGGCGGGAGCGGCGTTGGCGGGAACTGGTGGTTCGCGCAGAGCGATCCCGTCGCGGTCTCGTCGTCGTTCTACCTCGAGCAGCCGGCGCCGGCGGCCGCCGGATCGGGTGACTTCTCGAGCCCGTCGATGGCGTGCGCGTCGAATGGGTGCCTCATCGTCTACGCGCAGACCATCGGCTTTCGCCCGATGGTGGTGGGCACGCGCGTGAGCGCGAGCGGCGCCGTGCTCGGGCGGATCGCGCTGACCAAGCTCGACGATGTGAACGCCAGCATCGGGCGCGTGATGGTGGCCAGCAACGGATCGGGACTACCTCGTCTACGCCAACTACACGGCCACGGTGGACGACAGCCCGACCCCGATCCACAAGTTCCAGATCGTGGACACCGCGGGCGCCGTCAGCGCCGAGAGCACCACGGTGTTCTCCGGCACGCCGCCCGCCGAGGCGCGCGTCTATGGCGGTGGCGCGAATTACCTGGTGCTGTTCGCTACCAGTCTCGGGCCGGAGACCACGATGCTGGTGAGCTCGCAGCTCACCCAGGTCGGCGCTGTCACCAGCACGTTCACCAGCCTGCCGCCGTTCAACGTCATCGCTGGCCCCGGCGAGTACCTGTTTGTCACCAACAACGCCGCCATGCGCGTCAGTGACACGACCGGCGCAGCCGTGGGCGGCCAGCAGTCGTTCTGGCGCTATGGAAACCCGGCCGGCACGCCGGTGGGTTTCTACGCCGCCAGCGCCGGCAACTACTACATCCTGGGGACGCGCCCGTCGGCATCGTTCAGCTACGACACCTTCGGCATCCGCATCCACGCCAGCGATGGGCAGTTGCTGGACCCCGACGATGACTTCAACCAGCGCTCGGGCGGCCTGCTGCTGTGCCAGGGCTGTTACCCCGGTGTGCAGAGCGCCGACCTGGTAGCCGGCGCCGGCTTCGCCACCGTCGACGGCGGCGCGGCCACCGCCGGGTTCCGGTTCACGCTCTCGCCGTTCGCGCGCGTGGGTGCCGTCGGTACCACCGACGTGTCGCTGGGCGCGCACGCCCCGACGCTGATCGAGCCCGCTGGTGCCTCCAACTTGCTGGCGCTCGAGGGCGGGGCGCTGCACGCGTACGCGGTCACGGCCAGCCCGTTCGCGCTCAACTATGTGGGGCAGACCATTGGCGTCCCGCGCACGCCCGACGTCTCCGAGGTGGCGGTCGCCTACGCAGGCACGCGGTTCCTGGTGGCCGGCAGCAACATGCCGCCCACGTTCCTGCTCGACGAGCGCGGCACCCTCGCGCCGGTGGCGGGTCTCGGGCCCGGCGGCCAGGTGGCGGCCAATACGACCGACTTCCTCCTGACGCAGCAGCAGTCGAATCAGGTCGTCGCCCGCCGCATAGCCGCTGACGGCACCGTCGGCGCGTCGCAGACGTGGGCGTACGACCCGACGCCGTACGGCTCGCAGTTCAGGCTGACGTCGAACGATCGCTACTACCTCCTCACCGCGGTCGGCGGCAACGCGCAGGGGAGCACCACCATCTCCGGCGTCCGCATCGGCGCCGACGGCAACTTCGTCGATGGCGGCCAGGGGCTGCTGAATGGCGCTGGCTACGCGGTGGCCGCCGACCGCGCGCCGCCGCCCGAGATGCGCACGTTCGGCGTGTTCGCGTTCAACGGCAACAACATCGGGGGCGGTCAATGGCTGCGCCTGCGCTCCGAGACCGGGGTGAAGATCTCGCCCCTGTCGTCTCTGCCAGTCTCGTCATACGACCAGTCCTTCGCCAGCGACGGGACCAACTTCGTCGACTTCTACGGCTATCCGGGCGGCGCGGCCGTGCTGCTGCCGGGGCCAGGGGGAACAGGCCTGTCGCTCGGGCTGCCGCAGCTCCCGGGCGGCGCGCGGATCCGCGGCGCCTGGTGGGATGGGCGTTCCTATATGATCGGGCTCGTCTACCAGGACGTCAACGCGGGCGATCCCAACGCCCGCTTCACCGTCGCGCGCTACTCACAGGGCGTCGAGTTGCTGGACCTGGACCACGCCGACGGGCGCGACATCATCCCCGACAAGTTCCACCCCGGCATGGACACCGCGCCTGCGATGGCGAGCGACGGTTGGGGGCGCAGCCTGATTGCGTACCTGTACGCTGACCCGCTGTACGGTGGCGTCACGGTCAAGGGCGTGATCGTGCGGAACACCGGCTACCGCAGCGGCCTCGTCGCCACCGCCACCTGCACCACCGGCGACAGCTTCGATTTCGGTGGCCTGCACATGGTCGAGGGCGGCGGGGTCGGGACCGATCCCGCCACCTGCGACCCGAGCATCGGCGGCTACAACGCCCCCGACCAGCAACAGACCGACCTCTATTTCATGCGGAACTACCTCACCGAGCTCGGCGAGCCGACCCCGAAGCACTGGGAGTACTCGTTCCTGAGCCTGTTCGGTCCCGTGCCGACGTCGTTCCCCGCGCGCTACACCCTTCCCGACGACGGCAGCGCCACGCCCGGTTCGGCGCGCTTCGGCTTCGGCACCAACGACAACCGCGTCGTCTGCGACGCCCTGACCGGCACCGTGACCATCACAGCGTTCGGCCCGGCGGGCAGCCTCATCACCGGCTCCTACGCCGGCGTCACCTGGGACGGCATCAACTGCCCCGGGACCGCATCCGGATCGTTCTCCGTGACGCGCGAAGCGGACCACTGATTCGCTGTCTTGAACCGCGCGGGCGCTTTCGCTGGAAGCTCGATCACGCCGCGCGCGCGGTGTAACGCATGCGCTGCGATTCGCTCATGTCGATGATCCCCGCCCACGCCAGCAGCCGCATGATCTGGTACGTCGTGTCGACCTCGAACCAGCGCGCCGCGAAGTTCGGGCTCATCGGGTATTTGTGGTGGTTGTTCTGGAACAGCTCGCCGCCCGTCAGCAGGTCGATCGGCAGCGTGTTGCGGGACGCGTCGTCGAGATCGAAGTTCCGATAGCCGTAGCGGTGCCCACCCCAATTGACGATCGCGCCGTGCATCGCGCCCATGATCCAGTGCCCCGGCAGCAGGGCCCATTGCCACGCCGCCGTCGCGAAAAAGTAGTAGAAGGCCGCGAACCCCGCGCCCCACACGATGCGCATCGGCCAGCTCTTTCCCATCCATTCGAGGAAGCGTGACTGCACGACCTGCCCCTCGAAGCGCGCCTCGGGCGTTGTCTCGAAGTACGCGATCGAATGATAGATGCGCTTCGTCCGGTGCATCATCTGGAACAGCCCCGGGATCAGACGTTTGTAGCGCACCGGCGTGTGAGGATCCTTTTCAGAGTCGCTGTACGCGTGATGCATCCGGTGCAACACCGCGTACCCGCGGGGATTCAAGTAGCTCGAGTTCTGCGAGATCGCCGTCAGGATGTTGAAGAACCGCTCCCATCGGGGCGACATCGTGAACTGCCGATGCGCTCCGTAGCGGTGCAAGAAAAAGCTCTGGCAAAACAGCGACAGCTGCCAGTGCACGATGAAAAGCACGACCACGACCATCCGCGCATCATGCCAGGGGTCGGCCCGAAACACCGCACCGATCGGTTTGCCCAAACACCGCACCCAGGTTGATCGCAGAGGCGAACGCTCGAGGAACCTGTCCGTCCGGACGGCCACCGTCCCGAATCCGGACGGGCAGCGACGAGGAATCAACTGGTTAGGTGGACCCGTTCGTCGCCTTGTCCGGACACAATCCGTGCCAGACGCGCAGCGAATTGGCATCGAAATCAACCTGGGAGCGGGTAGGGCGGGAAGCCGTCAGCGCACCCCCTCCTCGCGCGTTTGGACGGCCCGGAACTGGATCAACAGCGCCAGGTCGTACACCGCCTTGAGCGTCCCTCCGATGACCAAGGGCCAGCCGAAGCTCGCCTTCTCCAGGAGAACGCCAGCGATCAGGGGCGCAAGACCGGCGGCGAGGCTACGGGGCACGTTCGTCACGCTCGCGGCGGCCGCGCGCTCCTCCGGCGGCACAATCGCCATCACGAAGGCCTGTCGGGCGGGGACATCCATCTGCGAGACGGCCATTCGGAGGAGGAGGCAGGCGATGCTGAGCGGGGCGGTCGGCATGAGGGCCGCCAGGATCAGGAACAGGTTGGAGGGCAGATGGGTGTAGACCATTGTTCGAATCAGGCCGACGCGTGCCGCAACGCGCGGCGAGAGCACCTGGGAGAACGCGCTCAGCACGCCGGCCACGAAGAACACGCCGGCGGTCGTGCGCTCGTCCAGCTGGAACCGACGATAGAGCCACAGGACGAGGAGCGTCTGCACGACGAAGCCACCGCCGAAGGAATCGAGACTGAACAGCGCCGCGAGGCGCAGCACGACGGCGCGCGACTCGGCGAGCGGATGCGCTGCGCGCTTCGATGGGTGGATCTCCAGCGCGGGCGAGAGGCGCTCGTAGACGATGGCTGCGACGACCGCGCACAGGGCATAGAACACGAACACGCCTCGCTCCGCTCGGAGCAGCGAGACTCCCCACCGGGAGGCGGCAAGCGCGGGAACCCCACTGGCCAGGGCCCCGACGGCGCCCGCGAGCGAGCCGACCAGATTGTACCAGGCGAACGTCATCGTTCGCGCGGGGCCGCCGACGGTATGAGCGAGCGCTGCCTGCTCCGTTGGGAGGAACACGCTCACATCGCCGGACGACGGATTCAAGGTACCGGCGATCGCTATGACCATCATCGGCCAGAACGTCGTCAGTCCCGCGAACCCGATCCCGGTCAGCAGCATCAGCGCCGCGGACCCGAGCAGGATGCGCCGGCGCGACAAATGGTAGCCGAGGAGTCCAACGCCGAGGGTGACGGCCGCGGATCCGAGCAACGTGCCGGTGATGATCGCGCCAACCTGGACGGGGCTGAACCCGAGGCCGGTCAGGTACGTCGCCAGCGCGATACTGACCACGCCGTCGGCCAAGCCGCGGATACCGCGCGTGAGGAGGAGCTTGCGCGCGTCGGTCACCGACAGGCTCGACCGACGACAGTGTCGTCGCAGGCGATAGAGCTTCGGCAAAGACCGCCGAGATTTCGACGACGATCTGGCGACGGGTGACGACGCGCCCAAACGCGCCTGCGCCCCTGGAGCACAATTACCCTACGACCGTGACACGTCGCTCTTGAACAGCGCCTCATGGAATCCCTCACCGCCTGTCGAGTCCCAGAATCTAGCCTCCATGCGACGACCGTCCCGTCCCCATATCGGCGCGGTCCCCATCGGCGACTCTGATGTCGCTCCCGGTCAAAGGCGAAATGCGGCGGTCTGTGAGTGAAAGAGACCCGAAAATGAGGTCCGGCCCCTCTTAGTACCACGTGAAGACCCGCCTTTGGTTCGAGCGCTCGACGCGGTTGAAAGCAACCCTGTTTGCCCACCGCCTCCGTTTACACCACGGTTTTCGTTCGCCCATCGTGCTGGCCGCGGGGGTGATCGGAATAACGCTGGCCTTGTCGTGCTCGAAGGAGGACGTCCGCTCTGGAGCGGGAGCCGGTGGACATACGAGCGGGTCGGACGGCGAACCGGCCGGTGGAACCGGGGCCGGTGGAACCTCAACCGGTGGCTCGACAGGGGCGGGCGCCGGCGGAACCGCGGGGAGTGGCGCCACGGATGCCGGCGTGAGGGACGGCGCTGGCGCGGATGGCTCGGCGACGACGACGTGCCCGCTGCCCACCACCTTCAGATGGACATCGTCCGGTCCGCTCGCTCAGCCAAAGTCGGGCTGGGTCTCGCTGAAAGATTTCAGCAGCGTCGTCTTCAACAACCAGCACATCGTCTACATGTCGACCGTCGACAACGCGGGCAGTTACGGATTGGCCGCGATGACGTTCACCGATTGGCCTCAGATGGCCACCGCGACCCAGAGCGCGGTGCCCGGAACGGCTGCGCCGACGCTGATGTATTTCACGCCGAAAAATGTCTGGGTTCTCATGTACGAGTGGGGTCCGTGGGCGTTCACGTACCAGACCTCGACCGACCCCGCCAATCCGTCGGGCTGGTCGGCCCCGCACGACCTCTACGACGGGAGCTCGATCGACGAAACGGTCGTGTGCACCAGCACGACCTGCTATCTGTTCTTCGCCAACGACAACGGAAACATCTATCGCTCGTCGATGCCGATCGGCAGTTTCCCAGGCACGTTCCCCGCCGCGACGACCATCATGACCGACACCACGCCGAACCTGTTCGAGGCTGTGCAGGTCTACACGGTCAAGGGAGCGAACCAGTACCTCATGCTGGTTGAAGCGGAGGGCAGCGCGGGACGGTATTTCCGATCCTTCACCGCGACCGATCTCGGTGGTACCTGGACGCCGCTGGCGGCGACCGAGAGCAATCCTTTTGCCGGCAAGGCCAACGTCACCTTCAACGGCACCGCCTGGACGAACGACATCAGCAGCGGGGACCTGGTCCGCGCCAACTCCGACGAGACGCAGACCATCGACCCATGTAATTTAGAGTTTCTCTACCAGGGGCTCGTTCCTCCCTCGCCCGGTCTCACTTACAACCAGCTCCCCTGGCAACCGGGGTTGCTCACGCTGGTGCAATGAAGGCCATGCGCCGGTTCGTCTTGGTTCTCATCGGACCTGCGATCTCCGTCGCCGGCTGCGCCCTGGATCGATTCTTCGCGGGAGGATCAACGTCATGGCGGTTCACGTCTTGCGCGAGTAGCGAAGCCAGACCAGGCCGCCGCGCCGCTTCTCGACCGAGACGAGCTTCAGGCGACGGGACGGACCGAAGCCCTCTGTCGCGTCGAAGAGTGACGGCGTGCCGATGCCGCCGTCTGCGATCGGCGCCACCAGCACGCTCACCTCATCGATCAGGTCGGCCTCGAGGAACGAGCCGTTGATCTTGCCTCCCCCCTCGACGAGCAGCGTCTTGATCCCGAAATGCGTCTTGAGCTTCTCCAGGACGCGCTTCAAGTCGACATCCGTGTCGCCACCGAAGAGATAAGAGACGCCCCTCGAACGGAGGAATGCGAGGTAGTCGTCTGCGACTTTGCTGGTCAGGATCGTGACCACGTGGTCCTCGTCGATCGAGGACGATTTCCAGGTGAGCTTCCCGGAGGCGTCGAGAGCGACGGCGTATCCGCTGGCGTCGCGCTGGGCGACGAAGTCGGTCCGGGGAATGGGCTGGCGCGAGGCGCGCCTCGGGACCTTTGCCTTTCCGGCATACGGGACCATGGTGATTCGGCCGACCATCCACGCGTCTGCGTCGAAGGTCTCCGCCGTCCGTTCGTATTCCGTCATGAACGCGGATGGGATCCGCCACCTCCTCGGGACGATGCGTCCGTCGATCGACGAAACCATGTGGCAAATGACGTGAGGCCGTCGCGTGCTCATGGTCGCTGTCCCGACCCCGGCACAACGGAGCCAGCCCCGCGATACTGCTCTTCGCTGACGCTCTCCATCCATTGGACGGTCTTACCCTCGAGCTGCTCTTGAATCGCGATGTGGGTCATCGCGGTCGTCGCCGTGGCGCCGTGCCAGTGCTTTGCCCCCGGGGGGATCGAGACGACGTCGCCCACCCGGATCGACTGCGCCGGCTCGCCCCACTGCTGGACCCAGCCGGTTCCGGCGGTCAATCGCTGCGCGTGCAGACCTGCTGTTTGTTCCTTCACCCCGCCATTCGGGTGCGCCACGGCAACAGCCGGAAACTGCTTCTGCGGCTCGTAGTTCGCGGGCGTATAGACGTTCGCCGAAATGTCGAGGCCGTTCAGCTTGTATGTGACCGGATGAATACTGACCTTTCCGGGCTCATTTTTCGTGATCGCATCCGCGTAGACGAGGGTGAACGGATTGTTCCTGTAGTCCAGGACGACGGTCGGTGCGTGAGTGCTCATGTTCATACCCCTCGCTTCACGCCTCGGGAATTGGCTTTCCGTAGTTCTCGAGGGTGATGCTGTCGGGCTCTGGGCCGCCGCGAACTCCAGTATCGAGCGCGTCGATCGCGGCCAGTTGCTCCCGCGTGAGCTCGAAGTCGAAGACGTCGAAGTTCTCGGCAATGCGGGCCGGCTTGGTCGATTTCGGAATCGCCGATCGGCCGTTCTGCAGGTGCCAGCGAAGCATCACCTGGGCAGGCGACTTGCCATGCTGGCGCGCGATCTCGAGCAGCGTTGGGTCCGCCAGAGTCGTCTTCTCGCGGCCCCGGTAGGCGACGACTCCGCCGATTGGCGACCAGGCCTGGGTCGCGATCCCACGCTCCGTGTGGACGCGCCGAAGTGCGGTCTGCTGAAAGTACGGATGGACCTCGATCTGATTCACGGCGGGCACGACAGACGCTATGCCGAGGAGGTGCTCGAGGTGCGCGGGCATGAAATTGCTCACGCCGATCGCGCGCACCTTGCCGTCCGCGAGCAGCTTCTCGAGGGCCCGGTACGCTTCGAGGGTACGGTCGAACGCCGACGGCAGCGGCTGGTGCAGGAGCAAGAGATCGATACGGTCGACGCCCAGCTTGCGCGCGCTCTTGTCGAACGCGTGCAGCGTGGAATCGTAGCCGTAGTCGCTGATCCAGATCTTCGTTTCGATGAACACGTCGTCGCGGGCGATGCCGGAACGACGGATGCCTTCCCCGACCTCGCGCTCGTTGGCGTACGCGGCGGCGGTGTCGATCAGTCGGTACCCGGTCGCGATGGCGGCCTCGACGGCACCGACGGTTTCGGCCGGCGGAGTCTGGAAGACGCCAAGCCCGATGACCGGCATCTGCACGCGGTTATTGAGGGTGATGTGCGGGCTTCTCGTGCTCATGGTCCGTGCTTCCTTCCTGCCGTCGTCGGGTTGGCAGACCCGGCTCGCTGCGGCGCTTGGATGAAAGACCCGCGCCGCATGGCCTAAAGCCCGGTCCTCTTCTCGAGCGCCTCCGGATAGCGAGCGCCTTCCACGGTAATCTTCGACGCCGCGGCTTGGATGGCGCGCAGGTCGTCGGGCGTGAGCGCGATGCTGGCGGCGCCAAGATTCTCGTCCAGGCGAGCAAGCTTCGTGGTCCCCGGGATCGGTACGATCCATGGCCTCTGCGCCAGGAGCCACGCCAGCGCGATCTGTGCGGGTGTCGCGCTTTTCTGTTTCCCGACCTGGCCGAGTAGATCGACCAGCGACTGGTTCGCCTTGCGCGCCTCGGGCGTGAAGCGGGGCACGATGTTGCGGAAGTCATTCTTGTCGAACGTGGTCGTCTCGTCGATCTTTCCGGTCAGAAAGCCTTTCCCGAGCGGGCTGAAGGGGACCAGCGCGATGCCGAGCTCCTCCAGCACCGGCAGCACGTCCTCCTCCGGCCGGCGCCACCAAAGCGAATACTCGCTTTGAAGCGCCGTGACCGGCTGCACCGCGTGCGCGCGGCGGATCGTCTGGACGCCCGCCTCGGAGAGGCCGAAGTGCTTCACCTTGCCTTCGCGGATCAAGCCCTTGACGGCGCCCGCGACGTCCTCGATCGGTACGTCCGGGTCGACGCGATGCTGATAGAAGAGGTCGATGGCGTCGACCTTGAGGCGCTTCAGCGACGCCTCGGCGACTTCCCGGATGTGCGCGGGCCGGCTGTCCATCCCCGACTGTCCGCCGTTCGCGTCGAAGCGGAAGCCGAACTTCGTCGCGATGACGACGCGGCCCCGGAACGGGGCGAGGGCGTCGCCGACCAGCTCCTCGTTCGTGAACGGCCCATAGGCTTCGGCCGTATCGAAGAAGGTGACGCCCCGCTCGGCCGCCGCGCGGATGAGCGCGATCATCTGGCTTCTGTCCGGCGGCGGGCCGTAGGCGAAGCTCATTCCCATGCAGCCGAGCCCGATCGCCGAGACGTCGAGGCCCTGTTTCCCGAGCTTGCGTGTTTTCATTGTCTTCTCCATGAGCGTGGGTCTCTCCGTTCGGGCTCGACGCCCTTTGCCGATATAGGTACGTCCGGAATGAGCGGCCGACTAGACGCAATGAAGGCAATAGGCTGTTAAGCTAGGCTTCACAGTGCTCGTCATTCGCCCCCGGCGGTTCCAATGAGCACCGGTGTGCTGCCGCAGCTCCAGGTCTTCCTGTCCGTGGCCCGCCTGCGCAGCTTCAGCGGCGCTGCGCGCGAGCTTGGCGTCTCCACGTCCGCGGTGAGCCAGGCCGTCCGCCAGCTCGAGGAGCAGCTCCGCGTCGTCTTACTGACCCGAACCACGCGCAGCGTGTCTCTGACCGACGCCGGGCGGAAGCTGGTCGAGAACGCGGGGCCGGGTGTGACGCAGGCACTCGCGGCCGTCGCCGAGGCCGCCGCTCGGCCGGGCGAGACCGTGGGCCGGCTCCGACTTTCGGTGCCCCACGCGGCCGTGCCATACGTCGTGTCTCCCGTGCTGCCCAAGTTTCGCGCGCGTCACCCACGTGTGGAGGTCGAAGTCATCGTCGAGGACGGTTTCGTGGACATCGTCGCGGAAGGCTACGACGCGGGTGTGCGGCTCTCCGAGGCGATCGAGCGGGACATGGTGCAGGTGCGTCTCACCGATCCATTTCGGTTCGTCGTCGTAGGCGCTCCGAGCTACCTCGCCCGGCACCGAGCACCGGAACGCCCCGAGGAGCTGCTGCAGCACGAGTGCATCACCTTCCGCCTGACCACCGGAGCCCTCTACGCGTGGGAGCTCGAACGCGGCCGGCGGAACTGGCGCGTCCCCGTTCGCGGCGGCGTGGTGAGCAACGACAGCCGCCTCAGAATTTCCCTCGCCGAGCAGGGCGTCGGCCTGGTGTACGCGATGGAGGCGGGGGTGGCGGAGCAACTGCGAAAGGGCCGCCTGCGACTGCTGCTCGAATCCTATGCGGCCACCGTCCCCGGTTTCTTCCTCTACTTTCCGAATCGTGCGCAGAGCTCACCAGCCTTGCGTCTGTTCGTGGAATCGGCGAAGGAGCTGGCGACGAACACGTCGTCCTCGTAGCTCGCGCGGCCCGGGGCCGGGGAAAGTTCCCCTACCGTTCAAGCCTCCTTGGTCGGCTTCGGGCGAAAACGGCCCTTACTGATCTTCAGGGCACGAATCCTGGATTCCAAGGTCGAGCGCGGAATCCCGAGACGCTCAGCTGCCCCTGACGGCCCGAACACGCGCCCGCCCGTCGCGCGTAGGGCGTCTTCTACAATAGCCTTCTCGTGCGCCGTGAGGCTGGTCGACAGCTTCAACCGGGCGTTGACCCCAGGTTTCGTCGACAACCAGCTTTCATCGACCGTGAATTCGTCCGTGTCGCACAAGATCACGGACCGTTCGATCACGTTCTGCAGCTCCCGAATGTTCCCTGGCCACGGATACGCCTGCAGATGATCCAGTGCGCGCTTGTTCACGCGGCGAATCGACTTGCCCGCCTTCTTTGCATAGCGGTCGATGAAGTATTTGACCAGGAGGGGGATGTCCTCTCTTCGCTCGCGCAGGGGAGGGACTTCCAAGGGGAAGACGTTCAGCCGATAGAAAAGGTCCTCGCGGAACACTCCGCGTTCGATCTCTGCGGCCAGATCGCGATGGGTCGCAGCGATGACGCGAACGTCGACCCGGATGGGCTGGGTGCCTCCCACGCGCTCGAATTCCCGCTCCTGTAGGACCCTCAGCAGGGCCACCTGGATTTCGGGCGAGAGCTCGCCGACCTCGTCGAGGAAGAGCGTCCCGCCGTCCGCCAGCTCGAACCGGCCCAGCCGCCGCTGGATGGCTCCGCTGAAGGCCCCTTTCTCGTGACCGAAGAGCTCCGAGGTGATGAGCTCGCGTGGAATGGCCGCGCAGTTCACGGCCACGAACGCCCCTGACGACCGGCCGGACCGCCGGTGGATCGCTCGGGCGACGAGCTCCTTGCCGGTGCCGGTCTCTCCGGTGATCAGAACCGTCGAGTCGCTGCCCGCCACCTTCGCGACGCGCGAGAGCACGGCGGCCAGCCCGGGCGACGCACCGACGATCTCCTCGAACATCGAGGTTTTGTCGATCTCTTCTCGAAGCGCCACGTTCTCTTGTTGCAGCCTCTCTTCGGAGCGCTTGCGGTCGTCGATGTCCGTCGAGCCAAGGTGCCAGCGGGTGATCCGTTCCCGGTGGTCGCGTACCGGGGTGCCGCGCGCGAGAAACCAGCGGTAGCTCCCGTCATGTTTGCGGAGTCGGGTTTCCACTTCAAAGCCCCCGCCCTCCGCGAAGGCATGCCAAATGGGAGCCTTGAGGCGCTGCAAATCGTCAGGGTGGGTGTCAGATCCCATCGGTAGCTGCCGCCATTCATCGAGGCTCATGCCGAAGTAGGTGAGTGCTACCCGGTTCGCGTATAGGCGCTCGCGGTTGGGCCCGTAGACGGTCACGAGCTGCGGCGCGAGATCCAGTACCTGGCGGAGCTCCTTCTCCTGTTCCTGGAGCTGTTGCTCCGCCTTCTTGCGCTCATCGATATCGGTCAGCACCACGTACCACCGAACAACGCGGCCCTGTCCGTCGCGTGAAGGTCGCCCCCGCATACGAAACCAGCGGTACACGCCGTCGTAGCGGCGAAGGCGGTGGTCAATCTCGTACGAATGGCCGTTCTCGACAGCCTCTTTCCAAGCAGCAACTGCGGCATCGCGATCATCCGGGTGAGTCGCGTCGGTGGTCCAGCACTCTTTCAGTTCTTCCGGAGTCTTGCCGAAATACGCGGCGACCTGTTGGTTGATGAACTCGACCTCGCCGTCCGGGGTCATCGCGACGACCTGAGCCGCGATCCCGTCAATCACCAGACGAAAGTTCTCTTCGCTGTTGCGTAGCGCCTCGGTGAGCTGTTCCTGCTCCGTCACATCCATTCCAGTTCCGACGAAGCCCTGAATGATGCGGCCGCTGGGCGCAGGCATCCCGACGCAGCGCACATGACGAATCTCTCCGTCGGGTCGCACGATGCGTTTCGTGAAGTCAAAGCCGATGTTGTTCGCAAGCATCTTCTGGATTTCGCGCGCCACGGCGTCGCGATCCTCGGGGTGCACGAGCGCTACATATTCCGCGATGGTCGGCGCCCTACCACCCGGCTCGAGGCCGTGAATGCGGAAGAGCTCCGAGGACCAGTATTCGAAACCTTCCTCGTTGAACGCCCAGCTCCCCGTATGTGCGAGTCGCTGACCCTCGGCGAGGTAGAGCTCGGCTTGCTTGCGCTCCTCCACGTCGAGGTTGATCCCGATCCAGCCGAGGAGTGTTCCATCGGTCGCCCTCAAGGGGTCGCACCGGCTGAGAAACCAGCGGTAGGATCCTCGACCGCTACGCACCCGAAAGCTCGCCTCGCCCGATGAGCCGCTGCTGAGGTTGTCAGAACTGACTCTGCGCGCCTCGTCGTGATCGTCCGGGTGCAACATGAAGACGTGGGAGTCCCATGCTGGTCCCGCCACCGTTCCGGTCCGAAGCGGATGGTCCTTCGATAGCCCAAGGTAGTCGGCGCATCTCTCGTTCACGAACGTGAGCGCACCCGACGGAGCCGCGTACCAAGTGTGCGCGGGGATCAGGTTCAGCGTCGCCAGCAGCTGCGTTCGAAGCGGCTCATCCATGGGATCGGAGCTCCGGGGAAATTGTCTAGCATTTCACCATTGGCGAGATCTCGGCACTCTACTGCGGGTGAAAACATACGCGGTTGCGGGGCTTTATGTCCAGGCAAGCGTAGGCCCGGCGCTTGCTCTGATAGCGCCTCATGTCTCCCACGTTCTCTCTTCTCGACGCCGCCGATCCCTCGGGGGCGCCCGCTATCAGAGCGAGCGGATCGCCGAGACCGCCAGAAAGCTGGGGCCGCACCGAGTCGAGTGGCGTCGACTCGGCTCCGACGATCGACCGACAAGGGAGACCGATGGCAAATTCAGAACGAACTCACGAAGGACGAGTGGCGCTGGTGACCGGAGCCGCCCAGGGCCTCGGTCAGGCGATAGCGCTGGCGCTCGCGGAGCGGCTGCCCCAATTGCTAACCCTTTTCGTGGTCGTCGCAACAACCGGTTGCGCTCACCAGTCACCGCCGTCATCGGCATCGATGCCCGATCGGGGTGGCTCCTCGACCGCCCTATTTCCACTCTCTGCCGCCGAACGCGATCGTGAAACGGTTCTGCGTGCCCGGTTCGCTCAGTTCTGGAGGACAGCGACCGGCGACCGGCGAACCGTTTACGACACCTTCATCTCCTTGACGCCGTTCGCGCAAGGCGTCTCTTCCGAGCAGGTCGAAACCGCGTCTGTGCGCGGCTGGTGGGTGCGACCGTCGGTGGCCGAACACGATGGCGTGATCCTCTACCTTCATGGCGGCGGGTTTGTCGCCGGATCGGCCAAGGCCTACCGGGGGCTTGCCAGCCAGATCGCCAGTCGCACGCGCCGTCCTGTTTTCGTCCTCGACTACCCGCTGGCACCGGAAGCGACGGTGCCGGCTGCGCCCAATGCCGTCATCGCGGCGTACGAGTGGCTGCGCACCAACGGCGGCGAGCGGATCGCCCTCGTCGGTGACTCCGCTGGTGGTGGCCTGTCGCTGGTGACGCTCGCGCGCTTGGCCCACGGCTCGCGGCCGAGCGCGGCGGTCGCGGGAGTCGCGTTTTCGCCGTGGGTCGACCTGGCGTTCACGGGCGCTTCGATGAAGGACGCGCGCATCGAGGATCCTCTCCTCACGTACGAATTTCTGCAGGCAGGCGCGCGCATGTACCTCGGGGGTACCGATGCCCGCGATCCGCTCGCTTCGCCCCTGTTCGGCGATCTATCTCGACTACCGCCTCTGTTGATCCAGGTCGGCAGCGACGAGCGATTACTGGACGATGCGCGCCAGTACGCCGAGCGAGCCGCCGGCGCGGGAACGCGGGTGCAGCTCGAAGTGTGGCAAGGCATGCATCACGTGTTTCAGGTCAACGTTGCGGACCTGCAAACCAGCGGCGTCGCCCTCGACCGTGCCGCGGCGTTTCTCGTCGCAGCATTCTCCAACCGCTGACGAAGACCCCATGTCGAACCCCCACCAACGCCCCGTCCATCATGATCGGCGGCCGCGCGGCCGAGCTCAGCAAGGGTGCGAGATGACGTCGAGCCAGAGTGCCTCAGACGACCAACAGGAGCCTTCGGGCCACACAGGAGAACTCCCATGAGCAGCGAACCGATGCGCGATCCCCGCACTGATCCACTCCTCACTCCCGCGAACAGCGCGCTGGTGATCATCGACTACCAACCGAATCAGATCAAAACGGTCAAATCCATGGACGTCGAGCTGCTCGAGAGGAACATCGTCTCGGTGGCGCGGCTCGGGAAGGCCTACGGTCTGCCCATCGTGCTGTCGACGGTGAACGCCGACGCCGGCCAGGGGCGCACGCTGCCCGCCATCAAGGACGTCCTGTCCGACAACGTCGAGATCGACCGGACACAGATCAATTCGTGGGAAGACGTCGGATTCCGCAAGGCGGTGGAAGCGACCGGACGCAAAAAGCTGATCATGTGCGCCCTCTGGACGGAGGTGTGCCTCGCCTTCCCGGCGCTCGACGCCCTGCGCGCTGGCTACGAGGTGTTCCCGGTCGTCGATGCGGTGGGGGGCACGTCGGTGGAAGCGCACCGGGCCGGCCTCGAACGGATCGCGCAGGCGGGCGCGCAACCGATCAGCTGGGTGTCCCTGGCGTGCGAACTGCAGCGTGACTGGGCCCGCGCGAAGACGGTGCCCGCAGTGGTGGACATCGTGCTCACCTCACGCCTCCTCAAGGGGCTCTGATGGTGATGACAGCCCATGACGGCCGGGCGAACGAATGCTGAGGGAGTCATGCCGGCGAGGCTATCGGGGAAGGTGTGCATCATTACCGGCACGGGCGGGAGCATCGGCCGGGAAGCGGCCTCGGTCTTCGCGAGCGAGGGCGCGTCGGTCGTGGGGTGCGATCTGAACGTGTCCGCCGCGGAAGCGACCGTTCAAATGGTTCGGAAGGCGGGTGGAACGATGGTGTCGCTTCATCCCTGTCGTCTCAGCAGTCCCGCCGACTGCAGGGCGCTCGTCGACTTGGCGGTGCGCACCTTCAGCCGGATCGACGTGCTCTTCAACAACGCCGCCATGGCGCACTTCAATTGGCTCGAGGACATCAGCGACGACGAGTGGGACCAGAGCCATCGCGACGAGGTGGACCTGGTCTTCTATTTGACGCGCGCAGCGTGGACGCACCTCAAGACCAGTCGTGGCGTGGTCGTGAATACGGCCTCCCTCAGCGCTTCGACGAGCTTCGAGAACCTCCCCTCGTTGGCCCACACCACGGCCAAGGCAGGGATCATTGGGATGACCCGACAGCTGGCGATGGAGGGCCGGGAGCACGGGATTCGCGCGAACTCCATTTCGCCAGGCATCATCGAGACGAACCAGACGCGAGAGCAGCTGGAGGACCCGGGGTGGGCCGGCACCATGCTCGGGAAGACGTTGCTGGGTCGGTTGGGCCGGCCGGAGGAGGTCGCGAACGTCGCGTTGTTTTTGGCCTCCGGAGAGAGCTCGTACGTGACGGGCATCGATATCGTGGTCGACGGCGGCATGAAGGTTTGGTGATGGCACGGTGGTCACGCCGAAGGTCGCCCAGCCGCTCGGCTTGCCCAATGGTCGCCCCAGAACCCAAAGGGCCTCGGGTGCTACGCGTGCCGCACGAACGCGGACGTCCGGTGAGTCCTTGCACAGTCGCGAACTGACAAAGAAGAAAGGTTCCGGAACATGGCGCAAGAGCTCACCGTCGTCGTCACGGGATCCACTGGTAAACAGGGGGGCGCCGTCGCGCGAGGTCTCCTCGAGCGAGGCCACAAGGTCCGCGCCCTCACGCGCAATCCCAACTCGAGCCAGGCGAAGTCGCTCGCAAGCGCCGGGGCGACCCTCGTTGCGGCGTCGCTCGAAGACACTGCGGCGATCACGAAAGCGCTCGAAGGAGCGACGTCTCTCTTCGCGATGACGACGCCGTTCGGAGGAGGAACGGACAGCGAGACACGACAAGGTGTCGCCGCCGCCGACGCGGCCAAGGCAGCCGGCGTGCACCTCGTCTTCACTTCCGTTGGCTCCGCCAACCGGCAGACGGGCATTCCGCACTTCGACAGCAAGTACGCGGTCGAAAAGCACATGGCCAAGGTCGGCGTCCGCGCCACGATTCTCGCGCCCGTCTACTTCATGGAGAACCTCGTCACCTTCGGGAAGGAGCAGCTGGCCAAAGGGATCTATGCGGGGACGCTCCCGCCCGAAAGGACGCTC
>Ga0265328_10000166_pt1 | contig 30372 bp, 35 predicted proteins | sample 41624metaG_FD_202086 | JGI IMG/M metagenome (GOLD analysis project Ga0265328, IMG submission 202086) | Rhizosphere microbial communities from Carex aquatilis grown in University of Washington, Seatle, WA, United States - 4-16-24 metaG | ecosystem: Host-associated > Plants > Roots > Rhizosphere...
CAGGCGATGAAATTCTCCAATACGACCTCCCGTGCCGCGATTCGTTCGCCACCCGGTAGAATCCATTTCACTCAAAACGCAAAACGCCTCAAATCCAGGCAACCAATTTCAAATGCGATTCCCCTGTACTTGCCCCGCGCCTTGGTTGCGGCGAGCCAGCGGCTCGGCTAGCATCGCCCGCGCCACTCCCATAAGGGTTGCGCGCCGCGGCCCCGCGGCGGTCCGTTCGTCAGCAGCGCGTTGTCCTAAAGCCCATGTCGTCCCTTCCTCCTTTCGCCGTCGATGCGCTGGCTTTCGCGCTGGCCTATTTGCTCGGCTCTATTCCTTTCGGCCTTCTGCTCACGCGCGGAGCGGGCGCCGGCGACATTCGCGCGATCGGCTCCGGCAATATCGGCGCGACCAACGTATTGCGCACCGGGCGCAAGGATCTCGCTGCGGCGACCTTGCTCCTCGACGCGCTTAAGGGCGCCGTCGCTGTGGCGCTTGGCGGATGGCTTGCGCCCGGAGCGGCGATTGTCGCGGCGCTCGGCGCTTTCCTCGGACATATAGCGCCAGTGTGGCTGGGATTTCGCGGCGGCAAGGGCGTGGCGACTTTTCTTGGCGCGTTGTTCGCGCTGCACTGGCCGACCGGGCTGATTTTCTGCGCCGTGTGGCTGGCCGCCGCCTATCTGTGGCGGTTCTCGTCGCTTTCGGCCTTGCTCGCCTCGGCGTCCGCGCCCTTCGTCCTCTGGGGCTTTGGCCACGCGGATCAGGCGCCGGTGATCGCGATCATGGCGGCGTTGCTGTGGTGGAAGCATCGCGAAAACATCTCGCGGCTGAGTTCGCGGACGGAGAGCCGCATCGGGCAAAAGTCGTGACGGCGCCGGGCGAACCGACGAGCCGTCTTTCCGACGCGCAGCTGCTCGACTGGCTGCGGCTGATCCGCAGCGAAAATATTGGGCCTCGCACTTTCCGCGAATTAATCAACCGCTATGGCGGCGCCTCGGCGGCGCTGGAGGCGTTGCCGGATCTTGTCGCGCGCTCGCTCAAGGGGCGGGCGATTCGGATCGCCGACCGCGACGAAGCGCTGCGCGAAATCGAGGCCTCGCGGGCGATGGGCGTGCGCTTCATCGTCACCAGCGATCCGGACTATCCGCCGCTGCTGCGTATGATCGACAGCGCGCCGCCGTTACTTATGCTTCGCGGCGACGCGCGCGCGCTCGCCCGGGCCTGCGTCGCGATTGTCGGCGCGCGCAACGCTTCGGCGTCCGGGCTGGCCTTCACCGAGCGTCTGGCGCGCGGCCTCGCGCGTGAGGATTATGTGATCGTCTCAGGGCTAGCGCGGGGCGTCGACACGGCGGCCCATCGCGTCTCCATTGAAACGGGCGCGGTCGCGGTTCTCGCGGGCGGCCATGCGCGGCCTTACCCTTCCGAAAATGCGCCGTTGCTCGAAAAAATCGTGCAGTCGGGCGGCGCCGTAATTTCCGAGATGCCGCTGGAATGGGAGCCGCGCGGACGCGATTTTCCGCGCCGCAACCGGCTGGTTTCGGGCCTCGCCCTCGGCACGGTGGTCGTCGAGGCGGCGCGCCGCTCGGGCTCGCTGATCACCGCCCGCTTCGCAGCGGAGCAGGGGCGCGAGGTTTTCGCCGTGCCCGGTTCGCCGCAAGATCCTCGCGCCGAAGGAACCAACGATCTTTTGCGCGAAGGCGCGACGCTTTGCGCCTGCGTCGAGGACGTGACCCGCGTTCTCACGGCGCAACGCAAAGGGCCGTCGCCCGGCGCGGATCTCTTCAGCGAGTCGACGCCGCCGGTCGACGAGGAGCCGCTCTTCGACGAACTGGATCTGTTTTCTTTTCGCGAGGCGGCTGCGCCGCCGCCGCACGCAAAACCAGCCGCCAAGGCCGCCGTCGAGGCGCCGCCGCCAATCCAGGAATTGCAGTCGAACCCGGCGCCCGCGACGAACGCCCGCGATCAAGTGCTGTCCTTGCTCTCGCCCGCGCCCGTCGCGCTCGACGAACTCATTCGCGCAGCCGGGTTGCCGGCGCACGAGGTGCAAACGGCGCTGCTCGATCTCGATCTCGAAGGGCGTCTGGAGCGTCACGGCGGGGCGCTGGTTTCGCTTCTCGCACAGAAACCTCGCGCCTGAAAGCCGCCGGCTTCGTCACCGCTCCCGCGCGATTGCGCGCGCGTCGTTTTCCCTGGCGTAAATCTGAGCTTCGACACGGGCGAGATTGAGGAAATAGGCGAGCATCGGCAGGCGGGCCTCGCCGGCAAGCCCCGCCAGCTCGGCCGTCATATCGGCGATGTAGGCCGCGAGCGAGGCGCTGTCTTTGGCGGAGGAGGGGCCTTCGCAGTCGTTTTGCGCCGCGCTTTGTGTCGCGGCAGTTTGAGCAAGTTTGACCATTAAACCTTCTCCCTGGCGTGATTTTTTAGTGCCAGTCGTATAGGTTGCGCTTATAATCACATCTTCAACTTAAGGTTGTCAATTCTGTTAATTGATTATTGGCGTTGTATTTTTTGCCTGCGTCAATTCGCCTCTGCGGCCAGGCGGGCGAGCCTGTCGAGCGCGCCCTGCAAGATATAGGCGGCGGCCATCCGGTCGACAACCTCGGCGCGTTTGGCGCGCGAGGCGTCTTGCGCGATCAACTCGCGCGTGACGGCCGCCGTCGAAAGGCGCTCGTCCCAATAGACATGCGGCAGAGGCGACAGTTTCGTCAGATTGCGCATGAAGGCCCGCGTCGACTGGACTCGCGGGCCGTCGGAGCCGTCCATATTGAGCGGCAGGCCAATGACGAAGGCGCAAATCTCGAACTCTTTGGCGCGCTTCAGCAGGCTCTCGGCGTCGGCGGAAAATTTGACGCGGCGAATCGTATCGAGCGGCGAGGCGAGGCGGCGCTCCACGTCCGACAGCGCGAGACCTATTGTTTTTGTTCCGAGATCCAGCCCCATCAGCCGGCCCTTTTTGGGCAGCTGGCCGGCGAGTTCTTCAATCGTCGTCTGTCCGCTTATCATCCCCAAGCGCTATCATGCGCCAAGGCCCGCGCAAACTCGGAAGGACTCATGAAAATCACCTGGCTCGGCCATTCGGCCTTTCGCGTCGAGATCGGAGAGAGCGTCCTTCTTTTCGACCCATTTTTGACACGAAATCCACACGCCGCCGCGCATTTTCGCGCATCGACGCGCGACGCGACACATATTTTGGTCACCCATGGGCATGACGATCACATCGGCGACACGCTGCAAATCGCTCAGGAGACCGGCGCGCAGATTGTTGCGAATTACGAGATCTGCACATGGCTGGAAGGGCAGGGCGCGCAGAATATTAATCCCGGCAACACGGGAGGGCGAGTCCCCTGCGGAAATTTTTCGGTGAGCCTCACCGACGCCCGCCACTCCTCCAGCACGACCATCAACGACGCGCCGATTTATCTTGGACCCGCCAACGGGCTCGTCGTCGAGAGCGCCCATGCGCCGACGCTCTATCACATGGGCGACACTGCGATTTTTGGCGACATGGCGCTGATATCAGAACTTTACGCGCCAAAGATCGGCCTCGTCCCGGTCGGCGGCCGCTTCACCATGGACGGCGCGCAAGCGGCGCTGGCGGTGAAACGCTACTTCGACTTCGAGACCGTGATCCCATGCCATTACGGCACTTTCGACGTGATCGCGCCAGACGCCTCGGAGTTCATCGCGGCGATGCAAGGCGCGAAGACAAAGGTTTGGTCGGGCGGGATAGGGGAGAGTCTTGTGGTTTAAGGGGGCGCCGTCATTGCGAGGAGCGAAGCGACGCGGCAATCCAGGAGTCACGCGCGGCCCCTGGATTGCTTCGCTGCGCTCGCAATGACGGCTAGGCGACGGGCGACGCCATGAAGCAGCCCTGCGTGTACATCATGGCGAGCAAGCGCAACGGGACGATTTACACCTGCGTCACGTCCAATCTCGCCGCGCGGGCGTTCAGCCATCGCGAGGGATCGCTGCCGGGTTTCACGCGACGTTATGGCTGCAAGACGCTCGTCTATTACGAATTTCACGAGGACATGCTGAGCGCCATCGCCCGCGAAAAACAGCTCAAGGCCGGTTCCCGCAAGGACAAAATCGCGCTCATCGAGCGGCTCAATCCAACTTGGCGCGATCTCTACGAAGAACTCGCCTGACAACGCATTAGGCGCCCACCGCGGGAACCCGTCATTGCGAGGAGGCGACGGCGACGAAGCAATCCAGGAGTCGCCCAATCCCCCTGGATTGCTTCGCTTCGCTCGCAATGACGGCGGAGAGGCGCGGGTTCTATTTCCGCGGCTCGTTCATCCGCTTCAGCCAATCGAGAAGCTCGTGCAGCCATCGAAATTGTTTTCCCGAGCCCGCGAGCTTTCGCCATTGCGCCTCGTTGCCGAGCACGAATTCTTTGTAACGGTCGAACGGAATTTTGCTCTTCAGTCGCTCCCATAGCGCGCGAGCATCCGCCTCGGAGAGTTTATTGAGGCCGTCCGTCACCAAGCCCGCAACCTCGAGAAACGGTTTGGATTTCTTGAGTCCTTCGATGAGGGGCAGCGCGGTTACTCCCGAGACCACGTTGCCCGTTTCCAATCCAACCCTGGCGATGATTGCGCCGATCGCGGCGCCTGCCGTAGTGACGATCGCGATATTCTGCACCATGCCGATAGTGAAAGCGGCGCTGCGCTCGGGATGCGTCGTCGACTCCGGCTGCTCGGCGAAATGCGCAAAATTCGCCGCCGTTTCCGGCGCCACCACGTCGGCGTTGGCCTTGAATTCCTGCGCAAGCTCTATCGCCGCCGCGCGTTGCTCCTTCGCCTCGTCGGGGCGCATTTCATAGGCGTTGGCGAAGGCGAGGTTTTCGAGTCCGGCCTTTGTCGCGAGAATGAACGGCCCGTGTATCCGCAGCAGCGCATTGAGCGTCGCGAGCGCGGCGTCGTTTAGCGGCTCGCGCATCGCGTCCTTGATGCCGCGCGCGGCGGAGGCCTCCGCTTCTTCGAGATAGACGCCTTCGCCCCAAAGGCGTTCGAAGTCGATTTGGCTCAGATCGCGATTGACGTTGTCGAAATAGCTTTTGACGGCGGCGAAGAGTTCCGGCTATTCGTTTTGGCCGAGGTTGGCGAGAAGTTCGCCGGCGAGCCGCACGATCTGCGGATGCTGCGCGGTGAGCCGCGCGAGATTATTGCCTTCGGCGTCGAGCGATTCCGGCTTGGCGGGAACGACGGCGCCGGTCTCCGTGTCGATTTCGACATGAGGGCCTGGGCCTTGTCGCGGGATGTGTGGGGGCGGCGAGTCTCGCTTTTGCAGTTCCCCCAGCCGCTCCTTGATCCATTTGTTCGCCGCCGCCGGGCCGGCCTCGCGCTCCTTGTCGGGGACGGTGGCGAAGACGAGTTCGATTTCCTCCGGGTCCGACACGCCTTCGAGGCGGCGGTTGTACCAATCGATCCAGACTTGCCAGTCGTCTTCGCGCGGGAGGGTCTTTTGCAGTCGCTTCCAACTTTGCGTCGACCAATCGGGCTCGCCATCGGGCCACAGCGGCAAGGAGGCGAGCGCATCCGCCGCGCCGTCTGAAGCGGTGAAATCGGCGTCGTGCGAAACGGCGGACCACAGGGCGTCAGTGGCGATGGCGGCGGCGATGGCGGCCTTGGTGGCGTAGAGGGTGGCGTCGGCGCCGGCGAGGGCTGCGTTGGCGGCGTAGACGTTGGCGGTGGTGGCGTCGGCGGCGGCGTAGGCGGTGGCGTCGGCGGCGTTGCCGGCGGCGTTGGCGACGGCGATCGCGGCGCTGGTGTGGGCTTTGGCGGCGTTGGTGTGGGCGTTGGCGTTGGTGTAGGCGGTGGCTTCGACGTAGACAGTGGCTTTGGCGTTGGTGGCGTCGGCGCCGCGAAGCTCTTTAGCGCGGGTTGGATAAACAGCGGCGACTCGCGCTAATGCGGTCGCGAAAAACACGGCGAAGGTAAAATTTCCGAACCTGAACCTGTGCTCGTCCCATGAGTCCGTCGCAACGAGCGGCACCACACGCAGCGCCGTGCGCGCGGCCATGGCGACGGCGGTCCAGCGTTCTTGCTCGGGCGGCAGGCTGTCGAGCCACTTTTGAAGATCCTCGCGCGACGAAATTTTCAGCCCGCCGTCTCTGCTCCCGCCTGCCAAAAAAGCCCCCTGAAACGGAAAATCACGAGCCCAGCCTTAAGCGCTTTCGCTTTTCCCGCCAAGGCGGGGCGGGGAACCGCGGCGGCCCTCATCCGACCTCGCTTCGCGAGGCCACCTTCTCCCGCGGGCGGGAGAAGGGAGGGGCGCCGGTTTAGTCGACTTCAATAAGGTAAATTACAAGGGCGCGGCCTTCTCCCACTTGTGGGAGAAGGCAGCCCGGCGTAGCCGGGTCGGATGAGGGGCGCCGCCGCGCCAACCAAGATAACATGTGTTCGCGAGGGAGGCCGCGATGGACACCATTCGGGCGCGAGAGGCGGAAACGAGAAATTCCGCGTTGATCGAGGCGGCGGAGCAGGGTCATCCGACGACGATCACGCGGCGTGGCGTCCCGGTTGCGGTGATCACCCCGATCGCCGACGCGCGCAAATCTATCCGGCGGAGACGCCGTCCTTCGTCGATTTTCTGCAGACCATTCCGGGCGGCGTGGAGTCCGTGCGCGACGAGCGGCCCATGCGGGACGTGGAGCTGTGACGAGGCGGGGCGGGGAACCGAGGCGGCCCTCATCCGACCTCGCTTCGCGAGGCCACCTTCTCCCGCGGGCGGGAGAAGGAAGGGGCGCCGAATGAGTCGACTGCAAGAACTTAAATTACAAGGGCGCGTCCTTCTCCCACTTGTGGGAGAAGGTGGCCCTTGCGTTAGCAAGGGTCGGATGAGGGCCGCCGGGCCGGTCGCCCCGCCCCGAAACGCTTTGCGTTTCGGCCCTCCCGCCTAAGGGGACGATCCCCCGCATTGCGCCTCGAAACCGCCGGATGCTATAGCGCCGGTCTAGGGAAAACGAGCGGAGCCAAAACATGTCGGTCGATTCAGCCATCGTTCGCCGTATCGCGCATCTTTCGCGCATCGCCGTCGGGGACGACGAGGTCGAGCGGCTGGGCGGCGAGCTCAACGCCATTCTCGCCTTTGTCGAAGAGTTAAACGCGGTCGATGTCTCCGGCGTCGAGCCGCTGACCTCCGTGCTGCCGATGACGATGAAGAAGCGCTCGGACGTCGTTACCGACGGCGGCTTCGCCGATGATATTCTCGCCAATGCGCCGGAGCGCGAGGATCACTTCTTCGTCGTGCCGAAGGTGATCGAATAGTCGCAAGCGTCGCCGCCGCATCCGCCTTTCGCTATAATATAGAGTAATGCTTCATGTCCGATCCCACGCATCTCACATTGGCTCAGGCGCGCGACGCGTTGCGGGCGAAGACGCTGTCCGCCAGCGAACTCACAAAAGCGCATGTCGAGGCGATCGAGCGCGCCGGCCTGCTCAACGCCTTCATCACCACGACGCCGGACCTGGCGGTTGACGCCGCGAAGCGAAGCGACGCGCGCATTTCGCGCGGCGAGGCGGGGCCGCTCGAGGGGCTGCCGCTGGGGATCAAGGATCTCTATTGCACCAAGGGCGTGCGCACGACGGCGGCGAGCCGCATCCTCGACGATTTCACGCCGACTTATGAATCCACCGTCAGCGCCAATCTTTTGCGCGACGGCGCTGTCATGCTGGGCAAGCTCAACCTCGACGAATTTGCGATGGGCTCGTCGAACGAGACCAGCGCCTTCGGTCCCGTCGTCTCGCCGTGGCGGCGCAAGGGCGCGAATGGTTTCGACTCCGCGAAGATCGTGCCCGGCGGCTCGTCGGGCGGCTCGGCGGCGGCGGTTGCGGCGCGCTTGTGCCTTGGCGCCACGGCGACCGACACCGGCGGCTCGATCCGCCAGCCGGCGGCTTTCACCGGCACGGTTGGGATCAAGCCGACTTACGGGCGCTGCTCGCGTTGGGGCATCGTCGCCTTCGCCTCCTCGCTCGATCAGGCCGGACCGATCGCGCGCACGGTGCGCGATGCGGCGATCATGCTGCGCTCAATGGCCGGCGTCGACGACAAGGACACCACCAGCGTCGACGCGCCCGTCCCGGATTACGAGGCCGCGGTCGGCGCATCGGTGAAGGGAAGGCGCATCGGCGTGCCCAGGGAATACCGGCTCGATGGCCTCTCGCCGGAGATCGCCGCGCTGTGGGACCGGGGCGTGGCGTGGCTGAAGGACGCGGGTGCGGAGATCGTCGAGATTTCGCTGCCGCATACGCGCCATGCGCTGCCGGCCTATTACATCATCGCGCCGGCGGAGGCCTCGTCCAATCTCGCGCGCTATGACGGCGTGCGTTACGGTCTGCGCGAAACAGGCCGCGACATTACCGATATGTACGAGAAGACCCGAGCCAAGGGTTTCGGCGCCGAGGTGCGCCGGCGCGTGATGATCGGCACTTACGTGCTGTCGGCGGGCTATTACGACGCTTATTATGTACGCGCGCAGAAAATCCGCAGCCTGATCAAGCGCGATTTCGACCTGGCTTTCGAAGACGGCGTCGACGCGGTGCTGACGCCGGCGACGCCTTCGCCGGCCTTCGCGATGGGCGAAAAAGGATCGAGCGATCCGGTTGAGATGTATCTCAACGACGTCTTCACGGTCACGGTCAACATGGCGGGACTGCCCGGCATAGCCGTGCCGGCGGGGCTGTCCGCCAATGGCCTGCCGCTGGCGTTGCAGCTGATTGGCCGGCCGTTCGATGAAGAGACTCTCTTTTCTCTCGCCGCAGCCATCGAGCAGGCGGCGCCGAAGATTGAACTGCCCGATCCGTGGTGGCGGGAAAGCGATGGAGCGAGGCCTTGAACAACCCTTCCTTTGAGGCCGAAGACGCGCGCGAGCTGTCGCCGCAAGACGAGATGGCCGATGTGCGCAAGGTCATCGACGCGCTTGACGACGAGATCGTGGCGCTGCTCGCCAAGCGTCAACGCCAGATCGAGCGCGCGGCGCGGGTGAAGCCGCTGCTGGAGCTGCCGGCGCGGGTACCCGACCGCATCGACGAAGTGATCGCGCGCGTGCTGGGCGCCGCGCGGCGCGAGGGGCTGTCGATGGAGCTCGCGCTGACGCTGTGGACCCATGTGATCGAATGGTCGATCCGCTACGAAGAAAAACTGATGGGGGGGCGCGCGCCAAAGCCGCGCAGCGATGACGAAGGGACCGGGGACGGAGGGTAGGGCCGGGTCGACCGCTTTGATTGCGGCGGCGGGAGACTCTGCGCGCGTTTCGAAACCGCTTCGCCGCCCGCGACGGGATTCCGATGAGGCTATGTTTTTTTGGCGACAGTTTTGTCGCGGGCGTCGGCGATGGCGCGGCGCTGGGTTGGCCAGGGCGATTGATCGCAAGGGCGCGACGCGCCGGCGTCGACGCGACCGCTTATAATCTCGGGGTTCGACGCGACGCCAGCGCCGACATCGCCGCAAGGTGGCGCGCGGAAGCTGCGGCGCGACTACCTATCGACTTTGAGCGGCGGCTGGCTTTTTCCTTCGGCGCTAACGATTGCGTTCTCGACGAGCGTGGAGCGCCTCGCGTCGCGCATGAGCAGGCGCTCGCGAACGCGGAATCTATCCTGTCGCAAGCACGAGGCGTCGCGCCGACCCTGATGATCGGACCCGCGCCGATCGCCGACGATCCCGCCGCCGGCGCACGGATCATGCGGCTTTCGGAGGATTTGGAAGGCGTTTGCGCTGGTCTTGGCGTGCCTTACCTTCCGATTTTCGACCACGTGATGAATTGCGAAATCTGGATGGACGAGGCGCGAAGCGGGGATGGCGCGCATCCCAACGGCGGCGGCTACACGGCGCTCGCGGAGTTCATCGGCGAGTGGCCAGCGTTGAGAAAATGGATTCGAGCGGCATAGCGGGCGCCCGCCATGCGCGCGGGCGCGGCCGACTCGCGGCGAACCGCTTTCGACGGTTCCCACTTCGGTCTATATGTGCGCCAAGCCATCGCAAACCTTCCGTCGAGGACCGCCATGAACGTAGCAACCGCCGCCCCCTCCAAACTCATCCACGGCGCGACCGGCGATTGGGAAATCGTCGTCGGCATGGAGATCCACGCTCAGGTGACCAGCCAGGCCAAGCTGTTTTCGGGCGCCAGCGCCGAATATGGCGGCGAGCCGAACAACCATGTCTCGCTGGTCGACGCGGCCATGCCCGGCATGTTGCCGGTCATCAACGAGGAATGCGTCGCCCAGGCGGTTCGCACCGGGCTCGGCCTCAAGGCGAAGATCAATCATCGCTCGGTGTTCGATCGCAAAAACTATTTTTATCCCGATCTGCCGCAGGGTTATCAGATCTCGCAGTTCAAGAATCCGATCGTCGGCGAGGGCGAGGTGATCGTCGACGTGTCGCCGACCGAGCGCATCACCGTCGGCATAGAGCGGCTGCATCTTGAGCAGGACGCCGGCAAGTCGCTGCACGAACTTTCCGCGACCGAGAGCCATGTCGACCTCAACCGCTCCGGCGTCGCGCTGATGGAGATCGTCTCCAAGCCCGACATACGCTCAGCGGAAGAGGCGCGCGCCTATGTCTCCAAGCTGCGCACCATTCTGCGCTACATCGGGTCCTGCGACGGCAACATGGAGCAGGGGTCGCTCAGGGCGGACGTGAACGTCTCCGTGCGCCGCCCCGGCGAGCCGCTCGGCACGCGCTGCGAGATCAAGAACGTCAATTCGATACGCTTCATCGGCCAGGCCATCGAGGTCGAGGCGCGCCGCCAGATCGCAATTCTGGAGGACGGCGGCGCCATCAAACAGGAGACGCGGCTGTTCGACCCCGGCAAGGGCGAGACGCGCTCGATGCGCTCCAAGGAAGAGGCGCACGACTATCGCTATTTCCCCGACCCCGATCTGCTGCCGCTCGAATTCGATCGGGCTTACGTCGACGCATTGGCCGCTTATCTGCCCGAACTGCCGGACGCCAAGCGCGCCCGGTTCATCCACCAGTACGAACTGCCGGCCTATGACGCCGGCGTGCTGGTGATGGAGCGCGCCAGCGCCGACTATTTTGAGGAGGCGGCCAAAGGCCGCGACGCCAAGCTCGCCGCCAACTGGGTGATCAACGAATTGTTCGGGCGGCTCAACAAGGAAGGGCTCGACGTCGCCCGTTCGCCCGTCTCGGCGAAGGCGCTTGGCGCGATCGTGGATCTGATTTCGAAGGGCGTGATCTCCGGCAAGATCGCCAAGGACTTGTTCGAGATCGTCTGGAGCGAAGGCGGCGATCCCGAGAAAATCGTCGAAGCGCGCGGGTTGAAGCAGGTGACCGACGCGGGCGCCATCGAAGCCGCCGTCGACGCCGTCATCGCGGCCAATCCGGATAAGGTCGCGCAGGCGCTGGCCAAGCCCACGATGCTCGGCTGGTTCGTCGGTCAGGTGATGAAGACCACCGGCGGCAAGGCCAATCCCCAGGCGGTCAACGACCTGCTCAAAGCCAAGCTCGGCATCTGATTTTTTAGCGCTCGGCGCCGCGAAAGCGAATCACTTTTGCGGCGCGCTGCGCGATTTCGATCCCGCGCAACAGCCTTATGACGCCGGAATCGAACGCGCGACGACTTCATCGACAGATTTTTTTTTGCCCCCGCGCGACGCGGAGCGCGAGCGCGCGACACGCACATCGCCAATGCTGCGTCGATACGCGACGGCGCGCGTCCTCGCGCGCGCAACTCCGTTTCCGCGGGTTGCCCGTCGACGACAAAAAGCGCGGGCGTCGACCTTCGCATCATCTCTCGCATGTTTCCGTGTAACTAAAGAAAATCAACATATTGATCTTCAAGCACGGCGCGCGTTGATAGTTCGCATCGTCGAAAAAATGAGCTTCGCGCATACACGAAAAGCGTCGTTCGCATGCCGTCTCCACAGTGTGTTTCGCGACGCGATTTTCGTCGATCGGCGACGCCGGCGATCTGTTTCATGCGTGTCGACGACCCCCTTGCGAGCGTTTTGCCGAAGCCTCGCGCATGATGTCGACGCCTGTTGCACGTGTGAATCTGCGAGGCGCCACTTGAACGCACAATTAACCGCGTTACGCTAGCAACGCTTGTTGTCGGCCAAACAGTGTTCCGACAACACGAATGCTAAGGGGACCTAAGATGGCGAGAGCAACAACGAAGCGTAAGCCGGCCAAGAAAGCGGCCGCCAAGAAGGGTGCGCGTAAGACCGCGACGAAGAAGTCTGCGACGAAGAAGGCCGCCGCGAAAAAGACGACGCGCAAGGCTGCTCGCAAGACCGCGACGAAAAAGGTCGCTCGCAAAACCGCTGCTCGGAAGACGGCCGTCAAAAAGCGTGGCGCGACGAAGAAAAGCAGCGTGAAGAAGGTCGCCACGAAGAAGACCGCCACGAAGAAGACCGCGCGCAAGGCCGCCGTCAAGAAGCGTGCGACGGCTCCGCGCAAGCCGAAAGTGACTCCGCCGGCGGCTCCCACCACGACTTCGGAGTCCAATTAGGAGGCTTCGCGCCGACGTCCCGAGCGCGCCCTGGTCGCGCTGTGCGGCGCGGCTGCGGAATTTGGCGCGTCACCCGAGAGCGCTTTCGCGTGTCTCGGGTGTTTTTTATGGATTGGCGCGAGTCTTTACGCGCGTGAGACATTCGCCGGCGAAGTCGCGCCACAGGGGCAGCGGGCCGTGCGTCTCCAGCTTCAGTTTCGCCCACTCGACTGCGCAGGCGCGCATTTTCTCGCGCGAGGCAGGAGGCAGCCTGGGCGGCGGCATGGATGTGTCGGGTGGAGCGGGGGCCGGCAACAAGCGGGCTTTCGGCGGCTCGCTTTGGACGGGAGCAGTTTCGTCTTTTGGCTCGGCCGGCGATTTGCGGCGCGGCGGCAGCGGCTTTCGAACTGCGGCGGCTGGCGCGGTCACTTTCTTTTTCGCCTCGCCGCGAGGCTTTCCGGCGACGACTCCGCCCGCTGAAGGCCTGGCGGCCGCCGTCGGCTCAGCGTGAGCCTTCGCGCCAAAAACCGCGAAGCACAGCGCGAGGATCGGCAAGGCGCAGCCCATCTTGCGCCGCTGCCGCGGCGACGGAAGGCCAGCTGTCGGCGGATGTTCGGCGCGGGTCGGATGGCGAAGCACCGTCACTCCCATATGGGCTCGCGTCATCCATGGCGGCGCGACGAGAGGCCGTCTATCGCGCCAAGGCAACCACAAAATCAACATCGAGCCCCAATCATACAGGTCTTCGCGCGGCGGCGGCAACGGGGCGCTTTGGTCAAGGCGGCGCCCTATGATAGAGGCGTCGATCGTCTGCGCGCGCCAAGAGGAGGAGCTTATGCAACACGAGAAAGCCGAGGCGTCAATCGCGCCGCGTCTTGAGCTGATCCAGCGTCCGCGCCGCAACCGGCGCACCGAATGGGCGCGTCGTCTCGTGCGCGAGCATCGACTCGATGTCGCCGATCTGATCTGGCCGCTGTTTCTTATCGAGGGCGAGGGGCGGGAGGAGCCAATCCCGTCGATGCCCGGCGTGTCGCGCTACTCGGTGGATCGCGCGACGCAAGCGATCGCACATGCCGCCTTGCTCGGAATCCCGGCGGTGGCGCTGTTCCCCAACATTGATCCTGGTTTGCGGGACGAGCAGGGGAGCAATGCGTGGAATGCGGACAATCTGGTGTGCCGCGCCTGTCGCGCGATTAAAGCATCGGTTCCCGACGTTGGCCTCATTACCGATGTCGCGCTCGATCCTTACACCAGCCATGGCCACGACGGACTCCTGGAGGGCGACGAGATCGTCAACGACGCCACCGTGGCGGCGCTGGTCGGCCAGGCGCTCAACCAGGCGAGGGCCGGCGCCGACGTGATCGCCCCCTCCGACATGATGGATGGACGCATCGGCGCGATCCGCGCCGCGCTCGACGCGGCGGGCTTCGAACATGTTCAGATCATGAGCTATGCGGCGAAATACGCCTCGGCTTTCTATGGTCCGTTCCGCGACGCGATCGGCACGGCCAAGACTTTGCGCGGCGACAAGCGCAGCTATCAAATGGACCCCGCCAATTCCAACGAAGCGCTGCGCGAGGTCGCGCTCGATCTCGAGCAGGGCGCGGACATGGTGATGGTGAAGCCGGGAATGCCCTATCTCGACATCGTGGCCAGGGTCGCGCAGACTTTCGGAGCGCCGACCTTTGCGTACCAAGTTTCCGGCGAATATGCGATGCTCACGGCCGCCGCCCAGAACGGCTGGCTGGACGGCGATCGTGTAGTGATGGAGAGTTTGCTGGCGTTCAAGCGCGCGGGCGCCTCGGGCGTGCTGACCTATTTCGCGGTGAGGGCGGCGGAGCTGCTCAAGGCTGGAGCATGAGACTCTCAATGCCCCGCTACGCGATCCGTTCCGCCATTTGAGGCGCTCAGGCTCCGCTGGCGCTACGGCTTTGGAACGAAAGCCCTGTTCCCCGCGCCGTCGGGCTGGACAAAGCGACGCGCACGTGGTTTGGCTTAACCTCGTCCGACGCCGCCCTTGCCGGCGCGGCGCGGTTTCGCTCACTCCCTATAGACGCCTCAGCGCCATGATACGTTTTGCCGTCCCCATCGTCATGGTTTTGTTCTGTGCTTGCGGCATAAGCGTGGCTCATGCCGATTTTCGCCTGTGCAACAACACTAGCGGTCGCGTCAGCGTGGCGATTTCCTATACTGACGGCCGCGACTGGCTGTCCGAAGGATGGTGGAATTTGCGTCCGGGAGCCTGTGAAGTGCTTTTGCGCGGCCCCTTGGCGGCGCAGTATTACTATGTGTACGCAATGGACGAACGCGGGGGCGAGTGGAAGGGAAAGTCTTTCATGTGCACGCGCGACCGGGAGTTCAGGATCGACGGACGCGCCGACTGTTTCTCGCGCGGCTTCGATCGCACGGGCTTCTTCGAAATCGACACCGGCCGCGACGCTCGCAACTGGACGGTGCAACTTACGGATCCCGCAGCGGCCGCCGCTCCGGCGACGCCAATGAACGAGGGCGCGGGCCCGGCCCGCGATAAGGAATCAGAGACGAAATGAGAAGGCTGCGGCGCGTCAAGATCATCGCGACTCTCGGACCGGCGAGCGTCGACAAGGCGGTCGTCGCCGGCCTCGCCGTCGCCGGCGCGGATGTTTTCCGCATCAATATGAGCCACACCGATCACGCGGGGCTTGGCAATTACGTGCGGATGATCCGCGAGATCGAAGAGGAACTGGGGCGCGCCATCGGGGTGCTGGTCGACCTCCAGGGCCCCAAGCTGCGCATCGGCGCTTTTGCGGAAGGCTCGGCGCATTTGCGCAAGGGCGACAGTTTCGTCTTCGATTCGGACCCGGCGCCGGGCGACGCGACCCGCGTGCGCTTGCCGCATCCCGAAATACTTGCGGCCCTGAAGGTGAACGACACCATTCTGATCGATGACGGCAAGGTCCGATTGCATGTGGTGGAGGCGACGCCGGAGCGCTCCCGCGCGGTGGTCGATGTCGCGGGGCGTCTTTCCAACCGCAAGGGCGTCAGCCTGCCGGACACCGACATTCCCATCACTTCGATGACCAGCAAGGACCGCGCGGACCTCGAAGCCGCTCTTGCCGAGGGCGTCGACTGGGTGGCGATCTCCTTCGTGCAGCGGCCGGAGGATGTCATCGAAGTCAAGAGGCTCACCCAGGGGCGCGCCCTGGTGATGGCCAAGATCGAGAAGCCGCAGGCGATCGCCCGGCTCGACGAGGTGATTGAGGTTTCCGACGCGCTGATGGTGGCGCGGGGCGATCTTGGCGTCGAAGTTCCGCTGGAGAAAGTGCCAGGCCTGCAAAAGCGCATCAACCGCTCGGCGCGGCGACTTGGCAAGCCGGTGGTCGTCGCAACGCAAATGCTGGAGTCGATGATCCTTTCGCCATTGCCGACGCGCGCCGAGGTGTCCGATGTGGCGACGGCTGTGTTCGAAGGCGCCGACGCGGTCATGCTCTCCGCCGAGAGCGCCGCCGGGCAATATCCGCAGGATGCTGTGGCGACGATGAGCCGCATCGCCGAAGAGGTCGAGACCGATACGGTCTATCGCGCCATCATCAACGCGCAGCGCGCCGACGCGCCCAATCCGACGCCCGCCGACGCCATCGCCGCCGCCGCCCGCGACGTAGCGCAAACTCTCGACGCCAGGGCGATCTGCGCCTGGACCCATTCCGGCGCCACGGCGCTTCGCATCGCCCGCGAACGGCCAGTTTCGCCGGTGCTGGCGCTAACCCCAATACGCGACACGGCGCGTCGTCTCGCTCTGGTTTGGGGCGTGCACGCCGTTCAGACCCGCGATGCGAGCGATGTCGAGGACATGGTGGCGCGCGCCTGCGAACATGCGCGGATCGAAGGCTTCGGGGCCGACGGCGACCGTGACCGCATCGTCATCGTCGCGGGCATGCCGTTCGGCTCCCCCGGCGCCACCAATATGATCCGCATCGCTCTCGTCGGAGAAAAAGTCTGACCACGACGCAGGCGCGCGTTCGATTTACCGCTATTGCGCCGTCTTGGCGCGTCGGGGCAGGGGATAGTCCGGACTCTCGTAGAGCGGTAAAATTGCGCGGCCGACGTAGGTTTCTTCGGCGACGTCAAGCGAGCAACCCGGCAGCGCGTGGGACGGGATGTCTTCCATGACATAGCGGATCGCTTCCGCCGCGCTCTCGAAACGTCGGTATTTGAGCGACTTTTGGCGCATTTTCGCGCCCATTCCCGAAAACAGCTCGGCAGAGGCGTCATAGTCGAAAGCGTCCATTGTCTTTCCCCTGTGCTGTTGCCTCTACGCGCTCCGCGCGTTTCGCGTCGTGAGCACGAATTGAAACCCGCGTCGGATCAGACTCGCTCCAAAGTCGCCTCGGTGACGATCCGTTCCTGCCCATCGCGATCGCTTTTGATCCGATATTGAAAGCCGTCGCCGCCATCCGGCATCTGACGGGTGATCTTGAAGGGCGTTTTCTCGGTTCTTCCGCCGACGCCGTGCAGAACGCTGGCGCCGACCGGGAACTTATGTGTCGCGACGAACCTGTTGCGCGGGGCCTGTCGCGTAGCCGGCTTCGAGTCAAATGCGCTCATGTGGATGTTTCCGTTGCTGGAGAGTCGTTGGCCCCGCGGGAGCGCCGCCGCCTGGCTGGAATCGTCTTATTTCTTCTTGCCGGCGTCCTTGCTCTGAATTTTGTCTATCGTCGACCATCCCGCGGAGACAGCGGCCGATCCGCCCGCCGCGCTCTTCGCCTTGTCCTTTTTGGGCTTTTTCGGTTCGCGATTGGATCGTTGCTGGCCTTTGGACATGATTCTTCCTTTATCTGCGGAGGGCGGCGTCTACAGAAAATCCATCAAAACATAATGCTTGGCCGCACCATTGAAAATTTTCGCGCGACGCGGCAAGAAAAGCTCTAGGTCCGACCGCGCGCCCTGTTGGGCGCGCGGCCGCGTATCAAATCAGGCGGCGACTTCCAGCTGATCCGCGGAAGACTTGCCGCTGCGGCTGTCGACCACGACCTCATAGGAGACCTTCTGGCCTTCGGCGAGGCCGCGAAGCCCGGCGCGCTCAACGGCGCTGATATGCACGAAAATATCGGCTCCGCCGGCGTCCGGCTGAATGAAGCCAAAGCCTTTTTGCGCGTTGAACCATTTGACGATACCGGTCTGCATGACATGTTCCTTTCGAAAGAACAGGTTGTGGCGGGCGCGAAGGCGCATCGCCGAGTAGATCGATGTTCTGGGAAGGAAGTCATGTGCAGCAGCGCCAAAAAGCGTGTAAGCAGAGTCGTTCGACCGAAACTCGATTTCTACAATATGGGGCGCCGGCGGCAAATTGACAACGCGCGCGTCAGCTGCATCGCGACGTTGCGCCTCATGTTAGTGCGCAATACTTGTCTAAAGTCCAAGGAATCCGGGCGGAAATACGCCTAAATTCACGCCCGATTTTATTTTGCCGACTCCGTGCGATTTGGGCGCCATTCCAAAACCACTGTCGTTCGGCCGGAGTGGCTGACGCCGCCCGCGCCAATGAGCTCGAAGCCTTGGCGCTCATAGAAGCGCCGGGCGCGGAGATTGTCGGCGTTCACGTCGAGCCGGAAACCCTTCGGCGACGCGCGCCGCGCCGCGTCGATAAGCGCTTGCGCCGCCCCGGCGCCAAAGTAATCTGGATGCACGCAAAGCTGATCGAGCCAACCGGTCGCAGCATTGATCACGACAAAACCAACGAGAGCCGGGGGGGCGTCTTCGCGCAAGCAAAGCGTAAGCGCGCCCTCGGCCTCCAGCGCCGCGAGGTGGGCCACGAACCATTCGCGTCGCGCGTCGAAATCGATCTCGGCGTAAGTCGCCCGCCAAGAGGTGACCCACAGCTCCAGCAGCGCAGGCGCATCCGCTGGAGCGCGCGGCTCGATGCGGCGCGGACGCACGGATTCTCTCAAGGGGACGTTCATGCTTTTCTCAACAAGTCCAGCAATTGCCGATGGATGGTTTCATTGCCCGCGCAGATTTCCGATTTCGCCAGCATATCCGGGCCGCCGGAGAGGTCCGTCACAAAGCCGCCCGCCTCTCGCACCAGAATTATTCCAGCCGCTATGTCCCATGGCTGGATGCCGCGTTCCCAATATCCATCGCATCGGCCCGACGCGACCATGGCGAGGTCGATCGCGGCTGCGCCTAGGCGTCTGATATTGCCCACCTTCGCCATGGCGGCGGCCAACTCCGTCTGGAAGCGCGCATGATGGGCGAGGCCGGCAAGCGGAGGTATGCCGCAGGCGATCATCGATTCCGCCAAACTGCGCCGCGCCGCGACGCGCATTCGGCGGTTGTTGTGGAACGCGCCCTGGCCCTTCTCGGCGACATAGAGATCGTCGCTCGCCGGATTATAAACGAGGCCGGCGACGATCTGACCTTCCCGTTCCAGCGCGACCGAAACCGCGAATATCGGAATGCCATGCAGGAAATTCGAGGTCCCGTCGAGCGGGTCAATGTGCCAAACATGGCTTTTGTCGGCTCCTTCGACGGCTCCGCTCTCCTCCATCAAAAAGCAGTATCCGGGCCGAGCGCGGGAAAGTTCGTCGAACAGGGTTTTTTCCGCCCGCCGATCCGCCGCCGTGACGAAGTCGCCGGGGCCTTTGACGGAAACCTGGAGATTTTCGACTTCCCCGTAGTCACGCTTAAGTCCGCGCCCCGCTTTGATCGCAGCGGCGGTCATCACATTCATCAGGGCGGAGCGAATCATCGAAACCTCGGGAGAGAGCGATTAAAGCAAGCTCCGAAATAGACACGGATCTTTTCGGCCAAGAATCTGCGTCGATTCTTTCTGTCTTCGGACGCCTTCCAATGCCCACGCGCATCGGCTCCCGTCAAGCTGCGCAAAGCGCGGCTGTCGCGGCGGCAGGCTTACGTTTGTTAACCAATTTGTAAATCAAAGTCGTTAATTGCTTTAACTTGAATCGTTTCCGTCGCTTTTTTTGGAGGCGCGCCGCGTGCCGAAAGCGTTCGAGATTTTCCGCGGGTCGGCCGGAGTCGAGAAGATCGCGCGGCCGCGCGCGGCGGCGCAAAGGTCTTCGGTCACTCGGGAAGGTCATCCCGTCCCACCGTCGGCTCATCGCGTCCAGTTGTCGCGCCCGCCCTGCGTGACGGTGGGCCAACTGCTGCGCGTGACGCTTCTGGTGCTGGGCGCGGCGATTTACGCCGACCGCGCGCCTCCAACGGCAGATTCACCTGCTCCGGGCGGCCAATCGCAATCGGCCCTTAACGGCAACGTCGACCTTACGCCGGTGGGGTCCATTGGTCCGGCGCGTCAAATTAAACAAAGCCGACGCCATTAACCCTTCGTTAACTTGTGACGCGCATCATATTAAGTGTTCCGCAAGCGCGGGATATTCGGGTGGCTTCCGCCGCTCGTCCTTGATGCCTCCCTGTCGAGAAGCCTGTAGAGCCGCTCATTTGCGGCTCTTTTTTCGTGGCGTGATCGCCGCAGCGCTCCGACCGAAGCAAGAGGCGCTCCGCTCGAATTAAGGTTAAATAAATCCTAAAGAAGCAAACTGGCGATAAATGCGCTAGATTGTTCGGCGTTGGGAGCGCGTGGGGCGGAGCCCGGCGAGAACTTGCGCGAGCGTGACATGCGTACGAACGATTCACTGGACGGCGGGCGGCAGCCCGTGTCTTTTGTTGAAAAGCTCGCGGGATCGGAAGCGTTTGGCGCGATGTTCCGGGAGGGGATGTCGCTGGTGGAGGAGGCGGCGGCCTACCTCGATGGGCAGGGACGCGAAGAAGCCAAGGCGCTACCGCGCGCCGAGGCGCTCGCTTACGCCGCCGAGAGCATGAGACTGACGACAAGACTGATGCAGATCGCCTCGTGGCTTCTATTGCAACGGGCCGTCAATCAGGGGGAAATGACCCGCAACCAGGCGAGCAGCGACCGACATCGCGTTAAGCTGTCGCACCAGGAATTCGCGTCCAATCCAGATGTATTTCAGGCGCTTCCCAAGAAGCTGCGCGAGTTGTCGATTCATTCCGTGCGCATGCAGGCGCGCATCATACATCTCGATATGTTGATTTACACGCCGGCGGCTAACGCGCCGGCCCCGCTGAAGGCGAGCCCTGTCGAAGAACAGCTGGAGCTGTTGCGCAACGCTTTTTCCGCCCAATCGTAATCGGATCGCGCCGGGCGGCGGCGCGCTGTCGTACGCGGCGCAGAAATTGCGCAAATTGGTCGCAAAACCTGTTCAATCCGGGACCCGGACGACAAAAACCTCCCGCCGCGCCGCGCCGGGAGGTTTCACATATGCAAAGAGCCTGAGGCCCGGCTTCACTTCTTGGCGAAAGACAATCCGCCGAAACGCGAGTTGAAGCGAGAGAGGCGACCGCCACGATCAAGAAGCTGCTGCGAGCCGCCGGTCCAGGCCGGATGGGTCTTGGGGTCGATGTCGAGGTTCAGCGTATCGCCTTCCTTACCCCAGGTCGAGCGCGTAAAATACTCCGATCCGTCGGTTAGAACGACTTTGATCATGTGGTATTCGGGATGTATCTCTTTTTTCATTTCGGTCCGACCTTCCTGGCGGGCGAACAGGACATTCTCCCGCGGCGGCGATCGGCGCGGGAGCGACCGGTTCAAGAATGACTGTTTGGCCGGCTCATAACCTATCGCGCCGCGTTCGGCAAGTTGGCTGCTGTTTTGGGCGGGATTAATTGGCGAGGACGCCGCCGTCAGGCCGCGAGAAGCCGCTGCACTTCGTTGACAAGATCGCGCAGATGGAATGGTTTCGACAGAATTTTCGCCTGGCTCGGCGCATGATTGTCGGGATTGAGCGCGACGGCGGCGAAACCGGTGATAAACATCACCTTAATGTCGGGGTCGAGTTCCGTGGCGCGGCGCGCCAATTCGATGCCGTCCATTTCCGGCATCACGATATCGGTCAAGAGGAGTTCGAAAGGCTCGACCCGCAACTGATCATAGGCGGCGAGTCCGTTGTCGAAGGACGTGACGGCGAAACCGGCGTGTTGCAGCGCCTTGACCAGAAAGCGGCGCATGTCGTTGTCGTCTTCGGCAAGCAGAATCTTGGCGGCGGCCTGTGCGGTCATATCGCTCCTCGCGTCCTTTTGTTCCATTGAGCAGATTCTTCGTAAAAATCGGGTGAAAGGCGCGTGACCTCTCGTTAATTTTATATCTTTAGACCGTTCCAGACGTTGACGCCATCGTGATCGACCCAATGATGACGCCAAAGATGGTTGCATCGCCGGTGTATTTCTGGCTCCATCGGGCGTCCGGGGGACGACGACAGCGTGGGGCGAGCGAACCGGTCAAACAGCGAGAGGCGACGGTCCATGGATTTGGAGAGAGGGCAGAACGCGATCGCGGCGGTTTCACACGCGGCGCCGGGCGCGCCCGTCGAACCGGAACTCGCGCCGCCTTTCGATCTCATTCTTCCAGAGGAGGTCGCCTCTCCGCTGGTGTTCTCGTCGCCTCATTCCGGCAATGTCTATCCGGCGCGCTTCCTGGAGCAGACACGGCTCGACGCGGCCAGTCTGCGCCGGTCGGAGGACGCTCACGTCGACCAGTTGTTCGCCTGCGCCAACGCCATCGGAGCGCCGATGTTGCGCGCCAGATTTCCTCGCGCCTATCTCGACCTCAACCGCCAGCCCTACGAACTCGATCCACGCATGTTCGAGGATGCGCTGCCCGATTTCGCCAACACCAGGTCGCTACGCGTCGCGGCTGGCCTCGGCACGATTCCGCGTGTCGTCGCCGACGCGCATGAGATTTACATTGGCAAACTCAAAGTGACCGAGGCGCTGCGCCGCATCGAGGGACTCTACAAGCCCTATCACGCCGTGCTTGAGGGGCTCGTAGCCAGCGCCCGACGGCGATTTGGCGCGGTCTTATTGATTGACTGCCATTCCATGCCGTCGATCCTCGCGCGCGAATCCGCCTTCGAAGCGCGCGGCGAGAAGCGTCGCGTCGATTTCGTGATCGGAGACCGTTTTGGAGCCAGCTGCGACGCCACGGTCGTCGACGTGTTGGAGAAACGCTTGCGCGGCTTTGGTTATAATGTGCATCGCAACCGTCCATACGCCGGCGGATTCATCACCGAACATTACGGACGGCCTGGCGCCGGCCGGCACGCCTTGCAGATCGAGGTTGGGCGCGGCCTCTACATGAACGAAACCACGCTCGCGCCCAATGAGCGATTTGAGACGGTGGCCGAGCATTTGGGCGTGGCCCTGGCGGAGCTCGCGCAGGAGCTTTCGGCGAGCGCCGCGGCTTCGACGCGCGCGGCGGCGGAATAGTCGCCTTTGAGAGTTTCCCGGGGGACGCGATAGAATGACAGCGGTCGATTTTGAGAGATTCGTCGAACGGCTGGCCGACGTTTCGGCAGAGGCGATCTTGCCGTTTTTCCGCACCTCGCTCGCCGCCGAAGATAAAGCTCCGGGCGGGGCTTTCGATCCGGTCACCGAGGCCGACCGGGGCGCTGAAAACGCGATGCGTCGGCTGATCGAAAAGACTTTTCCCGGTCACGGCGTTATTGGCGAGGAGTTCGGCTCGCTGCGCGAGACGGCCGAATATGTCTGGGTGCTGGACCCCATCGACGGCACCAAGAGCTTTATTTGCGGCTTGCCGACATGGGGCACGTTGATCGGCCTGACGCATCACGGCGCGCCGGTCTACGGCCTTATGAATCAGCCCTTCACGCGTGAGCGTTTTTCCGGGGACGGTCGCGCCGCATATTGGCGCGGCCCGGCGCGGCCTAGCCCGTCGCTTACGACGGGCGCGCTGTCGGGGCGCCCCGATAACGCCGCAGTGGAGAAACGTCGTCTGACGACGCGCCCGTGCGAGAAAATCGCGGAAGCGACGCTGATGACCACCTCGCCCTTGCTGATCGACGAAAATTCGCGCGAGAATTTTTATCGTGTCGAGCGGCAGGCGCGCCTCTCGCGCTACGGCGGCGACTGCTATGCATATTGCGCTCTGGCCGCCGGTCACGTCGATCTTGTCATCGAAACCAATCTGAACCCATACGACATTGTGGCGCTGATCCCGATTATCGAGGGCGCCGGCGGCGTCATAACCACCTGGGCCGGCGAGAGCGCGGAAAAGGGGGGCTCGATTATCGCCGCCGGCGATCCGCGCGCGCATGAAGCGGCTTTGGCGCTGCTGGGGGGGTGAGCGCGCTGGTTTCGGGTTGCTTTTTCACTTGAAAAAATCTGGCGCGAGGACCAATCTCCTAACATGGCGAAAGTTTCCAAAAATGCGATATTGGGCCGCAAGGCGGTCGGTAAAGTTGAGGGCGCGAAGGTGCTCTTCACGACGAAGGACGGCGTGCGCATTTTAAAGCCAAAAGCGAAAGCGACCCATTTCACTGAAAAAGAGCTTGATCGCGCGATCGCCGCGGCGATGGCGGCTAAGCGAAGCTGATGGGGACACGGGACGTTTTCATCAACTGCCCGTTTTCTTCGGATTACAAAGGATTTTTTGAGGCCATCGTTTATGCGGTCGTGCGGTCCGGCTTTACGCCGCGATGCGCCCTTGAAAGCGACGACGGCGGAGAGATTCGATTCGACAAAATTTGCCGGATCATCGCCGAAAGTCGCTTCGGCGTCCACGATATCTCCAAAACCGAACCCGATCCGGACTCGGGCTTGCCGCGCTTTAACATGCCGCTTGAGCTTGGTTTATTTTTGGGGGCGCGCAAATTCGGCGTTAGCCCGAACACTCTGAAAAAGACTCTGATCCTTGACCGGGAAGCGCACCGTTATCAGAGATTCATCTCCGATATAGCGGGTCAGGATATTCATTCCCACGACGGCGACGTCGGTCGGCTCATCGAAGAGATCGCCAATTGGCTCCGCAATCAAGCCCGAGACCAGCGTGTTCCCGGAGGGCGCGCCATCGCCGCCGAATTCGGGCGTTTTCAAGCCGATCTAGCGGGAATAGCCGCCTCCCAGAGCTTGGAGCGGGATGAGCTGACCTTCAAGGATCTTTGCGTAATCGCCCCGAAGTGGATCAAGGCGGCCGCCAGCGCCGCCTGACCGCTGGCGCTCACTGCGCCTTATCCCACGATCACATGCGGCACGAAACGCGAGCGGTTCGAGGTGATGGGCGAGATGTCTTCGCGAATTCCCATGCCCGCCGGCGCGTCGCCGACCAGCCAGCAGCCGAGCACCGGACGGCGGCCGTCGAAATCGGCCAGCGGGCAGAGCGCCTGACGGATAAATCCTTCCGCGCCATAGCCATCCGACGGACCGCGCGTTTTTGAGGCGCCGTCGATCAGCTCGATGTCCGCGCCCTCGCGCGAATAGAGCGGCTTGCGCGCATAGCGATCGCCAAGCGAGGCGGCGCGCGGATCGTCATCGAAATAGCTGGGCAAAAGATTGGGGTGGCCGGGGGCCATTTCCCAAAGCAGCGCCAACATGCCCTTGCTCGAGAGGATCATTTTCCAGGGCGGTTCGACAAAGCGCGTGCGAAGCAGGGCCGGAGATTTCCCGAAGGGATCCGCGAACATCCACTCCCACGGATAGAGTTTAAACATGAAGTCGATCCGCCGGTTCTGCCGATCGACGAAACAGGGGCCGTCGAGGCCGATGTCGTCCATGTCCAGCGCCAGCGTCTGCAGTCCCGCCTGCCGCGCGCAATCCTCCAAATAGGCGATGGTTCCGGCGTCCTCGACGCTCTGGCTCATGCAGGAAAGATGCAGAAAGCGGCCTAACGAAATCTCGCGCCAGCGGGCGATCAGCTTCTCATGCAGCGAATTGAACTGATCCGCGCCCTTGGGCAAGGCCCCGCGCGCGATCATTTGCTCCAGCCAGAACCATTGCACGACGGCGGATTCAAACAGGCTCGTCGGCGTGTCGGCGTTGTATTCGAGCAATTTGGCGTCGCCATCTCCGCCGTAGGCGAAATCGAAACGGCCATAGAGCGAGGCGTCGCGCCGGGTCCAGCTCGTCTTGATCGCTTCGAAGGCGAAAGACGGAATCCCGAGCCGTCGCAACAAATCGTCGCTGGCCGCGACGCGCGCGACGAGTTTAAGGCAGAGCGCGTGCAGCTCCTGCGTCACCCGTTCGAGCTTGTCCTCGATTTCCTGCAGCGAGAAGACGTAGCGCGCGGATTCGTCCCAGTAGAGGTCGCCGTCCATGGACGCATAGTGAAAGCCGATTTCCTTGGCGTGCGCTTCGAAATCGGGACGCGGCGCGGAAATTTCGCGCTTCACTCGCCGCCCCCGCCGCCATGCGCGCCGCCCGCATGTCCAAAGCCGCCGAAGGAGGCGCCGCTGTGCGCGGAAGACGAAGACGAAGAAGAGTGCGAGGGCGAAGACGAAGACCAATATGAAGAACCGGAGTATCCTGACCCGCCGCCGTGTCCGCTTGAGCCGCCATAACTTTGGCAAGGCGAGCTATTGGAGTTGGAGCCGCGCCCGGAAGACGAAGACCCGGCGTATCCTGACCAGACGCCGCCGTCACCACTTGAGCCGTCAGAACTTTGGCGAAGCGGGCTATTGGGATTGGCGCCGTTCGGTGGCGGACAATCGGCGCGATGGTTGCGCGCCTGCGCGGCGGCGAACACGCCGATCGCCGTGGCGCCGACGAGTCCAAGAGTTATCGCCAGCGTGCGCATTTGACGCGGCGCAGGCGGTTCGGGACCGCCGGCGAGTCCCCCCGGCGCATGGGTGACGAGGGGAGGGGGCGTGATCTTGCGCCTGCCGAAGTCCTTGGCCCGATTCGTCATCGCCTTACGGGCTCATGCAGGCGGCGCTGATGACGCCCGCCGAGATGGAGACGGCGGCGACCCAAAGCGCGGCGGCGAGCGCATTCTGCTCTATCGCGTGCGAGAGCCCTGGATGCGCAAGGCGCGCCAGGAGATAAGCCACGACCTGCGTCGCGAAGGCCACGCAGCCCCAGGCGACGAATTCCGGCGCGGATTGCGTGTTGTGTATTGCGCCGGCGAGCGCGATGGCGAAGCCGACCATACTGCCGCCCAATGCGACCGCCGCCGAGGCGTTGTGCTCGCGAACGATGAGATCGAACTCGCGGTGCGGCGTCAGCCAAACATAGGCCAGACAAAAGCCGGCGCAGAAGGCGACCGCGCCGGCGAAATAGGCCGCGAAGGAAATGAGGCCGGAAACCAGGTCGGGCAAGGAATCGCTCTCCTGTCGCTATGACGCTCGGAAGCTACCAAGGAGCCGGCTTGCCGACAAGGCTGCGTTTCTTGTGGATTGCGGAACGATGCAACTACGTTCGACGTTTTCGGCGCATAGGCCAGGAAACGCCGACCGCCGGCCTTCGGGCGCCTAACGCCCGATGGCGCCGTTGCAATGAAGCCGCGGTCGTGGGAGACCACCATATCTTCGTTATCGGCGAATGCGCCCAGCTTCTGCGCGGAGTGTTCGCGATACGTCTCATCAATCCCAAGGACACATGACCCCCGCCGCTCAAGTTTCCGCCGCCATCGAAATATTGCAAAAGCAGGACGAGACCCGTCGTCCCGCGCCGGACGCGCTCAAGGAATGGGGGCTGTCGCATCGTTTTGCGGGCTCGAAGGATCGCGCGGCTATCGCTTCGCTGGTGTACGACGCGCTGAGAAAGCGCGCCTCGTCCGCTTACGTCATGGGCGAGGAGACGCCGCGCGCGGTCATGCTCGGCGCCTTGCGCGAGGCGCGCGGCCTCGGCGTCGACGCTATCAGCGCGCTGTTTTCGGGAGAGGGCCATGCGAGCGCCCCGTTGACGGCGCAAGAGCGCGAACGGCTTGAGACCGCGACGCTCGCAAACGCCCCGGCTCATGTTCGCGGCGACTATCCGCAATGGCTTGAATCGCGGCTGGAGGCCGCGCTAGGCGAAGCCGCCGCAGAGGAAGGCGCGGCGCTCGCCGCCCGCGCGCCGGTCGATTTGCGGGTGAATATTCTTAAATGCTCGCGTGAAGACGCGCTGGCCAGACTGGCGCATCTCCACCCGGCGCCGACGCCGCTGTCGCCGCTGGGCTTGCGCATTCTGCCCGGCCCGGATGGGCGCGGCCCGGCTCTTTCGGCGGAGCCGGCCTTCGTGAAGGGCCTTGTCGAGACTCAGGACGAGGGCTCGCAACTCGCCGCGCTGCTATGCGGCGCCGAGCCCGGCGACCAGATTCTCGATCTTTGCGCGGGCGGCGGCGGCAAGACGCTGGCGCTCGCGGCGCAAACCCACAACCGCGGCCAGATTTACGCCTATGACGAAGACGGGCGCAGGCTGACGCCGATGTATGAGCGCCTGGAGCGCGCCGGCGCGCGCAATGTGCAGCTTCGCGCGCCGCGCGGAAAACAGGATGTCCTCGCCGATCTCGAAGCCCGCTGCGACATCGTGCTGATCGACGCGCCCTGCACGGGCACGGGAACCTGGCGGCGCCATCCCGACGCCAAATGGCGGCTCGCCCCCGGCGCGCTGGAGCTGCGGCAAAAATCTCAGCGCCAGTTGCTTGGGGACGCCGCGCGCTTCGTCAAGGCGGGGGGGCGTATCGTCTATGTGACCTGCTCGCTGCTGCGCGAGGAAAACGAGGATCAAATCGTCGAGTTTTGCGCTTCCGCTCCGGCGTTTTCGCCGCTGCCGGCGCAAGAAACCGCCGAGCGGGCGGGCTTGCCGGATCTGGCCCGCTTCGCGTCGAAACTTGGCGTCGGCCTGCGCTTTTCGCCGCTGTCCTCGGGCACGGACGGATTTTTCGTCGCGGCGCTGAAGAGAAGCGATATTACGCCGCGACCGGTTGCTTGACGGGCGTCTTTGTGACGCCTTATGGACGCAGCCTTGTCATAGGGCAGGCGAGAGCCTTCACTGAAAGCGACCGATGACCGCCGACTTCCACCACGAAATCGCCGACCGCCACGACAAGACGCTGATCGTCGATTTCGGCTCCCAGGTGACGCAGCTGATCGCGCGGCGGGTGCGCGAGGCCGGCGTCTATTGCGAAATCGCGCCCTTTCAGAGCGCGGGGAAGGCTTTCGCGGACATAAGGCCGAAGGCGGTGATCCTGTCGGGCGGACCATGCTCCGTCACCGAGCCGGGCTCGCCCCGCGCGCCGCAGGCGATTTTCGACTCCGGCGTTCCCGTGCTGGCCATCTGCTATGGCGAGCAGCTTCTCGCCGAACAGCTCGGCGGCAAGGTCGAGGCCGGGCTTCACCGCGAATTCGGCCGCGCCGACGTCGAAATTCTTTTCCCGAGCCCACTGTTCGACGGCGTGTGGGAGCGGGGCCACAAATATCCCGTGTGGATGAGTCATGGTGATCGCGTCACGCGCCTGCCGGAAGGCTTCAAAGCCATCGCGCAATCCGAGAACGCGCCGATGGCCGCCATCGCCGACGAGGCGCGGCGCTATTACGGCGTGCAGTTTCATCTCGAGGTCGCGCATACGCCGGACGGAGCCTGGCTGATCTCCAACTTCCTGCACAAGATCGCCGGGCTCAAATCCGACTGGACGATGTCAGCGTTCCGCCAGGAGGCGGTGGCCGCCATTCGTCACCAGGTCGGCCACGGCCGCGTGCTGTGCGGACTGTCCGGCGGCGTCGACAGCGCGGTCGCCGCCGTGCTGATCCATGAGGCGATCGGCGACGCGCTCGCCTGCGTCTTCGTCGATCACGGCCTGCTGCGCCAGGGCGAGGCCGAGGAAGTGGTGACGCTGTTTCGCGATCACTACAATATTCCGCTGCATCACGTCGAAGCGCACGAGCTTTTCCTTGGCGCGCTGGAGGGCGTCGAAGATCCCGAGGTCAAGCGCAAGACGATCGGGCGGCTGTTCGTCGAGACGTTCGAGGCGGAGGCGAAGAAGATCGGGCAGGACGGGCGCGGCGCGCCGAAATTTCTCGCGCAAGGCACGCTCTACCCCGACGTGATCGAGAGCGTGTCGTTCAGCGGCGGCCCGTCGGTGACGATCAAATCGCATCACAATGTCGGCGGACTACCCGAGCGCATGAATATGGCGCTGGTCGAACCGCTGCGCGAGCTCTTTAAAGACGAAGTGCGGGCGCTGGGGCGCGAACTTGGGTTGCCGCAGGCCTTTGTTGGGCGCCATCCATTTCCGGGGCCGGGCCTCGCCATCCGCTGTCCGGGCAAGATCACCCGCGAAAAGCTGGAGATTTTGCGCAAGGCCGACGCGGTCTATTTGGACGAAATCCGCAAGGCGGGCCTTTACGACGAAATTTGGCAGGCTTTTGCGGCGCTTCTGCCGGTGCGCAGCGTCGGCGTCATGGGCGACGGGCGCAGCTACGACTACGTCCTGGCGTTGCGCGCGGTGACGAGCACGGATGGCATGACGGCGGATTTTTATCCCTTCGACATGAGCTTTCTGGCGCGCGCCGCGACGCGCATCATCAACGAAGTGAAGGGCGTCAACCGCGTGGTTTATGACGTGACCAGCAAGCCGCCGGGGACGATTGAGTGGGAGTGATCTAAGGTCGTTTCAGACCATCTCGCTCCGTGCCAAAAGTCGCACAATCTCTTTGACTAACAAGGATTATTTTTCCCACCCCGTATCGCTGCATGTCATCCCGACCGAGCCACCTTGTTGGTAGCGATGTTGGTATGGCGCAGGATGGTCGAGAAACGGGCTTTCGCTACCAACAACCCCTCTTGTCGATATCCGTTCGCTCCCGGACCGGATGCGGATTTATGGGCGATCTCACTGATAAAGAACTGAAAAATCTGAAGCCGAAGGCCAAGCTCTACAAGGTGACGGACCGCGACGGGATGCACGCGGCCGTCACGCCGACCGGCGTCATATCGTTCCGGTACCAGTACCGGGTGAACGGGCGGCAGGAGGTGTTGACCATCGGCCGATATTGCCGAGGCGGCGCGCAAGCTGACACGGGCGCCTGACAGGGCAATTGCATTTCAAAACAGGGTGAGCATCTTTGCGAGGTAGGCTTCGTCCCAACCTGCTCTTTTGATTTTTCCGCGTAGCGAGCCTTTTTCGCCGTCTTTTTGCATGACGT
>Ga0265328_10000167_pt1 | contig 30339 bp, 21 predicted proteins | sample 41624metaG_FD_202086 | JGI IMG/M metagenome (GOLD analysis project Ga0265328, IMG submission 202086) | Rhizosphere microbial communities from Carex aquatilis grown in University of Washington, Seatle, WA, United States - 4-16-24 metaG | ecosystem: Host-associated > Plants > Roots > Rhizosphere...
CGGAGCTGCGGCGCGACGACCTGGCCCGTGTCGCGGCGCTGCGCTTCGCGCTCACGCGCGCGAGCACGTCGGACGACGCGGCGGTGGCCGCAAACGCGCGCGCGGCGCTGGCCAGGCTGGCGCTGCCACCCGCGAGCGCGGGCAAGAACGACTCCCACGCGGCCTGGACCGGCGTGCGGCTCTCCGCTCCCGACGGCGCGGCGATCCCGCACGCCTGGCTCTCGCTGACCGCCGCCGACGGCATGACCATCTGGGCGCAGAGCGGACTCGACGGCGTGGTGCGCGTGGGCGGGCTGCCGCCCGGTCCCTACCAGGTGCGGCTCGCGGATCGGACGCTGACGTTGGCGCCCATACCGGTCAGATAGGAAAACCGCCAAGGCGCGGGAACGCCCAGTGGACCCATTCCGGAGCCAATCCGGACTCTACGAAGACGACGTCGGAAAGGACCGCCCCCGCGCCATGATCGCGGTGATGGCGTCGGGGAGATCGCCGGCGACCATGCCCCGGCCGCCGTGGGCGCCCGCCGCCCGGTCGCCGGCCAGGCCGTGAACCAGCACGCCGAGGCGCGCGGCCTCGAACGCGTCCATCCCCTGCGCGAGCAGCGCGCCCACCACGCCAGTCAGGACGTCGCCCGCGCCCGCCGTCCCCAGCGCTGGGTTCGCGGTCGGGTTGATGTACACCGTGCCGTCGGGGCGCGCGATCAGCGTGCGCGCACCCTTGAGCACCACGATCGCGCGCGTATCGGCGGCAAGCTTGCGCGCCGACGCGACCCGCGCGTGCTGCACCTCGGCGGTCGTGGTGCCGAGCAAGCGCGCCATCTCTCCCGGGTGCGGCGTGAGCACACGCGGCGCCGGCGCCGCCGACAACGCGCGCGCGGCGTGCGGCGCGAGCAGATTCAGCGCATCGGCGTCGACGACCATCGGCAGCGGCAGCTGCGCGGCCATGTGCTCGACCAGCGCGCGCATGCCGGGACCCGTCGGAATGCCCGGGCCGATCGCCAGCGCACGCATCGATGCGGCCAGCGCGGTCAACTGCGCGGCGCTGCTCGCGTCGGCGTCATCGCCGTCCGTGTAGCGCGCGGTCATGATCTCGATGACCTTGGCGTCCAGCGCCAACTGTCCCGCCGCCGTCGAAGCGACCGTGCACAGGCCGACGCCAGCGCGCATCGCCGCGCGCGCCGACAGCCAGGCGGCGCCGGTCTTGCCCGCCGAGCCGGCGACGATGAGGAGGTGTCCCGCCGTCCCCTTGTGCCCGCTCGGCCCGCGGCGCGGGACCCCCGCGAGCGTTTCGTCGACGTCGACGGCATGGCAGTACGGACCCAGCGCCGGCGGGGGGCGGATCGGCACGCCCAGCGACACGACCTCGACCCGGCCAGCCGGCGTGTCGGCGTCGACCACGAAGCCGAGCTTGGGCGCGCCCATGGTCGCGGTGACGTCGGCGCGGAACGCGACGCCGCAGATGCGTCCGCTGTCGGCCTCGACGCCCGACGGGATGTCGACCGCGACCTTGATCCCGGACGCCGCGTTCATCGCTGCGATCGCGGCCGCCGGCACGCCGGTGACGTCCGAACGCAGCCCGGTGCCAAAGACCGCGTCGACGATCGCGTCGGCGGCGGCGAGCGGCAGGGTCCACTCCTTCGCGTCGGCGAAGGCCGCGCCGGCGACGACGGCGACCAGCCCCAGCGCCTCGAGCGCGCGCAGCGCCGTCGCGGCGTCACCACCAGCGCCCTCGACCTTGTCGCGGGGCGCCGCCAGCAACACGCGCACCTCGGCGCCGGCGAGCGCCAGGTGCCGCGCCGCCACGAAACCGTCGCCGCCGTTGGAGCCGGCGCCGCACACCACGCGGACGCGCCGCCCGGCGACGCGTCCGCCGAGCTCGCGCACGACGACGTCGGCGACGCCGCGGCCCGCGTTCTCCATCAATAGCAGCGTCGGCACGCCGAAGTCGGCGGTCGCCGCGCGGTCGACCGCGCGCATCTGCTCCGCCGTCAGGACGTACGTCATGGCCCCCAATGTTCGATGTCGTCTTTACGCTGCGCCCGCCGCGCGCTGCCTCCCGCGGTCAGGCCAGCAACGCCGCCTTGAGCACCTCGGCGATCTCGTTCGCCTGGGCGCGGATGCGGATCTCGTCGGTCCCCTCGATCATCACCCGCGCCTTGGACTCGGTCCCCGAGTAGCGCACGACCACGCGCCCGTCGACGCCGAGCGCGCTCTCGATGCTGGCGATGATCTTGGTCACCGACGGCATCTCCTCGAACGGCCGCTTCTTGGCGACCGCGAAGTTGAGCAGCACTTGCGGGTAGCGCGTCATCGCGCGCGACAGCTCCGACAGGGGGCGGCCCGTCTGCCCCATCGCCGCCAGCACGCGCAGCGCCGCGACCATGCCGTCACCGGTGGTCGCGTGGTCGAGGAAGATGATGTGACCCGATTGCTCGCCGCCGAGCAGCAGACCGCGCTCGCGCATCGCCTCGACGACGTAGCGGTCGCCGACCGCCGTGCGCATCAGCTTGCCGCCCTTCGACGCCAGCGCGCGCTCCAGGCCCAGGTTCGACATGACCGTCGCGACCACGGTCTTCTCGGGTAGCGAGCCGTCTTCCAGCATGCGCGTACCCAGGATCGCCATGACCTGGTCGCCGTCGATGATGTTGCCCTGCTCGTCGCCGAGGATCACGCGATCGGCGTCGCCGTCGAGCGCCACGCCCAGGTGCGCGCCCACGCGCCGCACCTCGGCCGCCATGTTCTCCGGGTGAAGCGCGCCGACGCCGTCGTTGATGTTGCGGCCGTTGGGGTCGGTGCCGAGAGCGATCACGTGCGCGCCCAGCTCCTCGAACACCTGCGGCGCGCAGTGGTAGGCGGCGCCGTGCGCGCAGTCGACCACGACCTTGATTCCGTCGAGCGTGCGCTCCTTCGGGAAGACGTTCTTCAAGAATTGAACGTAACGGCCGCGCGCATCGCCGATGCGGATCGCCTTGCCGATGGCGTCGGGCGCAGTGCCTCGCTCGCCCCTGCCCTCGGAGATCGCCTCCATGCGCCGCTCGAGGTCGGCCTCGACCTCGTCGGGTAGCTTGAAGCCGTCGGCGGCGAAGATCTTGATGCCGTTGTCCTGGAACGGGTTGTGCGACGCGCTGATGACCACGCCGGCGTCGGCGCGCATCGACCAGGTGATGAACGCGATGCCCGGCGTCGGCAGCGGGCCAACCAGCATCACGTCGGCGCCGGCCGAGACGATGCCGGCCTGCAGCGCGCTCTCGAGCATGTAGCCGGAGAGGCGCGTGTCCTTGCCGATCACGATGCGTCCGGGGCGATCCGGATGGCGAAAGCGCTGCGCGACCGCCTGACCCAGGCGCAACGCCACCTCGGCGGTCATCGGATCCTGGTTGGCGACGCCGCGGATCCCGTCGGTACCGAACAGCTTCCTACTGTCGTTGGGGCTCATGCAGCGGCATTTTAAGCATTCTTCAGCGCTTCCGCGACCCGAACGACATCCCTCATTTCGGCGACGTCGTGGATCCGCACCGCGGACGCGCCGCCCGCCACACACGCGGCGACCGCAGCCGCGGTTCCGAAGATCCGTTCGTGCGCCGGCTTGCCGGTGATCTGCCCAATGAACGACTTGCGCGACACCCCGACCATCACCGGCACGCGCCAGCGCGCCCCCAACGCCGGCAGCGCGCGCAGCAGCGCCAGGCTGTGCTCCGCGCGCTTCCCGAGGCCGATGCCCGGATCGGCCCAGATCTCGCGCAGGCCGGCGGCGCGCGCGGCGGCGATGCGGGCCTCGAGCTCCGCCCCGACGTCGGCGACCACGTCGTCGAAGGCGATCGCGTCCATCATTGTCGCCGGCTCGCCGCGCAGGTGGCCGAGCACGACCGCGGCGCCCGCATCGGCAGCGACCCCGAGGAGCGCGGGATCCAGCAACCCACCCGAGATGTCGTTGACGATGGTCGCGCCCGCCGCAAGCGCGGCGCCCGCAGTACCCGACTTGTAGGTGTCGATGGACAGGCGCGCGCGATCGCCGAGACGCGCGCGCAGGCCGGAGAGCACGGGAACGACGCGGGCGATCTCCTCGGCCTGGGGGACAGGCTGCGAGCGAGGACGCGTCGATTCGCCGCCGATGTCGAGCCAATCGGCGCCGTCGTCGACCATGCGGGCGCCAGCGTTGATGGCGTCGTCGACCGACACGTAGCGACCGCCATCGGAGAAGGAGTCAGGGGTGACGTTGAGGACGCCGACCAGGAGGCAGGGCATCGGGAGCGTACCACCTCACTCCGACCCTCTCCTCCACGCGGACATGGAGGAGAGTGAGAAAGAACGGATCAAGCCTTCTCGGGATCCGGGAGCGGACGCGGCGGCGCGAAGATGCTCGGAGCCGCGGGGCGCTTTTCGGTCTTCGACTTGTCGACGACCTTCGACGGCGACGACGTCAACGCCCAGGTCGACGGCTTCCGGTCGAGGCGGCCGCCGGCGAAGATCGTGTCGATCTCGGCGCCGTCGATTGTCTCGAACTCCAGCAGCGCCTCGGCCAGCAGCTTGAGCTTGTCGATGTGTTCGACGACGATCTTGCGCGCGCGGTCGTAGTTCGCCGAGATGATTTTGCGCACCTCGCCGTCGATCTCGATCGCCGTCTGCTCGCTGTAGTCCTTGCCGCCGTCACCGAAGTCACGGCCCAGGAAGACCTCGCCCTCGCGCTTGCCGAAGTGCAGCGGCCCGAGCTTCTCGGACATGCCCCAGTCGCACACCATCTTGCGCGCCAGGTCGGTGGCCACCTGGATGTCATTCGACGCGCCCGTGGTGATCTGGCTGAACACCAGCTCCTCGGCGACCCGGCCACCCATGGCGACCGAGATCTGATCGTTGGCCGCCTCCTGGGAGATGTTGAGGCGATCCTCGGTCGGCAGCTGCTGGGTCAACCCCAGTGCGCGGCCGCGCGGGATGATGGTCACCTTGTGGATCGGGTCGGAGCCCTTCATCATCTTGCCGACCAGCGCGTGCCCCGCCTCGTGGTAGGCGGTGATCCGCTTGTCGTTCTCGCTGATGATCATCGAGCGGCGCTCGGGACCCATGAGGACCTTGTCCTTGGCCATCTCGAAGTCGTGCATGTCGAGACGGTCCTTCTCGAGGCGCGCCGCCCACAGCGCCGCCTCGTTGACCAGGTTCTCGAGGTCCGCGCCCGAGAACCCGGGCGTCCCGCGCGCGATCACGTCGAGATCGACGTTGGCGTTGAGCGGCGTCTTCTTGGTGTGCACCTTGAGGATCCCGGTGCGCCCCTTGACGTCGGGCCGCGGCACGACGATGCGGCGGTCGAAGCGGCCCGGGCGCAGCAGCGCCGGGTCCAGCACGTCGGGCCGGTTGGTGGCGGCGATCAGGATGACGCCGTCGTTCGACTCGAAGCCATCCATCTCGACCAGCAGCTGGTTCAGCGTCTGCTCGCGCTCGTCGTGACCGCCGCCGAGGCCCGCGCCGCGGTGGCGCCCAACGGCGTCGATCTCGTCGATGAAGATGATGCAGGGCGCGTTCTTCTTGCCCTGCTCGAACAGGTCGCGCACGCGGCTGGCGCCGACGCCGACGAACATCTCCACGAAGTCCGAACCGGAGATCGAGAAAAACGGAACGCCAGCTTCGCCCGCGATGGCGCGCGCCAGCAACGTCTTGCCGGTGCCGGGCGGGCCCATCATCAGGACGCCCTTGGGGATGCGGCCACCCAGGCGGGTGAACTTCTTCGGGTCCTTCAAGAAGGAGATGATCTCCTCGACCTCGTCCTTCGCTTCCTCGATGCCGGCGACGTCGACGAAGGTGATCTTGCGCTGGTTCTCCGACAGCAACTTCGCCTTGGACTTGCCAAAGCTCATCGCCTTGCCGCCCCCCACCTGCAGCTGGCGCATGAAGACCAGGAACAGCACCACCAGGACCAGCATCGGCAGCCAGGTCACGAAGATCTGCTGCCAGAAGCCGTTCTCACTCTCCTTGACGACCTCGTAGTTCAGCTTGGCCTTGTCGAGACGATCGAACAGCTTGTCGCTGACGACGCCCGTGGTGACGAAGTTCTCTCCGTTCGCCCACTGACCGCGGAACTCGGCGCTCTCGTTGTTCTTCTTGATCGTGATCGCCGAACCCGCCTTGAACTTCTCGGGGTGCTGATCGACGTCCTGGATGAACGTCGAGAACAGCAGCGGGTGGTCCGTCGGGCGCTGGCTGTTCAGGAACTGCCACACCACGACGAAGGCGAAGATGAGCATGATCCAGACGAGGAACGTCTTATGTCCTTGGCGCACTCGAAATCCTTTCGGCGTGAGGAGCAGTCACGGTCTCGTTCTCTCTTTCGACGAGAGAATGCGATCGCTTGAGCAGCCTTCCCACACGACCCAAAGTATTGCGCCCAAAGAAGGGAGCGTCAAACACTGGTTTCGGGACGGCGACGATTCGTTTCGGCGCGTGCCGGCGGACAGAAAACACTGAGCCAGCGTCGGGTCGCCGCGCGCGGGCGCGCGAGCTCGGCGGGTCTGAGGCCGGGCACGAACAAGATCTCGTCGTCGACGGTGGTCAGGACGGGCAAGAGCCGCCGCAAGGGACGCGCGACCTTTGCATCAATTAACAAATCGGACAGCTTGCGGCTGCCGCGACCGCCGCGCGGCCGCATCCGGTCGCCGGGTCGAGGCGGCCGCAGCCGCAGCGGGCGCGACAGCAGCTCGGCGTCGAAGCTCGCGGCGCCCTCGACCGGCGCGCCCTCGCGGATGGCGACGCAGCCGCCGCCCGCCCATCCGTAGTCGCCCGGCGTGAGGATCGTGACCACCTCGGGTACGGGCTCGGCCGCAGCGGCGTCGCGCGCCGGCAGCCAGCTGACCTGACCGTACGAGATCTCGGCCTGGCCGCCGGCGATGTCGACGCGGCGGGTCCCGCCCCGGGCGCGGCGCAACCGTTCGACCACCGCGGCCGCGCGCCGGTTGAGCGGCGGCCCCTCGCTTGCGAGCGGGGCGAGCCCGGCCGGCGCGGCGCGGGTCACGCGGGCGGCGTCGGCCCCCAGCGCGCGCAGCGCCTCGACGAGCCGCGGGTTCTCGGCGCGCAATGCGGGCAAGATCTGGTGACGCAGGCGCGCGCGCGCGAAACGAACGTCCTGGTTGGAGGGGTCCTCGGCGAACGGGATGCTCCGCCGCCGCAGATAGGTGAGGATCTGCGCGCGCTCCACGTCCAGCAACGGCCGCACGAACAGCGCGCGCCGATACGGGATCCCCGCCAGCCCGCGCACGCCGGTGCCGCGCAGGATGCGGAACAGGATCGTCTCCGCCTGGTCGTCGGCCTGATGACCGAGCGCGATCTTGTGCGCGCCGAGCGCGCGCGCATGCGCCTCCAGGGCCGCGAGCCGCAAGCGGCGCGCGACGTCTTGCCAGGACCGGGACCAAGACCCCGACGACGATGACGGGGAGGACGCGCGCGCCGCACGCACGTCGACGGCCAGCAGCCGCCAGTCGATTCCGAGAGAGAGAGCGCGCGCCGCGACCAGCTCGGCCTCGGCGCGCGCCTCCGGCCGCAGCCCGTGGTCGACGGTCGCGACCGCCAGCTCCAGCGCCAGCCGATCGCGCAGCTCCCACAGCGCGTGCAGCAGCGCCATCGAATCGGGGCCGCCCGAGACGGCGCACAGCACCCGATCGCCGCGGTCGAAGAGACCGTGCTCGCCAATCGTGCGCTCCACGCGGGACAGCATCTCTTGCGCAGTCTAGCGCGCGGCGAGCGCGTGAGACGAAGGCGAGCATGATGCCGGCGCGGCTCCCCGAGCTGTCGTATAAAAGGCACGATGCCCGCTCCGAAAGACCCCACGCCCGACAACGTCATCGCCCTCTCGCGTTACCGCGCACAGCTCGGCCGCGGCAAGCGGCTGCGCCGCTCCGAGGCGATCATGGCCACGCCCAACCCCGAGGCCGCGATCCGCGCGCTGCCCGGCGACGAGCTCTACTACATCGTGCATGAAGCCGGGCCGCGCGACGCGCTGGACATCCTGGTCCACGCAACGCCGGCGCAGCTCCAGGTGGTCCTGGACTTCGGGCTCTGGGAGCGCGACGAGATCTCGCCCGCGCGGCTGTCCGAGTGGCTGGAGGTGCTGGCCGAAGCGCCGCCCGACAAGATCGGCGAGTGGATCGCGGGGCTCGACGTCGAGCTCGTGGGCCTGCTGCTGCTCAAGACCTCGCGCGTTTACGACCTCAGCGAGGGCGAGCCGCCCGACGAGCCCGAAGGGATCTTCTACCCGACGCCCGACCGGCTGTTCGTGATCGACGCGCACGGCCTGCCCGATGGCGAGGGCGCGGATGCCGAAAGCCAGGCCGACGGCACCGGCGACGAGCGCGACGAGAGCGCCGAGACGCCCGAGTCGGCGCGCTCGATCATTCGGATCCTCGATTCGCTCTACCGCAGCGATCGCGTGCTCGCGCGCCGGTTGCTGGTGGGCGTGCGCGCCGAGCTGCCGTCGGGGCTGCAGGAGATGGCGTATCGCTGGCGCAACGGCCGCATGGCCGACCTCGGCTTCGCCGATCACTGGGAAGCGCTCGAGGTCTACCGCGAGCTGGATCCGGCGAGCGTCCGCATCGGCGAGGCGACCGGCGCCGCGTCGCGCGTGCGCCCGTTGCACGGCGACGGGCGGCCCAGCGATTCGCTGCGCGCGCCCACGGCGCTGGCTGAACGCCTGAGCGGCGGCACCTCGCCGTTCTCGCGCGCGGTGGCCGGGCTGACCACGCCCGACGACGTGGCCGAGCTGCACTTCGCGCTGGTCGCGCTCTCCAACCGCGTGCTCGCGGCGGATCGGGTCACTCCCGGCGACGACGATGCGGTGAGCGCGGTGCTCGGGCGCATGCTGTCGACGCTCGACATCGCCGTCGAATTCCTCGCCCACGGCGACGACGAGCGCGCCATCGAGGCGGTGCGCTCGATACCGGTGGTGCGGCTCTTTCGCCTGGGCGTGAGCCTGGTCGGCAAGGTCAAGCAGCTGGCACGCGCGCTCGAGCGCAAGGGCCCGTTCGCGGCGCTCGGGCCCGGCCTGTTCGAGGACATCGACGCGGCCGTGATCGAAGCGGTGACACGGCCGCGACCGGCGTTCCCCGCGCTGCTCGACGATCCGCCCAAGGCCAGCGAGCGGCCGTTCGCGTCGATGGCCGACGTGGCGCGCGCGACCGCGGCGTTGAAGGAAGCGGCGGCGGCGCAGGCGCTGCTGTACGGCCTGGGGGTCCGCCCCGAGCACATCCACACGGACGCGGTCGCCGCGACGCCCGCCGGGATGCAGAGCACCGACGGCGGGGCCATCGACGCGGGCGTCCTGGCACGCACCGCGCTGGTCGGACGCCTGCTCGCGCCCGACTCCAGCTCGAAGCGCGACCCGCCGATGTCCTTTCAGCCTCTGACGACCGACGAACTGCGTGAATTCGAGGCGCTCACCCGCGTCCAAGGTAGCAAGGACCACACGATGAAGTTGACCGAGAAGCTGACCCGGAAGGCCAAGGGGATCCTGGACGCGGCCGCGCCCGAGGCGCTGGCCGAGGCGGCGCGCAAGGTCGCCGAGCGCTGGATCGCGGGGCTCGCGCCGCTCGAGCCGGTGTTGGTCCGCCGTCCGGCGACCAAAGCGCCGCGCCGCGGACGTTAGAGCTCGTCCACGTCCACGTTCGGGAGATTTGTCGGACAACCGCTCCGTCTCCCGGCAAACTGGCGCACATGCGCCTCCACCTGATCGACGGGACCTACGAGCTCTTTCGCGCCCACTTCGCGCCCCGCCCCGAGCACCGCGCGCCCGGGGGCTGGGACGCCAAGGCGACGGTCGGCGTGGTCGCGTCCCTGCTGGCGCTGCTGCATGACGCGACCGAGGATGTGACCCACATCGCGGTCGCGTTCGACAACCCCATCCGCTCGTTCCGGAACGATCTCTTCCCCGCCTACAAGAGCGACGAGGGCGTGCCGCCCGAGCTGCGCGCACAGTTCGACACCGTCGAGGAAGGCGTGGCCGCGATCGGCGTTGCGGTCTGGTCGATGCGCGACTACGAGGCCGATGACGGGCTGGCGAGCGGCGCGCGCCGCTTCGCGGCCGAGGTCGATCAGGTGCGCATCATGACGCCCGACAAGGATCTCGGGCAATGCATCGTCGGCGACCGCGTGGTCCAGATCGACCGCCGCCAGAACAAGGTCACCAACGAGACCGCGTTCCGGGCGTGGCGCGGCTTCGGCCCGCGCAGCATGCCGGACTACCTGGCGCTGACCGGCGACACCGCCGACGGCATTCCCGGCCTCGCCGGCTTCGGCGAAAAGAGCGCGTCGCTGGTCATCGGCGCCTACGAGCACCTGGAGAACATCCCGGTCAGCGCGTCGGCCTGGACCGTGCGCCCGCGCGGCGCTCCGCAGCTGGCGGCGACGCTGGCGGCCGAGCGCGAGGACGCAATGCTCTACCGCAAGCTGGCGACGCTGGTCGATACCGCGCCCTGCGCCGAGACGCTGGACGAGGTGCGCTTTCGCGGCGTGCCACGCGATCGCTTCGAAGCCTGGTGCGACCGGCTGGGCGCCCGGACCCTTCGGACAGCGCCGCGACGCTGGACCGTCACTTGACAGCGTTCGGCGCCCTGTCGTAGGTACCCGGAGGAAAAAACACCGGGCTTGCCCCGCATCGGGAATAGAAACCGATCGAGGGTTGGTTGGCAGACGCGAACCGCCCCCGAGCGGGAATCCCAACCAGCTCAGCCAACCGCATCAAAACGATCTTTCGCGATCGCTCCGCGATCAACGATCAAAGGCGAGGAACGCATGTCGGACGTGATGATCCAGGTCGAGAACCTCACCAAGGACTACGGTGTGTCGCGCGCGGTCGACAAAGTGACGTTCAACGTGCGCAAGGGCGAGGTGCTCGGCTTCCTGGGGCCGAACGGCGCGGGCAAGTCGACGACCATGAAGATGTTGACCTGCTTCCTGTCGCCGACCGCCGGCACCGCCAAGGTCGCCGGGTACGACGTGTTCGACGATTCGCTCGAGGTGCGGCGCCGCATCGGGTACCTGCCCGAGGACACGCCGATCTACCGCGACATGACGGTGCTCGAGTACCTGCACTTCGCGGCCGAGGTGCGCGGCATGGACGCGCAGAAGGGGCCGGCACGCATCAAGGAAATCGGCGGCCGCTGCGGCCTGGGCGATGTGGCGGGCAAGCTGGTGGGCGAGCTCTCGAAGGGTTACCGCCAGCGCCTCGGCCTGGCGCAGGCGATGCTCCACGACCCCGACATCCTGATCCTCGACGAGCCGACGAGCGGCCTCGACCCGAACCAGATCGTCGAGATCCGCGAGCTCATCAAGGAGATCGGCAAGGAGCGCACGATCATCCTGTCGACGCACATCCTGAGCGAGGTGCAGGCCACGTGCAGCCGCATCCTGATCATCAACGGCGGCAAGCTGGTGGCCGACGGCACGCCCGAGTCGCTGCGCTCGCAAGGCAAGCGCGGCCGCTACCGGCTGGTGCTGCACGCCGGCGGCCCGGCGTTCCGCGCGCCCGAGTCTGCGCAGGAAGCGATCCGCACCAGCCTGTCGCGGCTCGGCGGCGTCGGCGCCTGCCAGAGCATCACCGGCGAGGACGGCGCCCACACCTTTGGCATCGACGCCGCGACGTCCGACGACCTGCGCCCGCTGCTCTTCAAGGCGGCGGTCGACAACAAGTGGACGCTGCTCGAGCTCGTGCGCGAGTCGGTCAGCCTGGAGGACGTGTTCCGCAACCTGACCACCGGCGACGAAGCCAAGCCCGATACGACGTCAGGGACCCATTCCGCCAACGGCTCAACGGAGGCCCGCTCATGAACCCCGCGCTCGTCATCTCCAAACGGGAGATCCGTGCCTACTTCAACTCGCCGGTCGCGTACATCGTCGTCACGGTGTTCACGATCCTGACCGGCTACCTCTTCTTCACGCAGCTCTTCCTCGAAAAGCAGGCCGACATGCGGCCGTTCTTCGGCGTGATGCCGCTGCTGTTCATGTTCGTGATCCCCGCGATCACCATGCGGCTCGTCGCCGAGGAGAAAGGCAGCGGCACGCTGGAGCTGCTCATCACCATGCCGGTGCGCGACTGGGAGGTGATCCTCGGCAAGTTCCTGGCGGCGCTGTTCCTGCTGTGCACGGCGCTGTTCCTGACGCTGGCGTTCGCGATCACCGTCAAGTCGCTGGGCCCGCTCGACCGCGGGCCGGCGATCGGCGGCTACATCGGCCTCGTGCTGATGGGCGGCGCGTACATCGCGATCGGCGTGATGGCGTCGTCGCTGACGCGCAACCAGATCATCGCGTTCATCGTCGCCTTCGCCATCAGCTTCGCGCTGTTCCTGTTCGGCAAGCTGACGCAGTTCGTGCCCGAGTCACTGCAGCCGATCATCTCGTTCCTGTCGATCGACGGCCACTTTGACAACATCAGCCGCGGCGTGATCGACAGCCGCGACGTCATCTATTACCTGTCGGTGATCGCCGTCTGCTTGCTGGTGGCGACGACCTCTCTCGAATCGAGGAAGTGGAAGTAGCCATGGCGATGAACAAGAAGAAGCGAGCCTCGGCGTCGAACGCCGCGCTCTACACGCTGTTCGCGGTCGGCGCCATCGTCGTCGTGAACCTGATCGCGACGCGCGTCTTCGGGCGCCTCGATCTCACCGAGGCCAAGGTGTACACGCTGTCGCCCGCCTCGAAGTCCATCGTCGGCTCGTTACCCGACTACCTGACGGTCAAGGCCTACATCTCGAAGGATCTGCCGCCCGAGCTGGCCAACGGCAGCCGCTACGTCCGCGACCTCCTCGACGAGTACCGCACGTACTCCAAGGGCAAGCTGCGCTTCGAGGCGATCGACCCCGGCAGCGACAAGAAGCTCGAGGAAGAGGCCAACGCCTGCAAGGTCAACAAGCTCCAGGTCCAGGTGATGCGCTCGCAGAAGTTCGAGGTCGGGAGCTACTACCTCGGCCTGTGCTTCAAGTACCAGGGCCAGGACGAGGCGATCCCCGAGATCGGACAGCCGGAGGGGCTCGAGTACCAGATCTCGTCGCTGGTGAAGCGCATGACGCAGAAGAAGCGCAAGATCGCCTTCACCAACGGCCACGGCGAGCATGACCTGTCCGAGGGGTTCCAGGCGCTCAAGCACGTGCTGTCGCAGGAGTTCGACACCACGACCGTGAACCCGTCGTCGGCCGAAATCGGCGAGGACGTCGACGCGCTGGTGATCGGCGGCCCGCGCCAGGCGTTCGACGACAAGGCGCGCAAGGCGATCGACCGCTTCCTGATGAAGGGCAAGGGAGCGATCTTTCTCGTCGACGGCATGGTCATGAGCTCGCCGCGCAACAACATGGGCCAGCCCGAGATGCCGGGCATGCCCAAGATCGGCCAGGCCAACGACTCGGGGCTCGGCGAGCTGCTGGGAGCCTACGGCTTCAAGATCAACCAGGACTTCGTGCTCGATCAGCAGAACGTCCCCGGTCCCGTCGAGTACGGCGGGCGCCGCATGCTGGCCAACTACCCGGTCTTCGTCGGCGTCGAGGTGGATGACCAGGGCGACAAGGACTTCTCGGTGCTCGCGGGCGTCAAGGCGCTGGTCTTCCCGTACGCGAGCTCGGTCGAGCTGACCGGACCGTTGCAGAGTGGGACGCCGGCGCAGGGCAAGCTGTGGACGCTGGCGAAGACGTCGGACACGGCGTGGACCAAGACCGGCTTCTTCGTCGTGTCGCCGGGACAGAAGCTCGAGCCCGATCCCAAGGATCACCGCGGCGTCGTCGGCCTCGGCTACGCGTTCCAGGGTCCGCTCAAGTCCGCGTACCCGACGGCCAACCCCAACGCCGGCATGTCGGTCCCCGACACGGCGGCCGGACCGCTCAACGAATCGAAGAAGCCGGTGCGCCTGGTGGTGTTCGGCGACTCCGACTTCGCGTCCGACGAGTATCTGCAGATGTCGCGCTTCCTGCCGATCTACCAGGGCGGCGCGCAGCTGCTGTTCAACGCGATCAGCTGGACGCTCGAGGACGAGGCGCTGACACCGGTTCGTACCAAGACGGTCGCGGCGCGGCCCATCCAGATCGAATCGGATCGCAAGGTCACCGCGCTGAAGTCGATCAACATCGCCGGCGTGCCGCTGGCGTTCTGCGCCTTTGGTCTCGTGCGCTGGCGGCTGCGCCGCGCGCGACGCCAAGGTCAGAAACTCTAGACCCCAAACTCCAAATCCCCCGCCCCCCCGACAAGCCATGAATCGAAAAACTGCCCTCGCATTTTCTGTGTTCCTCCTGCTGTCGGTCGTTGCGTTCATCGCGCTGCGCGCGCCTGAAAAGGGCGAGCGCCGCGGGGAGAGCCCGCGCCCGATGGCCAAGATCAAGCCCACCGACTGGGACACGCTCGAAGTCACGCGGAGCAAGCTCACGACGGTGATCCATCGGGACGCCGGCAAGTTCCAGGTGACCTCGCCGGTGACCTATCCGGCCGACGAGACCGCGGCGCGCGCCGCGTTCGAGGCGATCGAGAAGCTGGACTTCGGCGACGTCGTCACCGATCAGAAAGCGAAGCAGGCCGAGTTCGAGGTCGGCGACGACGGGTTGCGCGTGGTGGCCAAAAAAGGTGCAGCGGCGGTCGGCGAGTTGCTGATTGGCAAGGCGGTCGGCGCCGGCACGATGGTGCGCGTCCCCGGCAAGGACGACATCTGGCAGGCCAACGGATCGATCCGCTTCACCTTCGACAAGAGTGAGACCGACTGGCGCGACAAGAGCATCACGACGTTCACGGTCGCCGACGCCGAGAAGCTGGACATCACGAGCAAGACCGGCGGCACGATCTCGCTCAAGAAGGCTGACAAGAAGGCTGAGACGAAGGCCGGTGCGGCAGGCGCGAACGACGAGTGGACCGTGGTGACCTCGTCTGTGCCGATCCCCAAGCTCGACAGCACCGTTGCGGGCGGCATGGTCTCGGCGCTGGCGAGCTGGAAGACCAACGACTTCGGCGACAACATCAAGCCCGACGTCTCGGCGCTCAACGACCCGGCGCTGACCATCGCCGTGTCGCTCAAGGGCGGCAAGAAGGTGACCGCGCTCATCGGCAACAAGAAGACCGAGGACGAGTTCTACGTGAAGAGCGACACCTCGCCGCAGGTCTTCATCGTGAAGAAGTGGGCGGTCGAGCACATCAACAAGCGCCCCATCGACTTCCGCGACAAGTCCATCTGCGACATCGACGCCGCCGAGCTGACCGAGGTCGCGGTGACCCACGGCGCCGAGTCGTACACCATCGTCAAGAACGGCAAGGACTGGAAGGCGACCAAGCCGGCGAAGACCGAAGTCGACTCGAGCAAGGTGACGCCGATCGCCGGCGCGTTCAAGGCCTGGAAGGCGACCGGCTTCGCCGACGATCCGTCGTCGCTGAAAGCGGCGGGCCTGGTCAAGCCGCAGGCGACGATCGTCGCCAAGTCGAAGGCGGCGACCTGCTCGCTGAAGATCGGCGACGAGAGCAAAGACAAGCAGAGCTACTACGTGCAGGCCGGCAACGCGCCCGACGTCTTCACCGTCGCGAAGTGGTCCGCCGACCGCGTCCTGGTCAAGGTCGCCGACATCAAGAAGACGACGGTCGCGGGCAAGTAGCCGCCCCGGCTGGCCAGGTCCGCCGCGATCAGTACACCGCCGGCATCTCGTGGGTCGTGCGGGTGCGGCCGGGGCGGCGGGCCTCGGCGACGATCAGGCTGGTCTGGCGGCGCAGCTCGGCGGCGGCGTCGGTGCGCCCGGTGCGCTCCTCGAAGTCGGCGTAGGCCGCCAGCGCGCGCCCGAGCTCCAGCTCGGCGCCGGCATCGCCGAGGATCTGAACCGCGCGGTCGAACATCTCGCGCGCGCCGCCCAGGTCCGGGTCGCCGGGCGCGCCCCGGCCCACGGACGTCGCCGCCACGCGCAGCGCCGCGCCCGCGAGCGGCGGTGAGCCGATGCGCTCCGCTATCTCGTACGCCGACCGCGCCTGGTTGCGCGCGTCGACCGAGCGGCCCAACGACAGCTCGGCCTCGGCGATGGCGCGCATCGCTTCGCTGACCAGGTGCTTCGCGCCGAACGCGCGCGCGATGTCGCGCGCCACGGTCAGCTCGGCCAGCGCCTCGGGCGCCCCGCCGCGCGTCAGGTGACAGTCGCCGATCTCGATGCCCAGGCTGGCCTCCATCAGCCGGTCGCCGATCTCGCGCGCGATGGCGCGGCCCTCGTCGAGCAGCGCGAGCGCGCGATCGATGCGGCCCAGATCGCGCTCGAGCCCGCCGAGGTCCAGCAGCGAGCAGACCTCGCCCTGCCGGTCACCGATCTTGCGGCGCAGCTCCAGCGCCTCGCGAAAGTGCGCCCCGGCCGGCGCCAGCGCGCCCGCCTCGTGTTCGAGCTGGCCGAGCCGCGCCAGAGTCAGCGCGCGGCCGCGGTCGTCGCCCAGGCGCTCGCGCGCCGCCAGCGCGGCGCGGTGGTGCTCGCGCGAATGATCGGGCGCGCCCGCGAGGAAGTGGATCCGCCCGATGTCGTCGAGCGTCGACGCGATGCCGGGCAGGTCGCCCGCCAGCTCGAACAGCTCCCGGGCCAGCGTCAGGTGCCCCAGCGCCGCCTGGTGCTCTCCCAGCAGCCCGTAGAGCCGTCCGAGACGGTCGTGGGCCGCCCCACCCTTCGCCGGGAGGTCGAGCCACCAGGCGAGGCGCAGGAGCTGCTGGAAGTGGCCGATCGCCTCGCGTGTACGGCCGAGCCGCGCCGCCAGGTCGCCGGCGGCGTGCGAAGCGTCGATCTTGGCGACGGCGTCGTCGTCGCCGAGCAAGCCGATCGCACGCCGGTACAAACCGTACGCGTCCTCGAGCGGCAAGCGCCCCCGCGCCAGCCCGGCGGCGCTGAGGAAGCAATACGCGGCGCGCCGCCGATCGTCGGCCGCCTCGTAGAGCTCGCCGAGCTGCGCGAAGCGCTGCTCGCGCATGCGTGCGCCGTCGCACGAGCCTGCGTCGTCGCCGGTGCTGCCCGCCAGATGACTCTCGAGCCACTGCGCGGCGAACGCCTTGCGCCGCCGCTTCAGCGCCGGATCGAGCTGACCACGCACGAGGTCGAATTCGGCGGGATCCTGAAAGCGCCACTCGATCTCGCCCGCGATCGACGAGTCGGGCGGCCCGTGCAGATAGCCGCGGTCACGTAGACCGCCCAGCGTCCGTTGAATCGCCAGGATCGCCGGATCGGGCGCAAACACACGAACACTATCGGTCGGATCGACCCCGAGCCGCCCCAGCGCCACGACCGCGCCCGTCCAGAAGACCGGACCCAGCGTCGCGCCGCGCGACAGGAGCTCGCGCTCCGCGCCGGAGAGTGCGGCGATCCGCTTCTGCGCGGCTTCCTCGGGCGTCAGCGCCATGGTCTCGCGCTCCACGCGGTCGAGGTCGATCATCCAGCCCGGCGCGCGCGGCGCGGCCTCGAGCGTCAGGATCCCGTGCTGGCGGTACACGCGTAGGAGCTGGTCGAGCAGCGACGGATTGCCGGCCGCCTCCGCGACCGCGCGCTCGACGAACGCCGGCACCAGGTCGTCGTCGCCCAGCATCGCGCGCATCAGCGCCTCCAGCTCGGGGCGCGCCAGCGGCCCGACGTCGAGACGCGCGTGGTTCCCCTCGGTGCCCCAGCTCGGGCGGCGCGCATAAAGCTCGTAGCGCGCTGTCGCCACGATCAGCAGCGCGCCCTCGTCCAGCTCGGCGGCCAGCGCCTGCAGTCGCGCGAGCGAGCGGTCGTCGGCGCGATCCAGGTCCTCGAGCAGGATCACGAGCGGTCCCGCCGCCGCGTCGCGCTCGAGGAAGCGCGCCAGGACCAGGATCGGCAGATCATCCGCCGGGTCCTCGTTGCGCGGCGCGCGGCGCGCCAGCACGTCCGCGAGTGGGCTCTCGGCGCTCACGAGGCCGATGACGCGGCCAAGCAGCGCCGCCATCTCGACGACGCGCCGGTCGCCGAAGACCTCCCGGAGCTGGCCGCGCAGTCGAGTCGCCGCAGCATCTGCATCGCCGCCGGATTCGGGCAGGCCCAGTCGTTGCCGTAACAGCGCGGCGACCGCGTCGTACCCGCCCGCTCCGCCCGCGCGGTCCGGTCCCGGCACCGTGATCACGCGGACGCCAGCGGCCGGCGCCCGGCCGGCAGCCCGGCGGATACCATCGCACCAGGTGCGGCAAAGACGGCTCTTGCCGATGCCGGCGGGACCACACACCGTGACCCGTTGGGGCACGCAGAAGCGCACGGCGCGCTCGAGCGCCGCATCGAGCTGCGCGAGCTCGCCCGCCCGCCCCACGACGTCGACTTGATCCAGCCCACGGAGCGAGAACGCAGCTCTGTCGGTCATGGCCTGATTTAAACAGGCCCACCCGTCCCGTCCAGAAAGACCACCGGGCGCCGGGACGCGGTGTCCGACTCAGAGACCTGAGAAGTCTATGATCACGACGCCCCGGTCGGAGCCCTCGTCGTCTTTCTCCTTCTTGCGGTCCTCATCTTCGCCCGCCGGGTGCTTCCAGCGGTCGTCACGAGCCGGAATCTCAAGCTGCGGTCGCTCGTTGCGCCTCCGCTCCTCTTCCTCGCGGCGTCGGATCTGTTCGATGATCCAGGGCTCGAGCATCGGAAGAACCTCTCATTAAATGCGTGCAATATCCCTGCCCAATAGTCAAGTTCGACGGTTTGCTCGCTTCACCTTAGGGGCTGGAGATCTGAAACAATCCCGAGAGCTTGGAACCAACGTCGCTGCGCGCTGCAAAAATCGACGTGCGACCGTGCAAAGTTGCCGTCGACGACCCGGCGGTGACGGTCTCGCGGGACCCTAGTTCACATCTTCGACTTTCCAGATGCCTTCCTCGCGGACCAACCGCGCCTCGGAGCTCTCGCCATATGGCATGCGCGCTTCGTCACCGGTTTCCACGATCGGCGCGCCGATGTTGGCCCGCAACTCCGCCAGCCGTTTGCGGTTCTCGGCTTTGCGCTCGCCTTCCCAGTAGTCGCGCAGCTTCGGCACGGTGACCGCCACGCGGTAGCGATTGGGGGTCAGGCGCAAGAGGGCGTCGTAGCGCCCCGCCTCCACGGCGCGCACGAACGTCCGCAGCGCGGCGCGGGGCGTGCTCTGGTCGTAGAGATCGAACGGGTGCGCGGCCACCCGCCATTGCCCACCCTCGAGCACGAGTGTCAGCTGCTGCCCGAGATCGACGTCCACGTCGATCTGGAGCGGCGTCCGGGCCGACGCCTCCTCGAGCCGGTGCGCCACCGCCGGCACGTCGGCGCCGCCCGCGTCGAGATCGCGGCGGAAGTCCTCGAAGGGCACGCGCTTGCGGTAGTCGGCGGTCATCATCGCGTAGGCGCCCGCATAGTCCTTGTGATCCACGGCCGCACCGAAGTCCGCGATGGCGTCGGCGGGCCCCCGCTGCGGGTGCGCGCACGCCAGCGCGGCGCCGGCCACCAGCAACAGCCCCGCGCGCGCGCGCAGGACGATCATTTTCCGACCGTGATCGTGTACCGGTCGCGGAAGTTGGCCGCCTTGCCGCTCGCCTCGCGGATCTGCAGCAAGCAACAGGGCTCGCCGCCGACCGCCAGCCGGTTGGTGGCCGGCGAATCGCCGCTGATCTTGAAGCGGCCGAGCTCGCGCGCCGCCAGCGTCTGGGCGCGCACCTCCAGCGTCATCCCGGCGATGCCGGTGACGGTGATCGCGACCTCGCCCGCCGCGTCGGGCGTTGCCGGCGCTTGCCAGACGTCGACATCCCCCTTGGGATAAAGCAGCCCATTTCCGGCCGTGCCCGCCGCCAGCGGCGTCGCGTTCGCGCTGCTGTTGTTGGGCTCGCGCTCCGCGCCACTCCCTGGTTGTTTGCTGGCGACGGTCAGGCGATAGGGCTCGTCGGGGTTGCCGTCGCCGCGCGGTGCCGACAACCGGATCAAGATCGAGCCCGCCGGCACGAACAGGTTGGGCAGGCGCTCGGGCTCCTGGCGCTTGCCGTCGTCGGCGCGCACCAGCAGCGCGTTGTCGGTCCCGCGGATGATCTCCATGCGCAGGTCGACGCGCTCGGGCGGCGCCGCCTCGATGTCCAGCTCGAGCGGCTCGGCCGCGGTGTAGCGATAGACGTCGACGTCGCCGCGCCCCAGATATCCCTGCACCGTGCCGTCGGTCAGCGCGCTCGCGTGCTGGGCGTCGTCGTTGGGCTCGAGGTCACCGCCGGCCGCGCCCGGCTTGCCGACCTCGGTGCGCAGGCGAAGGTTGTAACGCACGTCGAGGTCGCGGCCGGAGTCGGCGCGCGCGAGCAGGAAGATGTGGGGCTCCCCGGGAGCCACGCGAATGTTGCGCACGGCGACCCGTTCTTCCTTGCGGCCGCGCACCTCGGTCAGCTTGCGCTCGACGGAATCGAGCACCACCAGCGACGCGGTCACGCCGGGCACCGCCTCGAGATCGGCGCTGAGCACGCTCCCCTCGGCCAGACCGTCGAGCGGCACGCGGTACCAGTCCTGGTCGTGGCGCCAGCCGAAGTAGCCGACAGCCTCGGCGTTGGGCGCGATCTCGGTCGCCATCGTCGCCTTGCCGTTGGGCTCGAGCTCCTCGCCCGCTTCCAGCGGCTGCAGGCGCAGCGTCACGTGGTAGCTCCCCTCGGCGGCGGCCTGCGCGGCGCGGACGCGCAGGAAGTAGGTCCCGGGCGTGACGACCATGCTCGGGATCCCCTCGGGCTCGCCAGGTTGGCTGCCGGGCGCAGCGATCAACACCTGGCCGGCGTCGTCGAGCGCGTCGACGGTCACCGGCAGCGCCAGGTCGGGGTGCACCAGCATCGACAACCGCCGCCGCGTCGTTGGGCGCGCAGCATCGGCGCCGGCGACGGCGGGCACCCCGGCGGCGTCGCCGACCGGCGGGCTGGCGGCGGGAGACGGCGCCTCCTCGGGAATGATCAAGCGGTAGAGATCGACGTCCTTGCCCTTGGCGCTCGGGTCCGCCCCCGCGGTGATGCTGCCGCTCACGACCAGCGCGTGCGCCAGCCCGAGATCGATCCTTTGCGCGTTCGCGAGCGTACCGTTGGGCTCGACCTCGGCGGTCGTGGGCAAGCCGGTCTCGTTGCCGGCGTCGGGCGTGGTGACCACGACGACCGCGGCGCCGTCGGCGCGCGGAAGCATCTTGTTGCGGTGGCAGCCACCCGAAGCGGTGACGGCAACAACGGCGGCCACCGCGCTCGCGATCGCCGGACCAGCCCACCACGACGCGCGCGCGCGGTGGCCGGCGCGCATCAGCTTTGCGCCTGCGCGGGCGCGGGCGGAGCGGGCACGGCCGGCTTGGGCTGGATGCTCGCCATGAACTCGGCCTCGGCGACCACGTTGTCGCCGACCTTGGCAAGACCGCGCATCTTCCAGATCGCGCCGCCCTTGCGCAGCGGCACGACCTCGAGCCGGAGCGTATCGCCAGGCACCACCGGCTTGCGGAACTTGGCCTTGTCGATCGCCATGAAGTAGATGACCTGCTTGCCGGGATCGAACTTCACCAGGCGCGCGGCGTACAGCGCGCCCGCCTGCGCGAGCGCCTCGATGATCAGCACGCCCGGCATCACCGGGTGGCCGGGGAAGTGCCCCTCGAAGTGGGGCTCGTTGCGCGTCACCAGCTTGCGCGCAACGATGTGATCGTCGTCGATCTCGTCGACGCGATCGACCAGCAGGAACGGATACCGGTGCGGCAGGATCCGTTCGATGTCACGAATGTCGAGCACTGGCGCCGTCCCGGTTCTCGGTCGGTTCGAAGCTGAGCGCTACTTCTTGCCCGGCGGAGCCGACGCCGTGGGCGACGGTTTGCCGCCTGTGGTATCGGCGCCCTCGCCGCTGTTGTAGCGGCGGATGAGCTCGTTGGTCAGATCCAGGTGCGGCTTGGCGTAGAGCACCGCGGACTGCGTCTTGTCGAGGATCATCGTGAAGTTCTCGGCCTGGGCGATCTTGTAGATGATCTTGTTCATCCGCTCGAAGATCTTGCCGGTCGCCTGCTGCTCCTTGGCCGACAGGTCTTGCTGGTGGCGCAAGTACGTCTGCTGCACCTTCTGCATGCGGCCCTGAAGCTCGGCCTCTTTCTCACGAACCTTGTCGGGCGGCATCAGCGTCCGCTTCTTGTCGAGATCCTCGACGGCCTTCTTCAGATCTTCCTGCTGCTCGTCGAGCTCTTTCTGCTTCTGGTCGAACTCCTTCTTCAGGGTCGCCTTCGCTTTGCGCCCATCCTCGGTCTCGTTGAGCGCGCGCTGCAGATCGACGTAGCCGAGCTTCACCTCCTCGGCGAACGACGCCACCGGTGAGGAGGCTACCAGGAAGACGCCGAGCATGACCAAACGCAACATGTGATCTCCTTATTGGACGCGGCCTTGCTTAGCAGATCTGCGAGAAAAGACTAGTGATTTAGGATCGCGTGAGCGAGGGCCGGCTCTGCCGGTCCGAGCTCATCGCGGGGGGCCTGGAACCCTTTGAGGGTCCCGGATCAAAAGAAATTGCCAATTGTGAACTCGAACACGATGGGCTGTTCGCCGGGCAGCGTGCGGAACGGAATGCCCCACTCGAAGCGCAACGGGCCGATCGGCGAGAACCATCGAAAGCCGAAGCCCCAGCTCTCTCGATACGCACTCAGGTTGAAGGGTCCGTTGCAGGGATCCTTGCTGGCGTCGACGTTGGACGGGCGCAGCTTGCAATACTGATCTTCCAGGTTGAACGCGTTGCCCATGTCGGCGAACACCACGCCGCGGATGCCGACCTTGTCGAAGATCGGGAACTCGATCTCGGCGTTGCCGAGCACCTGCATGTTGCCGCCGATGAGGAAGCTCTGCAGCGCCGCGTCCTGCGTCTGCTGCGACAGCGACTGGATCACCGGCCCCAGCGACCGCGGCGCGAAGCCGCGGATGTCGTAGATGCCGCCCACGAAGTAGCGCTCGAAGATCGGCACACCGTGCGGATCGCGGCTCGAGATGAGGCCTCCCTCGACCTTCATGCGGAAGACGAACGGGCCCCAGATGGGATAGAAGAAGCGCGCGGCGCCCTCGTAGCGCGTGAACACGTTCTCCGACGCCAGGAAGTGGTCGGCGACCTCGGCCGACAACGTGTTGTACCAGCCGCGCGTCGGGAACATGCGGTCGTTGCGCGAGTCGTACGAGATGAGCGAGCGCCCCGACGACGTCACACCCGAGCGCAGCAAGTTCGCGATCGAACCGAGCGGGATCGGATCGCGCTGGCCGCTCGAGAACAGGCCGGCGAAGCCTCCGGTGGTGACGTGCACGTCCTCGAGCGTGTACGTCAGCAGGAGGCGCAGGTCCTCGGCGAGCAGGTAACCCCAGGTCAGGCTCGCGCCCTCCGACGAGCGCGTGAACGACGACAGGATGCGGTCCTGCTTGAACAGGTTGAAGCCGAACGTCCAGTTGGTGTCGAGGAAGTAGATGTCCTGGAACTGCAACAGAAACAGTTGCCGCAGGCTGGAGAGCTGCGCCTGCAGCGTCAACAACTGCCCGCGCCCGAGCAGGTTGTTTTGCGAGATCTGCGCCTGCGCGATGAAGTTCTCGACCGACGAGAAACCGGCGCCGATCTGGAACGTGCCGGTCGGCCGCTCGGCGACCTCGACGTTCACGTCCATCTCGTTGTCGCTCGACCCGCGCTTGGTCGAGACGTCGACCTTCTCGAAGAACCCGAGCGCGTTCACGCGCCGCTTCGAATAGTCCAGCAGCGACTGGCTGTAGGCGTCGCCCTCGATGATGCGCAGCTCGCGGCGGATGACCTTGTCGCGCGTCTTCGAGTTGCCGCGGATGTTGATGTGGTCGAAGTAGACCAGCTCGCCCTTCTGGATCTCGAATGTGACGTCGACGGTCAGGTTCTTCTCGTCGACCGGCGTGGCCGGGCTGGCGTTGACGTAGGCGTAGCCGCGGTCCTTGTAGAGATCGGTCAGCTTCTGCAGATCGTCGGACAGCTTCGAGCGGTTGAAGATCTCGCCCGGCTTGACCGAGACGCGCTTGAGAAAGAACTCCTTGGACTCGAGCAGGTCGCCGCGGACGTCGATCTTGCCGAGGCGATACTGCGGCCCCTCGTCGATCGAGATCGTGATGTACATCGACTGCTTGTCGGGCGAAAGCTCGATGAGCGGCGTGCCGACCTTGACCTGCACGTAGCCGCGGTCCCAGTAGTGCGCCTGCAGCAAGAGCAGGTCGCGCTGGAACACGTCCTCGCGGTAGGTGCCGGCCTGGGTGACGATCGAGAGGATGTTTCCCTCGTGGGTGAGGATCACCTCGCGCAGCTCGTCGTCGCTGATGGCGCGGTTGCCGACGAAGTTGACCCGGCGCACCTCGACCTTCGCGTTCTCGTGGACCCGGAACCAGACGTCGACCTCGGACGGCGAGTTGCGCTTCAGCTCGTAGGCGACCTCCGCCATGTAGAAGCCCTTCTCGACGTAGAGGTCCTTGATCTTCTCGACGTTCTTCTTGAGCTTCGAGAGATCGAGGATCTGCTCCTTCTTGATGTCGAGGACCTCGTTGATCTTCGACAGCGACACCTCGTCGTTGCCGGCGACGTAGATCTTGTTGATCGCCGGCTTCTCCTTGAGCACGAAGACGATCACCAGGCCGGCCTTGCTCTCGGTGCTCTCGACCTGCACGTCCTCGAAGAAACCCATCTTCCAGATCGTGCGTACGTCGTCGCGCAGGATCTCCTGCGTCAGCTGCACGCCGGGCTGGGTCTTGAGGTTGACCTTGATCGCGTCGTCCTCGACCTTGCGGTTGCCGCGGAAGAGCACGCGCAGCACCTTCATCGACGGCATCGCGACCGCCGGCGCAGCGGCCGGTGGCGGCTCGGCCGCGGCTTCGTCGTCGTCGGCGGCGGCCGCGGGCCAGGCAGCGAGCGCGATCGCCACCACCAGCGCCGCGGACGCAACCGACCCGATAATCGGGTTTCGGGGAACCCGCGCGGGGCTCCCACGCATGATCTTCACCGCGCTTACTCCCCTTCGACGATCACGCCGTCTGCCATGCGCAGCTTGCGGGCGGTCTGGGCGGCCAGCTCATTGTTGTGGGTGACGATCAGGATCGTCATGCCGCGCTCGCGATTGAGCTCGAAGAACAGCTCGTGCATCTCGCGCCCGGTCTTCGTGTCGAGATTGCCGGTCGGTTCGTCGGCCAGCAGCAGCCGCGGCGACAGCAAGAGAGCGCGCGCCAGCGCCACCCGCTGCTGCTCGCCGCCCGACAGCTCGCCGGGTCGGTGCTCGAGCCGATCGCCGAGGCCCAGGCGCGTCAGCATCGCGCGCGACAGCTCGACGCACTCCCGGCGCGGCAGCCGCATGATGAGGCCTGGCATCATCGCGTTCTCGAGCGCGGTGAACTCGGGCAAGAGGTGGTGGAACTGGAAGACGAAGCCGATCTCGCGGTTGCGGAACGCCGCCAGGCTCGCCGACGACATCGTCGTCACGTCCAGGTCGACGCCGTCGAACGTGATCGTGCCCGACGACGGCGCGTCGAGCATGCCGAGGACGTGCAGCAGCGTCGACTTGCCGGCGCCCGACGCGCCGACGACCGACGCGATCTCGCCCGGCAGGAGCTCGAAGTTGATCCCGCGCAGCACCGGCAGCACGCGCCCACCGTGACTGAAGTTCTTGGTCAGACCCCGCACGACCACGTGCGCCCCGCCGCGCGCCGGGCGGGCGGCGCCCCCGATCTCTCCAGGTGGCGCGGCGAGAGCGACGGGCGATCGGTCGGCGGTCGACGCGAACGGGGTCGCGGGCGTCAACCAGGCTCCTTGCGCGGGTTCATTGCGGGGTCGCAAGGTAGTCGCCACATCGGCGAGTGTCAACGACGGGCGAGCCACGACAACGCTTGAGACTAGGCGCACTTAGCCTGAGTTGCCCAGCCACGCACGCGCGCGGGTCACTCGTAGCGCAAACCGTCGACCGGGCGCATGCGCGAGGCCACGAAAGCGGGGTAAATCGTCGCCAGGCAGCACAGGGCCAGCGCCGCCAGGCTCACCGAGGCGATTTCCGAGACCCGCATCACGACCGGCAGCTTCTGGATGTAGTAGAGGTCAGGATCGATGGGCAGGCCGAATCGGGACAGCAGCAGGCACCCGACGATACCGACCGTCATGCCCAGCGCCAACCCGACGAGCCCGATGTAGAGCCCCTCGGCGAAGAAGATCTTCAGGATCGCGAAGTCGCCCGCGCCCATCGACTTGAGGATCGCCACCTCCGTCGCCTTCTCGGTGGCCAGCATGATGAGGTTCGAGACGATCGAGAAGGACGCCACCAGCGCGATGAAGGTCAGCACGACGAACATGGCGATCTTCTCGAGCTTCAGCGCCATGAACAGCCCGCGATTCAGCTCCTCCCAGGTGCGGACCTCGAACCCGGGGCCGATGCGCGCCACGATCTGCTCCGCGATGTCGCGCGCGCGATCGGGGTCGACGGTGCGCACCTCGACGCCGGTGACCTCGCCCTGCATGCCCAGGAACTTTTGTGCTTCCGCCAGCGACACGTAGGCCAGCTTGGAATCGAACTCGTACATGCCGGTGTAGAAGTGGCCGGCCACGCGGAACGTCCGCATGCGCGGCATCGGTCCCGTCGGGCCGACGCCGCACATCGGGCAGGCGACGTCGACATCGCTGCCCACGAAGACGTGCAGCGTGCGCGCGTAGAGCTCGTCGCCGAGCAGGATCCCCGGCGGCGACGGCGCGGGTGGCTTGCTCGGGCTACCGCCGTCGCCGCCCGCCGACTTGTGCCCGCCGAGCGCCGGCCTGTGCGCCTCGCCGCCCGCGCGCGCGCTGGCGCCGCTGGTGGCCTCGCGTGGCAGCGGCGGCGGACCGTCGCCGTCGCCGTCGCTCGCGCCCCAGGCCGCCGAGCCGGGGAGAAGCTCGATGTCCTCGGGCGGAATCTTGTCGGGGGTCAGCAAGTATTCGACCTTGCCCTCGGACATCTTGCGCGCGAGATCCAGCACGCGCGGCGCGCGCGTGGCGTCGATGCCACGCAGGATGATCCCCATGCCCGCCGGGTTTGACGCGTGCTTCACGATGACCTCCGACTCGATGTAGGCCATCGAATCGACCACGCCCTTGATCGAGGTGATCTTCTCTTGCACCTCTTTCCAGTCGCTGAACGGACGGTCGTCGGCGGCGCCGATGACGATGTCGGCCTTGGTGGCGCGGATCTTCGACTTCAAGTCAGCCTCGAACCCCGACATCACCGAGAGCGCGATGATCGGCGCGCCGGTGCCGAGATAGACACCGAACATCGAGATCGCCGTGAACACCGTGAACGAAGCGAACAACCAGCCCAGGATGGTCAGGAACAGCCCGAGCGAGATCGCGCTCACCGCCGCCCACTTGAGCCAGTCGAGGTAAGGCGTGCCCTCGGTCCGCATCTCCAGCCACGGCCCGATGTGCAGCAAGCGGTCGATCGCCGCGGGCCCGAAGCGCGCCAGCGCCAGCCAGCCGAAGCCGACCACCAGCAAGACCAGGCCGACGATCATGGTGCGCCGCGACCGGCGCGACGGATCCTCGCGCAGGTGGCGCCAGGCGACGAACCATTCGAACCCGCTCGGGGCCAAAGCCGATCCTACTCTTTCACTTTCGCGTCGTGTTTCGCTTCTGGTCCGTCCGCCGCCGCGCGCTCGGCGGCCGGGCGCATGAGCGGGAACAGGATGACGTCGCGGATCGACGGCTGGTCGGCGAGCAGCATGACCAGGCGATCGATGCCGATCCCCTCACCTGCCGTCGGCGGCAGCCCGTACTCGAGCGCGCGGCAGTAGTCCTCGTCGTAGTCCATGGTCTCCTCGCGCCCCTGCGCCTTGGCGTCGACCTGACGCTGGAAGCGCGCGCGTTGATCGGCCGGGTCGTTGAGCTCGGAGAACGCGTTCGCGTGCTCGCGCCCCACGATGAACAGCTCGAATCGGTCGACGCGCCCTGGATCGGCATCATTGCGCCGCGACAGGGGCGACGTCTCCGCCGGATAGTCGGTGACGAACGCCGGACGATCGGCGGGCAGCGCCTTTTCACCGGCGTAATCGAAGAGCGCGCCGATGCGCTCGCCGTGGTTGTCGGCCTTGCGCAGCACCGCCGCCAGCTCGTCCTTGCGCTCGCCGAGCCCGGTCGACCCGATCCAGCGCGACAGCGCCGCCTCGTCGTCGAGCATCGCGCGCTCGAGCCCGCGCGGTAAGAGCTCGGCGCCGACCGCGGTGATGATCGCATCCTTCATCGGGATGCGCGGCCAGGGGGATGCCAGGCTCACCGCTTGCCCACCGTAAGTGATGTTCTCGCCGCCGGCGACCTCGCGCGCCAGCTCGCGGAACAGCTCCTCGGTCAGCGCCATCAGGTCCTCGTAGGTGGCGTAGGCCTGGTAGAACTCGAGCATGGTGAACTCGGGGTTGTGCTGGCGCGAGAGGCCCTCGTTGCGAAAGTTGCGGCCTATTTCATAGACGCGCTCGAAGCTGCCGACCACCAGCCGCTTGAGATAGAGCTCGGGCGCGATGCGCATGTAGAGGTCGAGATCGAGCGCGTTGTGGTGGGTCTCGAACGGCCGCGCCGCCGCGCCGCCGAGGATCGAGTGCATCATCGGCGTCTCGACCTCCATGAAGCCGCGCGCGTCGAGGAAGCGCCGGATCGAGCGCACGATCGCCGTGCGCTTGCGAAAGACCTCGCGCACGTCGGGGTTCACGACCAGGTCGACGTAACGCTGGCGGTAGCGGATCTCGACGTCCTGCAGGCCGTGCCACTTCTCGGGCAGCGGGCGCGTCGCCTTGGTCAGCACCACGGCCTTGTCGGCCAGGATCGTGAGCTCGCCCGTGCGCGTGAACATCGCGCCGCCGACCGCGCCCACGAAGTCGCCGCGATCCGCCTTCTGCCACAGCTCGTAGGCGGCGTCGCCGATCTGGTCCTTCTTCACGTAGAGCTGAAGCTCGCCCGTGCGGTCGAGGATCTTCACGAAGGTCGCCTTGCCGAACCCGCGGTGGGCGACGATGCGCCCCGCGACCGAGAAACGGTCGTCGGACAGCAGCGGCGGCGGCGCGCCTTTTTCTGCCTTCTCCCCCTTCTCGCCCTTCGCCGGCTCGGGCGGGGGTTTGATCCCGGAAAACCGGGCGATCACCTCGGCCGTCGTGTGGGTCGGCACGAAGCCGTTGGCGTAGGGATTCGCGCCCAGGGCGCGGATCTCGGCGACCTTTTTCTCGCGTTCAGCAATGAGCTCTTGTTCGTCCGCCATCGTCTATCCACGGGTCGTCAACATGCGCGATCCCGGCAAGTGACCGAGATCAAAAAGAATTACCAACTTTATCCACAATGTATCCCGATTGTGCACGTTTGGTTACGGCGTTACAGATCATCCTCCTCGGGCACACCCTTGACAGGCGCGGCCGAGGGATCGCCCGCCAGTTGCAGCAACTGGGCGATCATGAACTGGTCGAGGTCGCCGTCGAGCACGGAGTCGACGTTGCTGACCTTGAGGCCGGTGCGGTGGTCGGAGACCAGGCGGTAGGGCGCCAGGACGTACGACCGGATCTGGCTGCCCCACTCGATGGCTTTCTTCTGGGCGTGGATGCCCCCCATCTTGTCTTCCATCTTCTTCTGCTCGATCTCGAACAGCTTCGACCGCAGGATGCGCATCGCCGTGCCGCGATTCTTGTGCTGCGACCGCTCCTGCTGGCAGTGCACGGCGATGCCGGTCGGGATGTGCGTGATGCGGACCGCCGACTCGGTCTTGTTGACGTGCTGGCCGCCGGCGCCCGACGACCGCATGACGTCGATGCGCAGGTCCTTGTCGTCGATCTCGACCTTCACCGTCTCGTCGATGTCGGGGTAGACGAAGACGCTGGCAAACGACGTGTGCCGGCGCGCCTGCGCGTCGTACGGCGAGATGCGCACCAGCCGGTGGACGCCCGCCTCGGCGCGCAGGTACCCGTAGGCCCACTCGCCGCTGATGCCCAGCGTGGCGCTCTTGATGCCGGCCTCGTCGCCAGGCTGCAGGTCCAGGATCTCGCACCCGTAACCGCGCAGCGCCGCCCAGCGCGTGTACATCCGCTGCAGCATCTCGGCCCAGTCCTGCGACTCGGTGCCGCCCGCGCCGGCGTTGATGCTGACCAGCGCGCCCTGCCGGTCGTAGGGACCGGAGAGCATGCGCGCAAACTCCATCTTGCCGACCACGACCTCGGCGACGTCGAGCGTGCGCGTCGCCTCGACCGCGGTCCCCTCGTCCTTGGCCTCGTCCGCGAGGTCGACGAGGATACGCGCCTCTTCGGCCGCCTTGAGCTGGGCGTCGAAGCTGTCGACCGTCGACTTCAGCTGCGCCTGCTCGCGCAGAGTGGCCTGAGCTTTCTCGGTGGCGGTCCAGAAGTTCGGGGAGCCCGCCTCCGCGTCCAGTTCCGCTATGCGATCTCTTTTGC
>Ga0265328_10000168_pt1 | contig 30251 bp, 24 predicted proteins | sample 41624metaG_FD_202086 | JGI IMG/M metagenome (GOLD analysis project Ga0265328, IMG submission 202086) | Rhizosphere microbial communities from Carex aquatilis grown in University of Washington, Seatle, WA, United States - 4-16-24 metaG | ecosystem: Host-associated > Plants > Roots > Rhizosphere...
GGCGTCGGGGCCGTCTTCCCACGCGGTCATCTGGTAGTCGCCGGCGCCCAGGAACGTGAGCGGGATGTCGCCCGAGCGCGGCGTCCAATCGGTCATCGCCGCGAGGTACCAGTCCTGGCCGTGCCGGCGCGCGACGATGATGAAGCGCCCGATCGCGCCATCGAGCACGCGCGTCTCGTCCCACACCGACGGCACCGGTCCCAGGAACTCCATCGCCTCGGGCTCGTGCTCGTAGTGCGTCGGTGAATCGGCCAGCATCTGCAGCGGGCTCTCGAACACCACGTACATCGCCAGCTGCTGGCAGCGCGTGCCCAGGCTCATCGGCTCGTTGAAGGACACGTGAAACGCCTTGGCCGTGGCGTTGAGCATCGCGCCCGGCGTGTAGTCCATCGGCCCCAGGAACATGCGCGTGAACGGCAGCGACAGGTTGTGCTCGGGATCGGAGGCGTTGCTCCACTTCATGTGCTCGAGGCCCTGGACGCCCTCCGTCGAGATCAGGTTGGGCCAGGTGCGCGTCAGCAGCGCCGGGCGGATGCCGCCGTGGAAATCGACCAGCATCTTGCGCTTGGCCAGCGCCTCGCAGACCCGGAAGTAGAAGCGCATGACCGGCTGGTCGTCGCGCTGCATGAAGTCGACCTTGACGCCTTTCACGCCCCAGCTCGAAAAGAGCTCGAGCGCTGGCTGGAACTGCTCGTCGAAGGTCTTCCAGATGACCCACAGGATCACGCCGACGTTCTTCTTCTTGCCGTAGGCGACCAGCGCCGGGATGTCGATCGCCGGCACTGACTTCAGCAGATTGCCGGGGTGGTACCAGCCCTCGTCGAGGATCACGTACTCGATGCCGTGGCGCGAGGCGAAGTCGATGTAGTGCTCGTAGGTCTTGTTGTTGACGCCGGGCTGGAAGTCGACGCCCTTCAAGTTGAGCGCGTTCCACCAGTCCCAGGCGACCTTGCCCGGGCGAATCCAGGACGTGTCGGCGACGCGCGACGGGCTCTCGAGCAGGTAAACGAGCGTGCTCGCCACGAGATCTTTGTCGGCGGGCGCGACGCCGAGCACGCGCCAGGGAAACGTGCGCGTGCCGCGCGTCTCGGCGATGTAGTCGGCGACGCGCGTGACCTTGATGTTGCGATCGTTCAGCGCCTTTTCCTCGAGCGGGTAGGGCGGGAACGTCGCGGTCAGCGCCGGGCCGCCGGTGCCGCGCAGCCACAGGCCCGGGTAGTCCTCGACGTCGGATTCGGCGATCGCGATCTTGGGACCGGCTGGGGACTCGACGACCGCGGGGATGCTCGCGAGCGCCAGCGGCGTCAGCGCGCCGATGCGCTGGCGCGCGAACTTGCGCTCGTTGTGCGAGAAGAAGCTGTCCTCTTGCGGGTAGTAGACGCCGGTGTCGCCGGTCGCCGCGAACGCGAACGTCGCCTCCTCTTGGTACACCTTGACCGTCGCCTGCGGCAGCGACGTCTCGAAGCGGTAGGCGATCCCCTGGTCATACGCGCGAAAGGCCACGGCGAAGTGGCCGGCGAAGACCACGCGCAGCTGGTTGTAGCTGTCGACGAGCACCGCCGCCTTCTGGCGCACCGCCGGCTCGAGCTTGCGATCGACGCTCGTGCGCAGGGCGCGCTCGATGCGCGGCGCGACCCCGAGCATCTGGTGGTCGACGTCCATGGCTAGCGTCGCGCCGGAGAGCAGCGGCTTGCCCTCGAACGCGACGTCGTAGGTCAGCCGGTCGCCCGCCTTGACCGCGATCTCGATGCGGCCGTCGGGCGAGCGCAGCTTTTGCGGCGGGCTCGCCGCCGGTGCGTCGCCGGACGCCGCGTGCGCGCGTGGCGCCAGCCAGATCGTCGCGGCGACAACCAGCGCTTGACAGGCCAGCCGGCCCGGGGCGACGAATCGACGGGGAGGCCGTTCGTTGCGAAGCATTGCGACCCCATATCGTGCCGTGCTCGCGAGCGCAACGTTGAGCGTGCTCGTCGCCGCCTGCTCCCACCTGGTCGCGCCCGGCGATCCGCGCATCGCGATCATGGGGCGCATCGATCGTGCTGACTCCCAGCGCGTCCGCATCGGCTACCCGGGCGTGACGCTGCGGCTGCTCGTCGACGGTCCGTCGCTGGCGATGCGCGCGTCGTGCACGACCGGCAACTGCCGGCTGGGCGTCACCGTCGACGGCGGCGCGCGCCAGGACCTCCGCTTGCAAAAGGGCGAGCAGCGACGGTCCGTCTTCACCGCCGCCGATTCATCGCGCGGCCCGCACACCGTCGAGATCGTCTCGCTGACCGAGGCCTGGCAGGGCATCGTCGGCATCCGCACATTCGAGACGCCGCACGGCCGCCTGCTGCCGGCGCCACCCTGGCCCGAGCGGCGGCTGCTCTTCATCGGCGACTCGGTCACTTGCGGCGAGGCCATTGACCGCGGGGCAGACTGCGCGATCCAGCACGACCCCGCCGGCGGTGCCGACGGAGACCTGTCTTACGGCCTGCTCATTGCGCGCGCTCTCTCGGCGCAGGCGCAGCTGGTCTGCTACGGCGGCCGCGGCCTCGTCCGCGACTGGCGCGGCCGGCGCGACGTCCCCAACGCGCCCCAGTTCTGGGACCTGGCGGTGGTCGACGAGCTGCCCCGCCTGCACCCCGGCGCGCGCTGGGACCACGCCGGCTACCGGCCCGACGTGGTCGTGGTGGCGCTGGGCACCAACGACTTCAACCTCGCGCTGCCCGCGTTTCCCGACCGCGAGGAGTTCGTCGGCGCCTACGTCGCCTTCGTGCGCGCGATCCGGGCGGGTTTTCCCGCGGCGGCCGTCATCTTGACCGAGGGGGCCATCGTCAGCGACGACCAAGACCCGCGTCGCCCGCAGAAGACCGCGCTGCGCGAGGCCCTGGCCGAAACCGGGCGCCGGCTGGGTGACCCGCGCGTGACCGTGTTTCCGTCCGCCCACTATCCCGGCGACGCCTGCAATGCCCACCCGACCCGCGAGCAGCACGCCGCCATGGCCCGCGATCTGGAGCCGGTGATCCGGCGCGCCGCCGGTTGGTGAAGAAAGTAAGAAAAAAAGTGAGAAGGAAACCGACGTGCGTGTCCCTTTACTACTGGGGTGATCTGCCCTCGCGACCGGTCCATTGCTCGAGCTCCGATAGTTTCTCGGAACCCGCGTTGACAGGCCATATCACTTGCGATCTAATCCGGTCGCCCGAGCGGATCCGTCGCCGCGGGGCGGATTGAAACGAGCTTCTAGCCTCTCAAGGGAGAAATTGATCATGACAAATTCGAGGAGCACCCCGCGCAACACTCTTTGGTTGGCCGTCGCCACGTTGGCGATCGCCGGAATGGCCGTGAACGTCGGCTGCAGCAGCAGCAGCTCGACCCCGTCCGACTCGGGCGCGGGTGGCGGCACTGGAACCGGCGGCAGCGGCGCCGGCGGCAAGACCGACAGTGGCACCGACACCACGGTCGTGCACCTGATCAACTACACCTTCGACACGGATCTCCAGGGTTGGGCCTTCAGCACCTACGCCGATCCCACCACCCGGAACCTCACCGGCGCCTATCTGGCCCTCGACGCCGGCAGCGACACCGGCTCGGCCAGTGATGCCGGTGACGCGGCGGCCAGCGACGCCGCCGTCGCCGACGCGGGTGGCACCATCGACGCCGGGCCGCCTGCTGGCGCCCCGGTGCTCGACTGGGACAGCGTGGTCGGCCAGCCCGCCGCCGGATCGGCCAGAGTCTCCGTGACCTTCACCGACTGCAATCAGTACGTCGATCCGGGCATCAACTTCGCGATGCCGAAGAACGAGACCGGCCACATGCTCCATGCGCGCCTGCAGGTCACCTCGGGCACGTTCAGCGGCGGCGCGCAGCTGCACGTCACCACCGGCTCCGACTTCGCGTACGGGTATGCATCCGTCACCCTTGTGGCCAACGGCACCTTCGCGCCGGTGACGCTGGATCTGACGAACCCGAGCGGGACCGTCAACCCGGCGCAGGTCGTCGGCATCGGCCTGCAGATCTACTCCGGCGGCATCTGCCCGTATCCGAGCGCCGGCGTCCCGGTGGTGTTCAACATCGACACGGTCGTCGACTAGGACGACGAAAGACCCAGTCTCACATCACGGCCGGCGCGATCCTCGCGCCGGCCGTTTTTGTTTCTACATGCAGTCGAGCTGGGCGTCGGCCCAGTCGGCGTAGTCGAAGTCGGAGCCGTCACCGCCGTTGGTGACCAGCAGCTTCAGGCGCTGCTTGCCGGTGACGTCGACCTGCACCGGCACGGGGGCGGAGGCGCCGGTCAGCACGGCGCCCGCGTCGTTGCTGTCGAAGAGCTTGCTGCCGTCGGCCCAGACCTGGAAGCTGACCGAGCCCTTGCCGCTGGTCTTGTCGTCGAGGCCGATCGTGGCCCGGAACGTGGTGCAGGCCTTCTTCAGGCGAAACACCACCGACGACGGCCCGGCGACGCCGATGCCCTTGGTGTAGCTCGTGCCGCGGATCGAGATGGGTGTCGCCAGCGAGGCGCTGTTGCTCTGGTCGCGATCGACCGGGCCCAGGCCGTTGGCGGCGTAGATCCAGGGCAGGTCGCTGAGGAAGACCGTGCCCGCCGGCGGCTGCGGCGGCTCGACGCCGGCGACGCGCAGCGCGACCACGTCGTGCGCGGCGACGTTGGTGGTGAAGGTGTCCTGGAACATGCCGAGATCGGTGTGCGCCCAGAGATCGCGCGCGGTCGCGCTGCCGGCGCGCAGGCCAATCTGCGCCAGCGTCACCGTCATGTCGGCGGCGGCGTCGGTGCCGTTGTAGAGCACCACGCCGCGCGCGCCGCTTTCATTGAGCGGCTTGGCCCAGACCGACTGCGAGGTGATATCGCCGTCGCTCCACACGGGCACGCCCTGATACCCGAGCGGATCCTGGTCGAGCGCGATCACCTCGGTGTTGGTGAGGATCGTCGTCACCGCCGGCGTCATGATGCGCAGATCGTTGCCGGTGATCAGCGGCGCCGCCATGATCGCCCAGAGCGTGAAGTGCGTGCGGTAGTCGGCGATCACCGCGTCGGTCTCGTCCTCGGGGAAGACGAAGTTGCCGACCTCGAGCATGTCGGGATCGTTCCAGCCGTTGGGACCGGCGAACGCGGCGAAGTTGTTGTTGGTCGCCATGTTCGACAGGAACGACGCGCGGGTTGGCGTGATGTCCTTGGTCGTGCGCCACAGGCTGCCGATCGACAGGCCCCACTCGCAGAAGTTCCAGGCGCACAGGCTGTAGACCATCGATTTCCCGGTGCCGACCAGCGCGGCACCCATTGCGGTGTACGCGGGCTGCACCGCGGTGCAGGTCGTGTTGTCGGTCGGCGGGCAGTTGTCGTACTTCACGTAGTCGATGCCCCAGCCGGCGAATGACGTCGCGTCCTGCACCTCGTGGCCCGCCGAGCCCGGATAGCTGCCGCAGGTGACGACGCCGCGATCGGCGTAGATGCCCAGCTTCAGTCCCTGGCCGTGCACGTAGTCGGCGAGCGGCCCCATGCCGTTCGGAAATTTCGCCGCGTTGGGCACCAGCGCCTCGTCGGCGCCGCGCGTGTACGCCGGCGCCGCGTCCTGGGTCGACCAGGTGTCGTCGATGTTGACGTAGCGATAGCCGGCGGCCTGCATGCCGCTCGAAACCATGGCGTTGGCGACTTGCCTGAAGAGGTTATCCGAGATGTTCCCTTTGAACGCGTTCCAGCTATTCCAGCCCATGGGCGGCGTCGGCGCGGGACCGGGAACTGGCAGCGCCGGCAGATCGTCATCGATGTCGGGCGCGGGCGTCTCCGGCGCGGCGTCTTGCGGATTGAGCTGCGCTTTCTTTCCACCGCACGCGCCACCGCCCGCGCCACCCACCGCAATCAGCGCAACCCCGAACCCGAACACCAACGAGGACGACCGCTTTGCAAATACCTTCATAATATCGGCTCCCGATTCCCATCTTTTCCGCGAAAAACCAGCTGGACCATTTGCTCATCGGCGGGCGATTGGCGCCGCCAAAGCTCAGCAGAGGATACCTTCGCCCCAGGCGCACGACCAGCGCCGATCTGTTTGGGAACCCTGGGAGGGTTCCCAAACCCTCCCGCGAAGGACTCCGCCGGGCAAGCCCGGCTCCGTCCACGCGACGACGATTGGAAGGCACGAGCCTTTGCTCTATGCTGCCGCGCCATGCGCACCCCTGCGACAGAGAGCTTGGCCACGAACGGCTCCTACCCCGCGCTACCGTCGACGTCTGGCGATGTAGCCGGCGCTCCGACCCGGCGAGAGGTCCTTCGCGGCATGGCCGCCGCGACGGCCGCTGCGACCGGCGCGCTGCTGGTCCCGGCGTGCGCAACGTCGGGTGCGCCGGGCACGGCGACGGCCGCGGCCAACCGGCAATGGTTGCCAGGCGGTTTGCAAGTGCGCGGCCCGCGGTTTTACAAAGACGACAAACCGTTCTTCGTGAACGGATTCAATTATTGGTCGGCCCTGCCCAACTCGCGTGACGGCAATACCGTGGGCTGGGATCAGGTGCGGCGCGATCTGGATCTCTTGCAGGGCATGGGGATCAACATGCTGCGCATCAGCGGCGCGTCCGAAGGGCCCGACACCGAGCCGCTGCGCATCGTGCCGTCGCTGCAGCCCGAGGCGGGCAAGTACGATCCCGCGAGCGTGACCGGGCTCCTGCGCCTGTGCGACGAGCTCAAGAACCGCGGCGTGTTCGCGATCCTGATCATGAACAACTTCTGGCACTGGTCGGGCGGCTTCTGCCAGTACCTGGCCTGGGCGGGAAAGGGGCCGGTGCCGTATCCGCCGCCACATCCGGGCGGCAGCTGGGACAACTATCAGAACACCGCCGCGCAGTTCTACTCGAACGATGCGGCGCTGCAGATCTACGACAACCTGCTCAAGCACGTCGTTCCGCAGCTGGCGTCGAACCCGATGGTGATCTGGGAGCTGGCCAACGAGCCGCGCGGGATGAAGAACGTGAAGGCGTTCGACAAGTGGATCGACGACACGGCTCGCTTGATCCGCTCGATGGCGCCTGGCCAGCTGGTCACCACCGGCAGCGAGGGCCAGACCGGCTCGGCGTTCTACGCCGGCGTCGACACCGTGCGCGACCACGAGAGCCCGTACATCGACTTCATCACGTTCCACCTCTGGGTCGAGAACTGGAACTGGCTCAGCGAGAAGAACATCGAGGGCACATACGGCAAGGCGCTGGAGAAGGCGAAGGCGTACATCAACGATCACGCCGTCCGCGCCGCGAAGCTGCAAAAGCCGCTGCTGCTCGAGGAGTTCGGCTTCCCGCGCGACGGGCACAGCTTCGCCGCTGACTCGGCGGTCACGTTCCGCGACAAGTACTTCGACGAGATCTATGCGCTGGTGACCTCGCTCAAGGCCACGTCGCCCATGGCGGGCATCATGCCGTGGGCGTTCGCCGGCGACGCCCGCACGCCGCGGCCGGGCGACTTCTGGAAGCCGGGCGACCCGTTCATCGGCGATCCGCCGCACGAAAAGCAGGGCTGGTACAGTGTCTACGACAAGGACACGACGGTGAGCCTGATCAAGGGCTGGTCGGGCAAGCTGGTGGGATGATTGCCATGGGAACCCTCAAAGGGTTCCCAACCCTCCCACGCGACGGACTGGCCGCCTTGCTTGACAAGAAAGGCTGGCCTCATCATCATGCCGGCGCTCGGGCGTTCCCGTCCGGGACGGAAAGCCAAAGGAGATCCAGGTAGTGGCGAACATCAAGTCAGCAGAGAAACAGAACCGGCAGCGCGTCAAGCGCCAGGCGCGCAATACCGCCCAGAAGACCGCCATGCGGACGGCGGTCAAACGCGTGCGCGCCGCCATTGGCGCCAAGAACGCGAAGGCCGCCAAGGCGGCGCTTCCGGGTGCGATCCGCGCCGTCGACAAGGCGGCATCGAAGGGCGTGATCAAGCGCGGCACCGCGTCGCGGTCGATCTCGCGCCTGACCGTCGCCGTCAACAGCCTGAAGTAGCCCTCGCCCCTCGAAGGCGCGCGTCCGCTCAGCGGCGCGCGCTCGCGTCCTCGGCCAGCTGCTGGACGAGCTTGGACAGGATCAGGTCCGGGTCGATGCGCGACGACTTGAGCACGCGGTCGGCCCGGTAGAGCCGGCCGAAGCTGCGCTCCAGCGTCGCGTTCGACATGCGCCGCGCCGGCACGAGGACGTCGTCGAGGAAGAAGGGGGCGATCCCGACCTGCGCCGCGATCTCGGGCCTGGGGACGCCTGCGGCGGCCAGCTCCTTGGCGCGCCAGATCTGACGCAGCTGCCGCACCAGCATGAACTGGATGCGCAGCGCCGGCTCGCGGTTGCGCTGCATGTTGGCCAGCAGGCGCAGCGCGCGCTCGACGTTTCCCTCGCCGATGGCCTTGGTCAGCTCGAAGACGCCGCGCTGGCGCGTCTCCGCGACCAGCTCCTCGACGTCGCCGAGACGGATGCGCTTCGCGTCGCCCACGTAGAGCGCCAGCTGCTCCAGCGCCTGCGACAGCCGCCCCAGATCGGGTCCCGCCATCTCCGCCAGCGCCGTCGCCGCGTCGTTGTCGAGCCCGACCTGGCGCTGCTTCGCCTCGCGCGTGAGCCAACCGACGAGCTCGCGGTCGCGCAACGGCGGGAAGTCGTGCAGATAGCCGGCCTTGCGCAGCGTCGAGAAGACCTTGAAGCGCGTGTCGATCTTCTCGCCGATGAGCACGAGGCAGGTCGTCGGATTGGGATCCTCGACATAGGGCAGGAGCGGCTCCAGCTCGGGGGCCTTGACCTCGTCGACGCCCTTGCCGATCACCAGCCGCCGGCGCGCCATCATCGGCATGGTGCGCGCGGTGCTGACGACGCGGCCCATCGGCGTCTCCTTCAGGTCGAAGACGTCATGGTTGAAGCTGGCACCGACGCCGGCTGCGCCCAGCACCGCCTGGCGGATCGCCGCGAGACAGCGATCGACCAGGTAGCGCTCGGCGCCGTGCAGGCAATAGATCGGATCGATCTGACCCGACGCTATCGCGCCGATGACGTCGCGGTCGGGGCCGGGCGCGGGACACATCCTCCGGTTGTACTACACTCGACAGCCAGGATAGACGACGATGGACGACCGCCTCAAGACCGTGCTCCTGCTGCTCGGATCGAACACCTTCATGACCATGGCCTGGTACGGGCACCTGAAATTCAGGGAGCACGCGCCGCGGCTGCCGGTGATCATCGCGATCAGCTGGGGGATCGCTCTGTTCGAGTACATCCTCCAGGTGCCGGCCAACCGCATCGGCTACCGCGTGATGTCGGCGTACCAGCTCAAGGTCATCCAGGAGGCCTGCTCGCTGGTCGTGTTCATGATCTTCGCGGCGTTGTGGCTGGGCGAGGGCCTGCAGATCCGTTACCTGGTGTCGTTCGGGCTCGTGATGCTCGCGGTCCTCGTGGCATTCAAGTGACGTTCGCGGCGGCCCTGCTTCGCTGGTTCGATCGCCACCGGCGCGATCTGCCGTGGCGGCGAGAGCCGAGCCCGTACCGCACGCTGGTCTTCGAGTTCATGCTGCAGCAGACGGTGGTCGCCACGGTCGAGCCGTACTTCCACCGATTCGTCGCGCGCTTCCCCGATGTCGCCGCGCTGGCGGCCGCGCGAGAAGATGAGGTCACCGCGCTCTGGTCGGGCCTGGGCTACTACGCGCGGGCGCGGAATCTCCGGCGCGCGGCGATCGCGATCGTCGGGGATCATGCCGGCCTGCTGCCGCGCGACGAGGCGACGCTGCGCACGCTGCCCGGCATCGGGCCCTACACCGCGGCGGCGGTCGCGGCGATCGCCTTCGACCGGCGGGCGTTCGCGCTCGACGGCAACGGTATCCGCGTGCTGGCTCGGCTCTTCGCCGTGCGCGAGCCGGTCAACCTGCCCGCGACGCGCGAGCGCCTGCGCGAGCTGGGACTGTCGCTGGTGCCCGCCACGCGCGCGGGCGACTTCAACCAGGCGATGATGGAGCTCGGCGCGCTCACCTGCTCGCCCCGAGCGCCCGATTGCGGCGCCTGCCCGGTGCGCGCGCATTGCGAGATCGTACGCTTGGGTCTTGTCCCGGGCGACCTCCCGGTGAAGCAGCCGCGCGCCGCGCGCCGCCCGGTCTCGATCGCCTGCGCCGTCGTCGAGCGTGCCGGCTGCGTCCTGCTCGTGCGGCGGCAACCGGGCGAGCTGCTCGCGGGCACCTGGGCGCTGCCCGCGACGGAGGTGAGCGAAGGCGTGCCCGCCGAGGATGCCGCGCGCGCCGCCGCCACCGCGCAGGGCGTGGTCGCGGCGGCCCGGCCCATCTTTCGCGGGCGCGTGCGCCACGTCTTCACCCATCGCGATCTCACCGCCGACGTCTTTTCGGTTGGCGAGGCGCGGCGGCCACGGCACGCCGGCGGCGCGGACGATCCGGCGCGGCGCTGGATCGCGCGCGATGATCTGGCCGGTCTGGGGATCTCCAGCTTCACGCGCAAGACCCTGGCGGCCGGGCTGCCCGCGGCCTTAAATGTTATGAAGAGATGATGCTGCGCCTCTCCGCGGGTCTCTTCGTGGTTCTCACCGCCTGCGCGTCGGGCTCGGCGGCGCAGGTGCCGCCCGCGCAGCCGCCGGGGAGCACGGAGCCGCCGCCCTTCGGCGAGCCACCGCCGGCCGCTGTCCCGCCGGCTCCCACGTCGCCTCCCCCGATAGAAGGGACGGGCACCGATCGCGCCGGCGTCGACGCCGACTTCGTCGCCGCGCGCAGCAAGTTCGATCGCGGCGACGCCGAAGGGGCGCGCGTCGCGCTCGAAGCCTTCGTCGCCCAGCACGCGAGCGATCCGGAGCGTCCGTCGGCCGATCTCTTGCTGGCGCGTCTGGCGCTCGGGCGCGGCGACGCCGCGGCGGCCAAGGCGCGCCTCGATCGGCTCGCGAGCGACCCGACGCTCGGCACCAACGCGCGCTACTACCTGGGACTGGCCGAGCTGCACCTCGGCAAGGCAGCGCACGCCAAGGAGCTGCTGCTGCCGTTTCTGTCGAAGACCGCCGCGACTTCGGGCGCGCCGGCCGACGACTCGACGCTCGAAGTCTACGGCGCGATGGCTGAAGCCGACGCGGCGACCGGCGACGCCGCGGGCGCGATCGCGCTCTGGGACGGCTATTTCCGCGGCGCGCGCGAGCCCGAACGGGCCTTCGCGCGCATGCGCGCGGAGCAGCTGGCGGCGCAGATGCCGGGCGAAGCCGCCTGGCGCGCGTTCGGCGCGGCGGGGCAGGGCGGCCTGGCGCGAGCGGTGCTCGGGCCAAGAGCGGCGATCTACCTGCGCGGGCAGAACGACGCCTCGGGCGCGGCGTTCGTCGAGACCGAGAGCGCCAAGGCGCGGCGGGCGCTGGGCTTCGACGAGTCGGGCCAGCGCGTGGGCCCGGGCGATCCGACGCGCGTCGGGCTGGCGCTGCCGCTGTCGGGAAAGTTCCAGCCGATCGGCGAGGCGGCGCTGCGCGCGGCGATGCTGGCGCTGGGGTCGGTCGCCGACGCGCCGGCCACGGCGCGCGAGACCGTGGGCGGCCCGGCGTCGCAGCTGGTGATTCGCGACACCGCGACCGACCCCGAGCGCGCGGCGCGCGGCGTGATGGAGCTGACCCGCGAAGAGGCGGTGATCGGGATCGTCGGTAGCGCCGAGAAGCGGGCCGCCGCGGCCGCGCTCAGCGAGGCGACGCAGGACGGGATCCCGCTGCTGACGCTCGACGATCAGCCGCCGGGCGCGCTCAGCACCGGGTTCCAGCTCATCCACGCGCCCGAGGCCCGCGTCGCCGAGCTCGCGCGCCGCGCGCTGAAGCTCGGCGTGCGCGAGGCGGCGATCCTCGCGCCCGACAGCGCGTCGGGAAAGCGGCTGCGCGACGCGTTCCGCAAGCAGTTCACGGCCGGCGGCGGCAAGGTCACCGTCGAGGCGACCTACGTCGCGGGCGTCAACACGTTCTCGACGGCGGTGGCGTCGCTGAAGAAGGCATCGTTCCAGGCGGTGTTCGTGCCCGACGCCGCCGATCGGCTCGAGCTCATCGCACCGGCGCTGGCGTTCGCCGACCTGTGGCCACAGCCGTTCCCGGTCGCGCGAGCGAAGAGCGGCGGCGCCAAGGTGCCGCGCAAGATCCTGCTCCTGTCGACGGCAAACGATCTGTCGCCCAAGTTGATCCAGAACGCCGGGCGCTACGTGCAGGGCGCGTTGCTATCGCCGGGCTTCTTCGCCGACGAGAACGACGACCGCGCGCACGCCTTCGTCGAGGCCTACCGCACCGCCTACGGCCAGGACCCGCACGCCGCCGAGGCGTACGCGTACGACGGCGTGCGCCTGCTGCGCGGCGCGACCGAGACCGGCGCGCACACGCGCTCGGAGGTGCTGAAGACGCTGGCCAGCGGCGCATTCCCGGGCCTGACGGGCACGGTCCGCTTCGGCCCCGACCACGGCCGCATCGATCCGCCGATGGTCTACATCGTCGACGGGGATCAGATCCGCACGCTGCGCTGATAGCGCTCGGACGTGGAGGAGAGAGCGTTCGGAGGGGCGCGGGAATGGTCAGCCGCGCGGCGCGCAGCGCACGACCTTCCAGAGCGTGTCCTTGCCGGGCAGTTTCTTTCGTTTGCCGCCGGCGACGCCGCCCGCCTTCTTCGTGGCAACGGCAACCACCGAATCCCGCCGCTTCGACACCACGCCCGGCGCGCCCAGGCGGCAGGCGCCGTCGAAGAACGCCGCGCCGTTGCCCGCCACGTGATCCGCGAAGCGCAGCGGCCCGGGCTCGGCGACACGCGCGAGCAACGCCTTGAGCAACTCCTTGCGCTTCTGGAGCGGCACGCCCGAGAGGTCGTGGCCGTCGAAGAACAGCAGATCGAACGCGAAGTAGGCCAGCTTGCCCGGACCCTTGCCGCGGAGGACCCCCTCGAGCGCCGCGCGGCGCGTGGTGCCGTCGGGCAGCAGCGCTGCGAGCACGCCGTCGACGATCAGGCTGGTCGCGGGCAGCAAGTTCGCCGCGCCGGCGATGGCCGGCGCGCGCTTCGTCCAGTCCTCGCCGGCAGCGTCGTGAAGGTGCATGCGCCCGTTCTCGCCCCGGCAGATCATCCGCTCCCCGTCGATCTCGATCTCGTGCAGCCACTCGTCGCCGTCGGGCACGGCGCGCGCCACGTGCGCGACCTCGGGAACGATCGTCGCCGGCAGGCTCGCGGCGCGCGCGCCCTCGACCGACGCCGGATCCAGCCGCTGCCGATTCGAGTGCCAGACGTAGCTGCGGTCCGCGGCGATCTGCTCCAGCGTGCGCTGGGTCGCGACGCTCTCGGGGCGCGCGGCCGTGATGTCGAGCTCGGCCTCGGGGCGCGCCGCCGGATCCTTCTCCTTGATGAGCAGCCAGCCGCGATCCTCCGGGTAGGCGGCGGCCGAAGATCCGCGGCGCGCGTTGGGTTTGCCCTTGAGCTTGATGAGCGCGAACCCGCCGGACAGCTTCTCGCCCTGCATGACGAACTTCAAATTTCCCTCGCGCAGGTCCTTGTCCGCGTCGCCCTGCGGCGCCCAGACGCCGCGGTCCCAGAGCAGCACCGTGCCGCCGCCGTATTGGCCCTTGGGGATGATCCCCTCGAAGCCGCCGTACTCCATCGGGTGGTCCTCGACTTCGACGGCGAGGCGTTTCACCTTCGGGTCGAGGCTCGGGCCCTTGGGCACCGACCAGCTCTTGAGCACTCCGTCCAGCTCCAGCCGGAAGTCGTAGTGCAACCGTGACGCCGCGTGCTTCTGGATCACGAACGTGAGCGCCTGTCCGTGGGGCCGCTTGGCGCCCACCTTTCCCGGCGGCTCGCTGGTGATCTTGAAGTCGCGCTTGCGGTTGTATTCGCCGAGGCCCATGGCAGCATTCTAATGCTCGTGCGTCGGGGCGGAGCGGCTCACCTCTTTGCGCCGGCCGCGCCAGGTGTTAAGACGGGCACTCCATGCGCCTATCGAAGACCCTGGTTCCGACGCTGAAGGAGGCCCCCGCCGAGGCAGAGGTCCCGTCGCACATCCTCATGATGAGAGGCGGTTACCTTCGCAAGGTCGCCGCCGGGATCTACTCGTTTCTGCCGCTCGGCTGGCGCGTGGTGCAGAAGATCTCCCGTATCATCCGCGAGGAGATGAACCGCTCCGGTGCGTCCGAGGTCTTCCTGCCCGCAGTGATCCCCGCCGAGCTCTGGCAAGAGTCCGGCCGCTGGGATCAATACGGCGCGCAGCTCCTGCGCCTGAAAGACCGCAAAGGCGGCGACTTCGTCATCGGCCCGACGCACGAGGAAGTGATCACGGCGCTCGTGCGCGGCGACGTGCGCAGCTACCGCCAGCTGCCGCTGAACCTGTATCAGATCCAGACCAAGTTCCGCGACGAGCTGCGGCCGCGCGCCGGCCTGATGCGCGGGCGCGAGTTCATCATGAAGGACGCCTACTCGTTCCACGCCAGCGAGAACGACGCCACGCGCGAGTACCACGTCATGTACGACACGTACACGCGCATCTTCCAGCGCTGCGGCCTCGAATTCCGGGCCGTCGAGGCCGACACGGGGAACATCGGCGGCTCGCTGTCGCACGAATTCCAGGTGTTGACCGAGACCGGCGAGGACGCGCTGGTCGCCTGCGACAAATGCAACTACGCCGCCAACGTCGAGCAGGCGGTGAGCCGGGGCAGCGCGACCGCCGCCGCAAAGTCCGACGGACCGCGGGCCGCGCTCGAGAAGGTGCCGACGCCCGGCAAGCACAGCATCGAGGACGTCTCGCAATTCTTGAAGGTCGCGCCGGCGGCGCTCGCGAAGACGCTGATCTATCTCGCCGACGGCAAGCCGCTCGCGGTGATGGTGCGCGGGGATCGCCAGGTCAACGAGATCAAGCTCAAGAAGGCGCTCGGCGCCCGCGACATCTTGCTCGCCTCCGACGCCGCCGTCCGCGAGATCACCGGCGCGCCGACCGGCTTCGCGGGCCCGGTCGGCCTCAAGGCGCCGGTCCACATCGACACCGAGGTCGCGGCGATGGTCGACTTCGTCACCGGCGCCAACCAGGCCGACCTGCACCTGACCGGCGTCAACGTCGGCCGCGACTTCACGCCGGCCGCGCAGGGAGACTACCGCCAGGCGGCGCCCGGCGATCGCTGCGCGCGCTGCGACGAGGGCACGCTGCACGGCTACCGCGGCGTCGAGGTCGGCCAGGTCTTCTTCCTGGGCACGAAGTACTCGAAGCCGATGGGCTGCAATTTCCTCGACACCGACGGCATGGAGAAGCCGATGCAGATGGGCTGCTACGGCATCGGCGTCACGCGCATCGTCGCCGCTGCGATCGAGCAGAATCACGACAAGGACGGCATCGTCTGGCCCGTGCCCATCGCGCCCTACGAAGTCGAGCTGGTCGCGCTGCAGGCCGACGACCCGAAGTTGATGGAGGCGTGCGACGGCATCTACGAGGAGCTCACGAAGGCCGGTATCGAAGTCCTGTATGACGATCGCGACGAGCGGCCGGGCGTGAAGTTCAAGGACGCCGATCTCGTCGGCATCCCGTACCGCATCGCGGTCGGGAAGAAGGGTCTGGTCGAGGGGATCGCCGAGGTGAAGCTGCGCCGCGGTCCCGAGGTCCGCAAAATCAAGATCGCCGAGGTCGCCGCGCTGGTGGCCGGCGAGGTTCGAAAGGAGCGTCTGTGATGACGGCCAAGCACCCGCCCGCGCATACCATCCCCGCCCGCGACCGCGTCATCGTGGCGCTCGACGTACCCGATCGCCCGCGGCTCGCTGAGCTGCTCGATCGGCTCGACGGGCGCGCCTCGTTCTTCAAGATCGGCCTCGAGCTGTTCATCGCCGAGGGCGAGCGCGCGATCGAGCTCGTGCAGAAGCGCGGCGGGCGGATCTTCCTCGATCTCAAGCTGCACGACATTCCGGAGACGGTGGCGCGCGCGGTGACGTCGGCGGCGCGCGTCGACGCGCAGTTCCTGACCGTGCACACGTCGGGCGGCTTCGAGATGCTGACCCGCGCCGCCGCCGCCGCGGGGCCGAACCTCAAGATCCTCGGCGTCACCGTGCTCACGAGCCTGCTCGAGGACGACCTGCGTGCCGAAGGGATCGAATCGACGATCCCCGAGATGGTGCGCGCGCGCGCGCGCGTCGCCGCGCGCGCCGGCATCGCCGGTCTGGTCTGCTCGCCGCACGAGATCGAGCCCGCGCGCGCGGCAGCGCCCGGCCTGTTCATCGTCGTGCCCGGCATCCGTCCCAGCGAGGGCACCGGCTCGGCGCACGGCGACCAGAAGCGCGTCGCGACGGCGCGCCAGGCGATCGAGAACGGCGCCGACTACCTGGTCGTCGGCCGTCCCGTGCGTGACGCCGCCGATCCGGCCAAGGCGTTCGAGGCGATGGTCGCCGAAGTCGAAGCCGCGGTGTGAGCGAGCGGGTCGTCTTCGGCGTCCGACCGGTCGAAGAGCTCCTGCGCGCGCGCCCGCGCGAGGTGTCGGTGGTCTACGTCGCCGACGGCTATCGCTCGCCCGAGATCGATCGCCTGGTGGCGACCGCACGCGACCGCGCGATCAACATCGAGTTCCGGCCGCGCCAGATGGTGGCGGAGCTCGCGGGCGAGGCGGTTCACCAGGGCGTGGTCGCGCTGACCGGCGCCTACGCGTATGCGGAGCTCGGCGCGATCCTGGCGACGGCGGCGCCGATCGCGACCGACGCGGTAGCGGAGCCGCTGCTGCTCTTGCTGCTCGACGGCATCACCGACCCGCACAACTTCGGCGCGCTGGTGCGCAGCGCCGAGGTCCTGGGCGCGCACGGCGTCGTCGTGCCCGATCGCGGCGCCGCGCCAGTGACGCCCGTGGTCGTGAAGTCGTCGGCGGGCGCGACCGAGCGCACCAAGATCGCGCGCGTGGGAAACTTGTTGAAGACGATCGACTCGCTGCGCGAGCGCGGCGTGCGCGTGCTGGGCGCGGACACCGATGGCGGACAGCGGCTGGACGAGGTCGATCTCGCAAGCCCGGTGGCCCTGGTGGTCGGCGCGGAAGGGAAGGGGATGCGCGAGGCGGTGGCGCGGCGCTGCGACGCCCTGTTTCACATCCCTCAGCGCGGCGCGGTCGCGTCGCTCAACGCGTCGGTTGCGGGCGCGATCGCGCTCTACGAAGCAGCGCGCCAGCGACAAAAGCGCCCAATGTGAGAAATCCCCCTCTCGCCCCCGCCACGGCCCGCGCTACTATTTCAGAAGGAAGCGGCGCCAATGACGTGGGGACTTTTGTTGCAACTGGGCGCCGGCGCGATGGCGTTGACCGGATACGCAATCGGCTGGTGGTTCGAGCCGCGGCGACGGGCGCGGCGTGCGCTCACGCGCGTGCAAGAAGCACGGCTCGCGGATCTGCGTGACGGCGATCGCGCGCGGGTGACCGGGATCGCGCGCGCGACCGATGAGACGACCACGTCGCCGATCGGCCAGCGGTCGTGCATCGGATTTCACGTCGTCGTCGAGGAAAAGACCGCCGGCGGCGCGGGCGCGAACTGGCACACACTCCTGGTGCGGTCGCACTGCTTACCGTTTGGTCTGGTCGACGGCGATGCCGAGGCGGTGGTCGAGGGGCCGTTCGACCTCGGGCTCGATCCCGATGATCGCGGCGACGTCTGGTCGAACCTGCCGCCGACGCTGTTCGCGATGCTCGAGGAGGCGCGCATCCCGCTGACCGGGCACTTCGGCCGCGACAAGGAGTTCCGCTTTCGCGAGGCGCTCCTGCGCGCCGGCGATCGCGTGTCCGTGCTCGGCCGCGTCTCGGTCGAGCCGCACCCGTACGGTCACCGCGAAAACCCGCGCGGCACGCCCCTGCAGTGCCGGGTCAGCGGGTCCGATGGCCAGCCGGTGGTCGTGGGTGACGTCGACGACCTGATCCGCGTCTGAAGCAGGAAGTTCTCGCAGGGCGTCGCTTCTGCTAGATTCGCCGACGACGATGATCGGCGACGAGCTACATGAACAGTACCGGAGCCGCCTGCTCGCCTTGCTAGCTCGGTTGTCGTACGAGCAGCGCGAGGTCACGCTGGCTTCGGGGATGAAGAGCAACTTCTACATCGACTGCAAGCAGACGGTGCTGACCGCCGAGGGGCACTTTCTGGTGGGGTCGCTGTTCAACCGGATCCTCACCGAGCAGGCGCGCGACGTCGAGGCGATCGGCGGCCTGACCATGGGGGCCGATCCACTGGCGTCGGCGGTCTCGACGGTGAGCTACCTCGCGGGGCGCCCGCTGGCGGCGTTCTACGTGCGCAAGGAGCCCAAGGGTCACGGCACCGGGCAGTGGCTCGAGGGCACGAAGTCGCTGCGCCCGGGGATGCCGGTCGCGGTGCTCGAGGACGTGGTCACCACCGGCGGCTCGGCGCTGAAGGCGATCGCGCGCGTGCGCGAGTTCGGCCTCAAGGTGAGTGTCGTGCTGGGACTGGTCGACCGTGAGGAGGGTGGGCGCGAGGCGCTGGAGCGCGAGGCGCCGCTCATCACGCTGTTCCGCCGCCAGGACTTCAGATGAGAGAGCGCGCGCGATTTGTCGTGGCGCTCGGGCTCACGGCGATCGCAAGTTGCGCCGCGCCGAAGCCGGTCATCGTCGACTTCTCCGAGGCGCAGCACGACTACCAGTCGCGTGACTACGTGGAGGTCTACCAGCGCTGGACTCGCCACCAGGTCGTGCGTCACGAGATCGCCGACGATGCGCTCGAGGCCTGGGCGACGCTGAAGTCCTGGGACTTTCGTGAGGCCTACGTCGAGCACTACGCAGCGATCTACAGCCTCTCGGACACGGAGAAGGCGGCGCTGCGGGCGGCGCAGCTCGAGAGCGCGCGCGACGCCTACGAGTTCCACGTGACCGCGCAGAGCACGAACTACAAGTGGAACGACCTGGAGAAGCGCAGCTCGGCGTGGCGCGTGACGCTGGTCGACGGCGCCGGCCACGAGCTGGCGCCCGAATCGGTGCGCCTGGAAAAGCTGCCCGACCCCTACGAGATCGAGTTCTTCCCCGCCAAGGGCCCGTTCACGCGCAGCTATGCGATCCGCTTCGTCAAGCCGGCTCCGACCGACGGCAAGGAGCCCGACTTCGTCGGCCCGCGCAGCGGCAGCCTGACCCTGCGGATCGCCAGCCCGGTCGGCCGTCTCGAGCTGGCCTGGCAGTCGAGCTGAACTCCTTTTCGATCCCTGCGCTCAGCGCCGGTCACCACCGGTCACTTCTTCCGCGTGCGCACGCCTCGTGACCCCTCGGCGCGCACCGGGCGCGGTTTGCCGTCGCCGTGCTCCAGGTCCTCGAAGGTGTCGCCGGCTTCGCTCTTGTAGAGGTCGGCCTCGCGCGCGAAGAAGTCGGCCTCGAGATCGCTGAACGCGGGAGCGCCGGGGACCGGCGTCTTGGTCCTGACGGTCTTCTTGGGGCGAACCGATGTCGATGACTGCCGCGCGCTCGGCGGCGCTGAGCTCTGGGCTCGGGCGGTGACCGGCGCGGCCGCGACCGGCGCGGCCGGCGCGGCTGCGACCGGAGTGGCCGCGACCGGAGTGGTTGCGACCGGTTCCGCAGCGACCGGGGCGACGGCGCCCGGCGACGCGGCGTGTGCCGCCGGCGCAACGGGCGTGGGCACCGAACCCGGGACGGAGGCGTCGAGCGACAGCGAGGACAACGGCACGCCGTCGAGCTTCACCTCGACCGACGGCTCGCGCTCGAGCGCGGCGACTGGCCTTTGCGGCGCCAACCGTGGCTTCGAGGCCGAGCGGATCTCCCCGGCGGCGAATCCGCCCGAGGGACTCTTCTTCGTCACCAGCGGAATCGGCGCGGGTGCCGGCTTGGCGGCCGGCTTCTCGAACGGCACCGGCGTCCGGCGCAGGTTCTTGCGGCGCTCGCCCGGGGCCGCGCGGCGCTCGGCCGACAACGTCTCCGGGACGCGCGGCTGCGTCGCGCGTCCGACCGGGATCTGCGCGCCGCTGCGCGTGCGCGCGCGCGGCACCGCCGTCGGATTGGCCGGCACCGCCGCCGCCACCTGAGGACCCGTCGCCGGCGCGCTCGCCGTGCGCGGAACCAGCGCGCCTGAATCGAGCAGCCGCTTGACCACGCGCAACGTGTCGAAGACCCGGAACGGACTCTCCTCGATCACCTCGCCCAGCGTGCGCGCGCCGTCGAAGAATCGCGCCACCGGCGCCACCTCCTCGGGCACGCCGGCCTGGAACGCGCCACCCTGGCGCGCATCGATCGCGAACACCGTCTGCAGCGAGCCGATCTGGCGTGCGGCATGAGTGACGTCGCGCAGGAACCGCTCGCACTCCTCGAGGATCTCCGGGCCCTTGGCCGAGAACTGCGCGCGCCGCGGGACGTGCCGCAGCTTGAGCGAAATCTCCGCGCCCGACCAGAGCAACACCTGGTGCAGCGCCGGGAACGCCTGCAGCCCGCGGACCTCCGCCGCGGTGACCGCGCCATCGGCGAACTTCACCTCGGCCTTGCGGTTGCCGCGCGTCAGCTGCAGGACGCCCGATCGGCCGGTCGCGTTCATGGCGCGCATCAGGAAGAAGAGGCCGTGCAGGAGGTCGAGCGACCCGACGATGTCAGGAACGGTGTCGCGATCAGAGGTCGGCCCGCGCGCGTACAGCCACAGCCGGCATACGACGCTCGCGTCGCGCACCAGCAGCGGGGTGTCGAGATAGTCGAAGGCGCCGGCGGCGACGGCGGCGTTGCGCAGGGCCGGGGCGCCGAAGGCAACGATGGGCAACGTGCGTGTCGCCAGCGCGCTGCGCAGCTCGCCAATCAGCTGCAGCGCCGGCTGCTCGGGCGAGCGGACCGCGATCAGCGCCACGCGGCTCCCGGTGGCGCCGAGCAGCTGCTTCGCTCGATTGAGCTCGGATGTCCCGGTCACCGTGAACCGCTCTTTCTCGAACGAGTAGGCGAGCGTCGCGATACCCTTCGGATCCGGGTCGATGAGGGTGACGAGCGGTGACAGGTTCATGCGCGCGATCCCACCCACTACGTTGTGGAAGGGTCGGCCGAGTATACGCCGACCGTGCTCGACCGTGGCGTCTTAGGGCGCCAGTTTGGATCGACGCTCGGGGACCCGTCTCGGGCTCCAAGATCAGCCAGACCGAAACGTTCAGTTGACCTGAAGCCGCAGCATAGTAGCCTTGCGGCGCTCCGCCAACGGTCGTTGCTTCACATCTCCCTCTCGCCCCCACCGTCTGGCACGCCGACAAACGAATGGCCTCTCATCGCGATGTAGAACCGTCCGCCGCCCCCTCGGCGGTCGACCTGGTGGGATATTTCCGTTCCGCGGCCAAGCCGCGCGACCAGTGGCTGATCGGCCTCGAGCAGGAAAAGATCGGCGTCCTCGCCGACGGCCGGCCGGTCCCCTACGACGGTGCGCCCAGCATCTCGCAGATCCTCGAGGGCCTGCTCGCGCGTGGCTTCACCGCCGAGACTCAGGATGGACACATCATCTCGCTCGAGCGCGGCGCGGAGCGGATCACCATCGAGCCGGGTGGCCAGCTGGAGCTGTCGGGGGCCGCGCTGTCCACCGCCACCGCCTGTCGCGACGCGCTGCTCGCGCACGTCGCCGAGGTGAACGGGGTGGCCGGCCCGCTGGGCATCCGCTTCATTGGCTGCGGAGCCCGTCCCTTCGGCAAGCTCGACGACATCCCCTGGCTGCCCAAACGCCGCTACGCGGTCATGCGCACCTATCTGCCGTCGCGCGGGCGGCTGGCGCACGAGATGATGAAGCGCACCGCGACGGTGCAGGCGAACTTCGATTTTTCCGACGAGCAGAACGCCACGGACAAGATCCGCACCGCGATGGGCGTGACCTCGATCGTGACCGCGCTCTACGCGGCGTCGCCGCTCACCGACGGCAAGCCCAACGGGTACAAGAGCCAGCGCGCGGCGATCTGGCTCGAGACCGACGAGGATCGCTGCGGGCTGTTGCCGTTCGTGTTCAAGCCCGACTTCGAGTTCCGCGACTACGCCGAGTGGGCGCTGGACGTGCCGATGTTCTTCCTGGTGCGCGACGGCGTCTATCGACCCCCGCGCGACCGCATCACGTTCCGCCGGTTCTTGAAGGAAGGGTTTGACGGCGAGCGCGCCACGTTGGCCGACTGGGAGCTGCATCTGTCGACGGTGTTCCCGGAGGTGCGCCTCAAGCGCACGATCGAGGTGCGCGGCGCCGACGCGACCGCGTTGCCGTTGGCGGTGGGGCTGGGCGCGCTCTGGCGCGGCCTGCTCGACGACGCCGACGCGCGCGCCGAGGCCTGGCGGCTGGTCGCCGACCGGACGATGCCGGAGCGCGAGATCCTGCGCCGCGAGGTCCCGCGCCTGGGGCTGACGGCGCGCTTCGGCGGCCGCGCGCTCAAGGACCTGGCCGTCGAGCTCTGTCGCATCGCCAAGGACGGCCTCGGCCGCGTGCCGGGCGGCGCGGCGGACGCACGCCTCGTCGAGCCGCTGCTCGCCTACGCGACCGCTGGGCGCTCGCCCGCAGACGACCTGCTCGACGACTTCAATGCGACCAGCGGCGACCCCAGGAAGCTGGTCGCGCGCTGGGAGCTACGCGCCTGAGGCGCGGGGCTCACGAGCCCGGCAAGAATTTTGAGGTGCCGCCCGGATTTGAACCGGGGAATGAGGGTTTTGCAGACCCTTGCCTTACCACTTGGCCACGGCACCCTGAAAAAAGCTCCAGGGTGATACCACAAACGAGCGCCGGCTCAAATCGTCTCGGTGGCGGTGGTGTTGCTGCGCTCGGCCGGCGGCGATGACGGGGCACCGACGCGCAGGTAGCGCGAGGCCATGTCGAACTCGAAGAACGAGAACATCTTCGTGTCGACCACCTTCTGCCAGAGCTGGTGTGCGTCGTCGGCCTTGCCGTCTTCGAGCCGGCGCATCGCCTCGTAGAAGTAGATCTCCGCTTGCTTGGCGCGCGTGTCGGCGGCGGCGAGGATCTCGGCATAGCCGATCTTGCCGACCACGTAACGCGCCAGCTCGCGGTACCAGGTGGCGCCGCGGTGGGGCCGCAGCTCCGGGTGCCGCTGATCCAGCGTGCGCAGATAGGTCTCCGCCGTGCCGTCGGCGACCTTGCTCGACCGCCGGCTGAGGTCGAGCACCCACAGCGACGTGTAGACCTTGACGTACTCCGAGACCGCGCGGTTCGGGCGCGCGATCGCGCGGTGATAGATGCTGATCGCCGCGTCGGCCTCGCCGTTCTGAACCAGGAACGCGATCATATCGATGTACGACTGGTCGCGGTCGCTGTCCTGCTCGAGTGACTCGTCGAACTTCTGCAGCCCCTCCGAGTGGCGTCCCAGCAGATAGAGCAGCCGCCCGACCTCGAACGTCGCTTCGGCCGACGACGTGTAGCTCTTGCGGCGCAGGTGCTCGATCATCAGCCGCTCCCAGCCGACCAGCGACTCGCGCCAGGCGGCTTCGGCGCTGCCCCGATCGCTGGCCACGTCGTAGGTGTCGCCGAGCAGGCGCTCCATGCGCGACCGCCCCTCGACCGAGCCAATCGTATCTTGCTGCGCGCCCTTGGCGTGCTGGGCATCGAGCGCCTCGCGCAGGATCTCGCTCGCGCGCCGCGGATCTCCGCGCTTGAGCGCGAGGTTCGCGATCTCGATGCTGATCTCCGCGGTCGGCTCGCTCTCGCTGCGCGCGCGCAGGAACAAGGGTTCAGCGCGATCGATGAGCCCGGCGTTGAGGTAGCTGCGCGCGACCTCGAAGTCGATGTCGGCGTCGCGGATCTTGATGTCGGCCTTTTGAAATCGCCGCCGCGTCTCCGCCGACCGCTGCCGGAGCACGTCCGCCTCGCCGAAGGCGGGCGCTACGCGCTCGGGATCCAGGCGCAGTCGCAGGCGCACGAAGTAGAGCTCGAGCAGCTCGGCCGAGATCTTCGCCGCCTGATCGCCGTCGACCGCGCCCGGCGTCGCCTCGACGACGGCCGACGCCTCTTCGAGCCGGCGAATCGCGAGGAACGGCGACGAGAGGATGCGCGCCACGTGCGCCGACAGCACCAGCATCTCCGTGTCGCCGGAGAAGCGTCCGAGGCCCGCCTCGAGCACGCGGAACGCGACCAGTGGATCGGCGCTGTCGGTCGCCGTGCCACCGAGCATCTCGACACGCGGCAGGAACCGGCGCGCGAGGCGCAGGTAGTCGCCAGCCTCGGCGGTCGGCCGCGCCGCCGCTTCGAGCATCGCGCGCAGCTCGGGATCGTCTCCCGGCTGCTCGGCGAGCTCGCCGGTTCGCTGCGCGGCGCGCGCGATCAGCCCGCAGCGCAGGTACAGCGTGGCGACGTTGACGACCGCGCGCTGCATCTCGTCGCCGTGCGCGAGCAGCAGATCGCCGAGCGCCTTGCGCGACGACTCGCCGCCGCCCAGCGGCTTGCGCAGCACCGAGACGAACTTCCGCTGTCGCTCCGCGTACACACCGTCGAGCGGGCTCGCCAGCGCGGGCGATGGCCAGTCCGAAAACGCGCTCTCCAGGATGTCGGCCGACGTCGTGGGACGCCGGAAGCCGCTGCCGTCGCCGGCCGCGCCCGCCTCCTCGGTCCAGCGAATCAGCTCCGACAGGCGCTCCGGCCATTCCTTGGACGTGGGATCGATCGTCGCCAGCACCGCGGTCGCGAGCGCCACCTGCGTGTCCGCCCCGCGCGGTGAATAGACGGAGACGACCAGCTTCGCTGCGCGCCCGAGCAGATCCTGCTCGACGGGCGTGATCTTGGCACGCGGATCCGGGGCCCACAGCTCCGAGGGATCGAACAGCGCCAGCGCATCGCGGAACGAATCGAAGATCCGGTCATAGATGTCGTCGTTTTCGAGATCGCGAACCTCGCGCCGCAGCTGCTCCGCCGGCAGCGCGACCACCGGGTCGAGCAGGTAGTGCAGCAGGCTCTGGCGCAGCGTTGCGCGCTCCGGGACGCCTATGGGCAGCGCCTGGAAGACCAGCCGCGCCTCGACGAAGTCGTCCTCGTACTTCACGCCGCCGATCTGGGTCGCCTCGCTCTGAAAGTGCTGCGACGGCCCCACGGGCGCCGGCGGCCCGTGGTGCGCGCATGCGGCGGCTCCGAAGGCGGCGAAGCCGAAGGCTCCCAACACAGCAGCAGCGGACGGCTTCAGGAGCCAGGCGGGCGAGGGTCGCACACGACGCATCCCTGGAGTTTAGTTCTTCGCGCCGCAGGTGGTACGCTTTTTGTTGTGTGGCAACGTCGGGACGCGAACCGAGTGCGCGCGGGCGCTTCCGGTGACGGCGGCCTGCCGTTGCCGCTGGTGATAGGCCATCGCGGGGCAAGCGCGCTCGAGCCCGAGAACAGCCTGGCTGCCTTCACGCGCGCCGCACGCGACGGCGCCGACGGCGTGGAGCTCGACGTGCTCTGCTGTGCGACCGGCGAGGTGATTGTCTTTCACGACGACGATCTGGCGCGGCTCGCCGGCCGCCCGGAGCGCGTCGCGAACCTGACGTTGGCCGAGCTGCGTACCGTGACCTTGACCTCGGGTGCGCGCATCCCGACGCTGGAGGAGGCGCTGGACGCGTGCGGGCCCGAGTTGCTGGTGAACATCGAGCTCAAGACGGAGGGCTACGCCGGCGGCCCGATCGGCCCGCTGGTCGATCGCGTGGCGGCGATCGTCGCGCGCGCGGGCGCCGCCGCGCGCGTGCTGGTGTCGTCGTTTCATCCTCGCGCGGTCTGGACCTGGATGCGCCGGGCGCCCGACGTGCCGGCGGGGCTGCTCTTCGAAGCAGAGGCCGCGTTGCCGCTGCGCGCGGCCTGGGCGCGGCACTGGCTGCACCCGCGCGCGCTGCACCCGGAAGCGGCGCTGTGCGCGCCCGAGACGGTGCAGCGCTGGCACGAGCGCGGCTATCTGGTCAACGTCTGGACCGTGGACGACGCCCATACGCTGCACGCGCTGGCGGCGATGGGCGTGGATGGCGTCATCACCAACGATCCGGCTCGGACGCGACGGATCCTCCAGCAGGGGAGATGATCGTCAGCGCAGGATCGTGTGCGTCGACGTCGCGATGCCGACCACGACGCCGGCCTCGTCGGTGGCACGTCCCTCGGCGACCGCCAGGCGCTTGCCGATCTTGATCACGGTCCCCTGCGCGCGAATCACGCCGCTGCGGATCGGCTCCAGGAAATTGATGTTCAGCTGAGCGGCGGCGTTGAAGCGGCCCTGAGGCACGACGATCTCGGAGACCGCATGCCCCATCGCGGTGTCGAGCAACGCCATCAGCACGCCGCCGTGGAGCACGCCGTTCGGGTTGAAGTGCACGGGATCGACGGTGTACTCCCAGGTCGTCGTGCCGGTGGCGATCGAGCGCAACACGAACGCGAACGGCCCGTGCGCGCGGTCGAGCGCGATGAGCGCCATCAGCCGGCTCCCGTTCCAGCTTGCGCTTCCGCGGCACTCACTGCGGCGAGGTAGAGCCCGGCGAAGATCTTGGGGTCGACCAGCCGGCCGGCGCGCTGCCGCTCGGCCAGCCAGCCGCGAAGCTCGGCGAGCGGCACCAGGTGCACGGTGATCTCCTCCGTCTCGTCGCCACCGCCCGGCCCCACACGCCGCAGGCCCAGCGCGTGGAAGAACGTCACGACCTCCGACGACACGCCGACCGCGATCGGTCCAGCGCCGAGCTCGACCATCTGCTGCGCCTCGAAGCCGGTCTCCTCGATGAGCTCGCGGCGCGCCGCCGTCTCGAGCGGCTCACCGCGCAGGGCGCTGGTGTCGCCCACCAACCCGGCCGGAAGCTCGATCACGCTGCCGTGGACCGCGACCCGGTGTTGCTCGACCAGGACCAGCTCGCGGGCCGGCGTGAAGGCGACGATCACGACCACGCCGGTGGAGTGCGGGCGGATCACGTACTCCCAGCCGCCCTCGCTCAGGAAACGCAAGTACTTGCCCTCGGCGAGCACGGTGAGCGGGCGGTCGTCGTTCGAGGAAGCCACGGTTCTCTGAAAATACCACCTGGCGGCCCGGGATGTCCGCCTGAGCCTCAGTCCTGCTCGAAGCCGACGACGTCGATGGCCGTGTCCTTGATCTTCGCCTGTACGAGCAGCTTCTTCATCACCGAGGCCGTCGCCACCATCGTGATCGCCAGGTCGCGCGCGTGGACGTGTTTGGCGATCGCGGCGTTGACCTCGGCCGGCGTGACCGCGCGAACCCGGTCGGCGTAGGTGTCGACGAAGTCGGGCGGCAACCCGGCCAGCTCGGCGCCGACGCGCGCGTCCAGCCGGTGCTCGGGCACGTCGATCTCCGAAGCGTACGATCCGGCGACAAACGCCTTGAAGGTCTCGACGCGCGCCGGATCCAGGCCTTTTTCCATGAAGCTCAAGTAAAGCTTGAGCACCAGCTTCAGCGTGGCCACGACCTTCTCGTTTCCCGAGAACACCCAGCCGCTGATGGCGCCCGCGCCGCGGCGCTCGGACAGGCTCAAGTAGGCGCCGTAGGCGAGCCCGCGCTTGGTGCGCACCTCGTCCATCAACGTCGACGTCATCCCGTGGCCGCCGAACGCGGCCAACGCCACCTCGAGCGGCACCAGGTCGGGATCGCTCGCCGGCGGTCCCGCGTGGCCGAACATGATCTGCGCCTGCTGCCGGTCCGGCTTGTCGACCAGCTGGATGCGCCAGCCAGTCGCCGGCACCGGCACGCGCAGCGCCGGCTGCTTCTCGGCCGGCCCCTCGCGCAGCCCCGCGAACGCGCGCCCGAGCTCGGCCGCCAGGGCCGCCGGCTCGACGTCGCCCGAGGCCGCGAAGATCAGATTCCGGCCGGCGAATTGCCTGCGGAAGTGCGCCGCGACCTCGTCGGCTGTCATGTTCTCGAGGTCGGCGCGCGATCCGTCAGGCGCGTGGCCGTAGGGATGGTCGCCGTACAGGTTCTTGGTGAAGAAGCGCGTGCACAGCGTCTGGTCGTCGTTGCGGGACTCGTCGATCTGCGCCTCGATCTCGCGGCGCGTGCGCTCCAACTCCGCCGCGCCGAGCTGCGGCCGCACCACGATGTCGCCGAGGATCGCGAGGAACCGATCCAGGTTGCGCGCCAGCACCTGGCCGACGAAGCGCACGGAGTCGGGATCGGTCTCCACGTCGAGGGTCGCGCCCAAGGCGTCGAGCGCCTCGTCGATCTGAGCGCGCGTGCGGCCTCCCGCGCCCCGGCGCGCCAGCTCCGCCGCCAGGTTGGTGAGCCCGTCGCGGTGATGGGGGTCGGTCGACGAGCCGCCGCGCGCGGCGACCACGACGTAGACCAGCGGGATGGCGTGGTTGGTCTCGACGATCATCAGCGAACCGGCCGGCCCCGCCTGGCGCACCACCGACGGCCGGCTCGCCGCTTCCGCTGCGCGTGCCGACGGCGTCATCGGGAAGAACCCGGAAGCGAGGCAGACAGAGAGAACAAAGGGAATCGCCGCAAACCTGTTGACGCTCACGATCGGTTCTTCGACACCGGCGCCTTGGCCGGCCGTTGCCCGCCGCCGCCCGCCGGTGGCGCGCCCGGCGGCGTCGCCACCACGACCGAGCGCGGTCCCGACAAGTAGCGGGTCGCGATCGCGCGCACGTCGGCGGCCGATACGCGCGCGTACTCGCCGCCGCGCGCGAACATCTGGCGAAAGTCGCCGCACGCGATCTCGAACTGCCCCAGCATCTCGGCGCGGCCGTGGCTCGATGTCAGCTCGCGCCAGAACTCGGTCTCGAGGCGCACCTTCGCCTTGTCGAGCTCGGCGGCCGGGATCGGCGTGCGCGCGAGCGAGGCGATCTCGTCGACGATGATCGCCTCGGCCTCGGCCGCGGTGTGCCCCTTGGTCAACTGCACCCAGATGCCGTACAGGCCCGGATCGCGCGTGGGCGCGATGTCACCGCGCGCCGACGATGCCAGCTCGCGCTCGACCACGAGCTTGCGGTAAATCCGCGACGACGGGCCGCCGAGCAGGAGCTCGTTGACGAGCTCGTAGGCGGCGCGGTCGGCGTCGGCCAGACCCGGCGCCGGGTAGCCGACGACCAGTCGGTCCGCCGGGACCGGCCGCACCAGCGTCGCGCGCACGTCCTCGGCCGGCGCGTGCTCGGGCTGCGCCACGGCACGCGGCGATTCCGCCATCATCGGGAGTCCGCCATAGGCGTGCGCGAGAGCTTCCAGCGTCGCCGCCTCGTCGATTCGGCCGGCGATCACCACGATCGCGTTCGCCGGATTGTAGAAGCGCCGGTAGAACGCCGTCGCCTTGGCTTCGGTGACCGCCTTGATGTCCTTCATCCAACCGATGACGGGCCACCGGTACGGGTGCGTGCGGAACGACTGCTTGTACATCAGCTCGTCGAGCGTCCCGTCGACGCTGTCCTCGACCGAGCCCAGCCGTTCTTCGGCGACGACGTCGCGTTCGTTGTCGACCTGGCGCTTGTCGAGCGCGAGGTTGACCATGCGATCGGCTTCCATGCCCGCGACGCGCGCGAGCTCGCCGGGCGGCACGTTGTCGATGTACGCCGTGAAGTCGTAGTAGGTCATGGCGTTCGCGTTGCCGCCCACCGCCTCGATCGCGCGGTCGAAGGCGCCGGCGGGCTGGCCCCTGGTCTGCGTGAACATCAGGTGCTCGAAGAGGTGCGCGAGCCCGGTTTGCCCCGCCGCCTCGTCCTCGTCGCGCGAGCCGACCCGGAACCAGGTCGTATACGCGATGCTGGTCGCCGTCGCGTCGGGCATCAGCACCGCGACGAGGCCGTTGTCGAAACGCCACTTGCTCGCGGTCAGCGTGCCGAGCGGCGCGCGCGCCACCTCCTGCGGACGTGCCAGAGGGGACGGCGACGACGCAGCCGGGCTGCCAGCCGCGTTGGGCGCGGCGCCGCTCTTGCTGCCCTTCATCGTCGAGCAACCGAGCGCGCAACCGAGCAGCGCCGCTGCGGCAGCGACGGCGATTGGTGACGGAGTGAATTCACGCGCGCCTATCATGCCATTCAAAATCGGACTGTCATCGCCAGGCTGAAGTCCTGCTCCGTGCGCCCGTAGGTTCCGTCGGCGGTCGGCCGCGCCAGGCCCTGCTGCCGCTTGATGCAGTTCGAGTTGGACAGATCGCCGCTGACCGGGGGTGCCATACACGCGGCGGCGGCCGTCGGGTCGAAGTTGGACGGGTGAGCGGTCACGTCCGGCATGTACGTGAAGCCGTAGCCGCCCGTCAACGATAGACCGCGCGTCACGCGCAGCTCGGCCATCACCATCGGCTGGATCTTGAAGCCGTCGACGGCGGCCGGGTTGACGTCGGCGGGCGAGACCGCGCTGGTCTCGAAGCGCATCGCCGCGCCCACGCGCAAGCGTTCGCGGATCCAGTAGGCCACGCGCACGCGCGTGTCCCAGAC
>Ga0265328_10000169_pt1 | contig 30144 bp, 29 predicted proteins | sample 41624metaG_FD_202086 | JGI IMG/M metagenome (GOLD analysis project Ga0265328, IMG submission 202086) | Rhizosphere microbial communities from Carex aquatilis grown in University of Washington, Seatle, WA, United States - 4-16-24 metaG | ecosystem: Host-associated > Plants > Roots > Rhizosphere...
TGCGCATCAACGGCGACTGGGACGCCTATTGGCGGAACCTCGCCCAAAAACCCGACGCCGCCAACGACAACGCCCCCAAATCAAAAAACCACGCCGCTTGACCGCACAACTTTGGTTCGCACCCCCCCTGGATCCCCAGCCTCGATGCGTTGGAGCGTCGAGCGGGAGGTGAACGCCCGCTCGGCGACGACGCTCATGGGCAAGCGTCGCCGCTTGCGCGCGTCCTGGATGTCGGCGCCGAATTTTCGCAAGGCGCGTCGAACGGCGATCGACGGAGTGTGGGGCGTTGGCATTATTGTTCGCTTCTCACGTCACTAAGGTTTTTTGTGTAGTATGATCATGACAATTCGTCACCCGCGACCTTCGTCCGCTTTCCTCGGGAAAAACCCCGGAGAGGGCCCAAAGACGAGCCGGGAGGCGATTTGCGTCGAGGCCGACGGCTGCAGCCGATGTGGGCAAGCATTTTGGCTTGAGACTTCGTTTTCAAGAAAACCAATGATTCGGTCGGAGGCATGAGGCGCGGCTGCGCGCTTGCCTAGGCCCGCGTTTTCTGCGACATGCATCGCGCGATTTGCATGCGATTGGAGCTTGGACATGAGACTGTTTCACCGCGTCGCGCTTTCCCTCTCTCTGCTTCTGGCTTTGACCGGCCCTGCGCCCGCGCGCGACAAGAAGCCTGCGCCAAGCCACAAGGATACTCCCGCGACCGCTCAGCCGGCTCCGGCCGTTTCCGCGCCGGCGCCGGCGCAAGGCGGCGCGACGGCGGAGCCGCCGCCCGTCGAACCGCAGCAGGCCGCGGCGCCGCTCGACCCCAAGGACGCCGAGATCAAGAATGCGGTCGAGGCGGGCTTCGCCGCGGCGACCAAAGGCCCGGCGAAAGTCCCGCTGATCGATCAGGCGAGCATCGACATTCCGGCGAACGAGGCCTTCATCCCAAAAGCGCAAGGGCTGCGGCTGCTTCGCGCTTTCGGCAATTCTCCGGACGCCGACGGCATGATGGGTCTCGTCGTCGGCGTCGGCGACAGCGACGACTGGATCGTCATCGTGCGCTACGTCAAGGAAGGCTACATCAAGGACGACGACGCCAAGAATTGGAACGCCGACGAACTGCTGACCAGCATCAGGGAAGGCACGGAAGAAGCCAACAAGGACCGCGAGGAACGCGGCTTTCAGCCGATCGAAGTGTTGGGCTGGATCGAGAAGCCGACCTACGACGCCGTCCAGCATCGGCTGGTCTGGTCGCTGTCGAGCCAACAGAAAGGCGCGGCCGACGGCGCGCGCAAGGGCGTCAATTACAACACTTACGCGCTCGGCCGCGACGGCTACTTCAGTCTGAACATGCTGACCGACACGGGCAAGGTCGAAGCGTTGAAGCCGCTCGCCAAGCAGTTGTTGGCCAATCTCGCCTACAGTCCCGGCAAGCGCTACGAAGACTTCAACTCCTCGACCGATCAGGTCGCCGCCTATGGCCTCGCGGCGCTGGTCGGCGGGCTGGCGGTGAAGAAGCTCGGGCTGCTCGCCGTCGGCGCGGCCTTCTTCGCCAAATTCGCCAAGCTGATCCTGCTCGCCGTCGCGGGCGGCGGCGCCGCCGTCTCGAAGTTCTTCAAACGCGGCAAGAAAGTCGACGGGGCGTGAAGGCGCTCCTCCTCCTGCTGTTCTCGTCGTTGAAATGGGGCAAGATCGGCGTGACGGCGGGGACGATGCTGCTGTCGCTGGCGATTTACGCCAGCGTCTGGGGCTGGCGCTATGCGGCGGGCTTCGTCGGCCTGCTGTTCGTCCACGAGATGGGGCATTTCATCGCGGCGCGGCAGCGCGGCTTGAAGGTCGGCGCGCCGACCTTCATTCCCTTCGTCGGCGCCTGGATCGAGCTGAAGGAACAGCCGCTCGACGCCGAGACCGAGGCCTATGTCGGCATGGGCGGTCCGTTTCTCGGCGCGGTCGCCGCGCTCTGCGTCTATCTCTGGGCGCGGCATGTCGGCAGCGGCCTGCTGCTGGCGATCTCTTACGCCGGCTTCTTCCTCAATCTGTTCAATCTGCTGCCGCTGTCGCCGCTCGACGGCGGGCGGATCACGGCGGTGCTGTCGCCGCGCGTCTGGCTGCTCGGCGCGCCGATGATGCTGGGCTTGATGTTCTATTGGCCAAGCCCCATGCTGATCCTCGTCGCCGTGCTGGCGCTGCCGCAGCTCGCCAAGGCTTGGCGCTACGACCCCAAGGCGCCCGAAAACGCCGCTTATTACGGCGTGCCGCTCGCCGTGAAACTCGAATATGGCGCGGGCTATCTCGGACTCGCCGCCTTGCTCGCCGTGATGACCTTCGAAGTTCACGAAATGTTGGCCGGCGTGGGAGGCTGACGCCCGGCGCCGGGCCGGCCGCCAAGAACGCTCCTTTCGCGGAGCAAATCGCCAGGAGGCGCGGATGGTCGTCAAGGTGGGCGCGAAATACCAACATCTCCTTGCTGGCGGCGACTGCCGCTGCTGCGACCCGCAACTGCGCGATTTCACGCTGCGCGCCAACGCCGAAATATCGCGGCGCGGCTTTCTCGCCGGATCCGGCGCTTCGCTGGCGAGCCTCGGTCTGCCGGGCCGCGCCGACGCGGCCAATGCGCCGAACGGCGTGCTGTTCGAGAACGTGCGCATCTTCGACGGCGTCGCCGAAAAGCTTTCGGCGCCGTCGAGCCTGCTCGTCGTCGGCAATAGGATCAAGGCGATCTCTTCCGCGCCCATCGCCGCGCCGGCCGACGTCGCGCTGACGAAAATTCAAGGCGGCGGGCGCACGCTGACGCCCGGGCTCATCAACGCCCATACGCACATCATGTTCGCCAGCGTGCCGCAAATGGCGATCCTCACCGGCGACATCGGCTTCGTCAACGTCGCGGCGGTGCGGGCCGCCGGCGATCTGCTGATGCAGGGATTTACCAGCATCCGCGATCTCGGCGGACCGGTGTTCGGCTTGAAGCGCGGCATCGACGCCGGCCTCGTTCCCGGCCCGCGCATCTGGCCTTCGGGCGCGTTCATTTCGCAGACGGGCGGACATGGCGACTTTCGGCTGCCGAACGATCTTCCGGCGCGGCCGGGCGACTATTCCTTCAGCGAGCGCGTCGGCGGCGCGGCGATCGCCGACAATCCCGATCTCGTGCGGCTGCGCGCGCGCGAGCAATTGGCGCTGGGCGCTTCGCAAATCAAACTGATGGCGGGCGGCGGCGTCGCCTCGAGCTACGACCCGCTGGACGTGACGCAATATACGGTTCCCGAATTGCGCGCCGCGGTCGAGGCCGCCGAGAATTGGGGAACCTACGTCGCCGTGCACGCCTATACGCCGCGCGCCGTGCGCCAGGCGCTGGACGCCGGCGTGAAATGCATCGACCATGGGCAATTGCTCGACGAGGCGACCGTCAAACTCATGGCCAAGGCGGGCGTGTGGTGGAGCCTGCAGCCCTTCCTCGACGACCGGCCCTCGAGCTTCGCCGAGGGCAGCCCGAACCGCATCAAGCAATTGCAAATGTATGCCGGCGCCGACACGGCCTATGGCCTCGCGAAGAAATACAAGCTCAAGACCGCCTGGGGCACGGACACGCTGTTCGACGCGGGGAACGCCGCCCGGCAGGGCGCGGAGCTGGCCAAGATGACGCGCTGGTATCGGCCGGCCGAAGCGTTGAAGATGGCGACGGCGGACAATGCCGAATTGCTGGCGCTTTCGGGCGAACGCAGCCCCTATGCGGGAAAACTCGGCGTCGTGCGCGAGGGCGCGCTCGCAGATCTGCTGCTCGTCGACGGCGATCCCATCGCCGACATCAAGCTGATCGAGGATCCGGGCAAGAATTTCGTCGTCATCGTGAAGGACGGCCGCATCCATAAGAACACGGTTTGATGCGCGCGCCGCCTCACGTCCCTTGCGCGAGCAGCGCGATGCCCACGACGATGTAGGCGGCGCCCAGGATGGCGGCGCCGGAAAGCCGCTCCGAGAACCAAAGCGCCGAGGCCGCCATGACGATCAGGATGGTTCCGGAAACCATGACCGGATAGACGATGTTTTGCGGAAGGCCGCGCAGCGCCTTGCCGTAGAAGATGAGGTTGACGAAGAAGAAGATGTTGCCGGCGACGAACCACGGCGAGAGATAGGCTGCGAGCGCGCCGTCCGCCGTCTTCAGCGAAAAGACTTTGAGCATGATGTTGCCGAGCGCATTGGCGCCGATCGCCAGCACCAGAAACAGCCAGTTCTGAGCCAAGATTTCCTCCGGCCGGTTTGGACGAGCGCCGCGAGACTCTCGGCCGAGGATTTCGCGACGTCTCGCGTGAAGATTCACCAAAAAGCTGCGAGGCGCAAATCGCGCCCGCCGCCTCGAACGCCGGGCGTCCCTGCGCGCGATTCGCCGCCATCGCGGTCAGCGGCCCCGTCAGCGCGGCCAATCGACGATCAGAATGTCGAGATCCTTCGTCGGCGTGAAATTCGAATAATGCGCCTCGAATTGCGTCGGCGAGATTTTTTTCACGCCTTCCGCGCAAAAGCTGACGAGCGACTCCGGCTTGCCCTTGTCGACGACGAGATGGAAATCCTTGATCGGCCCCTTCCAATTCGCGCCCGTCTTCAGAACGTAGCCAAGGAAGATTTCTGTGGCGTTGGCGTTTTTCTTCTGCTTTTGGAGCAGCGTGCCGAAGCCCCGCAGCCATTCGTCGTCGATGCAATATTTGGCGCGCCCGCGTTTGAAATCGCCCGTGTCGGGATATTGCGGCGAAGGGCCGACGGCCTCGCCGGCCAGCGGCTTGTAGTCGTGTTCGACGACGACGGTCTTTTGCGCCGGAAAAATCTGGCGCCGCGTCAGCAGGGTGCGCAGCGCCCACAGGCCGTTCCAACTCGGATGCGCGTCGTCGCCGCCGTTGACGATGAGCTTTTCCGCGACGAGCCTGTCGCGCTCGGGCTTTTGCAGCGCGGCGATCGACGGCTCGAAGCGCTTCGAGAAGCGGTTGAGAGGAACGCCGAGCGCGTTGAGGCGCGCGCTGACGTCGCGACCGCCGAGCAACGCCTGCTCGACGAGTTGCAGCGCCAGCGGCTGGCCGTCGAAGCTCGTGTGGAAGGCGAGATCCGTCTTCGCATCGCCCCAATAGACGGCGTCCTCCTCGCCGCCTTCGTTGCCGGGCGGAATTTCCGGCAGCGGAAAGACGACGAGCGCGTCGATCGGCGCATTGGAGGTGTTGGTGAATTGGTATCGCACCCGCACCTGGTCGCGGGAGATGAACAAATCCTCGCTGTCCATCGAGATCGCCTCGGACTTGACGAGCGTCAGACCGCCGAGCGCGGTGTCGCCGATCGAATCATTGGCGCGAACGCCTGGCGTAGACGCGCCCCAAAGAAGCGTCGCGACGACGATCGCTGCAAATGTTCCGCTTCGCTTCATGGCGCGCTCCCGCATCGTTCGAACGCCAATATAGCCGGGGCGCCGGGGCGCGTCTCGCGCTTGCCTCAAAAATAGCTCTCGAGCGTCCCGCGCCGCCGCACGTCCAGGGTCGCGCAGTGAAAGGCGCCGCCGAAGGCCGCGTAATGCAGGAAGGGGCAGGGAATGGGCTCGAAGCCCCATTTCTCCATCGCCCGCATCATGCCCTGGTGGTGCGGGTCGACGACGACGCGCTTCTCGTCGATCGTCAGCACGTTCATGTTGAGCCATTTGCCGCAGAGCGAGGTGATCTTCAGCACGGTCTCGTCGATCGGGTCCGGCTCCGGGGCCACCAAGACGTCCCATGTCTTCAAAACCTCGGGCAGGCGACCCGGATCGACATATTCGGGGTTGATCAGGATTTTGCCCGGTCCCAGCGGCAGGAACGTCGTGTCGATGTGCATGGGGTTGCGGCACTTGCTCTCGATCTCGTGGATGCGATAGCCGCTCCCGAGATGCCGCCGCAGCCACTCTATGCCGGAGGCGTTCGTCACATTGCTGCGCGTCACGAAGAGATCGCGGCCGCAGCGGACGAAATCGGCGGCGTCGAACACGGGCTCGAATTCGGTCAGAACGTAGCGCATCGGCTCGCCCTCCCGCGGAAGACGAAAATCCGGGTCGAACAATTCCTGTGTCAATTGCGGTCGCGGCGCGGCCGTCCAGCGCGCGCCGCGATGGAAATATTCCTTCAACAGCGGGCGGTAGGAATGCGTTTCGAAATAGCGGCAGGGCCAGGCCATCGGCGTCTCGATGATTTCGTCGCCGATCACCAGCATGCCGTCGCGCGGACAGGAATTGCAAAAGCCGCGCGACGACCAGTCCGGCGTCGCGAATTCGCGCCGAAAATCCACCGGCTCCGGCCGCCGCACGACGACGCCCAGGGATTGCAGCACGGCGATGAAGCCGTCGAGTTCGCGCTGCGCCGGCGCGATCATGAAGCCCGGATAATGAAAGCCCGCCGCCAAGGCCTGCGCGCGCGCCGCCATGCCCGGAATGTTGCAGGCGACGACGGGGTGATCGGAAGGGATGGTCGCGCCTTCGAGCCGGCCGACGACGATCTCCTCGAGCGGGTCCCATTCATTGTGCGAATTGACCGGCGAAACCAGCGGGCGCAAGCCCGCGTCGACGGCGGATCCGAGCCTGTCCATCGTAAAGCATCCCCAATCGGTAGAGGCGGCGCGCATGAGGGATTCTTGGCGTCGCGGCATGCAGCCCGCAAGGGTTCGGGACGAAAAGTCGCGGCTTTCGAGACCTCGGCTCCTTTGCGGGGTTTGCGGTTCCGAATGCCCCCGGCGCGACGTGGAGGACGCGCCGACCCGAGGCCGGCCAGGAAAAGCGCGATCGAGAGGGCCGAGCGGCTAAAATTGGCAAAGGACTTCGAGCTTTCCTTCGAGCCACAATCGCCGGGTCAGGCGACGTTGGACCTTGCCGCTGGTCGTCTTCGGAACGGCGTTGGGAGGAACGAAAACGACGCGGTGAAGCGACAATTCGTGCGCTTCCGCCACGGCCTCGCGCACGTCGGCGGCGATAACCGTCAAATCCGCGCCATGGCGCAGCGCGCGCTCGATTTCTTGAACGACGACGACCGCCTCGCTCCCGTCCGCCGCTTCGATCGCGAAAGCCGCGCCATGGCCGGGCCGGAGCGCGCCGCTCGCCGACTGAACGCTGTGCTCGATGTCCTGCGGATAATGGTTGCGGCCGCGCAGGATGATGACGTCCTTGATGCGCCCGGCGACGAAGAGTTCGCCCGCATCGTCGAGAAAACCGATGTCGCCCGTGCGCAGCCAGGCGGCGGCGCCCTCGCCGGAAATGACGGCGCCGAAGGTTTCTCTGGTCTCGGCGGGCTTGCCCCAATAGCCCTCGGCGACATGCGGACCCCGCGCCCAGATTTCGCCGACGCCTCCCGTGGCCACGCGTCGACCCGCGACGGGATCGACGATCGCGATCCGCGCGCCGGCGGCGGCTTTGCCGCAAGATACGATGGATTTGCCATCCTCCGCGCCGGCCCGCTCCGCGACGCATGACGACGCCAAAGCGGCTTTGCTCACCTCGCGGATCTTGGCGCCTCGTCCGCGCGCCGCGGCGGAAATCAGCACCGTCGCCTCGGCCATCCCATAGCAAGGCAGGAAGGCGCGCGGGTCGAATCCATAGGGCGCGAACGCCTGCGCGAAGCGTCGCAGCGTGTCGGCGCGCACCGGCTCCGCCGCATTGAAGGCCACCTTCCACGCCGAAAGATCGAGACCTTCGAGCTTGTGCGGCTGCAAGCGCGAAACGCACAGTTCGTATGCAAAGTTCGGCGCGCCGGAGACCTCGGCGCCAAATCGTTGAATTGCGCGAAGCCAAAGATGCGGGCGATGCTGAAACGAGGCCGGCGACATCAGAGTGCAGCCGCCGCCGGCGTAAATCGCTTGCAGCGCGTTCAAGATGAGACCCATGTCGTGATAGAGAGGAACCCAGCTGACGAAATGCGACCGCGGCGTCGTCGCGAAGGCCAGTCGGATCATTTCGAGATTGGCCAATAGATTGGCGTGGGTCACCACGACGCCCTTCGGCGTCGAGGTCGATCCCGAGGTGTATTGCAGGAAGGCGATGTCTTCGGGGCGCGGAGCGGGCTGCAACGGGCCCTGCGTTTCGATCGCCGCGCCATCGTCCGCGATCATCCATTCGAGATCGAGATGCGACGTTCGATCGACGACGTCGGCGCGAAGGGCGGACGCAAAAGCTTGGCTGGTCACCGCAAATCGGGGCTTGCAATCTTCCAATATGTTCATGCTCGCGTCGCGCGCGCCGACGCGGCGCGGCGGCATGATCGGGACCGCAACGACTCTTGCGTAAAGGCAGCCGAACCAGGCGACGAGAAATTCGGCGCCGGGCGGAAAGAGGAGCAATGCGCGATCCAGGGGCTTTGCGCCGGCTGCGGCGAGGCGGCGGCCGAAGCGCGCCGCCCGGGCGCGCAATTCTTCGAAACCGATCGCGGTTTGCACGTCCCCGTGGTCGGACAGGAAGCGCAGCGCGACCGCCTGCGGTTGGCGCGCCGCGCGCTCCTCCAAGACTTCGAGCAGCGTCGAAGGAGAAGTCGAGCCCGTCGCTCCCATCTAGCAGCCTGGATCGTTGCAAGCGCCGAGGCGCGCATCGCGACGGCTCACGCTTCGAGGGGCGCGGATCACGAACCGGCCTTTCCGGAATGCGCGCCAAGCTCCGCGAGGCGCGCGGCGAGGCTTGAAATCGTCGGATGTTCGGCGATCAAATCCGGTTCGAGCTCTTGGTCGAGAAGCTGCTCCAGCGACACGAGGAGCTGAACGGAATTCGCCGAATCCAGCCCGATGCGCGCGAATTTGGCGTGAGGGTCGATGTCTCGCGGCGACCGCTCGAGCATGTCGGCGACGAAACCGATGCAATGCGCGACGATCGCCTCTGCGTCCAAGCGTCGAGCGGGCTGCGAACCGATCAAGGATCGAACTCCTTGGATTGACCCTAACCATAATATGCATTATTTTCTATGTCTTGCAACGCACGGCGCGGATCGTTCGCCGCGTGCAGCCGAGATCGTCGCCGCCCGCGATCCTGCTCGAAATCTTGGATCTGGACGAAAGGCGAGGGCGATGGCGGACGCGGACAGGCAAATTCCGGACGCGCCCGGCCCGCGCCGCGCCGTCTATTCCAACGCCGCTTTGCATCGCGCTCAAGCTCGCCATTTCCTGCTCTTCGACCTTCTGCCGGCGATGGGGACGGTGGTCGCTTTCGCCGGGCTCCCGGCGACCTCGCCGCATGGCGTCGAGCTTGCGCTCTTCTTCGTCTTTTGGCTCGCCACCGGGCTCGGTTTGACTGTGGGATTTCATCGCTATTTCGCGCACCGGGCCTTCGAGGCCGCGCCGGCCGTCGCTCACCTGCTGATGGCGCTCGGATCGATGGCGGCGCGCGGTCCGATGATTTCCTGGGTCGCGATGCATCGCCGCCATCACGAGCTGTCGGACCGCCCCGGCGACGTGCACTCGCCCAATCTGGGCGGCGCGGGGGCGCTGGGCCTCTTGCGCGGATGGCTTCACGCGCATCTGACCTGGATCTATCGCCACGACTATCCGAACGTCACGCGCTACGTCCCGGACATTCTCGCCAATCGAGCCTTCATGCGCTGGAATCGTCGCTATTATTTCTGGGTCCTGCTCGGCCTTGCGCTTCCGGCGGCGATCGGCGGCCTCGCGCGTTGGAGCTGGCAAGGCGCGCTTGGCGGCTTGCTGTGGGGCGGCGTCGTCCGACTCTTCGTCGTCGCGCAAACCATGTCCGCGGTAAACTCCTTTTGTCACCTCCTCGGCGCGAAGGACTTCGCGACGGGCGACAACAGTCGCAACGTCGCCTGGCTCGGCCTCGCCAGCTGGGGCGAGTCGCATCACAACAACCATCACGCCTTTCCTTATTCGGCGGCGATCGGGCTGAAGGAAGGCGAACTCGACCCTGGCTTTTGGTTCGTCCGCCTCTTGGAGCGGCTGGGAGGGGCAAGTCGCGTCAAAACGCCGTCGCCCGAGCAGATCGCCGCGCGTCGCGCCGCCGGGCCGCGCGACGAACCGGCGCAGCCTGCATGAATGCGGCGAGGCGGCGTTCCTTCGCGTCTGGGGCGCGCTCAACCATAATGCGCAATGTAGCGACGCGCATATTGTTCGAAGGTCAAGGATGAGCCGCGGACGGAATAGCGCGTCTCTTCCCCGGCCCAAGCGATGTCCAGAGCCCGGGCGACTTTCGGATGAACGGGAACCTGCAGGTTGCCGAGCTTGTCGAGGGCGTCCAAGGGCGCCTGCAGCTCGCCGAGTTCGGCTCTCTCGCCGAGGAAGGCGAGCAGCATGGCGAGCAGTTCTCCGCCGGGGTGGTTGGTCGTGTGCCAGATGCGCGCCTTGCGGAAGCGATCCAAGACGAACGCGCCGATGTCGGTTTCATATTGACGGTCCATGGCGAGCAGACGGCGCTCCTCGAAGCGATGCAATCGCGCGAAATCGATCAACCCGTCGACGGCCAGATTGAGATAGGCGTCGAATCTTTCGTTGGGATCGGGGATTTCCCGGCGCAGTTTCGCCAGCAACCCATCGAGATAGGGGAACGCCAGATTGACGCCTTCACGCTCGAGCGCCAATGAATCCGTGGGTCCGTTGTAGCCGTCGAAGGGCCAAGGCGAGGCCAGCCACAGGCAGGGGAATTGGACGATCCGCAATTTCGCGGGAATCTCCGCACGCAGCGGGTAAAGCTCGAAGTCTCGAATGTCTTGCGCGAGCAGGATGTCGCAGGCGTCCAGATCCCTTCTCGCGTAATCCAGGAGATTGGGCTCCATCTTGGCGAAATGATAGACGGTTCGATATTTGTCTGCGTCCAACGCGAGATCCAGTCCGCGGCAGAGCACTTCGGCCTGACAATTGCCGACGATGACGATCGAACGCCTCGTTCGGGCGGCTCCGCCCCGCAAGGACGCTGCGGCCGGGGCAGGCCTCTGCGCAAGGCGTGGCGCGCCGAGCGCGACCAGCGACAGATTTTCGAAGCGCGCATCGCAGCGTCGTCGGCGAAGCGCGAGCGTCGCCGCGGTCTCGCCGTTTCCCTGTTGCGGCGCGTCGAAATCCAAGCCCTCGTCGGTCATCCGCCGAAAGATCCGCGCATAGCCCCCGCCCAAACGCGCCGTCAGGCGGCGCCAGGCGCGCGTGACGCCAGTCGCGAACCCCCGCCCGAACGGAAAACCCCTTTGCGGGAGATCGACCTCCAAAGGCGTCTCTTGCGAAGCGATGGGCTTTGCGGCGTCGGCGGAGAGCCGGTGTCGACCGGCCGGCAAGACGACGGTGACGGGGCCGCCGCGCAGGGCCGCGCCGATCCCCCAGTCCTGCCGCGCCGGGTCGCCCCGCGCGCAAAGCGGCCTGATCTCGAGCGAGCTGAGCGTCAACCGGCCCGCGGCGGCTTTTTCGAACAGCAGCGAGATGGGTTCGTCCCGGCCGGACTCGAGCGCTTCGTCGGGCGAGACCTCGATTTGAAACATCGTCACGCCGCGGAGCGCATCGGCCCCGAAGCGATGACGGGCGAGAACGGCGGAGCGAGTCTTCACCGTGACTCGGAGAATGGGCGCGAGCGCGGCGCCCGCGTCTTTCGCGGCGCATTCGAAGGCGACGACGTAAGGGCCGGCGGGAAGATACAAGAGCGGCGTCGGGCCCACGGTCAGGCAACCGCGGCGGCGGCGCTCCTCGAGAACGAGATGGCCCGCCGCGTTTCGAACGACCGCCGGCCCCGCGTGCATCCGCGGCAACAAGCGCCAACGCTCTTCCTGCGGGACGGCGCCGGAACCAGGCGTCAGCCGGACGGAGGCGATGTCGAAAGTCGCCACCCCGAAATGCAGAAATCTGAATTCGAACGTCTTGGTTTCGCCGGTCGCCTCGCTCAACTCGAAGGGCACGGAGAAATCCACCCATCCCGCGCCCTGCGCCAGATCCTCGACCGAAAAGTCACGCCGCGCCCGCAGCAGACGATTCTGCGCGATCACCTCGACGCCGAGAAAGGCCTCCGATTCGCCGCGCGCCTCGTCGACGCGACAGTCGAAGCGAAGCCGATGCGAACCCGCGGGCAACTGCCAATAGGGACCGTACAACAGCACGCAGGCGGGCTCGTCGCGGCGGACGCCGACGCCGCCGGCCTCGCGGCGCGTCCCGACGGCCTCGTGTTTGAAGAGCAACGGCAAGGCTTCGCGCTCGGGCCATTGAGATGTCGAAGTGGTCGGCGTCGGCGCGCGCGACATTGGCGAACTCCGTCCCGCTCTACTGAAGTGAAGCGGTCGGATCGGAAATTAGCCCATGGCGCGCCGACTGAACAGCGGCCAAGCGCCCGACTCGACGGTCGAAATAGGCGGATTGTAGTTCCGCGCCAAGCCCTTGGCGCGACCCTGCGCCCGCGCCGCTTGCGACACGAGGCGCGCCGACGGACTGGCGCAGGCGCGTGGCGACGCGAAAGGGAGCGACGCCGGCGGCGATGTTCCGCCGCCCAAAGGCGCCGCCATTAAGGATCGTGGCCCAAAACCCCGCAACGGTCTTGCCGTCGTCGGGCGCGGGGTCTAGCTTTCGCCTGCACGCCGAAAGGTCCGTGCAGCCGTTGGCGGCGTCTCTTGAAGCAGTCGACGCTGATCTGAGAAAGCGAGCAAACGATGAAATTGAAAGCCTCCTTCTTCGCGGGCGCCCTGATCGTCGCCGTGACGGCGCTGCCGATCGCTTCGGCGTCGGCAATGCCGCAACTCGATCCGAGCCTCACCCAAACCGACGCCATCAGCCATGTCGAACAGGCTCACTGGCATCATCGCCATTGGCATCATCGCCATTGGCATCACCGTCATTGGCATCACCGCCATTGGTGACCTGCGCGCCGACGCGTCATCGCCCCAACCGCGGATCGTGGTTGGGGCGGCAATAGGGCGGCGCATGGCGAGAGCCCGGCCGAGACGGCCGCGTGATTTCACGATCGATTTCATGGCCGCGCAGCGGCCGACATTGCTCGAACGCGGCGACCGAGCGAGGCTCCGTTCGAAGCTTCCGCGCGGTCACGCGCGTCCTCCGGCGCGGCGCCTTGCTTTTCGGAAGCGAAAATTCGAGCCTTCGCCGAGCCTTTGGCCGCGCCGAGAGGTTGCATCGTCGATCATAGGTCGGTTAGCCGTCTTTGTCGCGGCGACATGGAGCGTCCCGCAAAGGAGACATCTTCCCAAATGCCCCGCTACGCGCTGACGATCGAATATGACGGCGGGCCCTTCGTCGGCTGGCAGCGGCAGGCGAATGGGATGTCGGCGCAGCAGCGGTTGGAGGAGGCGGCGTTCGCCGTGGACGGGACTCCGCGCGTGGTGCATGGGGCGGGGCGCACCGACGCCGGCGTGCATGCGAAGGGGCAGGTCGCGCATGTCGATCTGGCGCGCGAGTGGCGCGTGGACCGCCTGCGCGACGCGCTCAACGCGCATTTGCGGCCGGACCCCATCGCCGTGCTGGCGGCGCGCGCCGTCGGCGAAGATTTCGAGGCGCGATTCTCGGCCAAGGCGCGCCACTACCGCTATCTGATCGACAACCGCCGCGCGCCGCCGGCGCTCGCCGCCGGCCGCGTCTGGCACGTCAAGCGCGGTCTCGACGACGCGGCGATGCACCTTGCCGCGCAGGCGCTGATCGGCAAATTCGACTTCACCACCTTTCGCGCCGCCGAATGCCAGGCGAAATCGCCGATCCGCACGCTGGACCGGCTCGACGTGCGGCGCAGTGGCGATCGAATCGAAATCCTCGCCAGCGCGCCGTCCTTTCTGCATCGTCAGGTGCGCTCGCTGGTCGGGTCGCTCGCACATGTCGGCAGCGGCAGATGGCGAGTCGAAGACTTGCGCGAAGCGCTCGACGCGCGCGACCGCGCCCGCTGCGGCCTGGTGGCGCCGGCGCATGGGCTCTATCTCGTCGCGGTGGATTATTGAGGCGGGAGAAGGACGCATGACGCTGATGTCCAGAATCGCCCGCATCGTCGTGGTGCTCTACGCCGCGGCGCTCGGCGGGCTCGCGACTTTCCAACGCGCGCTGCAATATCAACCCAACGCCGTGATCGTGACGCCGGCGCAGGCGGGCCTCGCCCAAATCGAAACGCTGCAACTGAAGACCGCTGACGGGGAGACGCTGAACGCCTGGTTCGCGCAGCCGGGGCATGACCGGCCGCTGCTGCTGTATTTTCACGGCAATGGCGGCGTGCTGGCGGACCGGCGCGAGCGCTTTGGCAAATTCCTGGCCAGCGGTTACGGCCTGCTGGCGATCGCCTATCGCGGCTTCGGCGGTTCGACTGGAACGCCGAGCGAAGAAGGTCTGCTGCGCGACGCCGAGACCGCCTATGCGGAAGCGCTGCGCCGCGGCTTCGCGCCGGCGCGCCTCGTCATCGTCGGCGAATCGCTCGGCACGGGCGTCGCGACGATCCTCGCGGCGCGCCACGAGGAGGCGGCTTTGGTGCTCGACGCGCCCTATCGCTCGGCGGTGAGCATCGCCGAGGGGCGTTATCCGATCTTTCCGGTGAGCCTTTTGATGCACGACGCCTTTCGCGCCGATCTGGCGATCGCGCAGGTCCACGCGCCGGTCTTGATGCTGCATGGCGAGGACGATCCGATCATCCCGATCGCCTCCGCCCGCGACCTTTACGCGCTGGCCAGTCAGCCGAAGCAATTCGTCGCCGTACCCGGCGCCGGCCATCTCGTGCTGCATTTGCCGGAAATTTATCCGCGCTTTGCCGCATTCGTCGACGCGGCGACGCGGGTCACGCCTACCCCTTGACCCAGTCCGGCACGACGTCGCGCGCGATCAGTTCCGCGACGCTTTCGCGCGGCCGGACGATCGCGAAACGCGCGCCGTCGACCAGCACCTCGGGGACGAGCGGGCGCGTGTTGTATGTGCCCGATTGCACCGCGCCATAGGCGCCGGCGGTCAGCACGGCGAGCAGGTCGCCCTCCGCGAGCAGCGGCAAGTCGCGCGCATGGCCGAGATAATCGCCGGTCTCGCAGACCGGGCCGACCACGTCGGCGTTCATGCGCGGCGCCTCCGGGTTTTGCGCGACGGGGACGATTTCGTGAAAGGCGTCGTAGAGCGTCGGGCGAATGAGATCGTTCATGCCGGCGTCGACGACGACGAAGTTCTTGTGCTCGCCGCGCTTGAGATAGAGCGCGCGGGTCACCAGAATTCCCGCATTGCCGACGATGAGCCGGCCCGGCTCGAACACGAGCTTGCACCCCGATCCGGCGAAGTGGCGGCGCACGATCTGCGCGTAGCGCTCCGGATGGTAGGAATCGGGATCCTCGCCGAAACGATAGGGAATGCCGAGCCCGCCGCCGAGATCCACATGGTGGATCGCATGGCCCTCGGCGCGCAGCTCCTTGACGAAATCGGCGAGCAGCGCGAAGGCCTGGTCGAAAGGCTCGAGATCGGTGAGCTGCGAGCCGATGTGCATGTCGACGCCGGCGATTTTTAGGCCCGGCAGGCCGGCGGCCTCGGCGTAAACCTCGCGTGCGCGCGAAATCGGCACGCCGAATTTGTTCTCGGACTTGCCGGTGGCGATCTTGGCGTGGGTCTTGGCGTCGACGTCCGGATTGACCCGCAGGGAGATCGGCGCGCTTTGGCCGCGCGCCGCGGCGATCTTCGAGATCGCCAAGAGCTCGGGCTCCGATTCGACGTTGAAGCAAAAAATGCCGGCGTCCAGCGCCGCCGCGATCTCGCCGCCCGTCTTGCCGACGCCGGAGAAGGTGATCTTGTTCGCCGGCACGCCGGCGGCCAGCGCCCGCGCCAATTCGCCGCCCGAGACGACGTCGGCGCCGGCGCCGAGCCGCGCCAAGAGCGTCAGCACGGCCTGATTGGAATTGGCCTTCATCGCATAGCAGACGAGGGCGTCGAGACCTTCGAAGGCCGCCGCGAAGACGCTGAAGTGCCTGCGGATCGTCGCGCTCGAATAGCAATAGAACGGCGTGCCGACGTTTTCGGCAAGCGCGGGCAAGGCCAAGTCCTCGGCGTGGAGGACGCCGTCACGATAGGCGAAATGATGCATGGGGGCCTATTGCAGCAGAGGATCGAGCGGGAAGGGATAGTTCTCGGGCGGGCGATGGCCGCGGTCGCCTTCGACCCATTTCGGCGCGGCGGGCTTTTCGCCCTCCTGGCTGAAGCCGGCTTGCTGACCGCCGGCCGGGGCTTTGGCCGGCGCCGCCGCCTGTTGCTGTTGCGCGCGCTCGGCCCGCGCCGCCGCCACGTCCGGCGGCAGTTCGAGCGGCCCCTTGCGGCCGCAGCCGGCGAGCGATCCGGCGCAGAGCGCGAGGGCGAGAAGGAGGCGGATGCGGCGAGAGGTCATGCGGCGGGATTCCATCCGTCGGAAGCGAAGCGGCGGGAGTATAGCGCAAAGGCGTGGAGGAAGTCGCCTGGCGGCGCGAGGGAGGGAATCCGATTGAAAATATAGTTCACTGTGCTATAGATTATGGATCGATGGAGATTGCGTGCGCGTTTTCAAGACTCGCTGGCAAGCAGCGTGTGGCGCGGCGAGGTCGCGGACGTTCGGGCGGCTATCGCATGATCCTCGCCTATCGCGAGAAGGACCGCGCGGTTTTCCTCCATGGCTTCGCCAAGAGCGAGAGGGAGAACATCGAGCCGGACGAGTTGGAGGCTTTGCGCCTCGTGGCGCGCGATTGGCTCGCGGCGTCGCCCCAGCGTATCGCGGCGGCGCTGGAATGATTCAGGAGGTGCGCCATGACGAAAAAGACGACGCCGAACCGGTTATGCGAGGCCATTCTCGAAACGGCGGGCGACATGCGTCGTCTGCGTATCATGGACGAGGCCACGCATGAGAAAATCACGCTGCGGCATTTGGCGAAGGACGCGGCGAAGGAGCCAGCCGCGATCACCGGCGCGGAAATCCGCGACCTTCGCGAAAAGGCGCGGTTGAGCCAAGCGGTCTTCGCCCGCTATCTCAATCTCACCGTCGGTTATGTTTCGCAATTGGAGCGCGGCGCGAAGCGGCCGAGCGGCCCCGCGCTCGTTTTGCTGGACCTCATTCGCCGCAAGGGCATTGAGGCGATCCTTTAGGCCCGATTGTTCGGGTGTCATGGGGGAGATATGACGATACGGGCGGCGCACGGCATGGACGTGACCCAAGCCGAACGACGGTCCTCGCAAAGGCGAGACTTTGGCGATACCGAGACGAAGCGGTTGCGTATCATGCAGAAAGCCTTTCGAGGAACACGCTATTGGAGTGCACCGTCGCCAGAACCCAAAGCCCGCGAAACAGTCTGTGCGAAAAGCGCGATACGGTGATTGGGGCAACGGATGAGCGGACAACATCAGGGCCAGCGGGGCGCAATCTCCGCGACGACAGGCCGAAGACATGACCGCACCCACGAACCATTCGCTGAGCATCGAAAATCGCCTTGACGGGAAGGCGCCGTCCAGACATGACAGTGCGCAAAATAGCCTGTTTCCCCGACGGTTTTCGGCATGGCGCGACGCTACTTCGTCTCGATATTCCACAGCTACCACCAGTGGACTGAAACCACCCCCCGCCAAAAGCCGCCTATTTCCCCTCCACCGCCGCCGGCGTCAAAATCACCACGTCGTTCTTGTGGACGCGGCCGAGCTGCGCGCGGGCTTCTTCGTCGAGGAGGTCCGCGTCTACGTCCGGGCCGCGGATCAGGGAGATGCGGTGCTCCCATTGCATGCGCTGGAGTTTTAGGAGGTCGCGCTCCAGGCGCAATTGCGCGAGGCGCTGCTCGTATTCCTCGCCCGCCTTCAAGCCGCGATGGCCGTTGACGCCCTGCCAGACGAAATAGCCGACGATCAGCCCCGAGAGTCCGTAGACCCCGATCGGGACGGCCAAAGAGCGGAGCATGGCGCGCAAGCGATACATGCCGGCGACAGTAGCGCCGACATGGTGTAGGGGCGGTTAACGCCGCCGATCAAACCCGCCGGCCGCCGCGCGCGACGCGCTCGATCTCGGCGCGCACGAGACGTTCGACCAGCACCGGCAGATTGTCGTCCAGCCAGGCTTTCAGCATCGGCCGCAGCATTTCGCGGGCGTAGTCGTGCAAGAGCCCCGAATCGTTGATGACCATGCTGGCGGCCAGCGTCTGGAATTGCGCGGCGATCGACGCCGCGGCGTCCGAGGAAACCAGCGGAACGCCGGTTTCGGCGACGGCCTGATGCTCGCCCGCGTCCGCTTCCTCTTCGGCTTGGATTTCCAGCGATTGCTCGGCGAAGGCGTAGTAATCCTCGTCCTCGTTCGGCGCGTCGAAATCCTCGCTCGGCGCCTCGAACACCGGTTCTTCGGCCGCGGCCGCTTGCGGCCGCTCGGTTTCTGCGGCGCGCAGCGGCGGCAGCCAATCGAGTTCGGAGGCGTCCTGCACGGGCGCCGCCAGCGCCTGATGCGTGGGTTCCGCCGCCGGCGCTTCCGCAACGACGGCCGGCGACCCCGCTTGTGGCGCAGGCGCGATCTCCACCGCCCGGACGACCGGGCGCAGCGGAATGGGATCGGACGCGAGCTTCAACGGCTCGCGGCGGAACGGAACCGGGCGCGGCGACGGCTCCTCGGCCTTGCGCTCCGGGGCTTCGCGGCGCGGGGCGGGCTCCGGCTCTTCGTCGGCGATCAGCCGGCGGATCGAGGCGAGGATCTCCTCCATCGACGGCTCGTACGCGCGCCGCTCTTCGCTTTGCGACAAGGGTTGCGGCTGGACGGTCGCTGCGGTCATGGGCTCGGAACTCTCTTTGGCTTGGAAATCTCTTCCACGATCGCCACGGCGAATCGCCGACGACGCGGTCTAGGCCGCACTCTCGTCACAGCGCCGGGCGGAATCAACTAAAAACGAAAGTTTTCCGCGATTGAGATCGCGGCCGGCGCCTCAGCGGCCGTCCGGCGTATCCAGCCCGAACCAGCGGTCCTTGACCTGCTCGTAATGGACGCCGGGCTCATATTCGGCGACGTCGAGCCGCAGCTCATGCGCCGAAAGCCGTCCGATCGCCGAAAGCGCGGCGTAAGAGGCGACGACGCGGTCGCGCTGGGCGACGACGAGATTTACGCGCGCGTTCAACAGCGCGAGTTGCGCGTTCAGCACGTCGAGCGTCGTGCGCTGGCCGACCTTGGCCTCCTCCCGCACGCCCATCAGCGCGATTTCGGCCGCCCTCACCGCCGCCTGATCGGAGAGGATCGTGGCCCTTGCCGATTGCAGCTGCGCATAAGCGGTCACGACCGCGACGCGCACGTTGTCGCGCTGCACGTCGGCCGTAAGCCGCGCCTGGCCGAGCTGCTCCTTGGCCTGGCGGACCGAGGCGTATTCCGAGCCGCCCTGATAGAGCGGAATGCTGAGTTGGCCGAGCGCCTGCGCCGTGAACTGCCGCGTGTTGGGCGCGCCGAGAAACGAGTCGTATTGCGGGCCGACCTGGGCGGAAACCGAAACCGTCGGCGACAGCGCGCTTTCCGCGACTTTTACGGCGAGCTCAGCCGAATCGATCTGATGTTCGGCGTTGACGACGGCGGGGCTTTGCGCGAGCGCCATGTCGATCGCCGCATTGACGTTTTGCGGCAGGAGCTTTTCGACGCCCGAGGCGGGCTCGAGACGCTTGGGATCGGCGCCGACCACCTGGCGGTAGCCGGCGACGCTGATCTTCAGCAGGCCTTCCGCCGTATAGACCTCGGAGCGCGCCTGTTGTAGCGAGGCCTCGGCCTGCGCCACGTCGGTGCGCGTGACTTCCCCGACCTGGAAGCGATCGCGAGTCAGGCGCAGCTGCTCGTCGAGCACCTGGACGTTGCTCTTGCGCAGATTGAGGATCGCCGTGTCGCGCAGCACGTTCATATAGGCGGTCGCGGCGGTTTGCAGGATCGTCTGTTCGGTGGAGCGCAGCCCGGCGCGCGCCGCGAACACCGAGGATTCCGCCTGGCGGATCGAATTCGCCGTGCGGCCGCCGTCGAACAGCGTCTGCGACAGGTTCAGCGTCGCGCCGCGCGGATGGCCGACGTATTCGTCGCTGGAAAATTGCCGCAGGCCGTTGTTGTTGCGGCCGGCGGGAATCTTGATGGTCGAATATTGCTCGCCGGCGCTGGCGCTGATCGAGGCCCTCGGCCGCATGCCCGCGGCGGCCTTGGGCGTCTCTTCGTCGCGCGCCCGCACCGAGGCGCGCGATTGATTGAGGTCCGGATTGTTGCGATAGGCCTGCGCCAGCGCCGCGTTCAGCGTTTCGGCGCTCGCGCCGGGCGCGAGGGCGACGGCAAGCGCCAGCAGCGCCGGGAAAACCCGTTTACGCCCCAGCACCAGGCCTTCGCCACGCAACTCTCGCTCCATGATCACGCATCCGCTGTGCAGACAGCGCCTTCGGTTCGAGCGACGCAACCGGCTAAAATGCGAAGCCCGCTTCCTTGGCGAAGGCCGGCAGCAGAGGCGCCGCGGCGTCGAACACCGCGCGCTCGCCGGCGAACTGCCCCTGCGCATATTCGAATCGCACGACTTTGACCCCGCCGCGCGGATCGGGCCGCTTGAAGGCGAGGAGGCGGCCGTTCGGCGCCAATTGCGCGAAAAGCGCGTCCAAGCCGCATTCGATCTCGCCATGGACGAGAATGACGTCGTAGGGCGCGAGGGCCGGGACGCCCTTTTCCAGCGCGCCAGTCTCGACGCGCACGTTTTCCACCCCGATCTTGGCCAAATTCTCCTGAGCCTCGGCGGAGAGTTCGGGATCGTTCTCCAGCGAGACGACCTCCTTGGCGAGGCCGGACAAAAGCGCCGCGGAATAGCCGGCGCCGCCGGCGACTTCCAAGACCTTGTGCTGCGGGCGGATGTCGGCGGCCTGCAGAAAGCGGGCGAGGACCAGCGGCGCCTGCAAGGCGCGGCGCAGTCCGTGTCCGTCGACGGCGAGATCGGAATAGGCGATCGCCGCGAGATTTTCGGGCAGGAAGGCCTCGCGCGGCACGGCGAGGAAGCGCCCGAGCACCTCGATGTCGGTCACGTCGTAGGGACGCAATTGCCGCTCGACCATGACGCGGCGCAGAACCGCGGTCGCCGCGCCGATGGGGGGATTGACCGGGGCGTTCGTCGCCTCGGCCGTCGCTGCTTGGGCCATTGCTTCCTCCCGGCGCGCGGCCGGCCTCCGCTGATCTTCTGCGCGCCGGAAACCTCTTCCGGCGGCGCCGCGATTTATAGTTATGGCGGCGCAGCATGTCCATGCCCGCGGCTTCGCCTCAGATCACCCAATCGGCCTCGGCGCCATTGGCGCCGACCTGGCCGAGTTCGCGCATGCGGGCCAGCGTCGTGCCGTCCAGCACGGCGGCGATCGCCTCGCGGGCCTGCAGCATCACCATGCGCACGGCGCAATGCACCTCGTCGGTGCAGTCGTCGCAGCGCCGATAGACGGTCTTGCTGGCGCATTGGATCGGCGCGAGCGGTCCGTCCAGCGCGCGCACGACGGCCCCGACCATGATTTCCGTCGCCGGCCGCGCCAAAGTGTAGCCGCCGCCCTTGCCCTTCTTGGAGTGGACGAAGCCGGCGTTGCGCAAATCCCCCAAAATCGCGTCGAGGAATTTCTTGGGGATTTGATTGGCCTCGGCGATGTCCGCCACGAGCGCCGTGCGCCCCGGCGCGCTCCCCGCAAGGAAAACCAGCGCCTTGAGGCCGTATTTCGCCTTTTTCGTCAGCACTTTGGGGAGATTTCCTCGCGCGTCGGGCGGCCCCTTCGCCGCGCCGCATAGTAGGGGAGGGAGGCGCGGCAACGCAAGTTTGATCCATGGATTTCATCGACGTTGCGGGGACGCGCGCGGGGCTTGCGGCGGGAGGGCGGTAATTCCCACTGTTTTTTGCAGTCCAGCCAGCGAAGCGGGCGGCGCGTAGAAGGTGTATAAGAAACGCCGATTCGGTTTTCGTCGCGTCGCAGCGTGTCTCCGCCCCCAAAACCGGCCCCTCCCATGCAAGAATTTCTCGCCGCACACGCCCAAATCGCCGCGCTGCTGCGCACGCTGTTGCAGTCCAGCGAGATATTGATCGTCGTCACGGTCATCTTCGCGCCGCTGGAAGCCTTCTTCTCGTTGCGCAAGGCGCCCCTCTTCTATCCAGGCTGGGGCGTCGATCTTGGCTGGTATTTCGTCAATGCGCTGGTCCTCGCCTTCGTGCTGGCGGCGCCGCTGAATTTCGTCGCAAGGACTCTTTACGCCGTGCTGCCGCATGCGATGACGAATCTCGGAACGCATCTGCCGCCGCCGCTACGCATGATCGCGGCGATGATCGTCGGCGAGGCCGGCTTTTACTGGGGCCACCGCTGGAGCCACGAAATCCCGTTTCTGTGGCGCTTCCACGCGGTGCACCACAGCGCCCGGCACATCGGCTATCTCGTCAACACGCGCGCGCACCCGATCGATCTCGTCTTCACGCGGCTGTGCGGCGTGTCGCTGATGGTGGCGACGGGACTCGCCGGCGCGGCGTCGGGTCCGCAGGGGCTCGGCGTGGCGCTGATCCTGTTCGTCGGCTCGATCTGGAGCTATTTCATCCACGCCAACATTCGCCTGCGCCTCGGCTTCTTCGAGGAAATACTGGCGAGCCCCTTCTTTCACCACTGGCACCACACGCGCGAGGATCACAAGGACCACAATTACGCGTCGATGCTGCCGGTGATGGACCGCATCTTCGGCACGCATTACGCGCCGAAGGCGTGGCCCGCCGAATACGGGATTTCGGAGCCGACGCCGGACAACATCCCGGCGCAGTTCCTGGGGGTGGGGCGCTTCGACATTCCCTTCTCGGCGCGAGGGCGCCGTTCGAAGGGGAATGAAACTCCCCGGGCAGGCGTTGGGGAGGAGCCTGACGACGCAGAGCGACTCTCGTACGCGGACGAAACCTTCGACGCTCGTCCCGGGCGCTCTTCGTGACGAAGCCCCCGCAAGCGCGGGGGCTCCTATCTCTCTTCAAAAAAAGTGCGCCTCAGGCGATCGGAGCCCTGCCGCGGCGAAAGGCGCCAAGACGCGCAAAGCCGAGGAGGACGGCGAGACCCGTCAAGCTCAGCAAGCCGGTCGCGGGGCTGGGCGCGGGCGCCGCCACATCCGTCAAGGAGACGTTGCTCAAGAGCGCGAAGGGCGGAACCGCCGGGCTGGCTTGGGCGAGGAAGGACAGCGTTTCGGTCGAGGCGTCGGCCGTGATCGTCTCGGATACGGTCGTCCAGCCCGAAAAGCCCTGGTTCGGCAGGCTTACCGAGGTGGTCAAGGACGGATAGCCGAGGTTCGTCGATCCGAGCCCGACCAAGAGTTGTTGCGTGGTGGCGCCATAATGGTTGGTTTGCTGGCCGAAAGCGTAGCTGAAGCTGAGGTCGTACTGGTTGCCAACGGTCAGCCCGGTGATCGTCTGGGTGACGGCGCCGGTTTCAAAGGCGCCGTCCATCGCCAGGAAGTTGCCGCTCGTGGCCGCCAAACCATTCCAACCGTTGGCGCCGCCATTGTTGGCGTCCCAAAGGGCCAGACCCCCATAGGATCCATTGACGGCTTGGTCGGCTTGGGTGAACACGAAATTATAGCCGCTCGTGCTCCACCCCGTGGCGACGGTGTTTGTGGTGAGCTGACCCAAGCCGTTGCTCAGCAGGGTGAAATCGCCGTTGGTGACGTATTGGGTCGCATGGGCGACGCCGCCAAGGGTTAGATAAGACGCAACGAGCGCGCCCAAACTCCAACGCATTTCGCTTCTCCAGTTTCATGCTCTCGCGAGCTTTTCATTGCGACGCGAACATAGACGGCGCAGGTTACCGAACCATGGAAAGATCAGCAGGCGTAAGCGCTTAAGTTACGCGGGGGGGGGGCCTTTTTGGTTAATATTCTGCATCGAAAACGAATTGGGTGCTTTTACGGCGCGCCGCCGATGGAAAAACTCCGCTGGACTGAACGCGAAGAAGATTGGCTGCGGCGCCCGGGGCGATATGACTTGCAGGCGGAAGCGGGCTCCATGAAAGCGCTCGGGGCGGCGCCATCGGCAGCCGCCGCGCTCCGGCCCCTCATGGCCCCGAATTGCTCGATAGTATTGGAATCGTTGACGCTCGAGAGCGCAGTCCCCGAGCCGTGGAGACGTGGAAAAGGCAAGCGCCTTGTCCACGTCCCATAGGATAACAAAAACAGAAAGAGCGGACATTTGACGTGCCGCCAAAGCCGGATAGTTTAATTGGCTATCGACACCGATTTTGTTCTTACCGATTTTGTTCTTACGGGCTCGAACGGCATGATGCGCGCCTTGTCCCGGGGCAGCGCCTTCAATTCTTGCCGCGCCCCGCCGCCGCCAGCCCGTCGGCGATGGCCTGCGCCTTTTTGACCAGCCCCGCAAAGAAGGCCTGCTTCGGCGCCTCCCGACCGATGCAGGCGCGGTAGGCGCGGTCGACCTTGTCTTCCTGCTCCGGCGTGGTTTTGCCTTGCGTCCTCGCGGCGTCGATCTTCTTCCAGATCGCCGCGCAGACGGGGATCGCCGGAATCTTCTCGGCGTTTCCGGTCGCGATGTAAGTCTTGCCGTCCTTGCGCAGCGCGACGACGACGTCCTGCTCCGGATTGGGGCCGATGTCCTGCGCCCAGCCGCCGAGCAGCGCGACGGCGAAACTGGCGCCGGCGGGCTTGACGATCGGAATGTCGGCCGTCTTGCCGAGGGCCGAGTCGGAGTAGATCGCCGGCGTATAAAAACCCTCGTCGCGCAGCGCCGCTTCCGCGCTGGGCGGCGTCTTGCGGACCGTCTGCCACCAACTTCCGGGGGCGCGCAGCCAGCGGTCGAGCAGGGCGTCCGTCGTGACGACGATTTGCGGGCCAAAGTCGCCTTGGCGGAACAGCAACCCGTCGAGCATCTCGAAGCCGATGTCGCCCGACGACAGCGCCTCGAGATTGATCACGCCCTTTTTGGGATAGCCCGGGGCGTCGATTTCGCCGATCAGCTCCTGCAGGCGTTTGCCCAGCTCGGCGAGCGCCTGCGTCTGCGCCTTGTCCGCGCCGTCCACGTCCTTCTTCGCCTCCAGCGCCTTGACCTTGGCGATCGCCGCGTCGCGCGCGGCGATATAGGCGTCTTCCGGCGTCGCGGCGCGCGCCGCTGACGCGAGGTAAAGGCAAAGAGCCAGCGCAGCGGCCGTTGCGCGCGATGTCGTCGATTTCATTTCCAGTTCTCCCCAAACGAAGGCGTGGCCTCATTCGATCGGCGCGTCGAGCGCCTCAATCTTGCCGCGGCTCTTGAACGTAAAATGCCACCATTCGCGCGGATAATTTTCGAAGCCGACCCGCCGCATCAGGGCGACGAGTTTTTCTCGGCGGCTGTGCGCCGCCGCACTCACGCGAGACTTCGTCCAGGAACGCTCGTCGAAATAATCGAAAGGCGCGCCGAAATCCCAGCCCTTGACCCCGATGTCGACGGCAAGGCCGGTCGAATGCGTGGACTGCATCGCGATATAGCCTTGCGCGAAGAGCGCGCGCTTGTCGACGTTGGGGTAATAGTCCGGCTTCGTCGCCTCGCCCGGATCCCGCGACCAATCGACGAAGGCGGCGACGGCGCGCTTTGGCCGGTAGCAGTCGTAGACGACGAGATCGAAGCCGCGGGCATGCGCGAGGTCTTGCGCCCGCGCCAGGGCCCGCGCCGCCTGGAGGCGCAGCCAGCATTGCGCCGCGCCATAGCCCGGCACGGGCTTCCCGGTGAAATTGTCGGGTCCGGCATAACGCATTTCCTGCGCTATGGCCGGGGCAACCTCGGCGAGCCGCGCGAAGCCGGGCGGCGGGCCGCCGGCCAAGGCGTCTTGTGCGAGGAGCCCGACGAAGAGGCGCGCCGCGAGACGAAAGGTCGCGTGGGGGAGCCTGCCGCCTCGGGGCGAATTCGGATAGGATCGCCCCTCGCGCCGGGTCGGGCACGTCGCGGCCTTCGCGGAATTTTCCATAGCGCCTCCGAGGAGAGCACCATGATGATGAAGAGAAGCGGATTGCGCAACCTCGCGGTTCTCGCGGCCTTCGTCTGTCTCGCCGCGCCGGCGCAGGCGGCGGGCCGCTGCAAGGTGACGGATCCGACCGGAACGCCGTTGAACGTCCGCGACGAAAACAAGCGCATCGTCGGGACGCTTCGAAACGGCGGGATCGTTCGTGTCCTGCGGGACGGTTTCGACGATGCCGGCAAGCCCTGGGCCTATGTGGCGACGCAAGGCGGGCGCCCGATCGGCTGGGTCTATAGAGAATTCATCAGTTGCTTCTGACCCGCCGTCGCGCATCCGACGGCTTCGAACAGTCGTCGATCGGAATCGTTCCAATTCGAGCTTCGGAATCTCTGTAATCTGCGCCCCGGCGCATTGCGCAAGCGAAGCAAACGTCATTTAATCCTGTCCGCCGAGGCGCTGCTTGCTTCGGAAGGAGAGCGTCATGTCGATCGTGTCACGGAGGGCGTCGGTTCTGGGTCTCGTCGCCGCGTTGTTTTCTTCGGCCGGCTTCGCGCAGGACGCGGCCGCGCCGGCTAAGCCGCAAGACGCGGCGAGCGCGGTCTATCCCTTTTCCCTGCCGGGCGCGTATCACGAAATCGAGACCAAATACATCTTCGGCTTCACCGAAGGCGCCGACATCGGCCTCGAGGGCGAGAATGCGATCGAAAGCGAGACGAACGTCGCGCTGCGCCGACGTCACGGCGGCTATTTCGCCTTGGAGCACGAAGTCGAACTCGAGGGCGTGCCGTCGCAGTTCTTCGCTTACGAACTGAGCTTCCATACGCTGGCGCACGCCATCAGGGGCGACGACGCGTACGACGACCGCCATCGGGTCAGTCCGAGCGGCGTCTCCACGATCTTGCGCTATCTCCTCGTCGGCCGCGGTCCGGGATCGCCCTTCGGCTTGACGCTGTCGGCGGAGCCTGAATGGGCGAGCGTCGACGGCGACAATGGCGAGCGCACGCGCGCCTATGCGACGAAGCTGCGCGCGCTCGCCGACACGGAGCTGATCGAAAACAGGCTCTTCGCGGCGGCCAACGTCATTTATCAGCCCAGCATCGCCAAGGCGCGCGGCGACATGGACTGGTCGCGGACCTCGAATTTCGGCGTCACCGGCGCGCTGGCCTGGCGCTTCACGCCGCAGCTCACGCTGGGCGGCGAGGCGGAATATTACCGCGCCTACGACAGTCTGGGCTTTGGCGCCTATCAGGGCAACGCCCTCTTTCTCGGACCGACGCTGCATTGGCAGGCGACGAAAAAGATCATGGTCTCGGCCGCCTATGGGGCGCAAGTCGCCGGCCATGCTGTGGGCGACGACCGCAGGCTCGATCTCGTCGACTTCACCCGCCACCGCGCACGGCTGCGGCTCGAATTGGAGTTTTGAGGGCTCAATGCCCCAGCGTCAGATGCGAGAGGCGGAAAAAGGCTGCGAGCAGCCGGATCGCCAGGCCGACCAGCCCCGCGCCGCCATAGAAATGGCTGCGGTTCAGCTGAATGAAGACGAAGGCCGGCTTGGCGGAATGATTGGTCATTTCGCACACGAGAAAACCTTCGCGCGCCCGCAGCGACTCCAGCAGCGTCCGCACCGAGGCGAGTAAGCCGCGCGGAGGAGGGGGCTCGCGCACGCGCGCCTCCGCCGCGCCGTCGCCGACATAGAGCCCGGCCTTGTAATCGTCGGGATGGCATTGCGTCGTCGGCCGCAGCCGCGACGAGAGGTTGGTCGTCGCGGCGATGACGTTGCCGAGAGCGAAGTCGCGGCTCTCGCCGGGCTCGAGGCGCTCGCTCCACACCAGCGTGCGGCCGGAGAGGCAGAGGATCGCCGGCCGCGAAAAATCCCCCGGCGCGCTGGCGCGATAGACATAGGGCGCGCGCGCCCAGCTCATCGTCGACGCGTCGCAGGGGGTCGAGACGATTTCGACCGCGGCGCTCGAACAAAGATAGGCGGGCTGTAGGAAGGAGAGCGGCGGAGCGCCCTCGCGCGCATATTCGGCGAGATCGAGCTTTTCGGCGACCGCGCCGTCGCCCGCCGAAAGCAGCACTTCGCGCTGCTTGCCGAGCGTGTGAATCCGGCTCAGCTTGACGTCGCCGCCGCCGAGCAGCACGCGCTTGAACGTGTCGATTTCATTGCCGAGCCAGCCGCGCTCGGGAATGGGGTGCGGCGTTTGCCGCGCCAGAATCTTGGCGCCCGGCCAGCGGCTGACCGTCGCGCCCGGCCGCGCGAACACGGAAGCATCCGGGCCGAGCGTCGCCACGAGGCCTTGCGCGCGCGCTTGCAGCTGGAAGTCGCTTTCGCCCGGCCGCAGAACGAGATGCGTCAGATTGAAGAAGGGATGGCGCATGGGCTGAGGCTTTCGGCTACGGCGTCAGTTGGGCTTCTGGGCGACGAGCAGCGTGTCGACGCCGTCACGGAATTCGCTGCGCGTCTCGACGAAGCCGAGGCGCCGCAAAGTTTCGAGCGCCGGCGTAAAGCGCATGATCCGTTGCGGCGACTCGTCGCTGTAGAGATGCACGACCCAATCTTCGAGCAGGTCGTAGCGCTTCATTTCGCCGAAAGTGCGGAACCAATGGCGCAGATCGCTCTGCGTCGCAGCCAGATGCGCCTCCGCGTCGTCGAGGGCGAAGCGGTCGCCGTTGGCGAAAAGGCCCCCCGGCTTCAACACGCGCAAAACCTCGGAGAAGACCGCTTCGCGGTAGTCGGCGCGAAAATTATGCGTCGCGTAAGTGCTGACGACGACGTCGAATCGCGCCTCGCCCTGCGCGCGCAGAGCCTCCAGAGCGTCGCCTTCCAGAAAATTCACGCGGCCCTCGGCAACCTCGCCGGAGAGGTTGACCCGCGCCTGGTCCAGCATTTTCGCCGCCGAGTCGACGGCGAAGAGCGAAAGATCGCGCCGCGCCGCCAGCAAGGCGCGCGTCGATATCCCCGTGCCGCAGCCGATCTCGAAGCCGTGCAGCCTCGCGCCGGGGCGCCAGGCGGCGACATGGTCGGCGAGCCGCAGCGCGAGGAGCGGATGATTGGGGCAGATCAGACGCAGCAGTTCGTATTCCGGCGCGAGCGGCCCGGTGAACGGGTTGTCGTCCTGAGAGAGGGGCACGGCGCAAAGCTCCCTTGTTTTGCGGCCCGAAGGCGAACTCCGCGGACGCTGGGGAATGGACAGGCCCTTCATAGCGCGCTTTCCTGTTGCGGGGCCCGCAGCGAGGCGAAAAACCTCTCCCAGGTTTTGCGAGGAGGCGTGAGACCGCGGCGTCGGCGGGGCGGGAATTGCACCGCAAGGAAAGTTTTCCACATCATAACACACTGATTTAAATGAGATATAATTGTCGGCCAGGGCGACCGCGAAAAAACGTCACAAAACCTTGTTGACAGGGAAGGGGTCCTCCCGTAGAACGCACCCATCGACAGCGGCGCTGCTGATGAGCGGCGGGCGGTCGTATCTTCGTCTTTCGGGTTGATCAAGCCACCCGGCTGAAAGGTCGGGCGGAAAACGCGTCTCCGGTGTAGCGAAAGCTGCATCATATACGAGGCGATTGGACCCAAGCGAAGAAGCTGTTTGACAATTACATCGGAAGAAAGAGAAACGTGGACGGCGGGAGTCCTTGCGCGTGGGGCGCCTTTAGGGGTGTTTCGCGAGAGAGAGACTTACTGACGGTCACGTTTTCAAACACCGATCTGGGTGTTCGCTGTGAAGCGGATGTTTGGGTAGTGTTTGGGACTCGTCAAGATGATGGCGCTTCGTGAGGGGCGCCGCGCAAAGTCAGTGACCAGTCGGGCATCGAATCTCTTCAACTTGAGAGTTTGATCCTGGCTCAGAACGAACGCTGGCGGCAGGCTTAACACATGCAAGTCGAACGCTGTAGCAATACAGAGTGGCAGACGGGTGAGTAACGCGTGGGAACGTACCCTTCGGTTCGGAATAACTTGGGGAAACTTAAGCTAATACCGGATACGTGCGAGAGCAGAAAGATTTATCGCCGGAGGATCGGCCCGCGTCCGATTAGCTAGTTGGTGAGGTAACGGCTCACCAAGGCGACGATCGGTAGCTGGTCTGAGAGGATGATCAGCCACATTGGGACTGAGACACGGCCCAAACTCCTACGGGAGGCAGCAGTGGGGAATATTGGACAATGGGCGCAAGCCTGATCCAGCCATGCCGCGTGAGTGATGAAGGCCCTAGGGTTGTAAAGCTCTTTCGCCAGGGACGATAATGACGGTACCTGGATAAGAAGCCCCGGCTAACTTCGTGCCAGCAGCCGCGGTAATACGAAGGGGGCTAGCGTTGTTCGGATTTACTGGGCGTA
>Ga0265328_10000170_pt1 | contig 30033 bp, 21 predicted proteins | sample 41624metaG_FD_202086 | JGI IMG/M metagenome (GOLD analysis project Ga0265328, IMG submission 202086) | Rhizosphere microbial communities from Carex aquatilis grown in University of Washington, Seatle, WA, United States - 4-16-24 metaG | ecosystem: Host-associated > Plants > Roots > Rhizosphere...
CGGTGATGCCGGCCCGACACCCGCGGCGATGCGCTCGATGGCCACGCGCCGGTTCCAATCCGAGGAAAACCATGTGCAAACGCCTGCCTACCTTCTCCCGACTCGGCCCCCCGACCCGGCCCCCCGGGCCCGCGCCCGTCGACCTTCCCCCCTCCGCCAGCCGCTTGCATTTTCGGGCGCTCCCCAGGCTCCCTCCAGGGTATATAGACGGGCGTTCTGCCAACTTCCATGGAACCGATCAGCAACCCCGCTCTGGTGACGTCGGCCGGCCTTTTCCCTTGCGCGTGAGATCAGCGTGAAACTGGAGCGGGGGTTGCGTATTTGCCAGGTCGTTCCCTATGACCTGACCGAGCGGGGTGGGGTCAAGCACCACGCGTTCCAGCTGGCGCAGGCCCTGCGCGCCCGCGGCGACGAGGTCACGATCATCGGACCCGCGCCCCGGCCGCTGCAGGATCCGAACACCTTCGGCTTCCCGGGGATCGTGAACATCCGAGCCAATGGCTCCGACAACCGGGTGGGGATGTTCGTCGCGCCCTGGCGCGTGCGGGCCTTCTTCAAGCAGCACGCGTTCGACGTGGTCCACGTGCACGAGCCGCTGACCCCGTCGCTGCCGTACTGGGCCGTGTGGTTCTCGTGGGCCAGCGCACACGTGGCAACCTTTCACGCCTTCTCCGAGCAAACCCGCCTGTCGCTCGACCTGCTGAGCCGGGTGGGCTCCGGCGTGCTGCGGCCGGCGTTTCAGTTCAACACCGCCGTTTCGAACGCTGCGGCCTCCTACGCCCCCACCCCCTGGCGACGCTCGCTGACCATCGTTCCGAACGGGGTGCCGACGGCGATGTTTCGCCCGCGCACCGAGCCACGCCCGCCCGGACCGATGCGGCTCCTGTTCGTCGGGCGGCTCGGCGACGACCGCAAGGGGTATCGTTACCTCGATCTCGCGTTCCGGCGCCTGCGCGCCCGCGGCTTCGACGTGACCCTGGACGTGGTCGGAGAGCTCGGCGGCACCTCGCGGCCGGAGCCAGCGCCCGGCCTCACCTACCACGGCTCGGTCTCGCTCGACGCGCTGGTGAGCCGCTACCAGGCGTGCGATCTCTTCGTGGCGCCCTCCACCGGGCAAGAGTCCTTCGGGATCGTCCTGCTCGAGGCGATGGCGACCGCGCTCCCCCTCGTGTGCTCGGACATCGACGGTTACCGGCACACGGTGAGCCCGGAGGGGGCTCGGATGGTGCCCCCGCAGGACGTCGACGCGCTGGAGGCGACCATCGCCAATCTGCTCGAGCGACCGCACACCTGGAGGGCGATGGGCGAGGCCAACCGACGTCGGGCGGCGCTGTTCGACTGGCAGCACATCGCGTACCAGGTGCGCGGCCTCTACCTGGCGGCGATCCGTCAGCGACGGATGGCCCGATCTGGCGCGCGGGCCCTCGGTCTCGCCAAGCCCGCCGTCCAGGCGCGGCTTCAGGAAGCGGCGTCCGCGGCGCCGCCGCTGTCGGCCTGGGGCCAGCGCAACCGGATCCAGGGCGACACCACGCTCGACGTGTAGCCGAGGAGCAACCCCGCCACGATGTCCGGGATCCAGTGGTGCCGCAGATAGATCGTGGAGATCCACAGTGACACCACGAGCGGCAGACAGATCCAGAAGTACAGGCGCGGCCGACGGGGAAAGATGCCGTCCCCGAAGCGCCAGGCATAAAAGAGGGTCAAGAGCGCGATCGAGCAGTGCAGCGACGGGAAGGCCGACCGCACCCGCAGGGGATCGGCGGTGTCGAACGCGCCCTGTTGAAGCTCGTAGAGCCCGAAGAACGAGTGAAGGTGCGCCGGCTGGAAGCCCGCCGAGCCCCCATGGAGGAGCGGTTCGTAGTAGCGCGGCGGGCCCGCCGGGAAGAACAGGAAGAGGATGAATCCGAGGCCCATCTGCACCACAACCGCCGTGGACATCTCGCGGAAATCCGGCCGGCGACCGCGGAGCGCGAGGCAGGTGGCGAGGAACATGGGCAGGATGAAATAGAGGGCGTAGGTGAATGACATCCAGTCGGTCAACAGCGGGTGGTGAAAGCGCCCGGCCCAGACGCTCGGCTCCGCACCGAACAGCCGCACGTCGATCCGGTAGAGGACATCGTCGATGGCGTTCTTGCGAATCACCCCGGTGTACGTCTCCATGCTCTCGAAGGCCCACATGATGACCGTGAGGGGGCCCCAGTCTCGGGCGATGCGCTTCACGGCGGTGAAGAATTCCTGGCCAGCCTTGGCCGAGCCGTTCAGGATGCGGGGCAGCCGATACACGAAGCTGCAGGTGATGAGCCCGAGACCGATGCCGCCAGCCACCACGATGGGACCTTCCGACCACACGAACGAGGCACCGTACGCCACCACCAGCCCGGCCAGCACGCCGAGGAACGCGAGCACGAGACCGAAATCGGGACCCACGGCGGCCAGCGCCGCGACGACCCAGCGTCGGCCGGTGCCGGGGACGGCGGGGGCCAAACTGGCTGCCGCCGCGGCCGCGGCCGCCGCGGAGGCGACGCCGACGACCGCGCCGACATTCCCGGAAGCCGGGAGTGTCGGCGCATCCAGGGCCGAGGAAGATCCAGGCTCGGGCGTCACGGAGGCGAAGCAAACGCCGCCGGCCCATCCATGTCAATGTCCTTCATGACGAACGTGGGTCACCGGGTGGCGCAGGTGGCGCGGTTCGTCGCGGTGGTGGCCGTGGGCGTGGCCGCATACCTCATCCTCCGGCGTCTGGACTTCGCGGCCTTGCGCGCGGCCTTGACGCGGGCGCGGCCAGGGTTGCTGTTGCTGGCCATCGGCTGCAACGCGGGGAATTTTCTGTTCCGGGCGGTGATGTGGCGGATCATGCTGCACGAGGAGCGGCCGTTGCCGATCGGCCGGCTGGTTCGCTACACCGTGGCCGCCTTCGCAGCCTCGGCGCTCACCCCGGCGCGCGCGGGAGAGGTCTTGCGGCTGTGGCTGCTGCGGCGCCACCACCAGATCTCGTACGCGCGATCGGCCGGTGCGGCCCTGGCGGAGAAGCTGCTCGACGGACTGGCGCTGGTGGTCCTCGTGGCCCCGCTGCCGTGGCTGGCCCTGCCGCTGCCCCCCTGGACCGCGCGGGCGGTGTTTGGCCTCGCCATCGGGGCCGTGACGCTGCTGGCGGGGGCGGTGCTGATCACCCGGTACATGAGGCCGGGGCGCCGACTCGGCGCGTTCCTGGGCCAGATCAGCATCCTCAGGGAGCCCGGTATCCTCGTGAAGGCGCTGGGGGCGGCGCTGGCGGCCGGGGTGTTCGACCTCGGGACGCTGTGGCTGACGCTCGGCGCGTTCCACATCTCGCATGGGTTCGGGGGGGCCGCGTTCGTGCTGCTCGTGACCAATGCCGCGCTGGTGATCCCATCGACCCCGGGAAACATCGGGGCGCTCGAGGCCGGAGCGGTGGTGGCGCTCGATGTGCTCGGCGTCCCACGTCCGCAGGGCCTGGCGTTCGCCCTCGTTTATCACGCGCTGCAGCTAGGGCCGCTCTTGCTGTTTGCGGCCTTCAACCTTCGGCTCATCCTCGGGGCTGGAGCCCTGCAGGGACCGGACCCGGAGGCGCGCACGGGCCTCGATCGTCGAGCGGAACGCGAGTCGCCCACCCCTGCGGAATGACACATGGCGTCGATTCGCGCATTGACTTTTTTTATTGCCTGACGATAAGAGCCTCACGGTACTGGGCAGGACACTGGAATCATGTGACTCCGGTTGCGTGACCGGACCCGCCGTTTCCATCAACAGGAGAGCCCCCATGAGCCGACCGCTCCCGAGACTTTTGCCCTTGGTCCTGATCGCGCTCGCGAGCTGCGTCCCATCCGAGGATGGCTCCTCGACGGACCCGCTGGGCTCGACCGGGGCTGGAACGGGGGGTATCTCGGTGTCGGCAGGAACCGGCGGGGCTCCGTCCGGCACAGGGGGTCAGCAGTTCACTGCAAGCGGCGGTGCGCCCGGGACCGGCGGTGCGCCCGGGACCGGCGGCGCGCCGGTCGGCTCCGGTGGCGTGACGGGAAGCGGCGGAAAGGTCGGGACCGGCGGCGCGATGGGAAGCGCCGATGCGGGAGTCGGCGCCGGGAGCGGCGGCATCCAGGGGGCGCCGGACGGCGGGGTCGGCGCGGGGACCGGTGGGCGAGCGACCGGTGGCGCGGCAGGGACCGGTGCCACGGCTGCGGTGTGCACCAGCAAGATGAACTACTCGGGCGGAAATGGTCAGAGCATGCGGCCTGGCGCCGATTGCAACGGCTGCCACAACTTCGCGATCGCCGGGACCGTGTACCCGACCGCCCACGAGCCCGACAACTGCATCGGGGTCAACGGCACGGCAGGGGTCAAGGTGGTCATCACGGGCTCGACCGGACAGGTCCTGACCCTGACGCCGAACTCGTCGGGCAACTTCTACTCGAACACCAACGTGACCACACCCTTCACGGTCAAGCTCACCAACGGTGCCAATTCGCGCATGATGGTGAGCCCGCAGACGAGTGGCGCGTGCAACAGCTGCCACACCGTGAACGGCTCCAACGCGGCCCCCGGCCGCGTCATGTCGCCGTAGGTCGAAATCGGTCCTCACCGAGCCTCGGCGAAGCTCTGGTGGTAATCGGGATCCTCGATGCTTCGCGCCGCCACGGTGCTGGTCAGCGGCGCGGAGCAGTCGAGCATGACCGCGAGCTCGCCCGTGTGGGTCCCCCCCGGTGCGAGCTCGTAGGCTCCGGGGTGCGGCCCGTGGGGGATCCCCGCCGGGTGCAGCGACAGGCTTCCACCGCCGACACCGGGGCGCGACGCGAAGCCATCGTTGGCGTAGAACAGCACCTCGTCCACGTCGACCGACGCATGGGGATAGGGACAGGGATTGGCGGCCGGATGAAAATCGAGCGGCCGCGGGACGAAGCTGCAGATCAGCGCCCCGCCCGCCTCGAACGTCGCGTGCACCGACGGCGGCAGGTGAACCTGCCCCACCCGGGGTGAGAACGAGAGGATCGGGAACGCGAAGGGGTAGACCGCGCCGTCCCAGCCGACCACGTCCAGCGGATCGTGGGGCGACCGGAAGCCGAAGAACCGATCGCCCCGCTTGACGAGGATGTCGCGCGGACCGTCGGCAGCGCCGATCGCCTCGAGGCGGGGATGGCGAAAGTCGCGGTGGCCATAGGGCGCGTCCATCCGCAGCTGGCCAGCCCCGTTCCGGTAGTGGCGCGGGAGATCGAGGCCGCGCTTGCACTCGATGGACAGCCAGGCCTGCGCGAGGGCGGCATCGGGCATGAAGCGGTGAATGGTGCCCTTGGGAACGCAGACGTAGTCGCCCTGCCGGAACGGCAACGCCCCGAACACCGACCGCAGGGTCCCGCCGCCGCGCCAGATGAAGAACAGCTCGTCGGCGTCCGCGTTCACGAAGTAGGTCGACGCCGCCCGGGTGGCCTGCACGAACCCGATGACCACGTCGCCGTTGAACAGCAAGGGGACTCGACCGTCGAGCGGCGTCGCGTCCGCCCCTCGACCGCCGGCGTCCCGCCGCGGCCCCGGGAGGCCGAGGCAGTGGAAGCGGCGCCGGCGCAGGTCGGCGCCAGCCTCGGCCGCCCCACCGACCGGGACTGGAAAGCCCGCCGTGGTCTCGACCGGCATCGCCTCGTGCGGTCGGTGGAGGTGGTAGAGGATGGAGTACGGACCCTCGAACCCGCCGCGGGTCAGACACTCCTCGTAGGTCCGCTCACCTGCCGCGGTCCGGAACACGGTGTGCGGCTTGGCTGGCAGCTCTCCGGCGCTGATTCGCTCGAGCATCGGTGACCATCCTCATCCCGAGCGCGGTGAGCCCTGCTCGCGCTCGATGCTCTCGAAGAGCGCGCGGAAGTTCCCGGCCCCGAACCCCTCGTCCCCACGCCGCTCGATGATCTCGAAGAAGAAGGGCCCCGCCTCGGGCGTGCCGTGGGTGCCGGCCGAGTCCTTGAGGAAGATCTGCAGCAGATAGCGTCCGGGCCCGTCTCCGTCGACCAAGATCTCGAGCTCCTCGAGCTCCCCGAGCTTCTCGCGCAGGGCGCTCGCGACCCCGATCTGTCGCAGCCGCTCGGGCAGCGCACGGTAGTAGGCACCCGGCGTGGGCATGAAGGACACCTGGCGCCGCCTCAGCTCCCGGACCGCCTCGGTGATCCGATCGACCAGCAGGGCTGCGTGCTGGACGCCATCGCCCCGGTTGTCCTCGTGAAAGACGTTGATCTGCGAGCTCTTGAAGCTCGGACGCTGGGGCTCGTTGTTCGCGAACTTGATGCCGCTCGCCGGATCCCACATCACCACCGACCGCAGGCCGGAGCCGGCGGGGTCGGCGGAATCGGCGAAATCGGCCCGACGGGCGTCGGGGGCATGCGCGGTCACGTCGTTGGTGTGAAACTCCACCTGCCAGAACCGCTCGAAGCCCATCACGTGCTCGAGCCACAGGAGCGCAGGCGCCAGGGTCTCGAAGTTGCTGGTGACGTGATCGAAGGCGGAGAAGCCGCACGCGTTGCGACCTCCCCGCGGGATCGGGTGGACGTCGAACCCCGGGTACAGCGGGAATTCGCCCTGGCGCTCGACGAAGCGGAAGGTGGTGTCCCCGAAGGGCGTGGCGATCACGAAGGTCTTGAAGACCCCACGGGGACCGGCGGTGGCGACGATGTCGTCGATCGGCGTGCCCCCGCGGGCCTCGAGCGTGGCGAAGGTGTGGGCGATGTCCTCGACCTCGAACACGATGCTCCCGATGCCGTCGGGGTGCTTGCGGAGGTAGCGATCGGCGCGGCCCCCCGCCGCCCCGGCCGGCGACGAGCAGACCACCCGACAGGCGCCCGCCTCGAAGATCACCGAGCGCTGACGCCCGCGCTGGTTCAGCGCCGCGCTGCTCTCGGCGACCTCGGCGAAGTCCAGCCGCTCTGTGTAGAACCTGCGGCTCCGCTCGAGATCGCGCACGTAGGTGTGAAGGGCTTCGATCCGACGAATACCGAGGCCTGCTGCATTCGCCATGCTGGAAAGTCTAGCAGGCGGAATCGACGGTGCGTCCCGCGCGCCCGCCTTCGCTCACGGTGCTGGCGGAGACGCCTCGCGGTCGGGCTGGGCGTCGGGGTGCGCGGCCACGAACGCCGGCAGGGCCGCGCAGGTCGATTCGACGCGCAACAGGGTCGGGAACGCCGCCAGGTCGAGTTGCATGCGGCGCGCCGCGAACAGCTGCGGAACCAGGAAGACGTCGGCGAAGGTCGGCTGGTCGCCCACCAGGAAGCGCCCCGCCGTCGAGGTGGACAGCGTCTCGAGGGCCGACAGCCCGGTCGCGATGAAGCCGCGCACCAGCGGGGCCGGATCGGTGCCCGCCGCGCGCAGGGTCTGCTGCAGCTTGAGGTTCTGCAGCGGCTGGGTTCCGGAGTTGACGATCTCGGCGAGCTGACGGGCGCGCGCGCGGCCCACCCGGTCGGCCGGGAGCAGCGGCGGCTCGGGATGGATCTCCTCCAGGTGCTCGAGGATCGCCATGGACTGCGTCAGGTACCAGGGGCCGGAGCCGCCGTCGAGCTCGAGCACCGGGACTTGCCCCATCGGGTTGTGCCGGAGAAACGCCGGCAGGTGCTGTTCGCCGCCACCGCGCACCAGGTGAACCGGCACGATCTCGCAGGCGAGATCCTTGTACGCGAGCGCGATGCGCACCCGCCACGCCGAGCTGCTCCGCCAGTATCCGTAGAGTCGCATGCCCGCGGAAGTCCCTCAGATCACCTGCTGGTCGATGGCTCCGCACACGCTGCGGCCGCCCGCGGCGAAGGCCTCGATGCGGATCGTATCCCCGCGCTGCATGAAGGGCGTGGTCGGCGCACCCTGGTCGATGGTCTCGAGCATGCGCCGCTCGGCGAGGCAGGACACCCCGCGCGCCCGATCCTGGTTGGACACCGTCCCGCTGCCGAGGATGGTGCCCGCCGTCAGGGCCCGCGTCCGCGCCAGGTGGGCGATGAGATCGAGGAACGAGAAGTGCATCTCGGGTCCGGTCTCGGTGTCTCCCACCACGGCTCCATTGTAGGTCGAGCGCAGCTTCAGGAAGGCCCGACCTTCGCGAAAATCGGCGCCGAGCTCGTCGGGGGTCACCGCCAGGGGAGAAAAGGAGGTCGCGGGCTTCGACAGCACGAACCCGAACCCCTTGGCGAGCTCATCCGCCACCAGGTTCCGATAGGTCAGATCGTTGGCGACCATGAGGAGACGAATGGGCTCGAGCTCCCGCAGGCGCTCGGCCGGGGCTCCGCACGGGACGTCCCCGAGGATGGCGCAGACCTCGGACTCGAAGTCGAGGCCCAGGGCGGGGTCGGGCAAGGAGATGGGATCGCAGGGACCGAGCAGCACGCCCGAGCCACCCTGGTAGATGAGGGGATCGGACGTCAACCCCGGGGGCAGCTCGGCCTTGCGGGCCGCCCGCACCAGACGGATATGGTTGAGGTACGCCGAGCCGTCGAGCCACTCGTAGGCGCGCGGCAAGGGCGCCGCCAGCCGCCGCGGATCGAAGGGCTCGCCGCGAACGTCGCCGGCCTCGAGGGCGGCCGCGAGGCCCCGCAAGGCCGGGGCGGCCCGAGCCCAGTCGTCGAGCGCCGCCTGCAAGGTGGGCGCGACGACCCTGGCCAGGGCACAGCGGGTCGCCGACGCGTCGACCACGACGAGCGCGCCGTCCCGGGTGCCATCGCGCAAGGTGCCAAGGCGCATGGTGACGTGGTGAAGCGTAGCAGATCGGCGGGACCCTGCCTGCCGCCCGTCCCTTGCGCGTGCCACGCGCGCGGGGCACGCGCGTGGCACGCGCGCCGCGGTCGCATGCGCGTCGAGGATGTGCCGGCTATCCTCGAAGGTGAGGGGGACACCATGCGAGAAGCGGAGCCTCCGTTCGTGCCGGCCCACCTGCGCCGGTTCGTGGTCGAGCAGGATTATGGGCAGTACAGCGCCATCGATCAGGCGGTGTGGCGGTTCGTGCTGCTCCAGCTCGAGGCGCAGCTGGCGGACGGCGCGCACGCGAGCTACCGCGCGGGCCTCGAGGCCACGGGGATCTCGGTGGATCGCATCCCGCGCATCCCGGAGATGAACGCCCGGCTCGCCCGCTTCGGCTGGGGGGCCGTGTGCGTGGACGGCTTCGTGCCTCCGCGGGTCTTCCAGGAGTTTCAGGCCGCCGGGATCTTGCCCATCGCGGGGGACATCCGGTCGCGGCAGCACCTGCCGTACACGCCCGCGCCGGACATCATCCACGAGGCCGCGGGCCACGCTCCGATCCTCCCCGATCCGGTGTACGCGGCCTACCTGCGACGGCTGGGAGCGCTCGGGGCCGAGGCCTTCACCTTGCCCGAGGAGAGCGCGGTCTTCGATGCCATTCACTTCCTCTCGGAGATCAAGGAGCGCCCCGGGGTGCCGGCCGAGCCGATCGCCCGCGCCGAGGCGCGCTTGCAAGCGGCCCTCGCCGGCGTGCCGGAGGTGAGCGAGGCGGCGCTGCTGTCGCGCCTCTACTGGTGGACCGCGGAATATGGGCTCGTCGGCGCGCCGGAGGATTTCAAGCTCTACGGGGCCGGGCTCCTGTCCTCGCTCGGAGAGAGCCATTCCTGTCGGGCAGCGGCCGTGCGCAAGGTGCCGCTCGACGCAGGTTGCCTGGACGTCCCCTACGACATCACCCGTCCGCAACCGCAGCTCTACGTGGCACCCTCGTTCGAGCACCTGCATCGGGTCCTCGACGCGGTCGAGGATCGCCTGCGGCGCGATCGGGCGACGGCCCTCGCGCGGGCGCTGCGCAGCCGAGAGATCGCCAGCGTGACCTTCTCGTCGGGGGGCGCGGCCATCGGCGTGCTTGCGGAGCTGGGAGGGGCGGCGGAGCCCGGCGCGGAGCCGGCGGGAGCGCGCGGGCCCGCGTGGCTCGGCTTCGAAGGTCCGTTCGCGTTCACCCATCCCCGCGGGACGTGGCGGCGCGCCGACGAGGACCAGGACGAGGACCAGGACCAGGCCGGCCGGGAGGCGAGCACCCTCGTCTTCACGGGGCCGCTCTCCGATGGCGGGTGGCTGGAGGCGCTGGCCACGGAGGCCGCGCTCGACGGCCACCTGGTCGGCCGAGCCGGGCGTCACCGCTTCGACTTCGCGAGCGGCGTATCGGTGGAGGGACGGGTGGTGCGGCGGCGGCTGCGCACCGACGGGCGCCTTGGGGGCCTCGAGCTGGCGGATGCGCGGGTCGGGCTTCCCGGACGTGGGCAGCATGGGCGCGCGCGGATCTGCGTGTGGGCCGTGGGCGAGGTCATCACCGCCCGGGCCGGAGCCAGCGATCCCGCTTTCCACCTGGCGCTCGGCCGGGACCCGGCTGATGGCCGAGCCGAGGGAGCCGAGCGGTCGACGGTGGCGCGGGTGGCGCGGGTGCCGCGGGTGCCGCGGGCGCGCGAGCTCCCTGCGAAGGAGCGGGAGCTCATGCTCCTCTACGGACAGGCCGAGGTGGCCGCCCGGAAGGTCCGTGCAGGCGAGCTCGTCGACGCGCTCACCGTCCTCCGTGAGTCGGTGGGCCGCGAGCATCCGGACGACTGGCTCCTGCGGTGGAACCTGCTCGAGACGTTGCTGGCGAGGACCGACACGAGCGGGGCCGCGGGGCCCGCCCTCGCGCGGGCGCTGGTCGATGATCTCGAGGCCCTGGAGCACGCCTTCGCGGGCGAGCAGCCCATCGCGACCGGTCTTCGATACCTGCGCAGAAAGCAGGTCGGGGAGCTCGACCGACCGCGGCGCGCTTGACCCGGAACGGAGTTCGCCGCATCCTCAGAGCGTATGTCGTGGTGGTGCACAGCGGTTCGACGGATGGTGGCGGGGGCCTTGCTCGTTCCCCTGCTGCTGGTCGCCACCTCGTTCACGCACGATCTGATGCGTTGCCGGCTGACGGGCGCGGTGATTCCAGATGGCGCCTGTCCCGACACCGCGACGGGCGAGATCTCGCACGCGCGGCTCGACGCTCCAGGCTGTTGCGAACGCCAGGCCGCGCAGAGCTCGGTGATCAAGGCAGGACCGGACCCACGCAGCCTGCAGCCGCTGGAAGCACCGAGGCTGCTGGTGCTGAGCTTTCCGCCCCCGATCTACCGTCCGCCCTATCGCTTCCTCGCCAGGGCGCCCGGGGCAAACTCGGGCCCGAACGCATGGTGGCACGCCGGTGGCGCGACGCTCGTGGTCCTCAAGGGATCGTTTCTGATCTGATCCGCCTGAGCTGAGCGCGACGGAGCGCACGCGCGGGCCGGACCCTCCTCGCTCCGCCCGAGCACGAGCTCGCCCACCGAGCTCGCCACGAGCACGAGCTCGCCCGCGAACTCGAACACGCCCACGAGCTCGGACTCGAGCACGCCCCTCGAACACGCATGCTCCCGAGCCGCCTCGCCGACTCCCTCCCCGGAGCGCGTCCCGTCCCCACCCACGAAAGCTCTCGGCGCACCTGCCGTCGAGGAGGTCGACTTCCATGTTCTCACTCCCTCATCACCGCCCATTCCGCATGGCCTCGCTGGCCGCGCTCCCGAGCCTGCTCGGGGGGGCCCTGCTCGTCGGCGGTCATCCGGGCGCGCTCGCGGCGACCACGGCCGTCGCGGCGGCGGCGCCGGCACCGCCGACGGCGTCGCCCCTGGTCCCTTTTCTCGAGGATCCCGTGCTCGAGCGCCTGGTGGCGGAGGCCATCGACGCGCGCCCGGAGCTTCGCCAGACCCGGGCGCGCATCGCCGCCGAGCACGCGCGCGTCCCGCAGACCCGGAGCCTCGCCGATCCGGTGCTCACGCTCGGGATCCAGAACGATGGGTTCTCCCGCCTGCAGATCGGGAAGATGGAGACCAGCTGGACCACCATCATGGCGTCCCAGAGCTTCCCCTGGTTCGGCAAGCGCGATCTGCGCGCCGAAGTGGCCGAGTCCCAGGTCCGGCGGGCGGAGGCGGAGCTCGGCCGCGCGACCCTCACGGTGCGCGCGGAGATCGAGCGCGCCTACCTGGATCTGCTCCAGGTGGTGGCCGAGGTCGAGCTCTTCGCACGGACCGACGCCCTCTGGTCGCAGTCGGAAGGCATCGCACGCACCCGCTACGAGACCGGGGAGGGCGTGCAGTCGGATCTGCTGCGGGCACAGCTCGCCCGCAACCGCCTGCGGCTGCGCCTGCTCGCGCTCGACGCCGAGACCACCCGTCGGACGCTGGTGCTCAATCGCTTGCGCGGGCAGCCGGCGTCCCTGCCCCTCGCGCCGGGGCGCCGGCTGACGGAGCTGGCCGATCCGATCGTGCCCGAGGTCGCGCGGGCCATCGAGGAGGCCAGGGCCGCCAGCCCCGAGCTGCGCGGCGCCGCCGACGAGCGCCAGCGGGCCGCGCGCCAGCTCGCCCTCGCACGGACCGACTTCTACCCGGACGTCACGGTAAGCGCCGGGGTCATGCCGCGCGGGGGACCGTTCGAGACCATGTGGCAAGCCGGCCTGTCGCTCAGCTTGCCGGTGTGGTCCCTCGACCGCACCACCCACGCGGTGGCGGAGAACCAGGCCCGCATCGACGCCGCCGAGGCCACCACGGAAGGCCTGCGCTGCCTGCTCGAGCAACGGGTCCGCGAGCGCCACACCCTGCTCGCCGCGCTGGTCGAGACCACCCACATCTACCGGTCCGGCCTGCTCATTCAATCCGAGGCGACGGTGGCGAGCACGCTGGCGCAGTACCGCGTGGGCAAGGTGCCGATGACCTCGGTGCTGGACGCGATGGCCGGCTACCTCGGGGACATGGATGGCTATCTCGCATCGATCGCGTCGGCCCAGCGCCTGGCCATCGCCGAGCGGGAGATCAGCCTCGGCGACGCGGGTGCCGAGCTCGCCGCCCCCGGGGGCGGCGGCGCTCCGTCGGGGGGGGCGGCCACGGGCCAAGGGAGCACCGGCGGAGGCGAGGAGTCCGCCGGAGGCACACGCCCGGCGTCGGGCGCCTCGGCCAGCGGGGCCGCCTCCATGTCGAAGATGTGAGTGGAGCGGAGTCGAGTCGTGAAAGGAATGGACCATGACCAATGAAACCAACCAGGCCCCCGACCGGGAAACCAGCCGGGCAACCACCCGGAGTTCGGCTCCCCTGGCTTTGCCGATCGTGCTGATTCTGGGCGGGCTCGGCGGAGGAGCGGGCGTGTATCTGGCCATGCGGGCCTCCCCTCCGCACACCGCCGACGACGCGGGAGGCCCGGCGGCGCAACGAGCCGCCGGAGCGGACGGCCACGCCACCGCCAGCGCGCCGAGGAAGGCGGTCTACCGCTGTCCCATGCATCCGGCCATCACCTCCGATCACCCCGGGGTCTGTCCCATCTGCGGGATGACCCTGGTGCTCGATGCGGCGACCGATGAACACGAGCAGCCGACGGCAGACGACGCGCCCACGCCACGCGGGGGGGGCACCGGGAAGCCGGGCGGCGGGGTCCAGGGCGCCGCCACCGGAGCGGCAGCGGGCGTCGCGCGCCCGGGCGCGCCGCCGGTCGATGGCCTGGCGACCGTCTCCATCGACCCGGCCCGGCAGCAGATGATCGGGCTGCGCACCACCCGCGCCACCCGTTCCACCATGGCCACCGTCTGGCGCACCGTGGGCCGGGTCGAGGTCGACCCCACCCGGGTCCGCCGCGTGAACGTCAAGGTGGAGAGCTACGTCGAGCGGGTCTTCGTGGACTTCGTCGGCAAGCCGGTCCGCAAGGGGCAGCCGCTGATGTCGGTGTACAGCCCGAGCCTGCTCGCCGCCGAGGAGGAGTACCTGCTCGCGGTCAGGACCCGCGACCGGCTGACCGCCGCCGGGATGCCAGGCAGCTCGGGCGACGATCTGGTGGCCGCCTCGCGGCGCAAGCTCGAGCTGTGGGACGTCCCGGCCGAGGCCATCGCGCAGCTGGCGCAGACCGGGATCGCCGCCAAGAACCTGACCTTCGTCTCGCCCATCTCGGGGGTGGTCACCACCAAGAACGTGGTGGAGGGTGCCACCTTGCGCCCGGGCGACACCCCCTACGAGATCACCGATCTCAGCATGGTCTGGGTGATGGCCGACGCCTACGAGTCGGACATCACCCGGGTGCGGGTCGGGATGAGGGCCACCCTGACCCTCGGCGCCTATCCGAGCCGGGTCTTCGAGGGGCGGGTCGAGTTCGTCGACCCGATGGTCGACCCGGGCAGCCGAACGGCAAAAGTCCACTTGCATTTCGCCAACCCGGCCGGGGCCCTCAAGCCCGAGATGTTCGGGGAGATCGTGTTCCGGGCCGGCCCCCGCCAAGCGCTGCGGGTCCCCTCGGACGCCATCATCCGCACCGGGGAGAAGGACGTGGTGTTCGTGGCGCTCGGCGCCGGCAAGTTCGCCCCGCACGAGGTGCGGATCGGGGCGAGCGATGGGGAGTTCGTGGAGATCGCGAGCGGCCTCGAGGAAGGGCAGGAGGTGGTGACGCGCGCCAACTTCCTGGTCGACTCGGAGTCGCGGCTGCGGGCCTCGCTGGCCAGTCTGGCGGGCAAGTGATGCTCGGACGCATCATCCGCTTCTCCGCGGAGCACCGCCTGCTGGTGATCGCCGCCACCGCCCTGGCGCTGGCGGGCGCCGTGGTGGCCATGCGCGAGATCCCGCTCGACGCCCTGCCGGATCTCTCGGACACCCAGGTGATCGTCTACTCGCGCTGGGATCGCAGCCCGGACATCCTCGAGGATCAGGTGACCTATCCCATCGTGAGCGGGCTGCTCGGCGCGCCGCGGGTCAAGGCCATCCGCGGCTATTCGGACTTCGGCTTCAGCTACGTCTACGTGATCTTCGAGGACGGGACCGACACCTACTGGGCCCGCACCCGGGTGCTCGAGGCCCTCTCCAAGATCACCCCCACCCTGCCGGCCGGGGTGCAGACCGAGCTCGGGCCGGACGCCAACAGCGTGGGCTGGGTCTTCCAGTACGCGCTGCTCGATCGCACGGGGCGCCACACCGGCGACGAGCTGCGGAGCCTGCAGGACTGGTTCGTGCGCTACGCGGTCCAGAGCGTGGGCGGGGTGGCCGAGGTGGCGGCGGTGGGCGGGCAGGTCCGCCAGTACCAGATCACCGTGGACCCCACCCGCCTGGCCGCCCAGAAGCTGCCCCTCGAGGCGGTGATCTCGGCGGTGCGCCACGGCAACGCCGACGTGGGCGGACGGCTGGTCGAGCTGTCGGGGCGCGAGTACATGGTGCGCGGGCGCGGGTACGTCAAGTCGATCGCCGATCTCGAGAAGCTGGTGCTGAAGACCGACGGCGGCACCCCCATCCAGGTCAAGGACGTGGCGACCGTGGCGCTCGGCCCGGAGATGCGGCGGGGCATCGCCGACTACGACGGGGAGGGCGACGTGGTGGGGGGCATCGTGGTGATGCGCCAGGGGGAGAACGCCCTGCGGGTCATCGAGCGGGTGAAGGCCAAGCTGCACGAGCTCGAGCCGTCGCTGCCGGCCGGGGTGGAGATCGTGACGACCTACGACCGGTCCGACCTGATCGGGCGGGCCATCCACACCGTGAAGGACAAGCTGATCGAGGAGATCGTGATCGTCTCGGCGGTGATCCTGCTCTTCCTGTGGCACGTCCCGTCGTCGATCGTCCCCATCGTGACCATCCCGGTCAGCGTGGCCCTGGCCTTCATCCCCATGTACCTGATGGGCCTCGGCGCCAACCTGATGTCGCTGGCGGGGATCGCCATCTCGGTCGGCGTGCTGGTGGACGGGGCGATCGTCGAGGTCGAGAACGCCTACAACCGGATCCACGCCTGGCAGGCCGCGGGGCGCCCGGGCGACTTCCACGCGGTCCGGCTGCAGGCGCTGATGGAGGTCGGACCGGCGGTGTTCTTCTCGCTGCTGGTGATCGCGGTGGCCTTCATGCCGATCTTCACCCTGGTGGATCAGGAGGGGCGGCTCTTCCGGCCGCTGGCGTATTCCAAGAACCTGGCCATGGCCATCGCGGCGCTGCTGGCCATCACGCTCGATCCCGCGGTGCGCATGCTGTTCGTGCGGGTCGACCCTTTCCGGTTCCGGCCGCGGCCGCTGGCCTGGATCGCCACCCGGCTCCTCGTCGGGACCTACCACTCCGAGGAGCGCCACCCGGTGACGCGGGTGCTGCATCGCCTGTACGAGCCGCCCTGCCGGCTGGTGCTGCGGTACCCGGTGGCGACGGTGCTGGCGAGCGTGCTGGTGATGGCCTCGGCGGTGCCGGTCTACCGCCGGCTCGGCTCGGAGTTCATGCCTCCGCTGCGGGAGGGGACCTTGCTCTACATGCCGTCGGCCGTCGAGCCCGGCATGTCGGTGGCCGAGGCCGCGCGGGCCCTGCAGGTGCAGGACAAGGTCCTCATGACCTTCCCCGAGGTGGCGCGGGTCTTCGGCAAGGCCGGACGGGCCGGGACCTCGACCGATCCGGCGCCGCTGTCGATGTTCGAGACCACCATCCTGCTCAGGCCCGAGGGCGAGTGGCGGCTCAGGCCGCGCTGGTACTCGGCGCGCGCGCCGGAGTGGCTGCAGCGCATGCTGCGGCCGTTCTGGCGGGATCGGATCGGCGAGGAGCAGCTCATCGCCGAGATGAACGCGGCGCTGCGCATGCCGGGGATCAGCAACGCCTGGACCATGCCCATCAAGGCCCGGCTCGACATGCTGTCGACCGGGATTCGCACCCCGGTCGGGATCAAGGTCCACGGCGAGAACCTGCAGGTCATCCAGCGCGTCGCGCTCGAGGTGGAGCGCGCGCTCGGACAGCTGCCCGATACGAGGAGCGTGTTCGCCGAGCGGGCGGCGGGCGGGTTCTTCCTCGACTTCGTGCTGGATCGCGAGCGGCTGGCGCGCTACGGGCTGTCGGTCGACGACGCCAACATGATGGTCATGACCGCCGTCGGCGGGGACAACCAGACCACCACCATCGAGGGCCGGCAACGCTACGGGGTGAGCGTGCGCTACGCGCGCAGCTACCGCGACGATCTCGACGCGCTCAAGCGGGTGCTGCTGCCGCTGCCGAGCGGGCGGGGACAGATCCCGATGTCGGAGATCGCGGACATCCACCTGGCCGAGGGGCCGTCGATGATCCGCGACGAGGACGGGCTCCTCACCGGGTACGTCTACGTCGACTTCGACACCGACCAGGTGGACATCGGGGGATACGTCGAGCGGGCCAAGCGCAAGGTGGCGGACACCGTCGGCCTGCCGCCCGGGACCTCGCTGACCTGGAGCGGGCAGTACGAGAACATGCTGCGGGTCGAGAAGCGGCTGCGGTTCATCTTGCCGCTGACCCTGGCGCTGATCTTCGCGCTCTTGTACATGAACACCCGTTCAGGCTTCAAGGCGGCGCTGGTCATGCTGGCGGTCCCGTTCTCGGCGGTGGGGGCGGTGTGGCTGCTGTACGCCCTCGGCTATCACATCTCCATCGCGGTGTGGGTCGGGCTCATCGCGCTCATGGGGCTCGACGCGGAGACCGGGGTGTTCATGCTGCTGTTCCTCGATCTCGCCTACGACGAGGCCAAGGCGCGCGGGGAGCTGAGGACCGTGGGGCAGCTCGAGGAGGCGATCGTGCACGGCGCGGTCAAGCGGGTGCGGCCGAAGGCCATGACCGTCTGCGCGGCGTTCCTGGGGCTCTTGCCCATCATGTGGTCGACCGGAGCGGGCGCCGACCTGATGAAGCGCATCGCGGCGCCAATGGTGGGGGGGCTGGTCACGTCGTTCGCCATGGAGCTGCTGGTCTACCCGGCGGTGTATTTCCTGTGGCGGCGACGCCAGCTCGGCTGAAGTGTGGAAGAATCGGACGCAGAAACCGGACTCGGGGAGCACAGACCATGTGTCGAAGCATCAAGACGCTGTTCAATTTCGAGCCGCCAGCCACCGACGCGGAGATCCGGGCGGCGTCCCTGCAGTTCGTGCGCAAGCTGAGCGGGTTCACGGTCCCGTCGAAGGCCAACCAGGCGACGTTCGACCAGGCGGTGGACGAGGTCTTCGAGGTGGCGCACCGCCTGGTGCATTCGCTCGTCACCAACGCGCCGAGCCGGAACCGCGAGATCGAGGCCGCCAAGGCCCGGGCCCGGGGGCAGGAACGAAGCCAGATCCGGGACTGAAGTCCGGGGCTGAAGTCCGGGGCTGAAGTCCGAGAAACTGTTTCGGAATGTTTTTGGGTGATGGGATTGCGCCCGGAACGGATACAAACGACCCAGAGATGTCGATCACGGAGGTTGCCTCCGGGATGGCAGCTCGATTCTTTCTTGTCTTCTCGGACTGGAGGGCTGTATGGCTCGCACGAAAACGTTCGCATTGCTCGCGGTTTCATCGCTCGTCGCCGGGGTCGCCGGCATCACCTGTTCGAGCAGCACCAAGTCCATCAGCGGAACCGGTGGCGGGACCACCAGCGGGACCGGGACCGGTACGGGTGCAGGCACAGGCACGACCGGGACCGGCGGTGGCACGGCGGTCGCCGACGCCGGCGCGCCGACGAGCTGCGCCCAGAGTGTCATCAAGGTGGTTTTCGCGCCCATGTACTCCGCCTACGAGTCGACCCACACCTACCAGATTCCGGCGGTGGTCAACGGCATCGACGAGTCCGTCGTCACCTGGAGCGCCTCGGATCCCACGATGGTCGACCTGGCCAACGATCCGACCACGGGCGGCGTCATGATCACCATTCAGAAGGCCGGGACCGTGGACATCATCGCCTCGGCCGGCTCGCTCTGTGGCTCGTCCACCCTGACCATCACCGATGCCACCGCCGACGACTGGGCGGCGGGTAACGCGCGCTACAACGATGGCGTGGTGCTGCGGAATGTTCCCGGGGTAGGACGGGGCGGAGGGGGACCGAACGGTGGCGGGCCGAACGCCGACGGCGGCGTCGCGGGCGACGCGGGCACGGATGCCGCCCTGCCGACCCAGGCGGCATGCACCAACTGCCACGGCGACACGGCCACCTTGCTGCAGTTCAAGACGGTCGCGCACACGCCCGAGCAGACCGGCGGCTTCAGTGACAGCCAGCTGCAGAACATCTTCATGAACGGGATGATCCCGGATGGCGGCTACTTCGACCCGAACATCGTCACGTACGCGCAGTGGCAAACCTTTCACAAGTGGGACATGACCGCGGACGAGGCCAAGGGCATCATCGTCTACCTCCGGTCGCTGACCCCGACAGCCCAGACGGGCACCTCGAACTTCGGCGGGATGTTCGACGGCGGCGTTCGCGGGGGTGGTCGGGACGGCGGGATGGGCATGCGCGGTGGCGGACGGGGCGGAGCGGGCGGCGCGGGCGGCGACACGGGGACGGCAGGGGCCGGCGGCGGAGGCGGGACCGGTCCGTAGCTCGACGATGGGCGCGTGAGGGGCGCGCCAGCGGATGAACTCCAGGCTCTTTGGTTCCATCATTCTCGGGCTCGCGGTCGGCGGGTCGATGACGTGCGGTCGGTCGAAACCGGCGGACGTGAACGACATCTCCGCCGACGGCGAGGTCCGGGCGTTCGGAGACTCGGATGACGCGCAGGCGATCTCTGGGCCCGGGGATGGTGGCCTCGCGGACGGCTCGTCGGCCGGCGAGGTTGGGCCGCTGCCGCTGGTTCTTCCGGAGATCTGCGCCACCGACACGCTGATTCCGCCCAAGAACCTGGTCTGCACGGGTCTTTACGAGGACATCGTCGGCAAGGTGACGGCGCCCGGGGTGGCGCCGTACGCGCCGGCGATTCCGCTGTGGTCGGACGGTGCGACGAAACAGCGGTGGATCGCGCTGCCAGCGGGCGGGATCATCGACAGCTCCAATCCGGAGGAGTGGATCTTTCCGGTCGGCACCAAGGTCTGGAAGGAGTTCAGCCGGGGTGGGCAGCGGGTCGAGACGAGGCTCTGGCAGAAGGTCCGAAACGGATACTGGGTGGATGGGACGTACGTCTGGAACGCCGACGAATCGGCCGGGGTCCTCGGGGGGGGCGGCGACATCGTGCTCGACGACGGGAGCGCCTACCACATCCCGACCCAGGACGAGTGCGAGAAGTGCCATCGAGGGCGCACCGAACACATCCTGGGATTCGAGCAGGTCCTGCTCGGGCTGCCCGGGGCCACCGGGCTGACGCTCGATACCCTGGTCCAGCAGGGCAAGCTCAGCGCTCCGCCGGCGAGCACGGCCCTCGCCATCGGGGATGATGGCACGGGCGCGGCCGCGCCGGCGCTGGGGTGGCTGCACGTCAACTGCGGCGTGACCTGCCACAACGACAACTCCAACTCCACGGCCTATGCGGCGGGCATGCTGCTCAGGCTCTCCCCTGCCGAGCTCGATGGGCGGGCGGTCGATGCCACGTTCGATCCCGTGAGGACGACGGTCGGCGTGGTGGTCGGGACGCCGAACTGGAGTGGCCAGACGCGCATCGTGCCTGGATCGCCCCAGCAGAGCCTGATCTATCAACTGATTTCGCACCGGGGCATGGGCATGCAGATGCCCCCCATCGCCACCAACCTGGTCGATGAGGTGAACGACGCCCGGATCGCCGCGTGGATCGCCGGCATGCCGCAGGCGGCCCCTCCCCCAGCGCAAGATGCCAGCGCGCCGCCGCCGCCCGACGCCGGCAGCGCAATGCCCCCAGACGCCGCGGCTGATTCCAGCCTCCCGTCCACCTCCTCCGGCGGCGCCCCCGGCTCCGGCGGGGTGTCGGGCTCCGGCGGACAGCTGTCTGGCACCGGCGGGATGTCTGGCACCGGCGGGGTGGTGTCTGGCACCGGCGGAGAGGTGTCTGGCACCGGCGGGGTGGTGTCTGGCACCGGCGGAGAGGTGTCTGGCACCGGCGGGGTGGTGTCTGGCACCGGCGGAGAGGTGTCAGGCACCGGCGGGATGGTGTCTGGCACCGGGGGGATGGTGTCTGGCACCGGGGGGATGGTGTCTGGCACCGGCGGAGTGTCCAGCACCGGCGGAGTGTCCACCGGGGGGGGGTCTGGCACCGACGCTGGCAGCACCGACGCCGGCAGCAGCACCGACGCTGGTACCGCGGGGGTCTCTGGCACCGACGCTGGGGGCACCGGTGCCGCTGGCGGGAGCGGTGCGGGGGCGAACGGGGGGGCGGCTGGGGGCGGTGGACAGGGCGGCGGCCTGGCCGACGGCGCCGGAGGAAATTTGGCGATGGCGTCAGAAAACTGATGAGCCAAGGGGGCGGACGGAATCCGCTCGTCGCTCGAAGTCGCCGCAGCGCCGTCTCACCGATCACCGACCTGGCATTGGCTCCACGCTTGCACGGCGTGCGGCCATGCTTCGTCAGACATCCAGAATCGCGAGTGTCCTCTTCGTTGGTTTGACCGGCTTGATCCTGTCGGGCGCCGGCTGCTCCGATAGTGCGCCCTCGGGCAGCGGCAGCGGGGGCCATGGCGCCGTCGGCGGTGCGGCTGGGGGTCCCTCCGTCGGCACGGGAGGAGCGTCCGTCCCCGGGACCGGCGGGCACTCGCCGGGAACTGGTGGTGCGCTCGCCTCGGGCGGAACCGGCGGAAGCCTCACGGGCGGGACGTCCTCGGGGGGCCGCGGAGGCGGAAGCGGAGGCGGAGCCGGTGGAACCGGAACCGCGGGCAAGTCGGGCGGCCAGGGCGGAAACGGCGGCACCGCCGGAAGCCCGGCGGGCACCGGCGGAAGCCCAGGAACAGGCGGGAAGGCGCCGGCCACTGGCGGAACCTCCGGGGCAGATGCAGGGACGCCGCCCGACGGCGGCCCAGGTGGCGCCGGCGCGGGCCCCGGCCCGGACGGGGGCGGTCCGACACCCGATGGTTCATCGCCCGATGGAACGACGGCCAGCGTGCCCTTCTCGGCGGTCCAGGCCATCTTCGCCCAGAACTGTGTGACCTGCCATGATCCGGCCCACCCGTTCGTACCGGAGACCACGACCTATGTCGCGATGAACCTCACGGCCACGGGCGCCTATGCGGCCCTCGTCAACAAGGCCGCGACCCAGGCGTGCGGGGGAACCCTCGTGACCCCTGGCGATCCCGCGAAGAGCTACCTCTACGCGAAGGTCACCCAGGCGACGCCTTGCTTTGGCGAACGGATGCCCCACCGCGGAATGCTGGCCACCCGGCCGGCGCTGCCCGACGCGGACATCGCCACCATCGCGGCCTGGATCACCGGCGGGGCCAAGCCTTAAACATTCAACGGCCTCGGACCTCGGGCTTCAGGGAAGCCGAGGGCCGAGGCCCGAGGCCCGAGCGACTCAGCCGCGGATGGCCGTGATCAGGTCATCCCCCGCCCGCTGTCCCTCGGAGGCTGCCCCCTCCATGAAACCCTGGAAGTCCTGGGAGGTGTGCTCACCGGCAAAGAGCACCCGGCCCTGCGCCACCCCTTCGTACCCCCCGAACGACGTGTACTGCCCGACCCGCCAGTAGGAGTACGCGCACTTGATGAGCGGGCTCTTGTGGGGAAGCGACTGCGTCGCCTTCCCGCCCCACGCCGCGGTCAACCCCGGGAAGACCGCCTCCGCCCGCTGCAAGGTCGTCGTCGCGTCCGCCTGAACCCCATCCCCGGCGACCGTGGAGTACGCCTGCGTCGCCGTCATCGCGTCCGTGACCGAGCCCCCCGAGTAGAACACCATGATCCCCGCCGCGCCGGGCTGCGCCCGCGTGACGTCCCAGCCCGCCTGGTACCCGGTGTCCGAGTAGCTCGACCCGTTGCTGATCCCGTGCCACCCCCCCTTCTTGTTCCACAGCCGGCTCGAGAACTGCAACTGCGTCTTGCCGTTGTGTCCACGCCCGAGATCGTTGATGGCCTCCTTCTTCAGGGCATCGAACCCGGCCTTCGACGTATCGAGCCCCGACAGCACCGCGAACGGCAGCGCCAGGACCACGTAGTCGGCGGTCACCGTCGCGCTCGCCGCCCCGGTGCCCCGATCGAACACCAGATCGTACCGTCCGGCCGAGGTCTTGGAGAGCTTCTGCAGGGCATATCCCGTCTGGACGTTGCCGAGCGACGCCGCGATGGCCGCCGGCAAGCGCTGGTTGCCCCCCCGGATGTGGTACGTCTCGTCGGACGCCCCGAAGATCGACAGGCCCGTCGTGTCCGGCTGGTACCCGAGCAAGTACACCAGGTTCAACGACGACTGGTCGGTGGTGTCGGAGCCGTACTCGATGTTGTACGCCACGTCGAGGAGCTGCCCGAACGGGGACTTGTGGCCGCCCGGGACCCGGGTCTCGATCCAGTCGTACACGCTCGTGTTGTCGAGCTTCGCTGTGAGCGGCGTCGACGAATCGAAGGTCGTGGGATAGTCAGTCGCCTCGAAGGCAACCCGCGACGCCACCTTGCCGAGGAAATCGGAGGTGGCCTTGCTCTGCAGATAGTACTTCCCGAAGAACTTGTAGGTGTCCTCGGACCCCGACGGCTCGGCCTTGTGCAGGTTGTCGAGCTGCAATCGAAACCGCTTGGCCAGCGCCTGAACCGTGACGTGGCCGGTGTCGATGAGCTCCCCGCACCACTCGCTCACCTGGCCCTGATCCCAGTAGTTCGTGTTCGAGAACATCCGGCCCCCGATCCGCCCCGACGCCTCGTAGACCGTCGAGGCGTAGCCATGGTCGGCGAGCTTCAACGCGCACGACAGGCCGGCGATCCCCCCGCCCACGATGGCGATGGTCGGCTGCCCCTTGGCGCCCGCGACCCGGGGCGCGCCGAACGCGAGCGCGCCAGCCCCGACCCCGGCCCCCGCCGCCGTGAGGATCCGCCGCCGGCTGATCATCAGCCGCTCGGCGCCCTCGGGCTGCTCGGCCCGCCTGGATAGCTCAAACTTGGCGGACGCGCGCAGCTCGGGAATGTCGGACATGGCGATGCCGCTTCGACGGGCGATATGGGCATCCTCGAACAACTTACGAAAGGCGCGCAACAGTGGCGTTCGTGGCATCGGACTCTTTCCTTCCCCGGGTCCCCCCGGCCAGCTGACGCTCACGACGATCGCGAGCGCCCAATGTCCCTCATGCTAGACGGCTTTTCACGGGCCCTCGGCGACATTTGCGAAGCATCGCTCGGCTCCTCGATGACCGTTATCGTGCGTGGTCCACGGCACCGGACGACTTCGTCCTTCTTCAAAAAACCTTCGCTCTCTCGACGACGGCACGAATTGGATCTCCCCCAGCAGCCCCACAGTAGCAGCTCCCCGGGGCCCGGGGTCAAGTCCCTCGCGCCTCGAAAAGCAGGGCCGCCCTATCGCTGGTGCATGGCCGTCTCACGGGGCACCGTCAGTCCCGCGGCCGGGGTGTGTCCGAGGAAGGCCCCGAAGGATCGCACCGCCCCCGCCGCCCGATATTGCTCGCACCGCTGGACGAGCTCGCTCGTGCTCTTCGGCATGGGCACCCGCGCCCGCGCGATGTACCCGACCAGATCCCTGCTCTGGCGCACGAGGATCAGCCCCTGCGAGGCGGCCACCTCGTCGGCCAGCATGGGCTCGGCCGGGAGCCGGGGCTCGAATCCCGACAACCGCTCGCCGGTGACCACGAACGAGGCCCAGACGTCGAACACGTCCGTCTCGGTCCGCAAGGTCTCGCACTTGAGCTTGGCCGCCTCCGCGAACGCCCGCACCAGGGGCTCGATCCCGAAAAACATCGGCCGCCCACCGAGGGTCAGCGCCAGCTCGTCGGCGATGCGGTCGATGGCCCGCATGGCATGGGCAATCTTGATGTAGCGGTTCTTGTAGAACTCCTCGATGGGGAAGGCGAAGGCCTTGAAGGGCTCCCCCCACAGCTCATCGATGCCCTCTTCCCCGCTGCGGTGGAGCACCATCTGGCCCAGCACCAGCGCTTCCTCCAGGTGCTTTCCACACTGTCGCATGAGCGCATTGTCGGGCAGGATGTCCACCCCGCACGCTTGGATGTCCACCAGCTTGGTGAACACGTCGGCGGCCCGGTTGAAGAGCGCGCCGGCCAGCATCGCCCCCTTGACCCGCTTGCGCTGGGGATCGCTCTCGGTGTCGAAGGCCCGCCGCACCTCCTCGAGGCGCGTGCTCGGCACGTTGAGGCCGTGCTCGACGTGGTTGAAGAGGCGGCGGGTCGACGCCTCGATGAGCCGCTTCTTGGCGAGCAGGGTGTCGGCCGGCACCTCGTAGGCCTTCACCCAGTAGCCGTCGTAGTACACGCGCCAGACCCCATCGATGCATCGCTTGGTTCCCGCCGGTATGCCCGCTGCCATGTCGGTATCCATTGCGCCGTCCACCGCGCCCCCGAGGGGGCAAATGAGAAACCCCGAAAAAAGAGCCTCGAATCGAAAAAGACTCTATCTCCGATTGACGCTCCGGGTAGTCCTTCTCGTCGGTGGCCCAACAATAGAACCCACAGGAAACGCAGCAGGACTGAGCCCGAAATCACCTGGAAATGGCCCAGAAATCTCCCCCCGGATCCGTGCGCGCTCACACGCTCCGGACGGACCCGGACCGATTCTGGTAAAAGAGTCCTCGCCGTGGCGGACCAGGACATCTTCAGGGGAACGGCCGTCTCCACCGGGATCGCGCAGGGCGCGGCCTACGTGCTCACCTTCGCCGCCGACCACGCGGCCGTGCCCTGCCGGGGGATCGAGCCCGATGAGATCGAGGGCGAAATTGCCCGCCTCGAGGTCGCGCTCGACAAGGCGGAGCGCGACCTGCTGGCGCTCAGCAAGGACGTCGCGGCCCGGGTGGGCAGCGACGAGGCCGAGGTCTTCACGGCCCAGGCGCTGGTGGCGCGGGACCACGTGTTCCTCGGCCAGGTGGTGAGCATCGTGCGCGATCACCGGATCAACGTGGAGGCCGCGGTCGCGGAGGTGGTCGAAAAGTTCACGCGCACCTTCGATCAGATCACCGATCCCTACCTGCGCGAGCGGGCCGCCGACGTGCGCGACGTGGGCCGACGCCTGCTCGGCGCGCTCACCAAGAGCGCCGGCTTCGACCCCAGCGCCATCCCGGAGGGCTCGATCCTGGTGGTCGACGAGCTCTTGCCCTCGGCGGCCGCGCTCCTCGATCTCGGCCGCGTGCGCGCGCTGGTCTCCGATCGGGGCGGCAAGTTCTCCCACACCTCGATCCTGGCGCGCTCGATGCGGCTGCCGGCGGTCACGGGGCTGCCGGACGTCACCCTCGGGATCAAGACCGGCGATGCCCTGATCGTCGACGGGATCTCCGGGGTGGTGTTCGTCAACCCGGGGGAGGGCGTCCTCCGCGAATACGCCCGCCTCGAGGGGGAGCTGCGCGGCTACCGGGACGATCTGCACAAGATCGTCGATCTGCCCGCGGTCACCCTGGACGGCACGCAGATCGGCCTCCTGGCCAACGCCAGCAAGCTCTCCGACACCGAGGCGGCGTGCCTGTACAAGGCCGACGGGATCGGTCTTTATCGCACCGAGTTCGGCTTCTCGGTGCGCGCGGCCTTTCCAACCGAGGAGGATCAGTACGACATCCTCGAGCGCGCGGCGGCCCGGATCCACCCGCGCAAGATCGTGCTGCGCTTGCTCGACGTGGGCGGTGACAAGGAACTCCCGTACATGCCGCTCCCGGTGTCCCGCAACCCGGCGCTCGGCCAGCGGGGGGTCCGGCTCCTGCTGCGGTACCCCGACATCCTCCTCGGTCAGCTGCGGGCTTTCCTGCGGGTGAGCGCCGACCATCCGGTGTCCATCCTCCTGCCCGTGGTGGGGGGGCTCGACGAGGTGCGCGCGGTGCGCCGGGTGATCGCCCGCGCGATGGAGCAGCTCACCGCCGAGGGCAAGCGCTTCAACCCCGAGGTCCCGGTGGGCGCGATGATCGAGGTCCCCTCGGCGGCGGTGCTGGCGGGGGCGCTCGCCCGCGAGGTGGACTTCCTCAGCCTCGGGACCAACGATCTCGTGCAGTACGTGCTGGCCGCCGATCGCGAGAACGAGACGGTGGCGGATCAGTACCGCCCGCACCACCCGGCGGTCCTGCACCTCATCGAGTCGGTGGCCACCGCCGCGCGCCTCGCGCACTGCCCGCTCACCATCTGCGGGGAGATGGCGGGGGCGCCCGAGTACACCGAGCTGCTGATCGGGCTCGGACTGCGGACCTTCAGCGTGGCCCCCGGGGAGATGCTCGAGGTCAAGAACGCGATCCGCGCCGTCACCCTGGATGCGGCGGCGGCCCTCGCCCGCGAGGTGAGCGGGCTCGGCTCGGTGATCGAGGTGGAGGCGGCGCTCGAGCGGCGCCGGCAGCAGGTCGCGCCCGGCCCCACCCTTGCCGTGGTGGCGCTGGCCCGGCCAGCGAGCTGAGGACCCTAGCTCGAGAGCCGCGCCCGTCGAGCCCCGTCACCGTGATCGTGGCGGACCCGTGGACGCGGACGGCTCAGCTCGTGGCCGGTCGGGCCTCGGCGGCGGCCTCGATCCCTTCGGAGGTGCCGAGCAGCTCGGCGAGCTCCTTGCGCTCCAGGGTCTCGTGCTCGAGCAGGGCGGTCACCAGGCGATCGAGATCGGCCCGGTGGCGGGTCAGCATCTCTCCCGCCTCCTCCAGCGCGCGACCGAGGATCCGCCGGGCTTCCTCCTCGATGACCGCGATGGTCGAGGGGCTGGTGCCGCTCTCGGTGGCCATCCGCTGCCCGAGGAAGGGGTGCTCGGCGTCGTGATCGTAGTAGACCGGGCCCAGGCGATCGCTCATCCCGTAGTGGGCCACCATGTGCGAGGCCAGGCGGGTCGCCTCCTTGAGGTCATTCTCCGCGCCGGTCGAGATGCTGGAGAGGACCAGACGCTCGGCCGCGTAGCCCCCCATGAGGACCCGCAGGCGGGACTCGAGCTCGGCCTGCGCCATCAGGTGACGGTCGGCGCCGGGGCTCTGCTGGGTGGCCCCGAGCGCCATGCCGCGCGGGATGATGGTGACCCGGTGCAGGTGCTCGGCGTCGGGTGAGAAGCGCGCCACGATCGCGTGTCCCGACTCGTGGACCGCCACGCGGCGCTTCTCCTTGAGGTCGAGCTTGGCCTCGCGCGGATCGCCGAGGACGATCTTGTCGTACGCCTCGGCGAAGTCGGTCGCGCCGATCTCGTTCTTGCCCTTGCGGGTGGCCGACAGGGCCGCCTCGTTGGCCAGGTTCGCGAGGTCCGCCCCCGAGAACCCCGGGGTGTTCTCGGCGATGCTCTGCAGGTTGACGTCCGCCGCCAGGGGCTTGCCCTTGACGTGAACCCCGAGGATCGCGCGCCTCGCCGCGAGCTCGGGCCGGTCCACCAGGATGCGGCGGTCGAAGCGCCCCGGCCGCAGCAGGGCCGGATCGAGGACGTCCGGGCGGTTGGTCGCGGCGATGACCACCACCAGATCGGTGCGCTCGAACCCATCCATCTCCGAGAGCAGCTGGTTGAGGGTCTGCTCGCGCTCGTCGTTGCCCCCGCCCATCCCGGCGCCCCGCGATCTGCCGACCGCGTCGATCTCGTCGATGAACACGATGGTGGGCGCGCTCTTCTTGGCCTCCTTGAAGAGATCGCGCACCCGGGCGGCGCCGAGGCCCACGAACATCTCGATGAACTCCGAGGCGCTGATCGAGAAGAACGGCACCCCCGACTCACCGGCCACCGCCCGCGCCAGCAGGGTCTTGCCGGTCCCGGGTGGGCCCGCCAGCAGCACCCCGCGCGGGACCTTGCCCCCGAGCCGGCGGAAGCGCTCGGGCTCCTTCAGGAACTGGACGATCTCCTGCAGATCCGACTTGGCGGCCTTGAGCCCGGCGATGTCGTCGAAGGTCACGCTGACCGAGGTGGCCTTGTCGAACTTGCGGCTCTGGCTCTTGCTGAAGCCCCCCAGGATCCCGCCGCTGCCGAGCATGCCCTTGGCCCGCTTGGACATCCACACCCAGACGCCGATGATGAGCGCCCAGGGGAGCAAGGTGAGCAGCACCTGCACCCCAAACGGCTGCTTCTGGCTCTTGACGGTGATCTTCACGCCCTTTTCGCGCAGGAGCGGCAGGAGCTGCGCATCGTTCGGGGGGAGGTTGGTCTCGAGCAGCTTGATCGAGCGACCGTCCAGCTTCTCGGGAGCCCTGAGGGTGGCGTCGATGACGTCGCCGTCGAGCAGGACCGCCTCGACCTTGCCCTGCTGGACCCACTGGTAGAGCTGCGAGTAGGCGATGGGGGGCTGGGCGGCCTCCTCGGTGGTGGACTTCCAGAACCACATGGCCGCCAGCATCAGCGGCAAGAGCAGCAGCATCCGGCGCGAGGTCGACGGCTCCTCGGGTAGCGGGAACTGCGGCGGTCGCTTGTCTCCTGACTTCGGTCCGGTCTCGGCCATCGGTGGTCACCCCTGCCGGGGTTCTAGCGCCTCGCCGGGCCCAATGCTCGCCCGGTCATCGTCTCCAGGCGCCGTCTACCGGCGCCGGGCGGGGGCTCGCCCCCGACGCCGGCGGGTTCCGGCGAGGAGCCCACCGGTCAAGATCGAGGCGAGCAGGGACCACCGGGTCTTGCCCATCGACGCGCTCGCCGTGGTGCAGTTGCACCCCGACGAGCCACCGCTGGCGGACACGCTGGCGGCGCTCGCCGGGCTGATGGTGATGCGCGCAGTGTTCCCGAGGTTGTCCTTGACCTCGACCACGTCGGAGGCCCCGGCGATCGGCACCTTGGTTCCAGCCGTGTAGAGCCCGGTGGTGGCATCCACCGCGCCCCCGGCGCTGTTGTCGACCAGGCGCCAGGCGTAGCCCGAGCCAGCCCCGCCCGTCGCCACCAGCTGAACCGTCGCGCCCGGCGCCACCTTGGGGGCCGATGGGGCGATGGCGATCCCGGCGCCCACCGCGATGGTGACGGTGACCGTGACCCCGTTGGCGTCGGTCACCGTCACGACGTCCGTGACCTTGGGAGTGGCGCCAGCCGAGTAGGCGCCCGAGGATGCATCGATGGTGCCCCCCGAGGCGTTCGTGGTCAGCACGAAGGCGTAGGGCGCGGTGCCGCCCGAGGCGGTGAGCGCCAGCGATCCACGGGGCGGGACGGTGCTGCTCGACGGTGAGATCGACAGCCCGTTCCCGATGGTGATGGTCGCGGTCACCGTGTTGCCGAGCGCATCGGTCACCGTGATGGCGTCGCTCGTGTTGCCGGTGGGGCCCGCCTGGTAGTCGCCGTGAGCGGGGTCGATGGTCCCGCCCGAACCTCCGGGGGCGAGCGCGAACCGGTAGCCGGTCCCGCT
>Ga0265328_10000171_pt1 | contig 30001 bp, 32 predicted proteins | sample 41624metaG_FD_202086 | JGI IMG/M metagenome (GOLD analysis project Ga0265328, IMG submission 202086) | Rhizosphere microbial communities from Carex aquatilis grown in University of Washington, Seatle, WA, United States - 4-16-24 metaG | ecosystem: Host-associated > Plants > Roots > Rhizosphere...
TGGAGTTTTGCATCGTCGTGCTGATCTTCATCAACACGAAAAATCTGCTGATGTTCCTGCTGGTGATCCCGATCCACGGCATCGCATACGCCTTGACCGTGCGGGACAATCGTTTCGTGGACATCATCCTGGTGCGCTTCGGCAAATGCCCCGTGACGCGCAATCATCGCTTTTGGGGCGGCGACTCATACAAACCGTGAATTGGAGGAAAGATTGGCTGGGCTGGCGAAGCACATTCTGAACTCTATGACGTTTGGGCGCACGGATGCGCGGGAAGCATCCGTCGCACGGCACGTTCCCTATATGCGTCACGTCGAAGAGGACATGCTCAAGACCAAGGAAGGCCACTTCATGATGGTGGTCAAGGTCGGGGGCTTTTGCTTTCAAACGGCCGATCAGATGGAAATCGACATGCGACTGTCCAGTCGCAACACGATCATCCGTTCGATGAACGATAGCCGCTTTGCGGTGTGGTCGCATATCGTTCGCCGTGAAGTGACGCCGGAAATCGGTGGCGACTTCGACAATTTCTTATGCGCCGAGTTGAACCGCCGCTACATGGAGACACAGGTTCACAAGCGCATGTTCGTGAACGATCTCTACGTGACGATCATTCGTCGCGGCTTTCAAGGCAAGGTCGGCATGGCCGACAAAGCCACGAATTTCTTTCGCAAGGGAATGGGTGTCGATCCGGCTGAACTGCAATTGGAGGCCAAGCGGGAGTTGCGCGACACGGTCGGCAACTACTGCAAGGAAATGGCGAGCTATGGCGCGCGCGTGCTTGGCTGCGCGATGCGCGAGGGCGTGGTCTGCACCGAAATCGGCGAATTTCTGGCGCTGCTGCTCAACGGCGGGACGCCGCTGTCGATGGCGCTGCCGCGAATGGGCCTCGACGAATATCTGCCGACGAAGCGAATCACCTTTGGCAAAAAAGCGCTCGAATTCCGCGGCGCCACGCAAAACGAAACGCGCTTTGGCGGCATGCTGTCGATTCGCGAATATCCCGCCTATACGGGCGCCGGGATGTTGGACGGTCTGCTGCGTGTTCCGCACGAAATGATCGTATCGCAGTCCTTCGCGCTCGAAGACCGCGCGCCGGTGATGTCGCATGTGGCGAAAGTCGAGCGCCAGATTGCCGCCTCGGACGAGAAGGGAACCGCGGTCGAGACCGCCATAAACATCGCGCGCAACGAACTGGTCACGGGCCAAACGGTGCTTGGCTATCATCATCTGACCGTGTGCGCGCTGGGCCGCCGTCTGCGCGATCTCGAAAAATGCGTTCAAGAGGTAACGCAAGAGCTGCAAAATTTCGGGACGATCGTAGTACGCGAGGACATGAACGCGGAGCCGTGCTTTTGGGCGCAGCTTCCGGGGAATTTCAGCTATATCGCGCGCCGCTCGCTGATTTCCTCGCGAAACTTCGTGGCCTTCGCGTCGCTGCACAATTTCGCGGTGGGCAAGAGAGACGGCAATCGCTGGGGACCGGCGATCTCCATTTTGGAGACGACGAGCCAAACCCCATACTTTTTCAATTTCCATCGTCGCCAAGTCGGCAATTTCACTGTCACGGGGCCTACCGGCTCCGGCAAGACGGTGGGACTCGGCTTCCTGCTCTGTCAGGCGATGCGGGTGCATCCGAGGCCACGCGTGGCGTTCTTCGACAAGGACCGCGGCGCCGATCCGCTCATTCGGGCCATGGGGGGAAGCTACGAGGTACTCTCGCCAGGAACCCCCACGGGCTTCAATCCCTTGCAATTGCCGGGAAGCCCGGATGACCGGAAGTTTCTCGAAGACCTGATAAAATTCATGGTGCGTCCTCGCGACGGTTCCGATCTCGGCGCGCAGCAAATCAAGATCGTCGAGGGCGCCGTCGAGCAGATCTTCGGCGTTCCGATGCGGGAGCGGCGTTTCGCCGACGTGACGCAACTGCTGCGAGGCTCCGAGCGTCTGGGGCAGGAAGATTTGGGGTCGCGCTTCGAAGTGTGGACGAAAGCACGCGGCTGGCTGTTCAACAATCCGGTGGACGCCTGGACGGCGACGAACGGCATTTTCGGCTTCGACATGACGAAGGTGCTCGACGACGACGACATTCGCACGGCGGCGCTCGGTTACATTTTTCATCGCATTGAAAGCATGATGGACGGCACGCCGATGATGCTCTTCATCGACGAAGGCTGGAAAATTCTCTCCGACGACAAGTTCTCGGGCTTCTTGAACGATAAGCTGAAAACGATCCGCAAGCTCAACGGAATCGTCGGCTTCGGCACGCAATCGGCGAAAGACATCATCTCTTCGCCGATGGGACATACGCTTCTCGAACAAACGCCGACGAACATTTTCTTCCCTAATCCCAAAGCGGACGAATTCAGCTACGTCGACGGCTTCAAGCTTTCGGAGCGCGAGTTCGAATGGGTCGTGAACACGCATCCCGACTCGCGACAATTTCTCATCAAGCACGACCAGGACTCCGTGATCGCGCGGCTCGATCTTTCGAACTTGCTGGACATGGTGAAAGTGCTCTCGGGCAACGTCGATACCGTTCAGGAATGCGAGGAGCTTCGCGCGAGGGTCGGCGACGACCCGAGCGTGTGGGTTCCGATTTTCTGCAATTGGAAGAAAGAATCGCGGGAGACGGCGCATGCGGCATAAAGCTTTGCTTTTATCGGTTGCGCTCCTCTGCGACGTAGCGGGCGCGCGGGCGGACATTCCGGTTCAAGACACGGCGCGCGAGACGACGGAAAAAAGCATTTCCGACTGCATGACGAAGGCGAAGGTCTATAAGCAGCAGACCCAACAACCTTCACAAGGCATTCAGCAAAGCGTCGACACGCCTGGCCCGTCGGGCGTGCCGAGCGCGGGATCGTCGGTGGTTTCGGGGACGGGGACAACGGCGCCGTCGAGCGGACAGGTGTCGGGCGTCGATTTCAGTCAAGTGCCGATGGTGGCGCCAGGCGGCGGTCAAAGCGCGGGCGCCCTCAATCTGAATACCGTGGCTCAGACCGTCGCGTCATTGGGGGCTGTGCCGAACGCCTTGAGTTCGAACAATTCGAATACTCAGGCCGCGAGCGCGATGATGGGCGTTTTGGCGCTGACGCAATCCGCTTGGAACCAGAACAGCACGGCGCGGACCAACAACGGCGCATTGTGGAACCAAGCCATTCAATTGGCCACGGTGACGGCGCAGCTCGTGAACCAGCGGGGCATCAACATGACCAGCGGCGCGAGTCTGCTGTCGATGGGCCTGACGTTCAGCGCCAATGCGGCGACGTTCATTGGCGCGCAACAGAGCGTCGACACGAACGCGGTCGTCGTCGCGGCGCCGCCGACGAAGTAGCGCAAGAGAGCAAGGAGAATGGCAATGGCGAGAAAGGCGATAGTTTCCGCGATCGCAGTGGCGGCGCTGCTCCACGCGGGAGACGCGGGCGCACAAGTGCCGGTGATCGACACCGCGACGTTGACGCAGGCGACGCAGACCGCGGCGAACACCGCGCAGATCATGCAGACCAATCAACAGATCATGAATTATACGCAGAAAACGCTGGCGGCGGTGACCGGCAACCGCTCGACGGGGAGTCTTTCGTCGATCGGCTTGAGCGGCGGCTTCTCCATGTCCAGCCTACCGGGCCTTTCGCAGCTTCTCGGCGGCAGCGGAATTTCGATGGCGGGGCTCGGGTCGTTCGGCTCCATCGCCTCGTCGATCATCAACGGGCTCAATCTCGTCAAGACGCTGACGGGCGCCAGTTCGGCGTCTACCCCGACCGATCTCGCCTATACGGGCGCGGTGAATACCGCCGCCGCCGTGACGGCCGCCGTCGCCGGCGCGCAAACGGCGGGCTCGTCGCGTTCCACGGCGTTCCAAAGCGGGGCCGGTCAGATTGGCTCGGCGCCCGACGTCAAGGGCTCGATCGACCAGAACTCGCAATTGGTCACGCAAAACGGGCAAACGATCAATGAATTGATCGGAACCGTCAATCTGACCAATGCCGCGCTGAATGCGCAGCAACAGCAAGACCTCGCGGCGCAGTCGAAGCTCTCGACGATGTGGACCTACAACCCGACGCAAGCGACGCTCACGGGGAATTGATCGAAGGAGGCCGCAATGAGGGACGTTTTGAGGAGGGCGGCGATCGTCGCCCTCGCGGGTGCATTCGTGGGTCTGTCGGCTTGCGCGCATAAGGATTTGGTTGCGCCTTGCTTTCGCGACACGTCGCTCTGGTGGTCCGGATCGGCGTTGGCCGCGGCGAGTGATTGCGGGCCGCTCCTTCCGGTCAATCGTTGAGAGCGAAGGAATGTCCTGATGGACATCATCACGCAGCTTTTCCAGAAGGTGGATAGTGTGGCGGCTTCGGCCATCCAGCAAATCTACCAATCCCTGTCGCAAGGGCTGCTGCCGGTCTTCACGATCGCTCTGACCATTTACGTCGCCTATTGGGGCTATGAAATGATCTACGGACGCGCGCCTTTGACGGCGGGCGCGTTCATTTGGCGGGTGGTTCGCATCGCCCTGATTTACAGCCTGGCCTTCGGCTGGTCGGACTTTTCCACGATCGTCGTCAGCACATTCACGCAAGGCGCGGACGGCGTTGCGTCGGCGGTTTGTACAGGCGTCGGAGGCTCGAACTGCGGGACGCCCGAAACTTCCGTCTCATCAACGCTTTCGACACTTTTAACCAATGCCTTGAACGCCGGCAAAACCATCGCCTCCTCGGGCGGATGGGGCGCGGCCATCGGCTTGTCGCTCCTTGCGATCGTCTTGATGATCGCGACGATCATTTTCGTTGCGATCGCCATTTTGTACGTGCTGGTGGGAAAGATCGCGCTGTTTTTGTTGCTGGGTCTCGCGCCGCTGTTCATCGCAATGGCGCTGTTCAATTTCTCCTCGGCGCTGTTCACGGGATGGCTGCGCACTTGCGCGCAATACGCGCTGGTGCCCGTCATCGTTTATGGGATTCTCGGCTTTCTTCTCACGCTGATGAATCAAACGATCGCCAATCTTGCGAGCGTAACCGACATTTCGTCGGCGATGACCTACGTCGCGCCCTTCCTGGTTTTATGTGTCGTGGGCAGCGCCATGCTGCCGATGTCCTTGACGATCGCGGCCTCGATCGCCGGCGGTCATTCTTTGGCCGGCGTCGATTACAGCGCCGCAACCTTAGGGAGGCGCATGGGATTTGGAATGGCCTGGCAGGGCCTTTCAATAGGTGGCGCGTTCCTCGGCGGCGCGGCGCTTCGACAGCTGGGTTTGCGGTCCGCCGCCGGGAATCCGGGGGCCGGGCAAAACACGGTGCAAAGCGGTGCCGGAGGCGGGGCGCGAAGTGATCCCGCAGCCGAACAGGTCATGGGTGCGCTGATTGGCACCCGCGCGGCGGATCTGCGTGAAATCAACCGAAGAAACAACGAAGAGAAATAAGGACGACGCATGACGATGGATGCGGACGACGGGCGGACCAGCCCTTTGGTGAAGGGCCATTATTACGAGGATGGCGCGCGCTGGGAGCGCGACATTTACCGGCGCTTGGAATTGTCGCGGAACAGTTGGCGCGTCGTCTCCGTGGTGCTGTCTCTGGCGCTCTTTGGCGCGCTCTGGTCGCTGCTGGCGCTGATCCCCCTGAAATCGACGGAAGTGGTGACGTTGCTCGTCGATAAGGCAACGGGCTTCGTCGAGGTGGCGCGGCCCTTGGAAGAGGGTGGGCCGATCTCGCAACGCGAGGCCGTGACGCAAGCGGCCATCGTCCGCTACATCCGCGCGCGCGAAACCTACGACCCGCCGGCGCTGCGCGACAATTTTGAATTGGCGTCGCTACTTTCGGCGGGAACGGCCAGCAAGGAGCTGACCGAACTCTACTCTCCCGGCAATGCAGACAATCCGGCGAAGCTTTGGGGAGTGACGGGACGCATCAAGGTTTACGTCAAGAGCGTGAACTTTCTGACGAACGGCTGGATGCAAAACCCAAAAACGCCGGCGACGGCCGCTGTGCGCTTCATGACGACGCGCACCACGGAGCGGGAGCAGATCGTTCAGCATTGGGCGGCAAACGTGCGCTTTCGCTACACGAACGAACCGATGAAAAACGAATGGCGTTTCGACAATCCGCTCGGCTTCCAGGTGATCGAATATCGTAAGGATCAAGAATCCGTCATTCCCGCGACGACGGGGGCCCCACAACAATGAAGCGCATTCTTTGCCTCGGCGTCGTCTTGACGACGGCGCTCGCGCCTCCTGCGAGAGCGGAACGCTCGCCAACGCCAGTTGTCGCGGATTCACGCATTCGCACGGTTCCTTTCGAGCGCGACAACGTCGTCACGGTTTGGGGAACGCGCGGGGTTTCCACGATCGTCGTGCTTGGCGACGACGAGAAGATCGAGACCGTTGCTCTAGGCGATTCGCTTGCCTGGCAGGCAGTGCCGGACCAATCGAAGCGCTATCTTTTCATCAAGCCGCTCGAAAAGGGCGCGGTCACGAACATGACCGTCGTGACGCGCAAGCGCATTTACAGCTTCATTCTGCGCGCGGACTCGCAATCCGCACGTCGCGTCGTCTTCAAAGTGCGCTTCACCTATCCAGAGGATGAAGCCGACGCGCGCCTGATGGAAAAGGCGCGCGAGTTGGCGTCGTTTCCCAACCTGCGAAGCGCGAAGCGTTCGGGCGTTCGCAATTTCGACTACACTTACAAGGGTAGTGTCACCGTCAAACCGGAAAATGTCTTCGACGATGGGACGAAGACGTATTTTCGCTTCTCTGGCGAGGTTCCAGGAATCTTCGTCGTCAACACCGATCGCAGCGAAACGCTGATGAACTATCGGCGCGAAGGCGAAATGATCGTCGTCGATAAGACGGCGGGTCAGTGGACGATGCGCAATGGTGACGAGACGGCCTGCGTGTTCAATTTGCGCGCAGAAAAGCGCCCCGAACCGAAAACTCGAGAGAACGACGTGCAAGCCAATCTGCAGGGCGTTCACGCACCGGAAGAAAAGAGCCTGCTGACGGAAGTGCTGGGAAGCGACCCGTTATCGGCTCTGACGAGCGCCGGCTTGCCGACCCTGGGGCAATGAGAGGCTTGGAGTATTAAAATGGCCGCCGATTTCGACGAAGAAAGCCGACTCGCGAACGAAACGGTGACGCGCCAAGCGTCCAATCCGAACGTCACGGTCGCGCTGGTGATGGCAGCGGTTGTCGCGCTGGTTCTCGGTCTCGTTTGGAACACCTCTTCGAGAAAAGGGGGGAAGCCCCAAAACGCCGGCGAAGAGTCGTTCGCGACGGCGAAACTGCAACCCGGCGTTTCTTTCGACAAGCCGCCGCCGAGGCCAGAGGAAAATAGATTCTTCATTCCTCCGCCTCCGCTGGCGGCGCCTGGAGCGGCGGCGGCGGCGGTCGTCGTGCCGCCGCCTGGAGTTGCGGTCCAGCAAGCGCCCGTGGACGACAGCGAAGCGCGCCGACTGGCGGAATTGGAAAAGGAAGAGGCCAAGCGCGAGGCGCGACTTCGCTCCCCCATGCTGGTCGTGAACGACCGGGAAGGAACGGCTTCGGTGGATGGGTCCGCGCATGTAACAGCGGAGGAAAAAGAGGAAGACGCCAACCGCAAGTTTCTCAAGAACGCCGAGAACGACGTTGTTCGGGCGCGCGCCACGAAGAATCATCGTACGGATGCGCTCGTGCCGCAGGGCTTCATGATCCGAGGCATATTGGAAACGGCGATCAGTTCGGATTTGCCGGGCAATGTGCGAGCGACGACGACCGAAGACGTCTATTCCTTCGACGGTCGGCGCGTGCTCATCCCCAAGGGGACGATGCTGACGGGCGAATATCGCTCGGGCCTCAATCGAGGCCAATCGCGCATCTTCATCGTGTGGACGCGGATGCTGCGCGCCGATGGCGTCTCGCTGATGCTGGGCTCGTACGGAACCGACAGTCTGGGGCGCTCCGGCCTGACCGGCGAAGTGGACAAGCATTTCCTCGACAGATTCGGCAATGCGGCGCTGCTGACGATCACGGGGGGCGTGGCGCAATTCGTCGCGCAGCTGGGACAAAACAATCAAAACCAAGCCAGCAATCAGAGCTATGCCTTCGATCCGACGACCGGGACGCTGATACCGATCGCGGGTGGAACGTCGCAAAATCAGGTTGCGCTCAACGCGCGCAGCATTGGCGCGCAAACGATGTCGCAGAGCATTCAAAAAATGGCCGAGGAAGCTCTGAACGACGAGATTCACATTCCGCCGACGATCTACGTCGATCAGGGCACGCGCATCATCGTTTTCGTGAAGCGCGATCTCGACTTCTCCGATCTCTACCCGGACCCTGTGAGAGAGGCGCTGTATGAACTCAAGCACCCCAATAAGCGAGCGCGGGGCGATCAGGATACCTCTTTGGGAGTCCCTGCCGGTGTTCTTCCGCCAAGCGGCGGAGCCAATTCGTCAATGGTTACAAAACCCTGACGTCATCGAAATCTGCGTCAACGGGCCGGGAGAAGTTTGGGTCGAAACCCTCGGCAAGCCAGCGATGGAACGGTTCGAGGTCGAAGAGCTGACGGCAACGGCGGTGCGGCGGCTTGCGGAGCATGTCGCCGCGGCCACCTCGCAATCGGTCAACTCCTCGACGCCGCTCTTGTCGGCCGCCATGCCGCACGGGGAGCGATTTCAGGGCGTGCTGGCGCCGGCCGCCCCGAGCGGCGGCGCCTTTTCGATCCGCAAGCAGGTCATCGCCAATCTCGATTTGAGCGACTACGCGCGCATGGGCGCTTTCGAAGGCGTGAAAATACGCGGTCCCGCCAAGCCCGATCTCGACCATTATCCGGAAGTCGAGACGGAGCTGGCGTCTCTGTTGCAAGACGCCTCCCCCGAAGGCGTGCAAAGAGCCCTGACGTTCGCCGTGAAAAATCACGTTACGATGATTATTTCGGGTGGAACGTCGTCGGGAAAGACGACGTTCCTCAACGCGCTTCTCAAAGAGGTTCCCGATCGCGAGCGCGTCATTTCGATCGAGGACACGCGCGAGCTGCAACCGCCGCAACCGAACTGGCTCTCCTTGCTGGCGTCGAAAGGCGGGCAGGGGCTTGCACAAGTTTCCATACAGGATTTGCTCGAATCCAGTCTGCGTCTGCGTCCCGATCGGCTGTTTTTGGGAGAAATTCGGGGCGCGGAAGCCGCGACCTTTTTGCAGGCGGTCAACACGGGCCATCCCGGCTCTTTGACGACGCTGCACGCGGATAGTTGTCATGGTGCGTTCGAGCGCCTGGCGCTGATGACGCTGCAATCGGACTTGAAGCTCACGAAATCCGAAATCATGGAATACGTGCGCTCGGTGGTTCCGATGGTCGTCCAACTGCGCCGCCGGCCGACGCGCGGCGTTTCAGAAATCTATTTTCGTGGCTTCGCGAAAAAGGCGTAAGGGGCGCGAATGCGGGTCTTGGGCTATCTCGCTGCTGGCGTCGCGGCTTTGCTCGCGGCCTTCCTTCTTTGGGAAGCCGCCTTTGCGCTTGCCGTCGCGATGTATTCGCATAGTTGGGCGCTCTGGCAACGCTTCACGCATGGATCCGAGCTGCTGTTGCCGGCGCAATCGGCGATGGCGGATTGGGGCAACCCGGCGGTCAAAAAGATCGTCGGGCGCGCGAGCCTCGGCGCAACGCTTGCCTTCGTCATCGTCTCGGTCGGCGCATCTCAGATTTTCAACAATTTTCGAGCCATTCAAGCGCCGAAGGGCGGGGCGCGTTTAGCGACGGCGAAAGACCTGAAGGCGGCGGGTTTGCTGAACGGCCGGCCCGGTTATTCGATCTTTCTCGGGCGCTTCAACGGCGCCGACGTGCGCTACAGCGGGTCGAGCCACATCTATGTGAACGGCCCGACGCGCTCCGGCAAGGGCGTAGGCTTCGTTCTCGCAAACGCGCTCGAATGGCTCGGCTCTTTGATCGGCTTGGACATAAAGCGAGAAATGTGGGCCGAAATCGGCGCGGCGCGCGCCGCGTTGGGCCAAAGGATTTTCATGTTCTCGCCGGGTTCGCCCGAGTCGCATTGTTGGAATCCGTTGGACTTGGTGTCGCCCTGGCCGGAACGCGCAACGGATGTCACGAACATCGCGCGGAGTTTGATTGCGACGCCGGCGACGGGAGACGCCTATTGGGCGGAAACGGCGCGGGGGTTGTTCGCCGGGCTGCTGGGCTACGTTCTCGACAGCGATACGATGCGCGGGCGCCGCACCATCAAATCGGCTTTGAAAATGATGAGCCGCGGGCAGAGCCTTGCGAAGGTCATGGGAGATATCCTCGTCGCGGAGCCCAACTTGAACGAGTTCGTCGTCGACAAGTTTCGCCAGCACATAGGGCGCGAAGACAAGCAGCGAATGTCGTTCGAAGCGCACATAACGACGGCGCTCGACGCATGGAACAATGAGCTGGTGGACAAGGCGACCAGCCGAAGCGACTTCAACATTGCCGATCTGCGCCGAACGCCCTTCACGATTCTGATCGGAACGCCGGTCGGAAACTTCGGGACGGTCGAAGCGGTCGTGCGTCTGCTGGTGCAACAGGTGCATGACGTGTTGCTCAAAGAGCTGCCCGGGCTGGATGAACCGCACAAGCTGCTCCTCATGCTCGATGAGTTTTATCAATTCGGTCGAATGCCTGAAATCGTCGATCGCGCGCCGCTCGTGGCAGGCTACGGCTTTCAAATTGCGGTGATCGCTCAGGGCCTGACTCAGATGGACGTGCGTTACGGACGCGCCACCAGGGATATGCTGATCGGCAATATGGACGTGAAGCTCTTGATCGGCGTCGGCGACGACACGACGGCGAAATATTGCGCCGAAGAGGTGGGAAAACATTGGGTGCGGCGCGAAGGTTGGGGAACCTCCGTCGGCGGCGCCGGCTTCATCGGCGGGATGCCGCGCGCCAGTCGGTCGACGCAGGGGCGTTGGGAATTGGAGCCGCTGATGACGGGTGAAGAGCTGCGGCGGCTCGACTCGAAAAAGTCGTTGTTGCTGGTGCGCGGCCATTACGCAGCGGTGATCGGCAAGATCAACTTCTTCAAGGACGCCGGATATAAACGAAAGGTCGCGGCGGCGGCGGCCTTTAAGAGCCGTCTGAACATCCCAGCCGTCGGGGAGAGTCAATGGTCTGCGCCAGTGGAGCCTCTGGCGGCGCGCTTGGGGTCCGGCTCGAAACATGACGCAGCGCTGGCGCGCGTCATTGCGGCGGCGGAAGCCGTTTTCGAAGATTGCGAGGTTTTTCGTGCGGCCTTCGTTACGGCCATGAACGAGACGCGAAACGAGCCGATCGCCGATCTTTGCAGGCGCCTTCGAACGGAAGCTGAGAGTTTTGGTCCGTTGAAGCGTCGTCGCGGGCTTCTGACACGGCCGGGAGCAAGCGCGGACGCGACGCGCGAGCTGCGGGCGGAAATCGTGTCGGCGCGAAATGCCTTGAACGCCGATCGCGCGGAAAAATTCGCCGGCGACGACAACTGGGGGAGCGTGCAAGGGGCTGAACCACGCCCAGAAGCAACGGGCCCAACTGGGGAGTGCGCGGTCAGTGGGGCTGTTGCCGTAGTGACCTCCGCCGGAAGCGAGTCGGTGGCGGTGGCGGCGACAACCGTAAGCGCCGACGTTTCGGGGATGATGGGGCAAGCCGAGCGCCCGGAGCGAGCCGACGGGGACGTGCTCAAAATGACGTTGGAAGTGAAAAGCGAGACTGAAGCTTTGAGAAAGGTTATTGCCGAAAGGCTCGAGAACGAACCGGAGCTGAGAGAAAAATTCGAAGGTGAAATGGGAACGGCAGGTTTCAAAGCCGAAATGTTCGTCGACACACCCGACGATCTACGAGAACTGATATAGGGCGGGTTTGCAGGGGCGGAACGATGCGCGGTGACGTCGGCGGAGCGATGCGGAGCAAAGCGCGCGGCTCGATCGCGGGACGCCGCTCGCGTTTCGCGTTGACTCAGGTCGCGTTCAAACTCGGCGAGGCTGCCCAACACCGTGAGCATGAGCCGCCCGTGCGAGGTCATAGTGTCCGCCCACGCGTCGGCAAGGGAACGAAAGCCCGCGCCCTTGTCGGCTATTCGCCCTGTTTCAAAGCCCGAAAGCGCAGGGTGCCGCACTTGTAGTTTCCCTCCGGCGTGGGCCGCCTTGTTTTGACGGGCGATGACGGCGATGCTGCAACTCCCAGAACCCTTCGGCATAGTTCGGCGGTCGGCATAAACGGCGAAAATGAATGACGTCGACCCCCAGGCCTGGCTGACTGATGTCCTCGCCCGTATCGCCGATCATCCCGCGCAAAAAAACTCGACGAACTGTTGCCATGGAATTGGATGCCGTTGAAAGCGGCAGAAGCCGCAGCCGCCTGAGCCGCGTGGCTCACCGAATGGATCCGTCTAAACCGGATAGGCACGCTTTAAATCTGCCTAACGCACCTGGGTTTAAAAAAAGCGGCTTTTCCCGTCACTTCAGCCAGTACCGAGGCTTTGTAGCCAACCCAAAATTCCTAAGACCGCGGCCCAAGTGACGGCTACGGCTATCCAACGTAGAGGCCCGAATTTTGAGTGCTCAACGGACAAGCCGAGTTTAGCGTCCCAAGAAGTTATGCCGTCCTTCGTCAGCGTTTGGTAACCAACGATACAGGTTGCTAGCGTGACTATCGGGATGCCCAAGCCAGCTCCTTTAATCCAAACGGCAAAGGCCCTGCGCAATGCGGTCGAATAGCTTAGTTCAGCACCGTTCTGTGATACCCTAATACCGTAAAGCGCTTTCCCAACCGTCGCCCCAAAAGCATGCAGGCAAAATGCCTCAAGAGGCAGAGAAACTGCGATATAAAGCAGATTTAGCACCTGGGTGTTGTTGCCAACCTGCGTAGTGACGGCGGCATACGCCTTGGGAAAGAATAGCGCGAAGGCGAAGCCTTCGCCAAAACTGAACACCATATAATCTAACACTCTTGCGAAGTAGCGCCGCCAAGGATGCAATTGGGCTGTCAAGGCTTCTGTATCAATGTTTTCGCTGGTTTCGCTCCATAGGGCTTGGACGGGTTCAGCGACTTGCTGCCCTCGTTGTGTCGGCAATGGGGGTGGAACGGGGAAAAAGACAGAGCGAAACGCGGGCAACTCTCGCGCCTCGGTCCAATCCACCAAGCCGGCCGACCAGAGCAAGTGCGATTGGTCCTTCGCCAACCTAACGCGGTTGGCGATTTCATCAAAGGACACCGGCCCCTTTGAGGCCCCATCTTCGACATAGAACCACTCAGCGCTCATTCTCTCAGGCCTTCGTCGCCGACCATCTGTTTCGACGCCTCGGTTAAGCGCCGCCACACATGTGCTGTGCATCAGGAAGCGACCACTTCTCTCCGGTTCTGAGATTTTCGGCCGCATATGTTTTGCCGCGGTCATCGCCTTTTGGACAGTTAACGTATCTTGAAACAAGGCACAAACGCATGCGGTCTCCTACGCGTGATCTCTCGGAAATAGCTGGTATATACTCATATGAAACGCCGTAAATACCGTTAGCATAATTTATTGCGCTCCCAACCTCCCTTGGGTCTCCAGCAACAAATCTCCCATTGCTCATTGTGCCGATGCGCGCCGTGATTTCCAAAATTGTTGTGAATTCACAAAGCGGACGGCTAATTTTCTTCTCATAAGGCATGGTGCTTGTAGACGTCGCGTCACTATTCAACGCAATTTGGGTTGAGCGCACCGTTCGAGTTTTGACGGTAGACGTTTCGGAAAATATCTTAGGCGAGCCGGCGCTCCAATCGACCTTTAGTTCAAAGGCCGCCGTTCCGGTGCTTCTTTTGGTATCGCTCTCCATGTCCCAGGAGACCGTGCCACTCCCAGAGCAAACTTCCTCGTTGCAGGTGACAACTAACGAGTTCCCGTCTAACAGGTATTTGCGTCGAGGCCACCTGACGAAAAATGCCCGCTTTTCCCGTGCCACTTCATCCGCGGACTTTAGGTTGCCAAAATAAACGATAGATGGTGCGTAATATTCCAAGAGAGGTGGAGAAGGCTCATTCAAGCTGCTCCAATAAGCTGCGACGAAGCCGCGTGTCTGGCTTACCCTGTCGGGATGGGGTTGACGACTCACCTCCCGATTCTCGCGCTGCTCTTCAGTCATCCCAGGTGCTTCCAACAGCGTTGCATGGGCGTCATCTGAGCGTCGCGGGGCGGTCTGTCTTTCCACTTTAGATGCCCTGCCGGGCGCTAAGCCGCTGAAAATATCTCGCATCAAGATAGCTGCATCGTTTTGATCTAAAGCGGTGATTTCTTGCATCAACGCCACTACCGCAGCACAGTAATCAGCGTGTTTGGAAGGTTCCAGTTTTGTGTTGTCAAGAAGCGCGACTTTATCTGCGCTTACACGGGACAAAGCCTTCTTAGCAACTTTCTGCCAAAGTGACTCGATTCGCTCTTTCGACGCGCTATCGCGCTTGGCCGCTGTCCGAACCGCGCGCTCGGTTAATTGCATTTCTTGTTGCACCAGAGCTTTCGGCATCTGAGAGGAAAAATCCCGATTGCCGCCCTCGCCGGATGCATAAAGGTAACATAACGTAGGGTTGACGCGGCTTAGAGCTTGATATTGCTCGACTAGGAGGCTTCCAAAGTCAACTAAAACATCATCATCAGCATTCGGTCGGATTTCAGCGAGCGCGCTTTGTACGTTGACTCGCAATGAGGCAAGCAGCTCTGCCTGGGTCTTCCCTTTCACGTATCCATCAAAAAAAACGCTGACTATAGACGAATATGCGTCCGGAAATCGATCTTTCAGGCTCTCATAGGCCGGAGAAATAGTCGCCAACTTAAGAGATAAAGTTTCCCGCGTGATGGCACCATAGCCGGACATCGCGAATTCACCACCGTTAGAGACTCCAGTAATTACTTTGGAATCCAGCAACTCCTCGGTTGTAGGCTTCAACAATTCCGTGCTGGGCGTCCCGAGCGCGCGCAAGATAAAATCGCGCGAAAATCCCGCTCGCGTGAACAGTTCCCGTTGCGATTTGGTGGCCTGGGAAAGCGCCTCGTTGCTCCAACCAGGAAACGTCGGAGCATGGAATCCAAGAACGGCGCCTTGTAATAACCAACGTTCGTGACCCGCGGCGAAAGCGATTGTGCATGCCGACAAGCACTGGTGCGAGACATACGTCACAATGCCCCGCTCTTTGATAAGCTTGTTCAGCTTTTCAGCTTCACCAATACGCCCCCCAATGCTATCTAGGTGAACAACTCGGATCTGCGGGGAAGCTCGTAGGATACGTTCTAAATCATCCGTCAGGCCATATTTAAACCCGCCGCTAATTTCCACCTCCGAACCATCGTGCATGATGCGGATGGAGTAATCGGGTAACCCCGGATCGCCCTGAAAAGCCATTTTCCAAGTTTCATCCAACTGTGGAAGCGTCGCGGTTGCAAACTGTGACGCTAAGGCCATCACGTTCAAAATGACCGCTACCTTTGCGAGACCAGCCCACGGCGCTTTCTTGTGAGCCCGCGCGCGCTCAGCGATACGACGATTCGCTGACCTCCAAAGTCCGACGATCTGCCACATAGCGACAACTGACACCCCAAACCACGTAGTGATTAGGGTCGCGAATATCAGACGTGGCTCGTAATCATTTTTGCTAGCGAACAACAGTTGCACAATAAATGGTATCAGCGCGGCGATGAATCCGCCAAGTATACCGAAACCCCAATAGGCTACGCCAAGCGAATACTCACCTCGCCAATACCGCGCTATGATATTTGTGTGTTCTGGGAGCTTCGCCGAAGCAGGTCGAAAAACGCTCTCGGGCTGTTCAGGCTTGGTTGAGGACTTGGAACTACCTGATGAGTCAATGGTCTCGGCGGAAGGAAGGCTTTCGCTGCCGCCCCTAAACTGTTTGGCCGTGACCGCCTCCGGCGAGGGCGGCCCACTAAGCTCCGGTGGAGTTACACTCGACAAATTTTGGTTAGAGGAGGCGATATTCCCCGCGACGTCGGTACTCGGCCCTCGTGCGTGGCTTGGAACAGGCGGCGGGGTGAATAAGCGCTCGACTTGCCCGGCCACCTTCCAGTCGGACAAACCAGGGTTCCAAACCAACGTAGTTTTCGTGACTTCGTGTTGCTGTATTTTTTTTAATAGTGTTTCTCGGGCGACCGGACCATGAATCACCGATTCAATAGCATAATACCAATCCTCCGTCCCCCCCATGGCTTTCCCCTCTTTAGCTGCCGGGTAATGAGCGGAGGCGCAGCTTTTCTTCTAAGACCCAGCTTGCGTGGCTGACAGCGTGCCGTAACCACCGTCCCGACGAAACTAGCCGATCTGGGGGCATCGCGCCACCGGGCGAGCGATAGTCGATTCAAGCCCGCCAGCTAGAAGCATCCAGCTCAGCTCGCCAGCCAGGACGGTCACTGACCTGGGGGAGCGAGGCCAAAATCGTCAGATTGGGCGGTCGGATGAGTGCGGGCACAGGACCTGGGAAGCGTGTCACAGGCGTTGGAACGCTTACGGAGGGCCGCAGATTAGCTGCGCGCTTTGCCGTCAGAGACACCCAAGGTAGGAGCCGAGTGCCCGAATTGGGCCCGCTCGGATCTGTGCGGGGGGCGTCCAGTAATGGACGTCCCTACCGCGATCACAAAAACCAGCTTCTTGATCCGAGCGCCTCCACGTCGCGCAACTGACGCTCTTTGCGTGCCATCGTTGCCGAACCAGCGTAGCAGTGAGATTTGACGCGTCACATCGATTCGCCCTCGGTCTCTTGCTCGCCGCGCTGTCGTTGCTCTTCCTCGCGGTGAAGCCGTGCTTGGTTTTCGAGATCGATTTGGCGTTGCTGATCGCGCTCTTCCTGATTGAACACGCGCTGTTGCTCGTGACGCAAGGTCTGAACAGCCTCGGATTGGTTCGGATCGGATGGAATGGTGCGCGACGCGCTGTTTTCGACCGTACGCTCGGCCTCGCGCGCGACGCGGGCCTCCTCTTGCGAGCGATAGGGAATCGCTTCGCTGGTGCTTGCGGCGTTAGTCTCATGGGCGGCCGCCGCGCGGTTGGCTTGCTGGGTTTCGCGTTCGGCTTCGTCAATGACGCGCTGTCGAACGCTTTCGAGTTCGACGCGTCGTTCGGCGGGGGTCGTATTGAGAATAGGCCCGCCAGCGGTCTCCCGTCGTTCGCCTTCGAATTCTGGCTGGGCCTTCGGCGTCGTGTTCGACGCTTCGCTCTGCTGCTGCTCCGCCTGGTCCTTGCGCTCGGCGAGAGATTGACGCCGCGCCTCGGCCTCGGCCTGAATTTCCCGGATGCGATCTTGCAACTCGGGATTCGTGATCTTGTATCCATGCTCGGCGGCGAGCCGAGCGACGGTCTCCTTGTAGGCGTCGCTGCCGTTGATGGTCAGGCTGTCCCACTTCTGCGACGCAACCTGTAGAGCCGCGTTGACGCTCTCTGCGTTGTTCCAATCGCGAACGTCCAGCGTCTTCCCGTTGTCGACGAAAGCGAGGGTTTGATAGGCGCCGGTCGCGGCATCGTGGCGGCTGTAATGGATCTCCGAGCCTTTACGCTCATGCGTAATCAGCGACGAAATCTTGGTCGTCGGCTGCGGTTCGACGAAGCGCTCGCCCTCGATCTCTCCGGGCGTGCGTTCCAAGCGCGCCTGAGCGTCGGTAGCGGCCTGCGCTTTATCGAGGATGCTACTCGCGCGGTGGTCGAACTCGTCTTTGACGGCGCCCTCTGGAAGGAAGCCACGGATACGCTCGAATGTTTCGCCGAGGCCGGCTCGGGCGGCGTCCATAGTGTCCGCGGTTCGCATCTGCTTCTCCTCGAAACGGGGTTTGGTTTGATCCTTCGAGCGCGGCGCCAAAGCGGCCTCGGCGCGGCGTTGGAAGGGCAGTATAGCCGCCTCGCCCGGTCGGTCCACGGCTTTGACGAGCTGATGAAGCGACGCCGGCACGACGAACATTTGCGTGGGGTTGTCGCGTGAAGGTCTGAGGTCGGACAGCCGATCGGGCGGAACGTCTATGTAGACGAGACGCGTAGCGCCGGATTTAGCGACGTAGGATTCTGCAAGGGCGCGATCGTTGACGAAGAGCATGGCGCGATGCGCGCCGCCGGTCGCGGCCTCGGCGCGGTAAAGCCGCATGGCGCCGGCGGCAAGCGGGGGCAGGGGGACTCCGCCCCGCGTGCCGACCGATCTCCATTGCGAGGCGGCCTCGGCCGCGCGTTTGCGCCCTTCCGGCCGGGTCGGCCGATGAATCTCATGGTTCTTGACGCGCTCGATGCGGCGTCTCGCGTTTTTGGAAGCCAGGCCGCGCTCGACCATTTTAACGTCTTTGAGTTTGTAGCCGGGCGCGTGCGCCTGGTCGAAGCGGCGAACGGCCTCCATCGGGATATTGCGCTCGCGCGCTTCCTCGGCGAGCGTTTCGCGCCAGCGGTTGAAATCCTGAATGCCGGGGTGCAACTTCTCGCCTGTCGAGCTCGTGAGCCTGACGGCGGCGTGAACGTGAATGTGTTGCCGGTTCGTGTGCATCACGAACACATATTCGTGTCCCGCGAACTCCTTGGCGAGCGTCGCGCGCGCCGCGTCCATGAACGCTTCCTTGTCAGTGCCTGGCTTGGCGCTCAAAATGACATGGGCAAAATCGCGCGGGCTGCTCGATCTCATCGACGGTTGCCAGGATTTGGCGAGCTGCAAATTCGGGTTGAAGTTGGCGGGCTTGGCTCGATCGGCGTTGCTCGGAAGCTTCGCGAAGAGCCGATCTGCTGCGGCGACGATCGATGCGCCCGCGTCGGTCTCTGCATGCAATTGGCCGGCTTTGGTCAGCGCGGCCAACTGACCAAGGGCGCCGTCCGTTCCGTGCGCCCAGACGGGCTTCGAAAAATTGGCGTCACGGCCGAACGCCTCCTCGATTTTGTCGTAAAGCCGATCGAGGGATTTCGCATTGGCGTAAATGCGCTCTCGTTTGCCGTTTTCGTCTTGACCAGAACCGGCTGCGACGGCGACGAGTTGAACCGTGGTCGAAGAGTCGCGTTCCTCGATCCGCCATGCGAAACGATGGCCTTGGAGGGCGTCGGCGAGCGCCGCGCGCGCCTCATCTTCCGAAACTTTTCCGTCGAAGGCGATGTCGAGACGAAGCACGTCGTTGGAAGGCTCGCGGGCGTTTTCTTCGCTCCAGTGGGCAGCGAGATTGGCGACGGCTTCCTTGCCGGTGACGAGGCTCCCGTCTTCGCGCTCGAGCGACAATTCTCCCTTGTCGCTCTGATAGTTCATCAACGACGCGGCGCGCACGGGACCGGCGCCGTAACTCGCGAGTTTGACCACCGCCGCTTGTGAACCGGCGGCAAGCCCTGCCTTTCTCAATTCCGGCGATCGGGGCGCGACGCCGGCGGACGGCGCCGTCGCGCCCCCGCCGAGGCCGGGCGCCGCGCGCGCCAAGAGACCGGGAGAAGCCGGCGACGAAGAGTCGCGACGACCGCCGCCACCCCCGGCGGCGGCCGGCTTTTGCATCGCCCATTCTTCCTCGGCGAGCGTCGATTCTTGCGCCCGCGAGAGCGGCGCGGCGCCCGTGTAGGGCAGGGCGCTTTGTGAAACGGCGGCGGCCGAAGAGGGGACCCGCGAAGCGGGCGGGGCAGGGTGGCCGGCGCCCGCCGCCCGAAACGCGAAGGCCGTGGACTCCTCCGCCTCGATGATCGCCTGGCGTTCGGCAAAGGCCGCCGCCAGCCGCAAGCGGCGCAACCGCCCTCGCAAAGACGTTGTGTCGTAGCTGGATAAATCCGTCATGCGACAGGCCTCGCAACTGCCCGCACGGCGCGTTTATGGGCTCTGGCGCACAAGGAGCGATACAGCCGATCAAGCTCCACGATCGTCCCGTGAACCCCGTCGAGGTAGCGCGTCATTTCGTCCTCGGGAACCATGTGGCCCGCGTTCATGCGGTGGACCGCCTGATTGAGGTTCGTTCCGATCGCCCGCATCTGACGCGTGAGCGCGACGACCTCGGCCCGCGCTTCGCCGGTCAGGGTTGGGCCGAGATACGCCGCGGATCGCGCCAGCCTGCGGAGCGCTTCGCTCGTCGTGAGCCCCTGTGACGCGCAGAAGCCGGCAAAGAGCTCAAACTCCTCTTCGCTCATGCGGACCGTTCGCATGAGCGCTTTCTTTCGAGATTTCGCTTTGGGTTCCGTCATGTCGGCGAGTCGTTTTGAGCGTTCGGTTTGGCTTGCCAAACTGCCGAACGCGACCTTAGCCCGTCCGGCGAGGGCACACAAGAAAATGTATTACATTTTCGGTATCCTGCCACAAAACATACTCTAAACAGGCCAAACATCTACATCTATATGATTTTTCGATACTTCTTTCCATTTCACGCAGACATTTAACGTCATTTTTATGGGGAACACCTAAGCATATAGGCGAAACAGTTGTGGAACTAATAGTTAGCTTATCTTAATAATTGAAGGCGCCTGCTCGGCATCAACGTAGGATCACCGTGTCATCGTTCTGGACCTACTTTGGCAGTCGCTTCGAACGAGATCGCAATAATTTGGCGACGACCCGTCATCGATCGGGAACGAATTGGGCATCGCCGCGGTAATGCGGCGTCACCGTTTGGGCGACTGTCGAGGCCATGTCGAAATAGGGCAGAGAAAGCGTAAGGAGTGAATGTCGGCACGAGTGCGGAAACCAGCTGACTGCGACCCCGTGGAATCCCCGGGTATTTTGGGGCTAGACGTTATTTGCAGTTTGATATAATCAGCGGCCATGAGGATTTCCAACGAAGTGGCGAACGCGATTCGTGAAAGCTTGGCAGCGGAACCGCCAAGAGAGGCGCATCGCTCGCGAGCGGCTTTGATCCGAGACCTGGCCCCCGAACTGATAAAGGCGCGCAAAGACAAAAATCTCAGCTTGGACGATCTGCGAGCGATTTTGCAAAAGAGCGGGCTCCAGATTTCAGTAGGGACGCTGAAAAACTATCTCAGCCAAAGCCGACGGCCGGCGCGGGAAAAACGCCTCGCCGTCGCGGCGGCTCGGCCGAAGGTGAAGCCGGAAAACGGGTCGATGCCTCAGCTGAAGACGCGTGCCGACAAGTCCCACGACGCGCGATCCGAAGAGAGGCGCTCTTTGTCGTCGACGCCGAGACCGGGGACCGCAGTCGGCGTCGAGCGCGCCGCGGAGAAGCCGGCGGTTCCCCCCATGCCAAAGCCGCCGAAGCCCATCGGCCAGGTGAGAGCTGGGAAAGCAGCGGAATCGGAGCGTCGCGAAATCCCGCCGATGCCGAAGCCCCCGAAACCGGGCGCGGCTCCAGCGGAGAAATCTGGAACCGAGGGCGGGGAAGTCGTGCCGGCGTGGTCGTTTCCGCTTCGGCGTGATCGAGACACAATTTAGGAGACCCGTGGATGAATAAGCCAATCTATGTCGTCGGTGGCAGCAAGGGTGGCGTCGGGAAATCGCTCGTGACGATGGCGCTCGTTCATTATCTCAAAGAGAATGATGAAGAAGTGTTTTTGATCGACGCCGACACGTCGAACCCTGACGTCCTGAAATCGTACGAACAGGAAGTGACCTGCAAGCTCGTCAATTTGGACGACGCGGACGGTTGGATTCAGTTCGTCAACATCTGCGACGAGCACAAAGAAAGCGTGGTCGTCGTCAACACGGCGGCGCGCAACAACGTGGGGGTTGCACAATATGGCGGGACGCTCAGCAAATCGCTCGACGAGTTGAAACGGCATTTGGTGACCTTGTGGGTCATCAACCGCCAGCGCGACAGCCTCGAACTGATGCAAGATTATATGGAGGCGATTCCAAATTCTACGTTGCATGTGGTCAAGAACGGCTACTTCGGCGTCGACGCGAAATTCGAACTTTACAATGGCTCGGATGTGAAAAAGGCCGTTGAAAGGAACGGCGGGCGCTCGGTATTATTCGCCGACATGGCCGACCGGGTCAGTGACGATCTCTACAGCAATCGCTTGAGCATCGCCAAAGCTTGGGGAACCCTGCCGATCGGCAACCGCGCCGAATTGCGCCGGTGGCTCGAAGAGGTCAACAAGGTTCTCGCGACGGTCGTCGATGTCTGACGACTCGACGGTTCCGAGCAATTATGAAAAATTGCTCGGCCGCGCGGCGACGGTTGCGGAACGCGACCAACTGCGGCGCGTGCAAACCGTCCTGGGCTTAAAGGACAATGATGCGCTGTGGCTCGTGCTCTATGCGCTGCAATTTTACGAAAGCCTCTATCGTCAGTTTCCCAAGGAGATTGGCAAGGAAGCGAAGCGAATTCTAGAGGAGACGCGAACGGCGGCCGATACGACGATACGCGCAAGCGTCGAGTCCGCGAAAGCCGATCTGGCGAAAGCGATCGCGAGCGCGGCGAGGGACGTTGCGCGCGACGCGGCGCGACGGCAAATGCTGCAATGGTTGGTCGTTGGCATGCTGCTCGGCGTGGCTCTGATCGGTGCGGGCGTTGAGATTGGCTTGCATCTGGCCGGGTGAGCGTAAGGAGCAGGGAAGGCGGGAAGCATGGCGAGTAAGACGCTTAGGCGCGACGATTTGAGAGATGCGCTTCAGAGGGCTTTGCCGAAACTCTCCCGAAAGGAGGCGGCTCGGTTGATCGAGGAAACGCTGCGGCAAGTTGGGGACGCATTGATTTTGGATGGAGCCATGAACCTTAGGGGCTTCGGGAGCTTCGTCGTCCGTTCTAAAAAGGAGCAAATAGGGCGCAACCCGAAGACCAAGACGAGCGCCGTCATCAAGGCGCGAAGGGTCGTGACCTTCAAAAACTCCCCTGAGTTCGTGCGTCGCATTAACGGGAACGCCTTGGAAGGGGAATAGGGACGATGCAGGATGTGATTTTGGAGTGCGAGGAGCACCCCGGCGAGACGATGACGGTTTGGCTTGAAGGATTTGACGAGGCTGGCGAGAGAATGACGACGCTCGTGGCGAATACGTCGGTACGCTTCGTTTTGCGGCGGGAGGCGGGAGGCGCCAGCTACAGGGGGATAATTGGGGCTCGAACCTATTTCTACGATCCGCCTGCCAGAAAAGCCCGGGCGCCGAGAAAGGCTGGGGGGTAGGGTGGTGAGGTTGCGGCGGTGGACGGCGAGAACGGCTATTGGTCCAGAAATTACCGCGCTGTCCGTGGGAAGCGGCCCCCGAGACGCGTGGCGGGGTTTGCGTGTCAGGCGTTCTCACACGGCCTGCTTGAGTTTTGCACAGCCATGAACCAGACTGTTCACCATGCCAAACTCCGAAAAATCTTCGAAGGCGAAGCCGCTTCCGAGCGGTGACGAGCGCATGAAGCGCAAACCGCCGACCGACATGAGCCTCAGACCGGAAAGATACGAGGCCGATCCGAAAAAGGCTTACACAGCCGAGCAGCTCGCCGAGATCGGGGCCATAACGCTGAAGTGGAACCAGATCGAGGCGCACGTCGATTTTATCGGCTCTTTTATCCTGTTTTCAAAAACGCCGTTCTGGTTGCGGATCGCGACGGACAAAGCCATTGGGATGAAGGGGAAACTGACTCTCCTGAAGGAATGCCTCAACCATGCAACGCTGTTGGATGATAAGGCAAAAAACTGCATCTTGGCTTGCTTCGCGGAAGTCGAACAATGCCGCGCCTACAGAAACGCGATCATTCATCATCACATTTACGACCACACCAAGGGCATCGGTACTTACGTCGATGAGTCGAAATCGAGCTATCAGATTCTAGTTTCTCTCGACGCGCTCGCCACACTCTACAACATTCTGTGTTCGCTGCTGCTGGAAGTGCGCGAAATCGATCTGCTGTTCCGCATCGAAACAGATTCGCAAAGACCCGGCCGGATGGATGAAAAGACGGGGAAATTTCAGGCGTTGGACGATGATTATTTAAAAGCGAGCATCTTGCCCGAAAACGTAAAGCGGATTCTGAAACTACAGGATGAACGGAAAAATCTTCAAAAATTGCCGCAATTCCCCGACGCCGATCTTATTCGCACTCTCAATGAGCGGGCGGCTTCCGCTATGCGGCTCGAAGAGTGATAACGTCCCCCGGGTAGGGGAACAGGTACGCTGCCTTAAAGCCGCGTAGATCAAAGGCCGCCTCGTCGGTAAGGTGAAGTTTTCCGCTGTTCTGGATGGCGTCTGCAACCAAGAGCAAGCGAATGTCAGGACCGGCAAGAGCCTGATACTCCGCGAGCTTCGCGCTCTTTGCCTCAATCGCGTCGGCGATAATCTGCTGCGGACTACGGTCAACCCACCCGACGCGATCCATCACGCTGAACCATTCAGCGCGATAACTTTTGGTTACATGCACCCACAAGCCTAGCTGCGTGTCGATAACCGTCTGAAAGGCGAGGGGCTTCGATGCCAGGTCTAAATCAATGAGGGCTTGCACCACGGGCGCTAATGTGTCCGCTTCGATGCGCCCGACGAATTTGACGCGTAACGGTGCGGGGTCAATCTTCTCGTACTCGGTGCGAAGGCCGGCCAACACACGCTGCATTTTGGATTCCGCCTTCTTCATCTTAGAACCGGCGGAAGTTTGCGGCCCTATAAAAATATCGATTACCTCAAGGCCGAATTGCCGCCCGCCATCCCCAATAAGAAAATCGGGCGGCTCGCGTTCGGCAAGAATGGTCCAATCCGCTTTAAGGGAGCGGATCGCTTGCTCGACGAAAAAACGCTCGCCTTTTTTCTGTAGCGCCGTGGTCATGCGCGAAGCATACACGAAAAAGGCCCCGCCGGTTGCCCGGGGGGGCTTACCTCGTCAACCGGACGCAAGCCACGAAAGCGGGAAGGCCGATCGGTTCTCGTAATCCAACCGTTATTGAGATGCGGCGATTTCGGCGCGGATTCTCAAAACCGGCGCTTTTTTAGGCTAAAATTGATTTTCGAGATGTCTTGAATTTCGTGACAAGCAGCGTCCGTTGGGGCAGGGTGCCGCAGGCGTGTCTTTTCTATATTGCGGTTACAAACGCGATTCGCATAATTGCAATTATTGAACTAAAACAATAGGTTAACGAGACATGGCCTTATCACGGAAAGCGGAAAAAGCAACTCATGACCGACTCGGCGAGCCTCTGTGAGCGGCGCCGCTCGATGCGCGACGGCGCTGACGATGACATTCCATTCGGTGACGAGTTGCAAGCCGACGACAGCTCGACTTTGGGGCCCGAAGCCTGACCGTGGTCCTCACCGGATGCTTCCGTTATCTCAGAAAGAAAAACAGCGCCGAGATCGCAGCGACCGCGGCAAGTGTTACGCCCAATTCCGTCCAGCGGTATCGCTCCCGCAACGGAAGCGCGCGCCACTGGCGCTCAGCGTCCTCATCTCGGTTTGCTTGACCTCTCCAGCCCATCATTTCCCCGCATCGCAGCCGGCGCCAGCGTGCCGCCAATCGCCCCATATGCGCCGGCGCGCTTCGTCCAGTCCGATCTTGCCAGCGCAAACGGCCCGCGACAAGCAGGCCTCTACAGCGTCTTTGTCGCCGGCTTCATCCCACGGCTGAAGCTCTAAGTTTCTTGGGTCCGATGGCGCGCCGCCGAGCGCGAGGGGTATCCTGTGGTCAAGTTCGAAGTCTGTCAGAAGCTCTTCGGGAAGTTCCAACTCCCGAATAAGCTTGATCTTGATGCGCGCGGTCTCCCATGCGGACGGGCGAACGGTCTTCGTCCAGCCTGAAACGCATATCGTGGTCGCGATCGTCACTTGCGTCACGGCGGGATTAGTCGGGAGATCAGCGGCAATTACCGGCCACGTCCATGCCAGCAGCGCTGCGAGTATCAGTGTTCGTTCCATCTCGCGCCGAATCTCGACATTGGGTGGGCTCCGATTCTGCATGACCATCGTCCTTCCCACAATCGCCGATCTTCAATCCCATAGCGTCGCCGGCGCATGGGTGACGTGTCGCAATCCGATGTGCCCGCGGCGACGCCAATCGGCTTCGCCGCGATAGGTCTCGCGCCTGAGGCTCCCATTCATGAAGGCGAAGCCACCCGGATAGCTTCCAATTCGGCCTCACGACGGGAAATCTCCGCTTTCATTTTTCTGGCCAAAATCCCCAATGGGTCTTCTCCCCGAGCCTCGGCAGCTTCAATGGTCTGACGTAGCTCGAACACATCGGTTTGCCGATGCGCCTCCAATTCCCGCTCCAACTCGACCAACCTTCGCCGAAGCTGTGCGATGCGACGGATCGCCTTGACAATGCGAGAGGCGGTGTCCTCCCCGACAATAGCCTCCGGGTCCTGACCGAACTCCGAGACGATCCGCTCGACTTCCCGCAAATCGCCGCGTTCGTAAGCGCGGTTCAGCGAAGCCATGAGCTTGGTGCGGCGCTTTCGCTCGGGGTCGGACAGCGCCAAATCGGGATGCATGAGCTTGACAGCTTGGCGGTATGCTTGTTTGATTTCTGGACCAATCAAGGGCGGCGGTTTGGGTTGAGCTTCAGCCAGACCGGCTTCTTCAGCGGAGTTTTTTGCCCGTTGTTCGGCCGCGCGGACACGAGCAATTGCCGCAGGTTCATTGGGCTTCCGATCCAGGCGCGCTTTGGCAATTTTTGCGTCGAGTTCGTCCAACTTTGCATACAGCCCTCCCACCGCTTCGTAATAGCGGCGCCGAAATTTACCCGTCTCAACCTTCATTGTTTCAATGTCTAGTTCTGATAGAATGACCATATCTCGAAGTTCTTTTTGGCTAGAATCCAGGCGAGCCAGCTCTTCTTCCTCTGGTAGCACGTCGCCCTCCTGAAGTTCGCCTTCGTTCCATGCGTCAGAATCTAATACAGCACCTTGCTTGTCGAAATAAGTCTGAGAGACTCTTCCTTAATGAAATGCCCGCCCGTATCTAACCTAAATTTAAAGTCAATAATACTTCCGTTTTCGTCACAGCCCAGGCAAGCGCAGCGCGTGTCTTCACAGGTTTGTGCTACGCGCAAGCCAAGTGTATAATTAAGCACGGAATCTTCGCTCAGAGTGCTGCCGCTTAAGTCAAAATCATGTTCATTCAATAAACCGTGAAGCGCGGCCTGATCGGGTATCGGCACGTAGCGGCCCATTGCATAGCATCCATGCCAATATGCACCCACCATCGGGAGTGTAGATGCTACGAAAAGTGCTGATATAGCTCCCGCCAATGAATGGTCGAAGCGTAATCCTGTCATGAGATCATACATAGTAATGAAATCACACTCATCTACAATAGAAAAGTATTTATACCAATACCCATAATGAAGTGCGCTTTCAAGCATACTCTGGAAATCGCCATCAAAATCTCCAGGAACATCCAATTTAGTCACCCAGGATGGGTCAGCTTGATCAGCAAATGGATCAGGGCAGAATCTTGCAAATAAATGGTATTGATCTTCAATATAGACCCCCTTTAAAATACGAAATAGAGCATCAATATTGCATATCGACCTGTCATAAAAATCTGATACGTTCGCAAAATCGCGCGGAATGCCTATGAAAGATTCGGTGCTTTGGCTGTATTGGTCTAGTTTAAATATGAGTTTATCTGGTTCTATTATCGATGGTGTTTCACTTCTAGCTAAGACTCGCTTTTTGTTGCCTCTTCTAACTGCCTCCAAGCCCCGTGCGACGAGCGTGCCGGATTGGGTCGCCAGTGCAACCTCACTCCGGGCGTGCGAAATCGCCGGTAAATTATCCCGCTCAGCCATCCGCTCACCGGTTCAGGGTCAAAACTCAATAAATGTGCTCAGGATTGAGGAGGGAGAGGATTCCCTTGCTTCTCTGCGCTCTGCGGCGGCTTCGCAACTGCCGGCCCCCTCAATTTCCCTCCGCAGTACTGCCGGAGGAGCGTTTCACGAATCGAAATATGTTGTCAAATTACTCCGCGCAATCGCGCCAGCTACCAACGGGCGGTGGTGGAGCTTCCTCTTCGTAGCACCTACGGCCCCTTTCTAGCGTCTCCGCCAGTACCAGGGCTGATCGGGAAGGCCCTCTCAGGATCGATTCCGGAATCCGGGCGCATCAACCGTGAATTCCCGCTAATGGCACCGAGCTGCCGCAGCCACTTCGGGGAGACGGGTGGGGTTTCTCGTATCAAGCCGTCGAAGTGTGGTGTTCGAAACCAAGGGAGTTGATTGCGGCGCTCTCGGAGCCCTGAGTTCTGTCTCCTGCTTCCCGATGAGAGAAGCGTCGCGGAGCCAAGCCTGAGCCGGGTGCCGCGATGGCGGTGGCTCAGCGCCGAACGGCTTCATTCACGTCTGTTTGGGCGAAGTCGGCGCCTTTGAAAAGCAGGGTCGAGCGGTAGTAGCGGGCGGCACCGTAGGAGAGGCAGTCGCCGAAGTTGAGCGCAGCGGGGTGGCGCCCCTTCCCGAATTTCTCGCGGCCCTCGATGGCGCGTTCGATCATCGCCGGGACGAAAGCAACGGTGGAGATTGCTGCTTCGCCAAGGAAGCTCTGCACGACGTCGAGCGCGGCGCTCGGCGCAATGCCCGTGCGCTTGGCGAACGCCATCGCGGCCTCGGCGACGACAACGGCGGTGGTGAAGGGCTTGGCGGCGGCCTCGATCGCGTCGAGGATCGCGGCGCGCTCGGGCTCATTGAGAAGGACGGCGAGCACCGCCGAAGTTTCGATCATCATGGTTCGTCGTCGCCCCATTCGGCGTCAAAGAAGGCCTTGTCGAGCGCGGGGCCTGTGCGCGGCAAAGCGTCCAACCTTTCGAGGAGCGGAGCGAGTCGGTCGGCGAGCCGCGTGCGGTGCTTATCGCGCTCGAGCGCCTCGACGCAGGCTTCTCGAACGGCGTCGGTCAGGGTGATGTTACGGGCCTGGGCCAATCGGCGAACGGCTTCGGTCGCGGCTTCGTCCTTGATGTGGAGGGGCATTTGGTGCGCCTATCGCGGGATACACGTATATACTATTTCTTATACACCGGCGCGGGAGCGCCGGAAAGCGAAAACCGCGCCAAACTGGGCGGCTTCTCAAATTCAGCCGTCGTTGGGTTGATCGCTCAGGTGAATCTCGGCGGTCGGCAGTTTACGCGCGAGTTCTTGGGCAAGGTCCGGGTCCGCCAGGTGAAGCTGGCCCCATAGACGAGTGATTTGAGCAATGAGATCGGGAAGCTCTTCGCGTGGCGGCACGCGATAGACGGTCGCCCCCAAGCTTTGGATGCGCTCGCTTGGCCGATCCCCGCGACTGCCGTTCGAATGATCCTTCAAGGTCCCTCCTCAAGAAACACGCCGCGACGGGGAATTATCCGCCCTGCCCTCGTCGGCCGAAGGCGTGGCGTGTCGCGCGCGCGACGACGAAAAGCTACTCCCGCGAGAGTTCGCTGGCGAGCCCTGTCATTTCCACCCAGGCGCAAGAAGGCCGCAACCTCGCTCGCCTTGACGCCGCCGAAGGGCAAGTGCGCGGCGTGCTTGATGGCGTCCATGCTGTGAGCGGCGGCGACGGCGCCCGTGATGGCGCCCAGTGCAACGAAGGCGTTGGACTGGGCAAATCTGGCGTCTTCGTCGCATTGGTAATCGAAGAAGCGCGCGAGCGCGTAGAGCCCGGTCGGCGTCACGCCGATATTGCGCCGCAAGCGATAGTCGGCGACGGCTTGCGCGAGTCAGGGCTTGCGCGAGACTACGGCGCGGGCGTTCTCTTACCACAACATGCGGCCAAAAGGCCGCATTGCAGTTCCTGCCAGGATAGCTGTTGGAAAAAGTCAGCTGCACGGCGCGGCGTCGCCATGGCCGATTCGGCGAACCGAAGGCCCCGCCCGGTTTCCCGGGCGAGGCCTCGTCGGCTGGTCTCAGTCGCCATTGGGTTTGCGGCCGCGGGACCAGATGAGCGTGAAGCCCTCGCCGTCCTCGTCTTCGAATAGATTGGCGTAGATCGGGGCGTTGAAGCTCGGATCGTCCAGCTTGACCGAGAGGTAGTCGCGATTCTCGGCGGAACGCTTGGACCACGCTGCGCCTATTTCGGCGTAATGCGGTGCACCGCATTAAGTGGATTATGCGTAGCGCGTGATTATGCGGAGTCTGGTGCTGGGAGCGGCGGTTTTCCGGGGCTTTTGCGGCGATATCGCTCCGCATAATAACGTGGCGATGTCCGCGACGCCCCGTCGTGTGGCGGGGC
>Ga0265328_10000173_pt1 | contig 29959 bp, 34 predicted proteins | sample 41624metaG_FD_202086 | JGI IMG/M metagenome (GOLD analysis project Ga0265328, IMG submission 202086) | Rhizosphere microbial communities from Carex aquatilis grown in University of Washington, Seatle, WA, United States - 4-16-24 metaG | ecosystem: Host-associated > Plants > Roots > Rhizosphere...
CGATGAAATTCTCCAATACGACCTCCCGTGCCGCGATTCGTTCGCCACCCGGTAGAATCCATTTCACCCAAAACGCAAAACGCCTCAAATCCAGGCAACCAATTTCAAATGCGATTCCCCTGGGGGTTGGGGATACCCTTATTGAGCCGGTCCCTGGCGACGGGAAGCTAGCATTGGGCGGCGCGGGAAGGCTCGCGCCGTTTCGCGAAGAGCCCGCTAAGAGCGGATTGTTCGGGCGCCGACTTATGACCTCGGCGATTTTTGGCGCACGCTGGCGACGCCAGAGCCGATCAAAGATTGGCCACTAACGGCACCAAAGGAAAAGCTGATCAACATCGGCGCGAAGGTCGTGAGCCATGGTCGCTACGCCGCTTTCCAGATGGCGAAGGCCGCAATTCCACGGAGTTGTTCGAGGACATATTGCCGATGACCGCGGAGCCGCGACCGCCGCTCCTGGCGTCCTTGGCATAGGGCGTTCGCGCCAGATGAGTTCGAGTCAAGTGACGGGAGTGGCGCATCCATATGACTTGCAATCTCGCGATTCCGCAGTCCGAACGCTGGCTCGGTTCGCTCGTTCGCGATCCTGTGTTCCGGCGGGACTTTCCGAGACAGGGCATGTCGACAGCGGCGACGAATTGGACTGTATTGAAGGGAAGATCCCCGTCGATGACAGCTGAAGATTGATTGTAAAGGTATAGTGTTTAGTACTAATAATAATATCTGAACTCGGTTTTAGAAGGGAGAGATTCATGAATAAACTGATCGCTATGTCAGTCTTTGCGGGTGCGCTCCTTTCAGCGTTTGCAACCGCGCGTTTCTGTCAATCAAGTTTAGATAGAGCCCAGGCTGAGGAAACAATAAGGGGGCCTCGGCAAAGAGATGAAGTAAATGCCGAAATCGATAGCAAGACGCATTTCGCTCTGATTGATGTCAACGACAGCTTCTTAGTCTATCAAGGGGCGCCTAAAAAGTTGGCCAACAGGCTTAGCCTCGCGATCCTGGATGGTTTCAGAAGCACCCATCGAACGTGCCCTTCAGCGCATCAGCTTAAAGCCGGCGAGCCGAGGACGACATGGCTGCATATTGAGCACACCAATTACGAAGAGGGAAGGGCAGTTCAAGTTATTGCCTCTCGAACGCTTAGTTTTTATTCGATGGAGCGACGATACGAGTTCAGCGTGCGGAATGACGGTGAGACCGTGGTGCTTGATCCCGGCGTGACTGTAAATCTAAAGAATTGATTGCTTCAATACGAGCAAACACAAGGGCCTATTGGTCCGGCGAAGCGAAACTCGTTGACGGTTACCTACGATTTGAAGTCGGTTGGAGCTCGTCTAGACGGAGCTGTCAATCTTAACGATGATGTATGGAAATTTGGCGTATCCGCCGATGGCCAGAACATTATCATTAATAGTGTCAAAATTCCCGGATACTCCGTCCAAACGCCGGGTTCCGCGCCAATCGTGCCCCCAACTCGAGATTCAATTCCGACATCGCCAAACCTTGTATCATCCGTCGCCTACGTCCAGGAGGCTTACAGCGGTTCTTCTTTGTCGCGCTCGAAAAATGTCATGGTGACGGATGTGGTGAGTCCCCAATTATGCACGGCGATAATGTGTTTCTCGCCGCCAGGCACTCCTTGTCCGATAGGTGGTGACTTTTGTCTGTGTCAACATACTGGTAATGGGTTTGGCGTTTGCTTAATTTAGTGAAGAAGCAAAAGCCGTGAAATCCGGTGGGCCTCGGCGCCTCGAACTGGGCGCGCGGCGGAATTCTCAACGAGGATTCAAGGATCATGCAAGAACTCAGGATTGGGGATCCGGCGCCCGGGCTGGTGTTAAGAAATTTCCTCGTGGGGCCCCCATAGACTCGCTCGCGCCAGGCAAGGTCTACGTCATCGTATTTTTGAGCTCCTCTTGCCGTCCCTGCAAGTCAAGCCTTCCGTTGCTCTCCCAACTGCAAGCTCGCTATCCTCAGGTCACGGTGTTGGGCGTGACCATTGATATCAGCCCCGCCGCCACGGAAGCGTTTCTCGCCGAGGAAGGGGGTTCGATCGCCTTCTCCTTCGCCGCGGACGCGCCCCGCGGCGACAATCCCCGGATGTGGGTGAAGTGGATGCATCGCAATTGGATGCGCGCCAGCTTGACGTTGGGTGTCCCGATTGCGTTCATCGTCGACGCGCGAACTCGGGTAGCATGGATCGGGAGTCCCGACGAGGCGGAAGGCCCTCTCGTCAAGGTGTTGGATGGAGCGTGGAACCTGGAAGCCGCCGCGCGCGCGCGGGAAGAAGAACTCGCCAAAGGCAAGGTGAGAGAAAGAACCAAGATATATTTGGCGATAACGGAACATTGCGAGACGAACGATTTCGCCGGCGCCGTCGCCGCCATCGACGATGGCGTAATGGACGATCCCGAACTGGAACGGGAATTCGCCCCACAAAGGGAAGGCTTGTCGAAATTGGCGTCCGCCGAGTAAATGTCCGCGACCCGTCGCGATAACCTTCGATGGCGATTTTCCCGCCGGCAGAGACGGCATTGACGTCGTTTCACGGATTTGCGGCTCAAATGAAACTCCGCCTCGCCGCCGCCGACGCTCGTCACGGCCGCCGAAGGCGGCGTGAGATGCCACACTTCATTTGCCCACGCGCCGCCGCTGTGCCAGAAGTCGCGAAACAACCGTGGCGAGGGCGATGAATGGCGGCCGATGTGACTTTTCCCGCGGCGGCGGCGGCGGGGCTGCTGTCGTTTCTCTCGCCTTGCGTGCTGCCGCTGGTGCCGCCGTACCTGACCTTCATCGCCGGCGTGACGCTCGAGGACCTCTCCAGCGAGAGCCGATCCAAGGCGCGGCGCGATATATTTTTGGCCTCGCTGTTTTTCGTATTCGGCTTCGGCACGGTGTTCACCGCGCTTGGCGCGAGCGCTAGCTTCTTTGGTCAGGCGCTGCGCGCCAATCAGGAAATTCTGGCTCGCGCCGCCGGCGTGATTATCATCGCGATGGGCCTGCATTTCCTTGGGGCCTTCAAGATAGGTCTGCTCTATCGCGAGAAGCGCGCCACGGTCGAAAAGCCGATGGGCCTGCTCGGCGCCTATGTGATGGGCCTCGCCTTCGCCTTCGGCTGGACGCCCTGCATCGGCCCGATCCTCGCTGCGATCCTCGCCATCGCCAGCACGGAGGAGACGGTGTGGCGCGGCGCGCAATTGCTGGCGGCCTATTCGCTCGGACTCGGCGTGCCGTTTCTCGGCGCGGCGCTGGCGATTGAACCCTTTCTGGGCTTTATCGCGCGCTTCAAGCGCCACTTCGCCAAGGTCGAAAAAATCGTCGGCGCGCTGCTGGTGCTGACTGGCGTCATCTTTTTGACCGACGGCGTTCAGAATATTTCCTTCTGGCTATTGCAGACCTTCCCCAGCCTCGCGGACTTCGGTTGAGGCGCTTCGAGAAAGGGCGATTTGGCGCGAGAAGGCGCCAAGCGCGTGTTTCCCGCGGCTCTATAGATGCTCGAGCTCATCGTTCGCGGCCGGGCGCGTCATCGCGCGCGCGCGCATCGGCGCAAAACCGGCGCAGGAGCGCGCTTATCCTTCGCGGGAAGCTCTTGAGTCAACCGGAGCCGGCGCGATGATCCATCGTTTCATTCAACTTGCATTCGGGTTCTGGCGCAGCCCGTCGCGCGCCACGGCGTGGCTGTTGTCTTTCGGCTTTCTGACGTGCCTAGTCGCGAACACGCTGGTGGCGCTTGCGGTCAACCGATGGAGCAAGGGGTTTTTCGACTCGCTTCAGGCCAAGGATGCGGACGGGATCATTCAAAGCATCATCCAATTGGCGGTCTTGGGCGCCGTTACCGCGCTAGCAGCGATTGCGACGATACAATGCCGCATGCGGCTCCAGCTCGCGTGGCGCCTGTGGCTGACGTCAGCTCTCGTGCAGCGATGGCTTCGGCACTCCGCGCGCCGCGAATGCGCGATCTCGCCCGTCGTCGACAATCCCGAAGCGCGCATCGCCGAGGATGGACGGCTGGCGATCGAGCTTTTTGTCGATCTCGCCGGCGGCGTCATCAATATCTTTCTGGTTTCGACCTCTTTCGTTTTCGTTTTATGGCGGGTCGGAGGCGCGTACAAGGTTTTTGGCGTGCTCGTGCCGGGCTACCTCGTGATGGCGGTTATTCTTTATACGGCCATGACATCGCTCGGAATGTGGATCCTCGGCCGGCCGCTTGTCGCCCGCGTCGAGGAAAAAGCCGAAGCGGAGGGGGATTTTCGCTATGCGCTCAGCCGAGCCAGGCACGAACTCGAAGCGACGATCATCTCCAACAGCGGCCCCCCCGAAGCGCGAGACTTCCGGGGCTATCTCAGCCGCCTTCGAAAGAAATGGTCCTTCGTCATCCAGGGCCAGACAAAGGTCATTTTTCTAACGAGCGCCAATAATCTTCTGGCGCCGATCGTGCCGCTCGTGCTGGGAGCGCCGAAATATCTCGCCGGCGATATGACGCTCGGCGATCTTATGCAGGCGGCGGCGGCCTTTCTGCAGGTGCAGCTCTCGCTCAACTGGCTGGCCGACAACGCCCTCAGCCTTGCGAACTGGTCGGCGTCGGCGCGCCGTATCGCTGCTTTGGATGTCGCGATGGACAGTCAGACGTCAGACGGCGAACCGCCGAACAAGTGATGGCGCAAAGTCTGGTTAATGTTTTCCGCTTCGTCATTTTGAAGTCATGTTTTAAAGCTAGATAGCGCATAGAGCCTAAGGCGCTAGCGGAACTGCGCCCGTGGCTCGATACGCCGGGCCGGATGTACGCCCGGCGTTTTCTTTTGCGTCATATCCCGTCGCCGGCCTCCGAAAAATCGCTGTCGCTGATGGGGTCGGAAGGGAAAATCCGCGCGTTTGAGAAGGACAGCGGAATCTTTCCGCCAAGCTTCGCCCCACTGGACAGCGCGGAGTCGATCTCCAGCTTCTGGTCGTAGCCGTCGATGGCGATGGTCGCGCGCACGCCGCCAGCCGTGCGGCGCAGGCTCTCGACCCGCCCTTCGAGGTCGCCCTCCCCTTGCCCGCCGATCGCGATGTCCGCCGGGCGAAAGAACACCCGCGCGGCGCCGTCGCGCAGGCCATGAGTGTCGACATGCAGTTCGCGCCCGCCGAACGTCACATGGCCGTTGGTGACCGTCACCGGCAGCGCCACCGCCTCTCCGACAAAGGAAATAACGAAGGGCGAGGCCGGGTGGTCATAGAGCTCCCCGGGCGCGCCGACCTGTTCGATGCGGCCTTGATTCAGCACGACGACGCGATCCGCGAGCTCCATCGCCTCGTCCTGGTCATGGGTGACGAAGACCGTGGTGAGGCCGGTCTTCTTGTGGATTTCGCGCAGCCAGCGGCGCAGATCCTTGCGCACGCGGGCGTCGAGCGCGCCAAAAGGCTCGTCGAGCAGCAGCACCCGCGGCTCGATGGCGAGGGCGCGCGCGAGCGCCACGCGCTGGCGCTGGCCGCCCGAAAGCTGCGCCGGATAGCGCTCTCCAAGCCCCTCGAGCTGCACCAGCTCCAGCAGCTCGGTGACGCGTTGGTAGATCGCGACGCGCGAGGGACGCGAGGCGCGCGGGCGCGCCTTGAGGCCGAAAGCGATGTTGTCGGCGACCGTCATATGTTTGAACAGCGCGTAATTCTGGAAAACGAAGCCGACGCGCCGCTCCTGCACCGACAGATCGGTCGCGTTGTCGTCGCCAAAATAGACCGCGCCGCGGTCGGGCGTGTTGAGCCCCGCGATGACGCGCAGCAGCGTCGTCTTGCCGGAGCCGGAAGGGCCGAGCAGCGCGACGAGTTCGCCGGGAGCAATGTCAAGCGAGACGTCGCGCAGCGCCGGATAGGAGCCGAAATCCTGCTCCACGCCCTCGATGCGGATGCCGAAGCCATGCGCGCTGTCAGTGGCGGCGGCGAGCGTGTCCCTTGAGAGCGTCTCCGTGGCGCCATTCAAGGAAGGTCTTGAGAGCAAGAGTGACGAGAGCCAGGCTGGCCAGAAGCGCCGCGAGAGCGAAGGCCGCGACAGAATTGTACTCATTGTACAGGATCTCCACCTGCAGAGGGATCGTATTGGTCAGACCGCGAATATGTCCGGAAACGACGGAAACGGCGCCGAACTCGCCCATCGCGCGGGCGTTGCACAGCAGCACGCCGTAAAGCAGGCCCCATTTGATGTTCGGCAAAGTCACTGCGACGAAGGTCTGAAAGCCCGACGCGCCGAGCGTCAGCGCCGCTTCCTCCTCCACCGTTCCCTGCTCCTGCATCAAGGGAATTAGCTCGCGCGCGATGAAGGGGAAGGTCACGAATATCGTCGCCAGCACGATGCCGGGAACGGCGAAGATGATCTCCAAGTCGCGCGCGGCGAGCCAGTCGCCGAAAACGCCCTGCGCGCCGAACACCAGCACATAGACGAGGCCGGAGACCACCGGCGACACCGAAAAGGGCAGATCGATCAGCGTGATCAGCAGGCTCTTTCCGGGGAACGAAAATTTGGCGATCGACCAGGACGCCGCGAGGCCGAAAAGCAGATTGACAGGCACGGCGATCGCGGCGACGAGCAGCGTCAGTTCGATCGCCGCGACCGCATCGGGCTCTTGAAGCGCCCCGGCGAAGGCGCCAAAGCCCTTTTGCAGCGCCTGCGCAAACACGACGCCGAGCGGCGCGAGCAGGAACAGCGCCAGAAAGGCCACGGCGACAAGGATGAGCGCCAGCCGCGTCAAAGGCGCTTCAGTCCGCACGTTTCGATGCGCTCCCGCGCGGGGCGCGGTCGTCTCAGACATGGCCGAACCTCCGGCGGCTCCAGGCCTGAATGAGATTGATCGCCAGCAGCGCGCCAAAGGAGATCGCCAGCATGATCGTCGCGATGCCGGTCGCGCCGGCGTAATCATATTGCTCCAGCTTCACGACGATCAGCAGCGGCGCAATCTCCGAGACATAGGCGATATTGCCGGCGATGAAGATGACCGAACCATACTCGCCGACCGCGCGCGCGAAGGCGAGAGCGAAGCCGGTCAAAAGCGCCGGCGCCAACGGCGGCAACAGCACGCGCCACACAGTTTGCGCGCGGGTCGCGCCCAGCGTCGCCGAGGCCTCCTCCAGTTCAACCTCGAGCTCGCCGATGATCGGCTGCACCGTGCGCACGATGAAGGGCAGACCGACGAAGATCAGCGCCACCAGAATTCCCAGCCGCGTGAACGCCACCTTGACGTCGAGCAAGGCCAAAGGCCCGCCAAACAAGCCATTGGGCGCGTAAAGCGAGGCGAGCGAAATGCCCGCGACCGCCGTCGGCAAGGCGAAAGGCAAATCGACGACGGCGTCGAGAAGACGGCGGCCCGGAAACTCGTAGCGGGTCAACACCCAGGCGACGATAAGGCCAAACACCACATCGATCGCCGCCGCCGCGAACGAGATCGAGAAGGTCGTGCGAAGACCCGCCGCGACGCGCGGCTCCGTCGCAATGGCGTAGAGACCGCCAAACCCTAGGCTGGAGGCGCGCCACACCAGCACCGACAGCGGAAACAATACGATCAAGCCGAGATAGGCGAGCGTGTAGCCAAAGGTCAGCGAAAAGCCTGGAAGCACGCTCGGCGCCGCGAAGCGCCAAGGTTTTTTGAGACCGAGCGTCCCTGGCCCGGGACCTGTCCGCTCGATGCGCGCTTGGTCGCTCACTTGGCCGGCTCTTGCTTTTGCATTTCGTCGAACGCCCCGCCGTCGGCGAAATGTTTTCTTTGCGCGTTCGCCCAACCGCCGAACACTTGGTCAACGGTAAATAGTTCGATCTTTGGCAGGCGGGCGACATCTTCCTTGGCCGCGAATTCGGGATGCGCCGGGCGGTAGAAATTCTTGGCGATAATCGCCTGCGCCGCCGGCGTATAAAGAAATTCGAGATAGGCCTGCGCCAGTTTGCGCGTTCCCTTGGCGTCGACGACGCCATCGACGACGGCGACCGGCGGTTCGGCGAGAATGGAGCGCGGCGGCGCCACTATGTCGAATTTATCGGCGCCGAATTCCTGCAAGGCCAGAAACGCCTCGTTCTCCCAGGCGATCAGCACGTCGCCGAGACCGCGCTGCGCGAAGGTGATGGTGGCGCCGCGCGCGCCAGTGTCGAGCACCGGCGCGTTTTGGTAGATCGCCTTGACGAACTCCTTGGTCCTGGCCTCGTCATTGCCGAATTTGGCGAGGCCATAGCCCCAGGCCGCAAGATAATTCCAGCGCGCGCCGCCCGAGGTCTTGGGGTTTGGCGTCACCACGTTGACGCCAGGCTTGGCGAGATCGTCCCAGTCCTTTATCCCCTTGGGATTGCCCTTGCGCACCAGGAAGATGATCGTCGAGGCGTAGGGCGTGGAGTTGTTCGGCAGGCGTTGCTGCCAATCCGCCGGGATCTTGCCGGTCTTCGAAGCGATCGCGTCGATGTCGGCGGCGAGGCCCAGAGTCACGACGTCGGCCTTGAGCCCGTCGATCACCGCGCGCGCTTGGGCTCCGGAGCCGTTATGCGAGGTTTGAATCTGCACCGTCTCGCCGGTCTTGGCCTTCCAGTCGGCGATGAAGGCCGGGTTGATCGCCTTATACAATTCGCGGGTCGGGTCATAGGAGACATTGAGCAGGGTTTGGCCGGCGCGCGCGCCCGCCGCGCCAAGCAGCGCCGTGCCCAGCAGGACCGAAATCAACGCAAAGGCGAAGCGCGCCGAAAGGTTCGCATGTCTCATTAATCGTCCTCCTCAAGCCCAAAGGGCCGCGCGTTGGGCGAGAGAGCTTCGTCGATCCCGCCGATATTCCGCTCGGTTAGTCTATTAGTCTAGTGTCTTAATAGATCAATCGCCCAAAGCAAGAATTTTTTTCTCTCGTGCGCGTTTTCGGCGGCCAGCGCGCGCACGCGAAGTATATTCTTGCCCCACTGGTTCGAGGCGGGCAAAGTCGCGGGACAAAGAGCGCGGCAAGCGCCTTTCTGCGACAGTGAGCCCAACGAGAGCGTCCCGATGCGTCAAGCCGCTACGACGCTGCAAATCGACACGCAAGGCCAGGGATTTTATCCTATCGGCCCGGCGGTCGCAGCCTTTGCGCAAGGCCAGAACATGCGCACAGGCCTGCTGACTGTGTTTTGCCGCCACACTTCGGCGTCGCTGCTCGTCCAGGAAAACGCTGACCCCTCCGTGCTGCGCGATCTCGAAAAATTCTTCGCGCGTCTCGCCCCCGAAAACCAGGCGCTCTATGCGCACGACAGCGAAGGCCCCGACGACATGCCCGCGCATATTCGCGCGGCGCTGACGCAAACGCAGCTTTCGATCCCGGTTATCGGCGGCGCGCTGGCGCTCGGAGTCTGGCAGGGCGTCTTTCTCGTCGAGCATCGGCGGCGGCCGCATCGCCGCGAAATCGCGCTCCATGTGATCGGCGCCTGACGCCGCCAATCTCTGCGCCATTCTGAAACGCTCCAGCGCCGGGGCGGGTAACAGACCGGCAAGCCTAATGCGCAATAACCAATTTGTGTCCGTTCCCAGGCTTGTGAGCGCCGCGCGCGCAAGGCCGGGGACGAATTGTGGCGTCAAAGTCGAGCTGTGCGCATGCGTCGTCGTTCGAATACGGGTTGGGCGGTCGGCGTCATAGCGCCCTGGTGTCTCAGCGTTGGCGTTCTCGTGTCCTTCACGGCCTCCGCCGGGCAAGACGCCGCCGGGGGCTGGAACGAAGCTCCGTTGACGGCCCGCGCCAATGTCGCGGACGATCAGCCCTCGCTCGCCTCGGCGCTTTCGGGAGATTTCGCCTATGGCCAAACGCGCCGGCCTATAGAATTGGCGCGGTTGACCGAGGGCGGTCCGTTCGATCTGCACAGTTCGCCCGACGAACACGAACCGCATGTAGATTTGAAGCCCAACGTGATGAATTTTCCCGAAGTCGACCGCTCGCATAAGGGCGACCCGGTGGTGGCGATGCGTCCCTCTTTCGACACGCGCCTCCAGGGCGGCGGGACCGCTCCCGATCTCGCATTCCGCATTTTCGGCGCTTCGACTCAAGTGGCGCTCGCGCCGCGCGCCGCCGTGCCTGGCGACGAAGACCCCCAAGACTTCGATGCGGCGGGCGCCGCGACGCAAACAACGACGCAAAAGGGCGCCGCCGCCGCCCTGCCCGCGCAAGCCGGCTCCGTCCCGACTCCCGCATCGATCGAAGCCGTGAAGGAACGCATCGCGCATGGCGCGACGCCGCAGGTTCCGCGCGCCGTCGCGCTCAGCTCCTCGACGCCGGCGCAGCCAGACGCCGTGCCAATCGAAGTCGCCTCCTTCCCGCGCGCCACGCTGGCGCTGCAGAACTCCTCATCGAAGAACGCGGCGCATCCCGATTACGCCTCGATGATCGACCAGGACAAGATGGACAGCGAAAAGCGCTGCCTCGCCGAGGCGGTCTATTTCGAGGCGCGCAGCGAACCCGAAGCTGGCCAGGCCGCCGTGGCGCAAGTCGTGCTCAACCGCGTCTCCAGCGGACTTTACCCGACCAATGTCTGCGGCGTCGTCTACCAGAACCGTCACCACTACAAAGGGTGCCAGTTCTCGTTCGCCTGCGAAGGCAAGTCGCTGCGCATCACCGAGCGCGACGCCTGGTCCAACGCCGTGCGCATCGCCGATGAAGTCATGGCCGGCCGCACCTATATTTCGGACGTCGGCCGCTCGACGCACTACCACGCCAATTACGTCAAACCGCGCTGGGCGCGCGCCCTGACCAAGATGGACGTGATCGGCCATCATATCTTCTATCGGCTCAAGCCGGGTCAGACGTGAAAAGGTGTAGCGCGCAAGATCGAATGAGTTTTCGCGCAAGATCGAATGCGACTGCCCCTGTAGCGTCGAGGGGCGCTCCCAGACCCCGCCTTTCACGGTTCCGACCTACTGCCCCTTCATCTCGCATTCCAGCCGGATAAAATTGCCCGTCGGCCCAAACAGGAACACCCGACGCTTGATCGACCAGTCCATGTCGTCGTCATCGCCGAACCCCTTCGTCGTCGCCACCCCGCCGGCACCCGCGCCGGTCAGCCCGGCCATCAGAGTCAGATGGCAGGATCGGGTGTCGCGGTCGAACTGGCCCTTGCGCGCGTCGGCGTGCTTTTGCGCCGTTGTCTGCTCCCCGAAAATATGGATGTGGGAGAAATCCGGGGAGCCGTCGCCCGAGGAGCCCTGGCTGCTCGTCAGCTTGTTCCGCTTGGCCCGAGAGCGATCATAGAAAGTTGCATTGGAGGCGCTGCGCTGCGGGCGGTCGCGCTCGGTGAGGGAAAAATCCTCGCAATCCGTTGGCGAGACCGTGCAGCTCCCCGCCGCCGCGCCCGAGGCGGTCGAGCCCTGGCCCCTCGGCACGAAAATCAAATTGCCGCTCTGCACTTTGAACAACGCCCCGTAATGCCGCGCCAGGCGCGTGCAAAGGTGCATGTCGGACTCTGTGATCTGGGCGACGATCTTATCGATCGCGATCTGCGAGAGGCTCTGGTCGATCGCCGGCGAGAGCCCGTTGTCCTGCGCGACCTGGTTGAGCACGTCGCCGAGCTTTTTGCCGCTCGTCCAGCTGCGGCTTTTCTGCTGTTTCAAGGTCTTTAAAAGGTCAGCCGAATGACCCGTTACGTCGAACGTGGCGGGCGGTCCCCTTTTCACGGTCTCCAGCACGGTGAACTGGCCGCTCTTGACGACGCCCGTCTCCTCCCAGCCGAAACTGACGGCGACCACAACGCCGAGCCGCGGCTTTTGCAGCTGGCCGTCGTAATTCGAGATGTTGATCTGCAGCTCGTCGGCCGCTTCGCCGTCGCTCTCGGTGATCGAGCCCGAGAGCACGCGTTTATCTAGCTCTCCGAGCGGATTGTCGCCGGTCGAGAAGGTGATGACCGGCGTCATGACCACAGATCCACCGTGGCGATTGTCGCCGGCGCGGCCGTCGTCGGCAGAACGGGCAGCAGGATGGTCAGGCCCTCGGGCAGCGTCGGCCCGAGATCGGCGAGGCCGGGATTGGCGGCGAGCAGCGCCTCGGTGTTGCCGTTGTGCTCGGTCCCGTAGGCGATGCGGGCGATCGCGTCGACCATATCCCCTTGCCGGGTGATGTAGGTTGAACTCATGGCCACGCGCTCCAGGGGCTGCCGGTCCCGTCGTCATGGACGTGGAACTCGAATTCGTAGACGATTTTTTGCGCGCCGCCGACGAGTAGCTCCGAGGAGACGACGCTGGCGCGCTCCAGCCGGAAAATCCCGGCAATCGTGCCGTCGGCGGTCATCAGCGTGTAGGTTTGTTTCTGCCGGGAGGCCGCAAGAAGCCCTTGCGCCGTTGCCTGCGCCGAGAGCGAAATCCCGGGATAGGCGGTGCCGCGCACCGTGACTTCCTCCTCGGCCGGCCCGAGATATTGCGCGGCCGGCCTGCGGCCGATAATCGGGTGTTTCTCCCAGCGCGCGCCGGTCTTGTGGGTCAGCTCCTCGTAAGCCGCCTGACCCACCTGAAACAGATACGGCCCCCAGGCCATCAGCACGTCGGCCATCAATGTGCCTCCGGACCGTCATGCAGCGAGCCGCTTGACGGCGCCGCGCCGAGCCGCGCGCGCGCCCAATGGGCCGAAGCTCCCGCCCCCTTGGCCTCGGTCCCCACCTGTTTGAGCTTGTGGAGCAGATCGTCGACCTTCCTGGCCGCCGCGTCGATCGACGAGGCGTCGACTTGCGGCCTGACGGCGACGTTGAGCTTGTCGATCGCCGCGCCGGCCTCCGTCGCCTTCGTCCCCGCCGCCTCGATCTGCGTCGTATCGGCCTGCGGGTTGGCTGTGACATCGAGATTGGTCTTGATCGCCTCTCCCGCCGCCTGGGCCTTTTGCTGGGCGGCGTCGATCTGCGACGTGTCGACCTTGGGCTGCGCCTGTTGCTGCGGCCCCTCCGGCTGGTTCCACCAGGGCATGTTAATGCCCTTCGAACGCCAGTATTGATGCGCCTTTTCCTCGATCTGCGCCCGCGCGGCGGCGGTGTTCTCGGGCGTCCAGCCAAGCAGCTTTTGCTCGCCCTTCTCCAGCGCATAATCGCCGGCCGCCCCGACGACGCCGCCGATAATTCCGCCGCGAATGATCTTGCCTACCCGCGCGGCCATGCCCAGCGCAGTCTCCGCGCCCCCGAGGCTCTCCCAGATAGCCGACTCGGAAATCGCGCCCTTCGGCGCGGCCGTCGCCGGCCCCTCCCGCATCGCCGATTTGGCCGCGTCCAGCATCCGCGCCTGAGCATCGGGATGTGCGTTGGAAAAAGCCCTGCCGGCGAGGCCCTCCAGCCCCTCGGCCTTCCCCCCGTTCTCTGCGAGCCCCTTCACCGTGGCCCGGTAATTATCCATGGCGGAGGCGTTGGGAGCGGTTTCCCCGCCGCTCGCCGAAGCGCCTCGCTCCGCCGAACGAAGAACGCTTTCCGTGGAAGCGCCCGCGCCGCCCTCCGCGCCGCCGGCCCCCGCCCCCTGGCCAAACCACGAGCCGGCCTTCATCATCGCCTGCTGCGCCAGCTTCAGCGACGCCCAGAACCCCGCGGCGGCGGCGGAGAGCCCGGCGACCGTGGCGGAGATCGGATGATCCTTGGCGACGCTGGAAAGACCGGCTTCCGCCTCGGCCATCCAGTTCAACACGCCCGTCGCCGCGCCGGAAAGCCCCTTGCCGGCGTCGCGCATGAGGTTCTCGAACTGCGCGCCGGCCGCATGGGCGGCCAGCGTCGGGTCTTTCTTGATCCATGTGTCCGCGGCTTCCAGCCCCGGGGCGGCCTCGACCTGGGCGCGGTCCTTGTCGACGACGCTCTTCTGATTGAGGATTTTATCGACGAGCTTGCGCACGCTGGAATTCGAAAACAGCGCCAACTCCGCCTCGTCGCGCTTTTCCGGCGCGAGCTTTTCCAGCGCCGGACGCAGAACCTTGTCGATCCACAGGTCGGGATCGGTGCGGGCGAGGTCGGAGCCCTTAACGCCGCCGGGGTCGATCCAGCGGATTTCGCCATTGCCCTTCTTGCGCACCTTCTTGGGATCGAGCAGGCCGAGTTTGTCCATGGTCTCCATGGCCTTCGGCTGCATCGTGCCGGCTTCCAGCGCGTTCATAAACATGTTGACGGCGTTGCCGGCGCCCCCGCCGCCCATCTCCTGCATGATATGAGCGCCGGCGCCGCGCATGAAATTGTCGGAGAGGGTGCGCGCGGCTATGCCGGCCTGATTGTAGAAGCTGGTGAAATCGCCGGGATGGATCGTCTCCTTGAAGACATTCATGATCTTGGCGAAGGTCTCCAGCCGCTCGTGCAGCTTTTTCTCGTCGGCCGCGACGCCGCCGACCTCCAGCGCCTTGGTCAGCGAGTTGAACTCTTCGTCGCTGGTGGTCCCGTGCTGCCCCTGCTGGATCGTGCGCAGGCGCAACAGGTCGGGCATGGCCGCCATCGCGTGCTCAAGCGAGCCGACGAAGGTCTTGGCGCCGCCCAGCATGGTCTCGATCTTGGTCTTGTCGAAGGCCTTGAACTGGCGCGACAGCTCCGCCGCCTTGTCCTGGATTTCGCGGATTTGCTCGGCCGTGTTGCCCTGTGTCTCCAGGCTGATTTCGGAATGCATGCCCTCGGCGCCCGCCTCCGCGCCGTGATGCAGCAGCGACATGGAGCCGCGCCCGAGTTCGCGGGCGATAGCCGCGTCGACCACGGCGGACTGCGCGGCGTGGACGGAGCGCAGCTGCTTTTCATAAGCGCCGAGCTCATTCGTCGTCGCCTTGATCCGCTGTTGCTCGGCCAGCCAGTCCGCCGCCTTGCGGCCGCCGGGCGCGCCGGCGCCGCGCCCCAAATCCTTGGTGGCGCGGTCCAGCTCCTTGACCTCGGAGACGACGCCCCGCAGCGGGCCCGACATCTGGTCGACCAGCCGCAGGATCATCTCGACGGACATCGCGCCGCTCATCTTGAGCCTCCATAGAGCAGAGCAAGATGCGTCATCGCGCGCCCATGCAGCCGTTTGATCGCCGTTACAGGCATGGCCAGCAGGTCGCGCCGCGCATAGGGGAAGGCGAGCCCGATATCGTCGAGAACCTCTTCGAGGCCCTCCGGGCTCAGATCAAAAAACCCGCGACCTTGCGAGCGACGATCTTGTAATCCTCGGCGTGCAGCGCGCGCAGAACCAATTCCGGGACGCCGGTGAGCATGACCGCAAATTTCACGACGCCGGTGTCTCCAGCGACGTAATTGGCCACGTCATTGCCGGAGGCCGCGCGGATAACAATCTGCGTATAGGTCACGCCCGCCAGTTTGAACGGGTGGTTGAGGGCGATCGTCTCGGAGCCCCAGTTCTGGCCAGCGTCGAAATCGACGACGGCGGGAGCCGCCGGAGCCTCTGGAGCCGCAGGGGCGGCGAAAGGCGCGGGGGCCGGGGCGGCGAAAGGCGCGGGGCCGGGCCCCGCGGCGCTCAAATCGGTCATCTAACTCTCCTTAGGTCGAGGGGATAGTCTGCGCGCTGGCGGCGAGCATATTGTTGATCGCCGCCATTTCGTTGACGGTGGCGAATATGAGTTTTCCGGCGAGCAGGTCGATATCGTAGACGACGATCGAGCCGATCATCAGCCTCAGCGCTGTGAGGTCGATGTGGCATTTGACGACCGACTTCTTGCCCGCTTCCCACTCGCCGGCGTCCGTCGTCGTCATTTCGCCGATCATCTGCAGCGAGGACGACACTTTCTGATTGGCGTCGCCGTCGAAATAGGCGTTGACGGCGTAGGAAACCCCCCTCTGGCTGTAACCGCAGAGGCCGAGCACCTGCGGATCGTAGGAGGTGAGATCGCAGTCGAATTCGAACGGCTTGTAGCCGAGCGCCACCTTGCGCCCGGCGAGCATGCCGCCGCCCCGATATTCTTGCGTGACCTTCTCGATTTTCGGGGTCTTGCATTTCTCTCCCGCGCCCGCCTGACCATAGCCATTGGTGGTCAGGATGAAGGCCTGCATGATGTAAGCGAGTGTCGCCATGGCTCAGAACCCCGACTGGTTGGAGTTGACCGCGGTGATGACCGCGCTCAGCAGGTTGTTGTAGTAGCTGGGATTGCGCTGGGCGATATTGATGATGTGCTCCATCGGCGCCGGCGGCTCGGCGTCGAAGCGGAACGTCCATATGCCCTGTTCGAGATTGTTGACCCCATTGTCGTTGGGGTCGATCCAGAAGTCGCCGCCGACCAGCGCGCCGGCGTTGACCATGCTGCCGAGGAAGCTGTTGGCGCGGTAGGCCAGCTGCTCGATGATATAGGGCGACGGCGGCTTGTCGTTGGCCCAGGCGCAGACGTTCTGCAGCGCCTCTTCGATCGCGTCCATCGTCGTGCGCACGCATTCGTAGATCGTCGACGGGTCGGGCACGCGGTTGCCCCAGCGGCGGAAGCCGCCGAGCGTGCCGCCCTGCTGCGCCTGGTTGATCGCCGTGGTGATATTGTTGGAGTTGAGGATATTGGCGGTCGAGTTGTAATCGCCCTGCGCCCAGTCCACCGGCACGGCGAGACCGCCGACGCTGTTATAGGCCCAGTTCGACGGCGACCACCAAAAACCCTGCTGCGCGTGCACGCGCGCCAGCAGGCCCGCATTGGCGGGCGCCGCGTCGCGCGCGACATAGGCCGAGGTCGCGACATCCCAGGTCAGAACGCTTGGATAGAAGCCGGTGAGCCGATCACTCGTCCAGTCCTCCATCCAGGCCTGTATATCCGACTCGTCCGTGGATGGCCCGGCGGCGTAAACGCGTCCGCGTAGCGCCGTCGCGATGGTCAGCAGCGCGGCGACGACCGGATTTTCGGCTCCGCTCACCCGCGTCGAGGTATAGCCCGGAGCCATCAGCGTGCGCGGCTTGACGCCAAGCAGCGACTGCGCCTGCTTGAACGCCCAGACGCCGGTCATCGTGGTTGATGAGCCGATGATATTGCTCATCACCGTCGCGGCCGTCGTGCTGTCCTGCACGCGTATCACGACGAGGGAGCCGCCGCCCTCGTTATAAAAGTCGGTGACGGCGGCCGGCAGCGTGCCCCTGGTGAGTCCCGCGCCCGGCGCGTTTTTCGTCAGCGACGCCGCGAGCTGCGGGTTGCTGGAGAGCAGCACCGGCGTGTTGTAGGGAAACACGGCGGGGTCGGCGCCGTCGGCTGTGCCGATGAGGCCGCCGACCGCCATATTGTTGACGGCTACCGGCGGGACGAGGAGCTGCTCCAGCGTCTCGGCGCCATGAAGAAACTGCGGTGCTGTCATTTTAAGCCCCTTTCAAAGCGCTTTCGCGCGGACGTGAACCTCATCAGAATCTCCGTTTGGCGTAGGCGCGCAGGTTCCATGCGCTGAGAGTGAGAGCGCATGAAGCGCCGCCGGACGGTCCGGCCGCGTTGGGAGTCAGCGCCGCCGAGAGCGACACCTGGGCCTGCAGCACTCCTGAATATTCGGGGAAAAGCAGGCCGCCGCTTTCTTGCGCGGCCATTACGTTGGCCTCGGCGCCGACCGGCCAGCCGCAGCCATCGGCCGCGACATTGACGAATGTCCAGTCGACGCTATAGGCGAGGGGAGGGACGCCCAGGTTATGCGCGAAGGTCGCCGAATAAGTCGTGCCCGAGGGGACCGCCTGCGGGACCGAAACGGCGGTCCCGTTATAGGCGTATGGCGTTGCGCTAAATGAGCCGCCGCCGGTCAGCAGAAACTGGCCGAGAAACACCACATAAACCTGCGGCGCGGTCGAACCATTGCCCATATAGCCAATCATCGACGAGATGTTGAAAGTGAACTGGCCGCTCGTCGTGGCGGCCGTCCCGCCCCACTGATAGATTGGCGCCAGCAGCGTCGAACCGGGCGTGATCGTGCAGCTGCCAGCGGAACAGGCCAGCGTCACGTAGAGATACGTCGTATATCCGGCCGTGAGGCCCGACCACGTCAGATTGGAGGTCGTGCAGGCCGTGTAATTGACCTCGCCATAAGGCGATGCGCTATAGCCGGCGGCGGCCGTGACGCAGAGTGGGAACGACGTCGAGAGATTTTGTGTGGTGATCGAATTGGCCGTCCCGCTCGCGGGAAGGAAGCTTGGAGCGCCGCTGGCAGTAGTGTCGACCGGCCCGCTGAGCGCCGTCTGACGCACGCGGACCGGCTGCTTCGAAAAGTCGTGCGAAACCGTGACCGAACCGGAGGAGCCTCCGCCGGTCAGCCCGGCTCCCGCTACAATCGTGGTTATGCCCGCGCTGCAGCAGGCGACGCCCGAGTCCTGAATTCCGCTCGTGCTCCACTGCAGGATATCACCGGCCGTAAATGTCGGCGACGTGTTGTAAAGGCCGGTCAGGACGCTCGCCGGGATGGTGGCCGAGCAGCTCATTGCCGATGAGCCATTGCCGGAGAGAAAGCCCGTGCATCCCGTGAAAATCGGCCGGGTTGAAAAGGTCCAGGTCGCCGAGATCGTCTGAGCCGCGCTCATTATCGCCGCGGCGGTCAGACAGGCGCCAGTGTCCTGAAATCCGCTGGAGCTCCAGGCGACGCAATGGCCCGTGGTGATCGAGCCGTTGAACAGCCCGGCGATGGCCGAGGCCGGAACGGTCGCCGAGCATGTCGGCGCCGAGGAGCCATTGCCCTTGAGATAGCCCGTGCAGCCCGTGAAAATCGGCAGCGAGGAGAAGGTCCAGGCGCCCGAGACGGTTTGAGTGGAGCTCAGCAGGCCGCTGGTGACGCTCGCCGCGCTCGATGCGCTGGCGGCCGCCGCCGTCGCCGAAGAGGCCGCGTTGGTCGCCTGCGTCGCCGCGCTGGTCACGCTGGCGGCCGCCGCAGTCGCCGAAGAGGCCGCGTTGGTCGCCTGCGTCGCCGCGCTGGTCGCGCTGCCGGCGGCCGTCGTCGCCGAAGAGGCCGCGTTTGTCGCCTGGACCGCCGCCGCCGCGCTATTGGCCGCCGCCCCGGCCGCCGCCGCCTGCGTCGCCTGCACGCCCGTCATGATCAGCGGCGAGCCCCAGCCGCCTGAGGTCTTTGGCCCATAAATCGCGCCGGCGCCGGCGTCGAACGCCCAGTCGCACACGAGCCCGTAGGTCGCGGCGGGCGGCCCGTTGGTCGGCAGAACCGAGCAGCCCGGATCGCCCTGCGGGCCGATTGGCGAAGGCGAACCCGCGCCCGGCGACGGCGTGCCCGTATAGCCCCCGGCGAAGGCCGGCGAGGCCAGAAGCGCAAAAAGAAGCGCGAGCAGTCTGATCATGGCGCTGAAACCGTGAGTGTGACGACGGCGACGGCCGTCACGCGCGGCCCGAAGGCGCCGTCGCGCGGCTGGCGGTGATAGAGGACGCCCATATAGGCGTTGGGATTGATCTGCCTGATCGCCTGCGCCGAAGCGCGGAAGGTGAAATTGATCGATGTGTTGGCGACCCAGGCGGAAACCTCGATCGAGCGCACGCCGTCGTCACTGGCCAATGAGAGCCAGGAGAGCAGCGGGTTCACCGGATCGAGAAAAGCAAGACAGAACACGCTGCCATCGAGGCGCGGATCGACCGGCGCGGCGTAGGGATATTGCACCCCCACGTCGAGGCTCTCGCCAGTCCTGATGCCCCAGTTGTCCTGTGTCGGCGCGCCCATTGCGTCCCCCTTAAGCCGTTGGCCAGGCGGGCAGCGGAGCCGCCGGTGCGTCGATCTGCGCGAACGTCGTCACTGTCGGCGGCGTCGCGCCGATCGCCGCGTTGATCGCCGCGAGCGTGACGAAAGTCGCCTGCACGAAAGCCCCGACGCTCTGCCCGAGCGTCTGCACCTGCGCCGCCGCGAGGCTGACGAGCGCGCCATCATTGTTGACCCACTGAAAGACCTGCGACGGATTGAGCCAGGAGAGCATGACGGCGCCCGCGAGCCTCGTCTGGCCGGCCGGGGAAAGATCAACGTCTATGTTGATCGGCGCCGAGCCGGCGCTCGCGATGTTCAGGGTGGCGGAGGCCGCGCCCGCGCCGCCCTCGATGAAGGCGCGCTTCCCGGCGGCATAGGCGAGCAGCTCGGCGACCGTCGGCGCCGCCGTCGCGGGATCGACCAGCGTGAATGCCGTGACGCCAGCCGGGAGCAGCGTCGAAGCGAGCCGGTTGAGCGTCTGCGTCCAGGTCTCGTCTGCCAGCGCGAGGGCCGGATTGGGCGATATCTGGTAGGTTTGGCCGCCGGCGGCATATTGAATGGTCAGCATTGCATCCTCAGCTGTGGAAGACCGCGAAATGCAGCAGGTAGGCGCTGCCGAAGGGGCCGTTCACGACGAACTGCGTGGTCGATCGCGTGATCGCGTATTCGAAGGCGTAGGTGGAGCCCTCCAGAGTCAGGACGACGCAATAATTGGTGTCCGGGAGCGCGTGCGAAAAAGCGAAGGTGAGCAGGAAGCCGCCCCCGCTCGACGCAGTTACACTTGATATGCCGTCCGCGAAGACCAGCGACCCGCTGCTCACGAGACCGGCGGCGACGCAATGCGCCGGAAACGCGCCCGCGACCGCCGGCGCCAGCTCCTCCGGAGTAATCCATGCGGGGCCATTGACCGAGGTGTTGGTGACGCCGGTTGTCGCCTCCGTCGTTGTCGCGCTGCGCCCGACGCCGACCGTCGCGTTGGTCGCGGCGCTGATCTGATAATTGCCGCCCGAGAGAAACAGCGGCGTCAGCGCGCCGGGAATGTGGATGGCGCTGATGAGACCCTGCAGATAGGTCACCAGAGCGCCGAGCTGTTGCAAGGTCGGCCAGGGCCACGCGAAGCGTCCGGCCGTCGGCGCGAAAGCGGCGAATTCGCCCGCAGTCGCCGGACGCCCGGCGCCAAGCGCCGCGAGGTCCTGTGGCGCGCTCGGCGGATCGGCGGCGGGCTCCGAGGCGTTCACGATGCCGAAGGCCGCGTGCTCGCGCGACAGCGTGTCGACGGTGATCGTTCGCGTCAGCGGCGCGTTGGCCGTCGGCATGAGCGCGGTGATTTCGGCGTCCACCTGCGCCTGCGTCATGAAATTGGCGGTGGGCGGCGTGATCACGACATTATTGGTCGAGGCGGTGGCTATGGCCACGACCAGCATGATCGTGTTGATCTGTCCTTCGGTCGACAACGTCTTCTCGATATTGGTGACGCCGACGACGCAGAGATGGCCGAGCTCGTCATAGACTGCGAATTCGCGGATCGTGAAGCCGCCGACCTCGACGCCGCCCTGCGTATCCGGGACCACGCAGGTGATGTCGATCTGATTGGCCGAGGTCGTGTCCTGCGCGACACCCGAAATGGTCTCGCCGCTCCACACCTCGTTGACCAGCGCGCCCGTGGCGATCAGCGTCGAGAGCGCCGGCACGGTCCCGCCGCCGTCGCCGACGGCAAAATTTCCCGCGATGAAATTGAACGGCGCGGCGGGCGAGCCGGACGATCCCGAGGCGGTGATCGCCGCGTCGCGGGCGAGATAATAGGCCGTGACCTGGGTGGCGTAGACCGGCAAGGTCGTTCCCGTCATGCGCTGACTGCCTCCGGCAGGATTTTGACGATGTTGAAAATGCGAGCCCGCGCGCCGACGTAAATTTGCGGCAGCGGGTTCGCCGGCGGGAAGCGGCAGATGATCGTGACGCCCGTGGCGGCGCCGGCGTAATTCTGCGCGCCCGGCTGATTGAGCTTGACTGCGACCTTGGGCATGTCGCGCACGTTTTTGCGCAGGATAGCGCTGTTCCAGACGGCCTGCGTGTTCGGTGCGGGATCGCCGGGATTGACCAGCGTGCAGACCCAGAAATAGGGCCACACCAAAGAGGGGTCCTGGAAATACTCGACGATCTCGATTGCCTGTCCGGTGTCCTGCGCGATCTCGCTCTCCAGCGCGCTCGGCGTCCCGTAGGAGAGATGGTCGACAAAGCTCGCCGCGACCTTGGCGCGGTTGCCCGCGAGATCGCCGACGACATAATGATGGACCGAGCGCTCCCAGGCCAGGAACGGCACGAATTGGCCGCCGCATTGCGCGGGATCGCGCTCGCGCCGCACGGCCTGCGTGTCGGCGTTGAGAATGCGCGCCGAGGTCCGCGAGAGCGCGCGCATGAAGGGCGTCGCGTTGGCGGGCAGCAGATCCTGCGCCGGGAAAAATTCCTGTGCGTCGTTCATGTCGACGCTCCCTGGCTATAGGACAGGCTGATCGACGTGCAGATCGGCGCGTCGAAGGGACCGCCGCCAATAGCGGGCGGATTGGCGAGGTCGATGGTCCCGGAGAACGGCTGCCGCATGACGACGCCCTGCACGAGGCCGGAGGCGTTGGCGCCGATCGCCGCCATGACGCCGCCAAAATCGACGGGCGCGGCGATCATCCGCCGCGCGCTGGCGTAGGCGGCCGCCTGCGTCCATTGCGCCGCCTGCACGGCCGCCGCGTCGGCGCCGGGGGCGAGCAGCAGCGTCGCGTCGATGCTGTAATCGACGAGGTTGGCGGTCACGATGTTGATATTGTCGTTGGTCTTGCGCAGATTGCGCGGGAAGGCCTCCTTGACGGCCTTGAGGGCGCTTGGCGGCACGGCGCCCGTGGCGGCCGTCCCCAGCAGCACGATGCGCACCTCGCCGAGCGCGACGCCGGCGACCTCATGGCCGTAGGTCGCGGCCTGGGCGATATCGACCGGCGCGGCAGACCAGGCCATATAATCGTAGCCGCCATAGGAGCCGCCGATCGACAGCGCCTCGAACGCCAGCTGCGCTCTGGCGCGAAGACTCTCGTCTCCCTCGCCGGGCGCGCGCTCCGTCGAGGAATTCGCGGCGATTACGTCGAGATCGTCCTCGCGCGCAAAGGCCAGCGAGGTCGCCAGAACCGCCTCGTTGACGCGAGCGCGCACGAGGCCTTCGCGATAGGTGTCGACGCTCTGCAGCCAGAAGCCGGGATTGCTCTTGAGGTTCGCGACGTTATAGGTCGGCAGGCTGGGATTACTGGCGACCTGCGCCGCCCAGACACCGAGAAAATATTGCTGGCGCGCCGCGAGGATCGCATCGAAGGTATAGCCGTCGATCGCCGCCGGCCGCGGCAGGTTTTGCAGATTGATCTGCGCGAAGCGCGTGGCGGCCGCGGTCATCCCAGCCCCCGCAAAGTCGCGGTCGAGAACGGCCCGGCGATAACCTCCCTGCCGGTTTCAACGACGCTGTAATCGCCCTGCAGGGCGTTGGGGTAGTAATTGCCGCTGGCGAGGAAGGCGACGAGGCCGTCGGAGCCTGCCTGCTGGATCGACACGGAGACGAGCCGGAAGCCCGGCTCCCATTGCCGCAGCGCCTCGGCGATCGCCATGTAATGCGCGGCGATGACCACCGTGTTCATTGGAGCGTCCTGCAGCGCCGGGCCGGAAGAGCCGAAATCGCGCGCCAGCACAAGGCTGCCCACCGCCGTCGAGATGATGACGGCGATCGACTGGGCGCATTCGTCCCAGTCGAGGAGCAGAGCCCCGGTGTTGCGATCGATCCCGACCCGCGACATGGATCAGGCCTCCGGCGCCGGAGCGGGTTCGGGCGCCGTCGTCGGGCCGACAATGCCCTCGCGCACATCGTTGGCGACCTGCTCGACCGTCGCCTCAAACCGGTCGCCGACCGCGCGGCGCCCGCCGGCGATAAATCCCTTGGGGCGCGCGAGCAGCACGACATACCAGTTCAGCGGCGCGGTGCGCTTGGCGGGATTTGGCCTCGGCAGCGGTTTTCTCATCGGGTTCCCCTCATCATTTCACGAAGACCTTGGTTGCGAGATTGGCCACGTCGGCGTAGCCGCCGGTGTCGACGGTGCCCAGCCTGGCGGCGTTGGTGGTGGCGTCGGCGCCGCCGAGATAGCAATCGCCAACGAGGATGATTTTGTCGGCCGTGATGGTGATTTTGCCCTCCTCGACGGCGACGGTGTTGCCGAGCGCCTCGAGATAGGAGCCGCCATCCGTCGTGCGCAGGCGGTTGGGCTGGCCGACCGCGCCGCGCTGGGCTCTGATGTCCGTGCCGGGGTCGGCTGAGGGCGGTGGGTTCTTGTCGTGATAGCCGCCGGGAAACAGCACGGCGTTGGCGGGATCTCCGGAGGGGCAGAGCATCGTGATCTGCTGCCCGACCTTGAATGGCGCCCAGTCGACGCCGGTGCCCGCGTGCCAGCCCCCGGGAATGTTATGCGTCGTATAACCGACGTCGACCACGGTCCCCTTCTGGCCGTCGAAGCTTTTCACCGTGCCGACCTGCACGACGCTCGCGAGCCGGCGATGCAGCTCCGCAACCTGGAAGGCCAGATCGTTGATCGTGCGCTGCTGCTCGGCGAGGACGGCGTCGTAGTTCATGGCGTCCACCCCGGCTCGGTCGGCGTATCCCTCAGCGGATCGCTGGGGATGACCGGGTTCGGATCGGTGAACAGCACGCCGTTGACGTAGATTTTAGCCAGCGCGGCGATGGTCGCCGTGATGTCCGGCAATAGCCCGAGGGTGACCGGCGTCGTCCAGGTCACTTCCCACAGCGCGAGGCCCCGCTCGAAGAAGTCGACCGAATATTGATTGACGCTTTTCAGCTCCTCGGGCTGATAGACGCCGTCGAGGCCGAATCGGTTGCTCATGACGTTGAGCAGCACGGCGTTGGCGATCAGCGCGGCCTGATGGTCGCGCGGGTTCTTTTTGCCGGTTGCCGGGTCCACGATGTCCTTGGTGACGACGACGACGGAGAAATGCGTCGGCAGGATCACCCCGTAATTGTTGCGATAGCAGGCGCCGCAGCCCATCAGCGCGACACGCAGCGCCGGCGTCTGCGTCATGAACTGCGCAATGTCGGCCTGGGTGAACGCCCCGCCATGCGGCTCGATCGACGGCACGCCGGGAATGTTGGTGCGAAGGTTTGCCACCACGGCGTCGCGAAGATTGGCGAAGTCGCTCGCAAAACTCATGCGGCGACCCTCTCGATGAAGTCCCACACGGTGAAGACGATTGCGGTCCGGTTGGCCTCGGAGAGCCCGACATAGGGCCGCGGCGGGATTGTCACCTTCTTGCGAAAGAATTTCTGGCCGCCGGCCATGAAGACCAACGCCTTGGCGTTCTTCGGCACGATGGTCGCGCCGAACTGATGCGCGCGCGCTTCGATCAGGCCCGAGCCCCAGATCGCCTCGCTTTCCGTCGATTTGTAGTCGATCGACCGCGCGAAATGCGCGCCCGAAACGAACAGCGCGCCGCGTCCGTCGCGGGTCTTCGGCCATGCCACGCCCGCCGGCGAAGTCTTCTCGACCTCGATGCGATGCTTGGTCTGCTGCTGCCCGAGCCGCGCGAGGCCCTCCATCAGCTCGTGCTTGTTGAGCGCAGACAGCCTGGAGAACCGCGAGAACGCCGCGTCGAGGCCGTTGGGCGTTAGCGTGAAAGAGACGCCGTCCATCACAGTGCCCTCAAGCGGTGGCGATCGAACATGCGCGGATCGTCCTCGACGATCGCCTCATTCGGCGAAAGCACGCCGGCCGGCCCGGAGGGCGGCGGGTTCTGGGGAATATCGGCTGAGCCGGAGCCGACGCGCTCAAGGAAGCGGATCGCCTGCTCATTGGCGGTCTTGACGATCTCGTTGCGAGCGCCCGGCATGACCGCCAGATTGCCCATGGCGAGATCGCAGCAAAGATTGCGCAAAAGGATTACGCCGTTCGGCGCGGCGTCTATGGGCAGCGTGTAGCGTTTGGCGAAATAACCGTCCATCTGCGCCGAGGCGTCGGCGAGCGAGGCCGCGACGCGGGTCTCCGAGCGCAGGCCCGTCGTCGGATCGACCGCGGCGAGGGTCACCTGATCGGAGCCCCACTTCGTGTCGAGATCGCTTTCAGTTGCATAGGCCATGGGCTACTCCCGAGGAGGCCAAACCCAGTAGCGGGACCAGTTCAGGACCGAACAATCGTCCAGATGGCTCACGGAGCCTTGGTGATAGTCGGCGGCGAAAGGAGGGAAGACCTTCAGGTTAACGTAAGCGCCCAAGACCTGCGTAATGATCGCGGGATAAGGACCTTCCCGCTGCCCATTGAAATGCTTCGCCTGGTCCTGGCTGTAAAAATGAACGATGCGTCCGACACTCGGCTTCATGGCGCGGTTCCTTGTATGGGGCGCGCAGGTTTCGACCCTGCGCGCCCCCGGCTTCAGGCTTCGGGGGGATATGACGGTTCCGCTTTCGCGCGAAACTCAGCCGCCGCTCATGTGCAGGCGGGGATCATTCTTGATCGCCTCCAGCTGCTTCGGCGTCAGCGTCGAGAGGTCGATCACCGTGGCGACGGGACCGAACCACCGTTCGGCGCGCCAGCTCCCCTTGGGGGGGCCGACGACGGTGATCGTCGCGCCTTCGGCGCCGGCGGCGGGTGGCGGGGCGTCTGGCTTCCTGGCCATGCGAACCTCGTTTTAAAGGGTGTTTAAGAGGCTCAGTCGAGCCAGGGAACTTCGACGAGTTCGACCAGCTTGTAGAGCGTGTTGCTCGTCGCATTGATCATCTGCGCCTCGATCAGCGCGCGCGCGACCCAGATCGTCGAGGGGCCGCACAGCATGACGTTCGGCTTGATCCCGAGTTTGCGCCCTTCATTCGACTGCAGCTGCGTCATTCCGGTGTAGAGCGCCTGGACATTGGCCGCGGTGAGAGCCTGCTTCGACGCCGCCGCCACCTGCCAGAAGCCGTAGCCCCAGCCGGCGCGCAGATCGACGCCATAGAGGAACTCCTTGGCCATGAACACGTGATCGGAGCTGCGCGGATCGACCTTCGTCTGAAAATCCGGCTTGCGCCGCCATTGCCAGATCAGCGGCTTGATCGGACGGTTGGTGTCGATCAGGAACCACGCCGGCCCCGTGCCCGCCTGCAGATTGGATACCGTCGCGATGCCGGTGTCGCCGGGCACGCCGACGGGATGATCGGCGTCGAAAAAGGGCTGACCGTCGAAGCAAAGATTGGTGAATCCGCCATTCAGGTAGGCGAAGATGTTCTCGTCGGGGAAGGTCACTGCGGCCTTGCCCATCATTTCCATCAGCGGCGAGTAGACGCCCCAGCTGTCGTCCTCGATATCGTCGCGCGGCACGGCCACCGTCGACTCGTAGGGTTCGTTCTGCACCTCATAGCCATCGGTCATGATCGACCTGATCTGGCGGTCGCCGATCCATTGCCGCAGCTGCGGGAACTGGCCCATCCAGGCATAGAGGTTCTTTTTGCTCGACGAGGGCACTTCAGTGGTGAAGCGCGGCCACATCGGGGGGACGCCGCCATCGAGCCCGTGCTTGAACGCGGCGCTGAAGAGCGTCGTCAGAAATTCGATATTGTCGCGATTGACGATCATGACGAAGCCCCTTGGTTAGATGGTGACCCAGACGCCGGAGGCGTCGACCTGAAACACGATTCCCGCGAGCGAGCGCGAGGTGCCGAGTATCGAGACCGTCTGATCGTCGAGCACGTAGGCGGACTGCCCGACATTGGCCAGCGTCACGGGATTGGTCGCGTCATTGGCCCAGAGGAAGGTGCCGCGCTCGACCACGACATAGGCCGCGCCGTTGGCGCCGCCGACATTGGAGACGGTGGTCTTCGCGCGGCCGACGGCGACGAGGCCGGCGGCCGAGACGCCAGGCTCGGCCCAGCCGCCGGCGTTAAGCACAACCTGTGCTCCCTGATAGATGGTGACCCCCGCGGCGAGCGGGAGGAGGCGGCGTATGCCCTCCTCGGAGGGCGTGGCCCGGGGGCCGGCAAGCGAGGTCATGTGCGTCTCCCTTTAGGCCGCGTCGGCGGCGCGATAGGCGGCTTCGCGGGCCTCTTTGGCCTTGAGGAAGTCAGCCTCGCTGACGCCGCCCAGGGCGATGAGTTCGCGCTCGCGCGCATTGAGCGACACGGAGCCGCCGCCGTTCTGCGCATCCTGGCGAAGGCGCTCTGTGTCGAAGCCGCCTTCCTTGAAGAGAGCCGGCATTCCCGCGACCAGCTTCCTGACCTGCTCGAAACCCTCGTCGCTGGCGCAGAGCGCGAGATATTGCTCGCGGCTGGCCGGGGCGATCTTCATGCCCCTCACGGCGCCGTCGAGGAACAAGGAGACCTCCTTGTCGCGCGAGGCCTTGTTGTCGGCGTCGACGCGCGCGTTGAGCGCGGCGAGCTGGCCGGAGACGAGATCGTAATCGGCGCGCGGCACGAATAACTGCAGCGACGGCGTCGCGCTCTTCGCGGCGTTGAGGCTGGTCGTCAGCGCGTCGACGGCGGCGATCGCGTCGTTCTCGCTCGCGGTCTCCGCGAGGCCGAGCTTTTTCAAAAGGTCCTTCATGACTTGCGTCTCCTGCGCGTTCAGCGCGGCCATGTTGAAATTCGGGCGGTTGACGAGGCCAGCGCCGGCCAGCGAAATCACTTCGCCGGCTTTGTCGGAGAGGATCGCTGGCGAGATGTAGCGATAGGATTTGGCGTTCAACGCCGCTTCGCCGGACGGAGTCCAGACGACGCGGCCCCAGATCGCGCCGTCGCGCACGTCGAGCTCCTCGATCCAGCCGGCGGCGGGGCTTTCGTCCCCCGCCGGAGCCTTCAGGAACTCCGCATGATTGATGTCGATCGGCAGGGAGAGGCCGGTCTTTTTGAAGGCGACGACTACATCGCTCGGCTCCTTGAGCGAGAACACGCGCCCGTCGTTGCCGACAATCCTCGGCCCCCTCGGGATGAGCATCACCCAGTCGGGCGCGGTCCCCTGTGCGTTGAGCGCAAACGCGATCCCGGCGCCGAGCGCCAAACAGCGCCCACTGCCGTCGATTTGAAGGGTTGCGTTTTGCGTCCTCATGTGGCGACAATGCATCGCCGCGCCCGAACCGATTAAGGGGGGCGCGTGCCCCCCTGCGCAAAATCCCCCCGTGCCGACAGAGTGAGCGCTCAAAGGAGCGCTCACATGATCGGACGGCTTTTCGCTGGGCTCTTGCTCGCCCTCATCGCCTCGGCGGCGCAGGCCTCGCAGGTTGCGGTCACATCCTCGGCATGGGTCGATCTCGGCCCCGCGCCAATCAGCGTCATGCCTATCCAGGGCGGCGACGTCTATCTGCTCCAGGCGGCGTCGGCCCCCTCCTCGCTCTCGACAACCGGCGCGAGCCTGATCGGGCCCTACACGACCGACGCCTCGAATACGCAGACGTTCCAGGGGACCAATCACGTCTATGCGCTACAGCCCGCAGGGCGCGCCTATCCGGTGTTCGTGGATGTCGAGATCGCGACGGGGCCGCCATCGACCGTCGGCCTGACAGGCTCACTGCCCGACACGGCGGCCGGCGATCTGCACGCAACGCAAACCGGCGTCGCGCAGCTGCACACGGACAATGGGTCGAGCGGATCGCCGCCGTCGGGCAGCGGCGTTATGGGCTGGCTGGCCAATGTCTATTCGGCGCTGACCGGCAACCTCAACGTCAAAATCAACACCGGCCCCGGATCGTCGGCCGCCGCTCCCCTCCCGGTGGCCAGCGCAAATCCCGGCGCGCTCTACAACGTGCCGGCGACGCTCGCGACGACGGCGGCCGCGCTTCCCGGGCAGGCGCTCGTCAACGGCGTTGTCTGCTATCCCGGCGCCGCCAACGCCGGGACGAACTATTGGGGCGGCGTGGGCCTTACGGCCTCGAACGGCGTCCCGATGATCGCCGGGAAACCCTTCGCGCCCCCCGGAATAACCAACGCCAACGAGGTCTACATCCTCGGAACGAATACCAGCGACACCGTGCGCTGCGTGGGGAACTGAGCCATGAAGAAGACGCTCTTCGCCGCCTTTTTTTCGCTGTTTGCGCCCGCGGCTTTCGCGAACGCGCCGGCGGTCCCGCCCTCTCCCCCGGCGATCGGGGATTTCATTCTTGGCGGAACGCCGGGCGATTGTCTCTATGTCGCCACAGGGTCGGTGATCGGACAGCAAAGCTGCGGCGCCTTCAATCTTACCATCGCCTCGACCGGCGTCAGCGGAGCCGCCGGCCTGCTCTTCTCGGATGGCTCGTTGCTGCAATCCTTTGCGGCGACGTATTCATCGACCAACGGGCCAAACCTGTCGTTCGCGAACAACGCCAGCTTTACTTTTAACGCCGATGGCACAGTTTCCGCGCCAAGTTTGAGATTCAATACTCCAT
>Ga0265328_10000174_pt1 | contig 29952 bp, 31 predicted proteins | sample 41624metaG_FD_202086 | JGI IMG/M metagenome (GOLD analysis project Ga0265328, IMG submission 202086) | Rhizosphere microbial communities from Carex aquatilis grown in University of Washington, Seatle, WA, United States - 4-16-24 metaG | ecosystem: Host-associated > Plants > Roots > Rhizosphere...
TTCCTCATCCATTTTCGTCGACATGGCGAAAGGCTCCCGATTCGCTCGGAAGCCTATGAATCACGACAGATTCAACGCGGGAATCCCAAAAATATCGGTCCAGCTAAATTCGTCCACACAGCCTAGCCTAGCGATCGCCTCGCTTGCGCGACATTGGCGTCTCCCCGGCTCGACTCCGCTCGGCGATTAATGGCGAGTTGGATCGACCGCTTTCCCCCGTAACGTCGCATCAGGCCAAATCGGACTTGACGCGACGCCCCACGTCATTATTATATCTAGTAAGTGGATAGGATTTAAACTAGGCGAGGTATTTGATGCGCAAAGCGAAAACCACCATTTGCGGCCTTATGCTGGTCGCGACCATGCCCGTGTATTCCGCACAAGCCGCCTCCTTGCAGGAAGCGGCGGCCGCACTTGGAGTCGCCGGCGTCAAGACAATCGAATTTTCAGGCGCGGGTCAGTGGTTCCAGTTCGGCCAGGCGCCCAATCCCGCCCTGCCCTGGCCGCGCTTCGACGTCAGCAGCTACGTGGCCGACGTCGATTACGGCGCGTCCGCCGCGCGCGTGCGGATCGTGCGCAAGCAATTTGTGGAGCAAAGCCGTCAGCGCCCGACGCCTGTCGAGCAGAAGGTCGACGCCTATGTGAGCGGCGCCGCCGCTTGGAATCTCGCGCCGCCGCAGGGCGCGGCTCCGGGAACGGCGCCGATCGCAACGCCGCAACTCGCCGCCGTCGAGGAGCGAGCCGCGGAAATCTGGGCAACGCCGCAGGGCTTCTTGAAGGCCGCGCTCACCAGCAACGCCAAGTCGAAGGCGGCGGGCGACGGCGTGGAAGTTTCTTTCACGCTTGGCGGAAAATACCAATATGTCGGCACGATCAACGCAAATAACGAGGTCGAAAAAATCCGCACCTGGATCGACACGCCCGTTCTCGGCGACACGCTCGTCGAGACAAAATTCAGCGACTACAAGGCCTTCGGCGGCGTCCAGTTTCCTTCGCACATTGTTCGGTCAGAGGGCGGATATCCGATCCTCGATTTAACCATAGCCGATGTGAAGCTGAACCCCGCAGTGGAAATCGCCGTCCCACAGAATGTGGCCGACGCCAAGCCGACGCCGACCGTCGTCGCCGCCAATAAGCTGGCCGAGGGAGTCTATTATCTGACGGGCGGCACGCACCACAGCGTGGCGATCGAGCAGCGCGATCATATTGTGCTGGTGGAGGCGCCGCTGAATGAGGAGCGTTCCCTCGCCTTGATCGAAAAGCTCAAGGAGACCATCCCGAACAAGCAGATCAAATTCGTCGTCGCCAGCCACGTCCATTTCGACCATTCGGGCGGGCTGCGCACCTTCGTCGACTACGGGGCGACTATCGTGGCGCATGAGAGCGACAAGCCCTATTTCGAAAAGGCTTGGGCGGCTCCGCGCAGCTTGCGTCCGGATCGCCTGTCGCAGTCCCAAAAGCCCGCAAAATTCGAAACCTACGCCGAAAAATACGAACTGACGGACGGGGCGCGCAAAATCGAGATACATCGCATCGCCGGCAGCGGCCATAGCGACGATTTGGGGTTGATCTATCTGCCAGCGGAGAAAATCCTGATCGAGGCCGACGCCTATACGCCGACCGCGGCCAATGTCCCGCCGCCGGCCTCGCCGAACCCCTATAGCGTCAATCTCTATGACAACATCCAGAGACTGAAGCTCGATGTGGCGCAAATCGCCGCGCTGCACGGCCCTGGCGTCGTAACGCTGTCCGATCTCCAGAAAGCGATCGGTCAGAAAGCGGCGCAGGCGCAGTAACCCCGGCTTCGTTTTCCTTGGCGACTGCGGCCGCCCACGGGCGGTCGCGATTTTTCCCGACCTTGCGGGCGATGAACGCGGGTCGCTCATTTCGCCATTCGAAAGAGAGTCATATGACAACGCCGAGAATCCAAACCGTGCGTGAAAACTCCCGGCCGCAAGCGAGCGGACGATCGCTTCGATTGGCGGGGGCGTTGATCCTGTTCGCGGCGGGCGGGGCGGCGTTTCCGGCCGTCGCCGAGCCCAGCGTCTATCCGACCGGCACGACCATATACGATCCCGCCAAGGCCTATAACTCCTTTGTCCTATTCCCTGGCGGCGACGATGTTTCGCGCTTGATCGATCTGAACGGCACAGTCGTTCACGAATGGAAATACACCGGTCAGCCGGTCGTCTTCATCGACCCGGCGCTGATCGACGGCAAGCGCGGTCATGTCTTCGTCACGCTGGAGACCGAGCAGGGCAAGGGCACGGATCTCGTGCCTGGGCGCGCTCAGACGCGTATCCGCAAAACTGTCGGCGAAATCGACTGGGACGGAAAGAAGCAATGGGAATTCGGCGCAGGCGCGCCGGGCGGCAGCGCCCAACAGCATCACGACATCGCTCGTCTCCCCAACGGCAACACGCTGGTGCTGGCCAATATCGCCTATCCGCTTCCCGGTTTCGCGGCGCCGCAGGTGCTCGACGACGTAGCCTATGAGGTCAACCCTGAAGGCGACATCGTCTGGACCTGGGCGGCTTCCGACCATATCGACGAAATCGGCTTCACCTCGGAGGAGTTTAAGCTCGTCAAGGCGTCGAAGAGCGCGGACTATCTTCACGTCAACAATTTGAAGCCCATCGGCCCGAACCATTGGTTCGACGAAGGCGATCAGCGCTTCGCGCCGGACAATCTGATCTTCGATTCGCGCACCGCTAATTTCATCGCCGTCATCGATCGCAAGACGCGCAAGATCGTCTGGACGCTCGGCCCGCATTTCCCGCCGATTTCCGAAACGCCGGCTGGAGCCAAGGTTCCGCGCCCGGTGGATCAAATCTCTGGACAACACGACGCGCAGATTATCCCCAAGGGTCTGCCCGGCGCGGGCAATCTGCTGGTGTTCGACAATCAGGGGGACGCCGGCTACCCGCATACGCCGCTGACCGTGACCGGCGGCTCCCGCGTGCTGGAGATCAATCCCGTCACAAAGGAAATCGTCTGGCAATACACGGGCGCGAATTCGGGCAATCCCGGTTGGAGCTTCAGGAGCACGCATATCAGCGACGCGCGTCGCCTGCCGAACGGCAACACCTTTATCGACGAGGGTCAGATCGGCCGCTTCTTTCAGGTGACGCCGAGCGGCGAAATCGTTTGGGAATATATCAATCCCTATCCGCGCCGCGGAACCGACGCGGCGACCGGCAGGTCGACGCTGAATTTCAGCGTCTATCGCGCGGAGCCTGTCCCGTATGAATGGGCGCCGGACGGAACGCCGCATTCGGAGATCGCCATCGTTCCGCCGGACAACGCGGCCTTTCACCTTCCTGCAAAACGGCAATGAGGACGGTAACGAAGGGGGCCGAGATGTTTCACGCCTATCTCGTCGAAATCGGCCCACAGGCGGTGGGCGTCGTGACGCTGGAATCGGACGGATATCGCTTTTTCGCGATCAAGAATTCATTTCGCGCGTTGGAAGATCGGACTTTCGACAGCGCCGAAATGGCTCGGAGCGCGGCGGTCGACCTCTATCGAGACGCCGATCCTTCGCTCTCCGCACTCACCTCTCTGGCGGTCTGCTGACGCCGAGCTAGGCGGGCGGCCAGCGAGGGCCGCCTGCGCACAAAGCCCAAACTCCAACAGCGAGAAGTAGACACAAATGAAAAGATTGACGACCTCCTACCTGTTTTTCCTTGCGACAGCCAGCGTCGCCCTCGCGCAAAGCGCACCCGCGCCCGGCGGCGCTCCGCAAAATCCGCCGCCGCCCCCGGCGCGGGGTCCCGCGCTCGATCTGGCGCTCGAAGCCGCGCAAGCGGCGATCGAAGCCAGCAAGGCCGGAGATCAGAAAGTCGCGGTCAGCGTGATCGACTCGGCCGGCGTGCTGAAGGCTGTGCTGGTTTCCGACGGCGTTGGGCCGCGCGCTATTCAGAACAGCAATTTCAAGGCGCAGGCGGCGCTCGCCTACAAAGAATCTTCTGGCGCGCTCGCCGAGCAGGTCAAGACGGATAAAGGGCTCGCCGATAAAGTGGCGGCGAACCCCAATTACCTCGCGCGCGCGGGCGCCGTTCTCATCAAGGTCAACGACGAAATCATTGGAGTGATCGGCGTCGGCGGCGCGCGCGGATCGGAAAAGGACGAGCAATACGCGCTCGCAGGCCTGCAGAAGGTTCAGGCTCGCCTGAAATAATAGCGTCGCCAGCTCGGAAATACGAGCTCGTTTTGTTTGTCGACCGCGGTCGCTTACGGGCGGCCGCGATTTCAGACGATCTCGCAACCCCAAATTGCGGCCGCCGCTTGCTGGCCGAGACGACCCAAAGAATGAGAAAGGCGCCGAAATGTCCGAAATAGCAGTATCGCTACCCGCGCAGCGGTCACCGAGATTGACGGAAGACTGGTCCTCTGTAGCGATCGGTCTTCTGGTGTTTGTTTTGGCGCTCGCCGGCGTCGCGGGCGTCGACCTGCTTGGCTGGGCCGCGACGACATCCGTATGGATTGACCCGACGCAAGGGCTCGGCGCCGTCTCGAAAACGTACGCAAATCTCGGCGGCGCGCCGGCCTTGGCGGCAACGTTCCTCGCTCTGGCGGCGACGCTCAGTCTTGCGGTCTGGGTGACGGGAGGCGACGCAAAGCGCTTCGCTCTCGCCTTCACGGTCGTCTTCGCGATCGCCTATGCGAGCTGGTTCGTCGGCTCCTACGCGCATCTGGCTGCGGTGACGCCCGCCGATTTGTCGAAATTCGGGATTTCCTGGTCGCTGAAGCTGACCAACGAGGGCGGATTTATCGTCGCGCTGCTCGCCGGAATCATTATCGCCAACTTCTTTCCGCGTTTCGCGGAATGGCTCAAGGAAGCGATCCGGCCCGAACTCTATATCAAGATCGCCATCGTTATTCTCGGCGGCTTCATCGCCGCGACGGCTGCCGGTAAATTGACTCTGGCGTCTTCGGTGCTGCTTCGCGGCGTGGCCGCGATCATCGAGGCCTATCTGATCTATTGGGCGGTCGTCTATTTCGTCGCGCGCAAATATTTCGGCTTCACGCGCGAATGGGCGGCGCCGTTGGCGTCAGGCATTTCGATCTGCGGCGTCGCGGCTTCCATCTCCACCGGCGGCGCAATCCGTGCGCGGCCTCAGGTTGCGGTGCTCGTCTCTTCGCTTGTGGTGATCTTCGCGGTTGTCGAAGTGCTGTTCCTGCCGTTTCTGGCCCAGACGTTTCTCTCGCACGAGCCATTGGTCGCGGCCGCCTGGCTCGGCCTCGCCGTCAAAACAGACGGCGCGGCCATTGCGGCCGGCGGCATCACGGAGTCGCTGCTGCTCGCTCAAGCGGCGAGCGAAGGCGTCAAATACGAAGCGGGATGGATCCTAGCGACAACTACAACGGTAAAAGTCTTCATCGACATCTTCATCGGTCTGTGGGCCTTCTTGCTGGCCTATATTTGGACCAATCACATTAACGTCGAAAAAGGCGACAAGGCGAAAATCTCCGAAATTTGGGAGCGTTTCCCGAAGTTCATCCTTGGCTTCATCCTCACTTTCGCCGTCGTCCTCGCGCTCGCGCTGGGCGGAGGATTGACGCAAAAGCTCACGCCGGCCATCGCCGAGGCGAATACGTTTCGCGTCATCTTCTTCATTCTGACTTTCTTCTCCATCGGCGTGCTCTCGGACTTCCGCAAGCTTTGGGAAGACGGCTTCGGCAGATTGGCGGCCGTTTATGTCGTCAGCCTGTTCGGCTTCATCATTTGGGTCGGACTGGCGATTTCCTGGGTGTTCTTCGCGGGCGTCAAACCGCCGCTGGCCGGCTGAAAACCAAAGGATCAAGACGATGAGCGAACCAACCATAAAGGACGAAGCAAAGCTGCGCTACTCCGAGCCGCTGCTGCCGATCGAGAAGAAGCTTATCGGCTGGAGTCTGGGGATCGGAATCGTGTCGCTGTTCGTGCTGGCTGCGCTGAGCCGTTACCTCGCGCCGTGATTAGCCGGACGGTTGTCGCGCACGCCATCGCTGCGGCCCCTCGAATCCGATCGAAGGAGATTTCATGTTCCAGGCGAAAATCGCCAAAATCGGCGTGAGAGCGTTCGACGTCGCCGCCCCCGAGGGCGCATGCTTTTTCGCGGTCGAGAACTCGTTTCCCGCACTCGAAGACCGGCGATTGGACAGCGCCGGAAAGGCGCGGAGCGCGACGCCGGAATGGCGCCCAGATTTGCGGCAATGCGGTCCGCCCTCACTTCGCTGACGGTCAGCAGTTGCGTTTCGAAAGCGAGCGGCCTCGAGTTGAAGAGGGAACCAAGTCCAGCAAGACCAACCTTCAACTCGAGACGACCGCCTATTGACGGAGGAGGCTCTATTAGTTGACTAAAGAAGTATAATATGTAGACGTAAGCGCTCGACCCGCCCAATCCTTAGCCGTCCGGCTTGTCGCGCGGAGTTCAACGGACTGCAGCCAAACAACCCAAGCCAATCGCGCGGACGTCGCTTTCGCCGACGCCAGGAGGAATACAATGCCAGCAGCTCGCACTACCGCTATTCGAGAGAAGACTCCGCTCCGGGAGATTGGCGGGAGGATTCGAGGCCTCGAACGCCAAGCCGGCGGCTTCCCGGCGCAGTCCGCGGCTGGGCGCCCTCAGTCCAAACCGACGGCGCGAGCGCTCCTTGCTCTCGGCGATATCGAACTCGACGTTTCGAAGCGTCGCTTGTGGCGTTCGGGACTTGAGATCAAGCTCCCCAAGCGGGGATTTTCGATGCTCGTCTGCTTCATGAGCAAGCCGAGACATGTTTTCTCGCGCGCGCAACTGCGCGATTTCGTATGGGGCCGCAACGCCGACATCGACGATCGCACGGTCGACGTGCAGGTCGGCCGATTGCGCAAGGCGCTCGGCGCCGCCGACCGCTCAAGTCCCATCAGAACGGCGCGGGGCGCGGGCTATTTCATCATAGCGGCGGCTTCCAGACCGAGCGCGACGCGCGCTGCGGGCTAAACGGGCTCTGCGGCGAGACCGCGTGAGTGATCGACTGCGTTGAGACGAGGGCGGCAAGATAGTGAGTTCCCAGCATTGGCGACGACAATACCTTTTGGCGCTCTTCATTATGAGAGGCGCGGCGTGCGGCCTGCTCGGCATCCGCCGACGCACGTTGTCGACGAGAAGAACAACTAGCGAGACTGCGCTGTGAAGCGCTGGCGAATCTGGCTGGATTTAGGCGCCATGGCCGCCGCCGTCGCCGGCTTGTCGCTGATCGCGATTAAGAACGCTCCGGGCGACGCCGCTCATCAACTCGTCAATGTTTCTTATGACCCGACGCGAGAACTTTATCAGGCGCTCAACCCGCTCTTTGTCGCCGCGTACGAAAAAGAGACGGGGCGTCATGTGGTCATTGTGCAATCGCATGGCGGGTCGTCCCGACAGGCAAGAAGAGTCGTCAGCGGCGAGCAACCCGCCGACGTTGTGACGCTCGGCCTCTACGCTGATATAGACGTCTTGCGGAAGCGCGGCCTGATCACGCCAAACTGGGCGGACAGGCTGCCCAACCATTCCTTGCCCTACACCTCGACCATCGTGTTCGTCGTGCGTCATGGCAATCCGCATGGCGTCAAGGATTGGCCCGACCTGCTCAAGCCCAGTCTCGAAGTCGTGACGCCGGACCCGCGAACTTCGGGCAATGGCAAGCTGGCCGCGCTTGCCGCCTGGGCGGCAAGCGTCACCCGCGGCGGGACCGACGCCGAGGCGCGTGACTTTTTGAAATCCCTCTATCAACATGTCCCCTTGCTCGAAGAGGGCGCGCGCGGCGCCGCCGTCAGCTTCGCAATCCAAGATGTTGGCGATGTCCACCTGACCTGGGAGAACGAGGCGCTGCGCGAGGTCGCCGATTCCAGGGGAAAGCTAGAGATCGTCTATCCTCCCGTCAGTATTCTCGCCGAGCCCTATGTCGCCTGGGTCGACGCCGCTCTCGCGCAGCGTGAGAAGCTGGAAGACGCCAAAGCCTATCTGTCCTTCCTGTTCGGCGACGAGGCGCAGGAAATCATCGCCCGCCTCGGCTATCGTCCCTACAAGGCGTACGCCACGCGCAAAGCAGGCGTGAGTTTTCCCCCGCTGACCCTCGTGCCAATCACCGACATCGCCCGGGATTGGGAGGACGCCAACGAGAAATTTTTCGCCGAAAACGGCATCATCGACTTAATCATCGGATCGCGGCGCAAATGACCTTCAAGATCGACTATAGTCAGGCCGAGCTTCGGCGCGATCTCATCGCGGGGCTGACGGTCGCCGCGATTTCCTTGCCTCAGGGCATGGCCTATGCGCTGCTGGCCGGAGTCGATCCGCGTTATGGTCTTTATTCGGCGATTCTCGTCACCACCGTAGCTTCCGTCTTCGGTTCGTCCTCGCACCTCATCAACGGCCCTACAAGCGCGATCTCGCTGGTCGTGTTCAGCGCCCTCTCGATCTTCGATTCCGAGCAACGCGTCGAAGCCGCTGAGGCGATGTTCCTGCTCGGCGTGATGGTGGGCTCCATCCAAATTTTCATCGCGGTTTTTCGTCTGGGCGATCTCACCCGCTATATTTCGGAATCGGTCATCCTCGGCTTCATGAGCGCGGCGGCGCTCTTGCTGGCGATCGGCCAGATCGGCAACGCGCTCGGACTGCGCGACAAGGGCGTCGGCGCGCAGCATGTGCTCTATCGGCTCTGGCTAACGCTGACTGCGGGCGACGCGATCAACTTCAAAGCGGTCGCCGCGACTTTCGCGACGCTGGTGCTGGCCGTGTTGTTTCGCGACTTCGTGCGCCGGCGGAAATGGCCGCAATTCGATATGCTGGCGGTCCTCGTTATCGTTGGCGTCGCCGCCTATCTCGCCGGCTGGACGACGCCCGGCCTCGACGGCAAAACCGCGATCGGCGTCGCCGGCGCGGTGCCGAGCAGCCTGCCATCCCCGCATATTCCGGTGGTGAAGCTCGTCTGGTTCCTGGATCTTGCCTCCGACGCCGCCGCCATCGCCTTCCTTGGACTGCTGGAGGCGCTCGCGATAGCGAAATCCATCGCCTATCAGACGCGCCAGCCGCTTGATTTCAATCGCCAGTGCCTCGCCGAGGGCATCGCCAATCTGGCTGGCGGCTTCTTTCAGTGTCTGCCCGGATCCGGCTCGCTCTCACGCTCCGCCATCAACTACCAGGCAGGGGCGGCGACGCGCTTCTCCGGCGTCATCACCGCCGCCTTCGTCGCCATAGCCGTGCTTGGCTTGGCGCCGCTCGCGCGCTATGTGCCGAAAGCCGCTCTGGCGGCGATGCTGTTGCTGACCGCGGCGCGGCTGATCGATGTGAAGCGCCTCGCCTATACGTTGCGCGCGACGCGGATGGACGCCGGCGTCGTCGTCATAACGGCGTTCTCGGCGCTGGCCTTTGGTCTCGATCAAGCCATATTGATCGGCGTGGCTATCTCGATCCTTCTATTCGTCCCACGCGCTGCGAAACTGAAGGCGACTGAACTCGTGGTCGACGACCGCGAGGTCGTGCGCGAAAAGCAGCGGTCCGATCCGCCCAACGAGGGCTTCTTGCTTTACGATTTGGAAGGAGAGCTGTTCTTCGGCGCGGGCGTCGAACTCGATCGCGCCTTCGAGCAGATTTTGCATCGCGCCCATGACGAAAAGATAGGCCACGTCTTGTTGCGCCTGAAACGCGTGCGTCACCCCGATGTTGTGGCGCTCGAACACTTCGAACACTTCCTCAAGCAAGCCCAGCTTCGAGGCGTCGCCGTCTGGCTCGCAGGGGTGCAACCCGATCTTCTCGAGTCCTTTCTACGCCTGGATTTCTTGGCGTGGCTGCCGAAAGATCGCGTCTTCGCGCAAGGCGCCGACGAAGATTCCGCCACTCTAGCCGCCATTCGGGGGATTCGCGGCCGGCTAACGCCGCAGCCCTCGGCGCCGAGGGACAGGCTCTATTATCTCGTTTGAGATAGAGTCTATCGTTCGCCCCGTTACGTGAGGAAGAATGGAAATCATGGAAACACGCATCGTCCGGATCGTCGTCGAAGGCGGGGTGCAGGGCGTGGGCTACCGCGTCTTCGTCGCCCGCGAGGCCGGACGACTGCATCTCGACGGCTGGGTGCGCAACTGCCGCGACGGGTCGGTGGAGACCCTCGTCGCCGGTCCCCGCGCTGCGATCGAGGAGTTCCTGATCGCTGCGAGGCGCGGTCCGCCGACAGCGCTGATCGCTTCTTATCATGTTGAGGAGGCGGACGAAGCCGCGCTGAAAGAGGGCGGCGGCGAGCACGGCTTCGTAGCGGCGGTCGAGGCGCGAGGCCGATAGCGCACACGTGGACGTTCGTCGGCTGCTTATACCATCAGCGTGTTCGGATTTGATTTCCGGCTGGGACAGCGGCGGGCCCCAGCGCCAGACAAGCATTCTACCGCTTCGCGGCAAAGAGGTCGCGCCAGGCCGGCAGAGCGTCGTCGTAGTGCAGCGCGGTCGCCTCAAAAATTCCTCGAGCAATGGCCCGCGCTAGCGTGTCGGCGGCGATCATCCCGATCTCAGCGAGTTCGCGCGGCTGCGGCGGGCGGGCGCAGCGCGCCGTCGAAGCCGCGAAGACGATGTCGCCGTCGAGCGCGCCGTGGCTCGGCCGAAGCGCATGGGCCATTCCGTCATGCGCCTGCACGGCGAGGCGTTTGGCCTGGGGCTTGGTCAGCGGCGCGTCAGTGGCCACGATGGCGATGGTCGTGTTCTCCAGACGATCGGTTTGCAGCCGCATCGTCAGCGCCGTGCTTGGGGCGGGCGTCGGCCAGCCGAGGCCGCCGAATTCGGAGCCGCGTTCAAAGGGCGCGGCCCAGAAGTGAGGACCGTCGCCGACGGTCGCCTGACCCAGGCTGTTGACCGCGACTATGGCCCCGACACGATAGCCATTTGACGTTACAGCGCTGGCGGACCCCAAGCCGCCCTTGAGATTCGCCGTATTGGCGCCGAAGCCCGCGCCAGCGACGCCAAGGCTGAACATGCGCCCGGCGTCGTTCGCGGCCTCAAAGCCCAACTCCCAATAGGGCGGCTTGCGCCCCCAGTTTTTGTCGCCGCCATTGAGGAGATCGAACAGGATCGCGCCCGGAACGATCGGCACGCGCGCGTCGCCGATCGCGAACCCGCGCCCCTGCTCCCGCAGAGCCGCGAGAACGCCGCCCATCGCGTCGAGCCCGAAGGATGAGCCACCCGAGAGCGCGAGCGCGTCGATGCGTTCGACCGTCATCTCCGGCTCCAGCAAGGCCGTGTCGCGCACGCCCGGCGCGCCGCCGTGAATGGCGAGCGAGGCGACGGCGGGCTCCTCGAAGACGACAACCGTGACGCCCGAAGCCAGTGTCGCATCCTGCGCATTGCCGACGGCGAGGCCGGGAACATCAGTTATCAGATTGACGAGGCTAGGCATGCGTTCGCCCTCTTGGTCGCGAAGCCGTCACTCGGCGGTTGTGCCCAGGCTAGGATGGCGAAACTCGAAGTGTCAAACTATCCGGCTTGGTTCGATGGCCGTGTTGGCGAAGAACGCCTGGAGCGACGGATGGTCGACGAGCCCCGCGACCGAAAAACCGATCGCGAGCGCCGCGATTTAATTGCCGATTATCGGAGTCGTCGGAATTACCGTCTGGCGTAGCCCCGGGAGCCGGTGATATCCCGATGGAGTCACAGATTCGCTGAGCGACTCGCGAAACGCGTCGAGGTTGAACGTTGGAGACGAGCCTTTATTCGCCGGTAAAGCGCTTCCTCGAAGGGCTGGGCTTCGAGGTCAAGGGCGAGGTGTGCTCCTGCGATATCGTGGCGGTGGATCGCAACTCGCCGATCGCCTTGGTGATATGCGAATTGAAGCTGAGCTTTACGCTCGATTTGGTCTTGCAGGCCGTAGATCGTTCGACGGTCTGCGACGAGGTTTGGCTCGCCGTCCGCGCTTCGCTGCGCGGTCGTGGCCGCGAATCCGACCCCAGGGTTAAAAGGCTTTGCCGCCTGCTCGGCTTCGGCCTGCTTTGCGTATTCAATTGTGGCAGGGTGGAGGTGTTGGTCGAACCGGCGCCATGGCGGCCAAGGCTTAATGCGAAACGTCGTTCCAGAATCCTTGAGGAGCATCGGCGACGTAAGGGTGATCCGGTTACTGGTGGCGGGGCGCGAAGACCGATCATGACAGCTTACCGGCAGCAGGCCCTGGAATGCGCGGCGGCGTTGGCGCGGGCGCCCGCCCGACCGCGTGACTTGAAAGACGCCATTCCGGAGGCGCCGAAGATTTTGCTCCGCAACGTCTATGGTTGGTTCGCCAGGCTCGAGCGCGGCGTCTACACGCTCTCGGAGGCGGGAAGGGCCGCTCTAATATTGTGGAAGGCGCATCTTTCCGAGCAGCCGGCCGATATGCGCGGGGAACCTCAAAAAATATCTGTCTTGGCGTGAGGGGCGTTTGAGCCAGGTCATGGGTTGGAGGCAATCTTGATCAACTCGGGCGATCTGTTTTCGGACGTGGCGATGGGGCCGCCCGAAGAAAAAACCTCGGTTATCGCCGACGCTGCGGGAGCGAAAATTGAAAGGATCGTCTCGACTGGTCAAGCGAGCCCGCCGGGCTTTTGGTATGATCAGGATTGGACGGAATGGGTTTTACTGCTTTCGGGGTCGGCCGGTCTCCTGATCGAGGGAGAAGCCGGGCCGAGAATTCTTCGCCCCGGCGCCTACGTCGAAATACCGCCGCACGTGCGGCACCGGGTCGAGTGGACGGACGCAGGCCAGCCGACTGTTTGGCTGGCCGTGCATTTGGCGCGATGAAAGTCGAATTCTATTCTTGGCCGCGGTTTGCGCAGGCGAGGCGGAAGCGTCGCTTCCCCGCAACGCGCGGCCGTTCTTCGCACGCTCGTGTCACGAATGCGCGGAAGCCGGTTGAGGATTGTGTCGGCGCCGACAATCCCGTGCGGTTTATCGACGCCTGTCGATGAACTCGACCTCGCGGCAGCGGGGTCTTGTTGCGTCGAACCAGAGGCGATCGGGCGCCCCGGCGACGCGCCGGGCGATTTGCTGAAGCTTTACATCTACGGCTATTTGAACCGGGTGCAGTCGAGCCGGAAGCTGGAGATGGAATGCCGCCGCAACGTCGAAGTTATTTGGCTGCTGCGGACTCTGAAGCCAGACCTCAAGACCATCGCCGACTTTCGGCGCGGCAATCGCGCCGCCTTCCGCGCGGTGTTCCGGCAATGCATCCTGTTGCGCCGTCGTCCTGATCTGTTCAGGCGCGAGTTGCTGGCGGTGGACGGAACGCACATCAAGGCGGCGTTTCGCATTTCCTGCGACTTCGCCGTGAGTCCGCAGGGAGTCAGGCTAGCCGCCGTCTTTGCTCTCGGATAATGGTTTGATCTAACGCCTGAAGGAACCGCGACCGGTTTGCCGAAGAAAATGGCGGCGGGCCGCCAGTGATTTCACCTGTCGAGCGGATATGCTCCATGAGCGAGCGTTGCGCGAGAGCCAGACCAATCGAGTCCTCTGTAAAGGCGCGACCATAGGGCGCAATAGCATGGGCGTTCTTCGTCAATACACGTCCGGCCAAGGGAATATCGTTGGTGACGACCACATCTCCTGCGACGATCCGCTCAGCGATCCAATCGTCGGCGATGTCGGCTCCCGCACCGACGATTATCCTTGCGATCAGCGGCGACGGCGGGGTTTGCATAAAACTGTTGGATACGACAAAGGTCTGTAACCCATAGCGACAGGCGACTTTGTAAGTTTCCTCTTTTACGGGGCAAGCGTCAGCGTCGATGTAGATTTTGATCGTCATGGCTACGCCTTAACATATTGGACGTCGCTCGTCGCTCACCCGGAAGACGGGCGCGGCGCAACCGGCGACGTACCGCGACGTCCAACCCTCGATCCGGTCACGCTTCAACAGACGCTAACCTCTCTGGAACATCATTTCGTCGCGCATCAAGGGCGGATATTCGCACCTGGCTTCCGCACGCCTGCGCTATTTAACCCGTCAGTCTCGGAACGCCATGCAGGAATCTTATGGCGCCGCCGCCAAGGCGCAGCGGTCTCCATGCCTATGGAACTCTCGCGGATCCGAGCGCTCTCCCCGCCACAAGCTTTTGATACGCCTGCGGTAACAACCGCGCGAGAAGCGCGCCCCAGGATTGCTGCCTGCTATTGTCACCGATCAGATCCTGGCGGATCTCCATCTCAACGTGAAGCAGGCCGCGCTGTTCGCCATGCACCGGAATGGTGTAATCCGACGCGTCGGACACGCTATAAGGTTCGTTGTCCCCGATGAGGAGCCCTTCTTCGCATTTCAGCAGCGCCATCAGCGTATCGGCGAAACGAGGATCGCGATTGTAGAGCACGCCGGCATGCCAGGGCCGCGCCGCACCCATGAAAAGCGGCGTAAAGCTATGCATCGCGATCAGCGCAACCGGTCGGCCGATTTGCCGCCTCAGGTCGAGTTCGGTTTCGATCCTATCATGGTAGGGCCGGAAAATCTCACGAACGCGCGCGCGCTTGCTATCTTCACTTAGGCCAATGTTTCCTGGAATCGGAGTAAACTCGCTGATTTCCGGGATCGATGTCTCCGACCCTGGCGCGCGGTTACAGTCGATGACTAGGCGCGAATAGTTCTGCTGTACCAAGGTGGCGTCTAACGTGTCCGCGATGAATCGAGAAACCGCAGCGATACCGATGTCCCAGGCGATATGGCGCTCCAATTCGGCCTCCGCGACACCAAGCCGCTTGAGCGCACGCGGGATCGCATTGCCCGCGTGATCGACTGCGATCAGAAATGGCGACTGGCCGCTTTTGTTGCGCACCGAGACCGTCGGCGGCTCATCGGCCGCCAAAAGTCGGTTGGGCGTCTCGTTCATCGGCGCTCGCGCTCGTTGCAACAGCGACGACGCGGACCGGCAAGCGCTCTGTTCCTGGCGTCGAAGTTCCGGCTCGTCCCGATAGGCTCGTCACGATTGCACTTCATCTGTCCAAACCTTGAAGCTCTTCAGGACATTGGGGCCGAATGTGGTGCTAAGCGGCACATCGGTGGCGTCGCGCCCGCGCCCGATAAGCACCCGTCCGATTCGTGGAATATTGTTGCGCGCATCGAAGATATGCCAGCGCCCGCCGAGAAACGCCTCGAACCAGGCCGCGAAATCGCCCGGCGCATATGGCGGCGGCATGCCGATGTCTCCGAGATAGCCGGTGCAATAACGCGCGGGGATGTTCATGCAGCGGCAAAGGGTGATGGCGAGATGCGTATAGTCGCGGCAGACGCCCCGTCGCTCCTGGAATGCCTCCGAAGCGGTTCTCGTCGACCGCGCATGCTCGTAGCCAAAGACGATGTGATTGTGGACGAAATCGCAGATCGCCTGGACCCGCCCCCAGCCGCTCGGCGCCTTATCAAACAGGCTCCAGGCGCTCTCGGTCATCCGATCCGTGTCGCAGTAGCGGCTTCCCAGGAGAAACACCAAAGTCTCGTTGGGAAGATCTTGCACCGCGTGTTGCCATGCATTGGGTTCGATCGGATCGGGTAAACCGCTGTCGTTGAGCACCGCATCCGTCGAAATGCGAATCTGGCCGGTGGGCGCCACGATGCGACTGCACCAATTCCCGAACTCGTCCCGATAGGGCGTGATCGGGACCGAGGGACTGGTGATGATATGGTCGGGAGTGACGATATCCGCCACGCGGCTAAAGTGAGTGTTCAACGTCAGCAACATCGGCGTCGGCTGCGGGCACTCATAAATCAGTTCATACCCCACACGGATGCGCATGATTCGCCCTGTTTGTGGCGCGTCGATCACAAAGCGCTCTTGATCGGCGCGCGTGAAGGCCGACGTGCGGCGTCGCGCGTTCATTTTGCGCGGCTCTTCGACGATAGCCGTCAACGTATGGTTGCTTCAACTTCTTTGTGCGTCGAGAAACTCAGCTATCTGTCAGGAAAGCCTTCGGGGCGACCTCGCAAAATATGCCTTGAAGCAATGGTCGGTCGTTGTCGGCGGCCATTTGTGCCGCCTTCGCGCCTGTTATGCTATCGGCGCGCTCAAACTTCGAGGTTCTGGGGAAACCCCAGAACCTCGGGCTCGTTGCGTCTGCGAATTTCCGGCCTCAGAAATCCATGCCGCCCATCCCGCCGCCGCCCTGCATTTGAGGAGCGTCCTTCTTCGGATGCTCGGTGATGGTCGCCTCGGTGGTGACGATCAGGCCGGCGATCGACGCCGCGTCTTGAAGCGCCGTCCGCACGACCTTCGTCGGGTCGATGATGCCCAGCTTCATGAGATCGCCGAATTGGCCCGTCTGCGCGTCATAGCCGAAGCCATATTCCTTGGAGTCGAGCAGCTTGCCGACGACAACCGCGCCGTCGCCGCCGGCGTTGTCGACGATCTGGCGAGCCGGCGCTTGGATCGCCTTGCGCACGATGTCGACGCCGGTCTTCTGATCGGGATTCGCGACCTTCACGGCGTCGAGCGAGGCGATTGCGCGCAGCAGCGCGACGCCGCCGCCGGGCGAAACGCCTTCCTCGACCGCCGCGCGGGTGGCGTTGAGAGCGTCGTCGACGCGGTCCTTCTTTTCCTTGACCTCGACCTCGGTCGCGCCGCCGACGCGGATCACCGCGACGCCGCCCGCCAGCTTGGCCAGACGCTCCTGCAGCTTCTCGCGGTCGTAGTCCGAGGTGGTGTCTTCAACCTGTGTTTTGATCTGCGCGATGCGCGCCTCGATGCTCTTCTTGTCGCCGGCGCCGTCGATGACGGTGGTGGCTTCCTTGTCGATACGCACTCGCTTGGCGCGGCCCAGTTGGGCCAGCGTGACATTCTCGAGCTTAATGCCAAGATCCTCGGCGATAAGTTCGCCGCCGGTGACGATGGCGATGTCTTCCAGCATGGCTTTACGACGATCGCCGAAGCCCGGCGCCTTGACGGCGGCGATCTTCAAGCCGCCGCGCAGTTTGTTGACGACGAGCGTGGCCAGGGCCTCGCCTTCGATGTCCTCGGCGACGATCAGCAAGGGCTTGCCGGTCTGAACGACGGCTTCGAGGATCGGCAGCAGCGCCTGCAACGACGAGAGTTTCTTTTCGTGGATCAGGATATAGGGGTCTTCGAGTTCGGCGATCATCTTCTCGGCATTGGTGACAAAATAAGGCGAGAGATAGCCGCGATCGAACTGCATGCCTTCGACGATTTCGGTCTCGGTCTCCAGGCTTTTGGCCTCCTCGACCGTGATGACGCCTTCCTTGCCGACCTTGTCCATCGCCTTGGCGATTTCCTTGCCGATGAAGCTGTCGCCATTGGCCGAAATCGTGCCGACCTGGGCGATTTCGTCGTTCGACGTGACCTTCTTCGAGTTTTTGGCGAGATCGGCGACGACCGCCTCGACGGCGAGGTCGATGCCGCGCTTCAGGTCCATCGGATTGAGCCCGGCGGCCACGGCCTTCGAGCCCTCGCGAGCAATCGAGGCGGCGATCACGGTCGCGGTGGTGGTGCCGTCGCCGGCGGCGTCGTGTTGCTTGGACGCGACCTCTCGCACCAATTGCGCGCCGAGATTTTCGAAGCGGTCGGAAAGCTCGATCTCCTTGGCGACGGTCACGCCGTCCTTGGTGATGCGCGGCGCGCCATAGGATTTCTCGATGACGACATTGCGGCCTTTCGGACCAAGCGTCACTTTCACGGCGTTGTTAAGGATTTCGACGCCGCGCAGGATCCGGTCGCGCGCGTCAGTGGAGAAACGTACGTCTTTAGCAGCCATTGTATTAAACTCCAGAGGAGATCGAGTGAAGTTAAGCGAAGGCGGCGGGTCGTCAGGCGACGACGCCGAGGACGTCGCTTTCCTTCATGATGAGGAGGTCTTCGCCGTCGATCTTGACTTCGGAGCCAGACCATTTGCCGAACAAAATGTTGTCGCCGGCCTTGAGATCAAGCGGAACCAGCTTCCCGCTTTCGTCGCGGGCGCCGGGCCCGACGGCAATGATTTTGCCTTCTTGGGGCTTTTCCTTGGCGCTGTCGGGGATGATGATGCCGCCCTTGGTTTTATCTTCGCCTTCGAGGCGCTTAACCACGACCCGGTCGTGCAGGGGACGAAATGCCATGCTGTCTTCTTCCTTAAATTATGGGCAAAACGACGTCAGTGAGCAGCGTCGTCCGCCGAAACAATCAGCAGAAAAGCGTCTGGCACTCCCTCATATCGAGTGCCAAAAGCCTTTTCCGGAGGTGGGGCCGCCGTTGAGCATTTACAAGACATCAACCGTCGAATCCTGGCGGGCGCCGTAAATCGAGGGCGGGAGGAGCGCAGCGGCGCTTCCCAGCCAGAAAGGCCGCCCGAACAAATCGCACTCACTGGGTATTGCTGATAATGTACTGTTTCTAAAGGGAATATTTGCATAAAGCTGCGTGAGACTGCGGTTGCTCCATCATTTCCGATAGCGAAAGAGAAGCCCGATGGCGTCGCGCGATTTCCGTCGAATGGTCGAGGCAGGTCGCGTTGGGCGTAATTCGGAGCCGCGGACGAGGCTCACTTTTCACGCCGCTTCGGGTGCGGACGGCGGCAAATATTTACGCGGAGCGAGCGCCCTAGCCTGGTTCGGAGTTAACGCCAGCTTCCTGTGCGTCTCACAATAAATGGCCGCTGGCGAACATGCGCAGCCACAGAAGCGGAACGTTTCCAAATGGTGCGGATTACCGATAGGCCAGCGGCACATGCCGGTGCGAAGATCCATGAACCTGACAGGAACTGAAGCGAGGAGCGGCTTCCAATTGTTGCAGTGTTCCTGATTGTCAATGTAATGGCGAGCGGCGTCCCGCCGAGTTTGGATTACTCCACCATCGGGCGCGGGTCGGCTCATAGGGGTCTCTGTTTTGCTCATTTCAGCGACACAACCCTTTCCTTGATCGAAACGGAGAATTGAGGCTAACGACTCCACTCCGACAACTTGCATGTGGCGACGCCTCACATTCCCCAGCAGGATGCCGGTGACGCTTCCAAAGCGCGCCGCTCGATCAGCAGAGCGGATCGAGCGGTTTTATGTTGGCTGGAAGCGATGCGCTAACCTTCGTAAGATATCAGCTCAGCTCTGCTCTGCGGCGGCAGGGGCCTTCCGCGACTCGGCGGGGACTGACGACTTCGCAGACGACGCGACCGTAATCGGCTTGAGCGCCTCCTTGGCGAGGCTCGAATACAACTCGCCCATCTTGGCGGCTTGGGCCACGAAATCCTCATAGGCGGATTTGGCGAAGTCCGACTGGAGCTGGATTGCCTCGTCGATCTTCTTCACGCCGATCAGCTTCTCGAAGTGTGCGCGGCTTTTCTCGAAGGACTTCTTTGAATAGTCCGTCGTTTCGGCTGCGATGGCTTGCAGCCCCTTGCTTGACGAATCCGTCGCCGCAGTAAATGCCTCGAACGGAGCCTTGCCGAACGCTTTGATATCGGGGAAGTTGACGGACATAAAATATCCTTTTTTGTGGAGGCGCGCCGAGTATTTCTTGGCGGTTTACAAGTTTATTATTTATGTGCGCCGCACAAATAAGTCAAGAAATATATTGCGCTGCAGCATAGGCTAGACAATTACCATCGCCTCATCAACTGCCAAAAGCGCCTCTCGCCTTGATGACCGAGGATCGGTATTGCCGCCTGCATGGCGCCAAAGGCTCCACGCTCTGACTCATCGGGGATACCGCTCTTTGCGGGTTTCTGATTCATTGGCGCGGGAGGATTCGCGCCATGCCCGCGTCGGCGAGCTTGCGAATGCGATGCGTTGGCGGAAAGGAGCCCACCGCCTTCCACGGGGTTCCGCCAGGTCGTTGCGAACAAAACAAGAAATGTGGTTCAGTGGGTCGACCTTCCTCACTCATTGATTCGCAGGCGAAGCAGCTGGCCTACCTCGATAACCTCAATCCCGAACAGCGACAGGCCGTCGAGCACGGCGTCCGCGAGAAGAGCTGCGCGCCGGCTGGACCACTGCTCGTCATCGCCGGCGCGGGATCGGGCAAGACCAACACGATCGCCCATCGCGTCGCGCATCTGATCGTCAACGGCGCCGATCCGCGCCGGGTCCTGCTGATGACCTTCTCCCGTCGGGCGGCGGCCGAGATGACCCGCCGCGTCGAGCGCATCTGCACGCAGGCGATAGGCGCGAACGCCAGCGTCATGACCGACGCGTTGGTCTGGGCAGGCACGTTTCATGGAATCGGCGCGCGAATTCTGCGCGACTATGCGGAGCGGATCGGACTCGATCCCAATTTCACGATCCACGACCGAGAAGACTCGGCCGATCTCCTGAACTTGGTCCGGCATGAGCTTGGCTTCTCGAAGACAGAAAGCCGGTTTCCCACCAAGAGAACTTGCCTCGCTATCTACTCGCGGGCCGTGAACGCGGAACTGCCGCTCGACGAAGTGTTGCGGGTCTCGTTTCCCTGGTGCGCCGGATGGAGGGCGCAGCTCCGCGACCTGTTCGCCGCTTATGTCGAGGCCAAACAGTTGCAAAACGTCCTCGATTACGACGACCTGCTGCTCTATTGGGCGCAAACCGTCGAGGAGCCGGCGCTGGCCGACGAGATAGGGGGCCGGTTCGACTACGTCCTGGTCGACGAATATCAGGACACCAACCGCCTCCAATCCTCGATCTTGCTGGCTCTGAAGCCAGGTGGGCGCGGGCTCACCGTTGTCGGCGACGACGCGCAGTCGATCTATTCCTTCCGCGCTGCGACCGTCCGCAACATCCTCGACTTCCCCAGCGCCTTCACGCCCGCCGCCGACATCATCACACTTGATCGGAACTATCGCTCGACCCAACCGATCCTTGCCGCCGCCAACGGCGTGATCGAGCTCGCCGGCGAACGTTTCACCAAGAATCTTTGGACGCAGCGCCAGTCGGCGGAGCTTCCGCAAATCGTCAATGTGCGCGACGAGGCCGATCAGGCCCGTTATATCGTCGAGCGCGTGCTGGAAAACCGAGAAACGGGCTTGGGCCTCAAGCAGCAAGCGGCGCTGTTTCGCGCGTCCCATCATAGCGGCCTGCTCGAACTGGAGCTGACCCGGCGCAACATCCCCTTCGTCAAATTCGGCGGGCTGAAATTCCTCGACAGCGCCCACGTCAAGGACATGCTGGCGATGTTGCGGTTTGCCCAGAACCCGCGCGACCGGGTGGCGGGTTTTCGCCTGATGCAGCTTCTGCCGGGCGTCGGGCCGTCGTCGGCGCAGCGCGTCCTCGACTTGATGGCCGACCGGCCCGCTCCGATTTCGGCGCTCTCCGACATTCCGGCGCCGCCGCGCTCCGGCGACGACTGGACCGGCTTCGTCGAAACCCTTCAAAATCTCCGCTCCGGCAAGGCCAGCTGGCCTGCCGAAATGGAATGCGCGCGCCGCTGGTATGAACCGCACCTCCAACGCAATCACGAAGACGCGGCAACACGTCTGGCCGACCTGCTGCAACTCGAACAGATCGCCTCGGGCTATCCCTCGCGCGAGCGGTTCCTGACCGAATTGACCCTCGACCCGCCGGACGCCACTAGCGATCAGGCCGGCGCGCCGCTGCTCGACGAGGATTATCTGATCCTGTCCACTATCCATTCCGCCAAAGGGCAGGAGTGGAAGTCGGTCTTCGTCCTCAACGTCGTGGACGGCTGCATCCCCTCCGATCTCGGCACGGGGACGGCGGCGGAAATTGAAGAGGAGCGGCGGCTGCTCTATGTCGCCATGACCCGGGCGAAGGACAGTCTGCATCTTGTCGCGCCGCAGCGCTTCTTCACCCATGGCCAGCACGCCCAAGGCGATCGCCACGTCTACGCCTCGCGAACCCGCTTCATTCCGGCGGCCCTGTTGCGTCACTTCGAATGCGTGACGTGGCCGCTGGCGTCGGCTGAGCCGGGCGAACAGCACAGCGCCAGAAAGGTGCGCGTCGATGTCGGGGCGAGAAGCCGCGGGATGTGGCGATAATGATCGACGCCGACAGAGATGATCCCGGCGCCGCGATCAAATCCGCGCGGCGGCGCAAGATCATCCACATCGACATGGACGCCTTTTTCGCCTCCGTCGAGCAGCGGGATAATCCCCAGCTGCGCGGCAAGCCGGTCGCAGTCGGCGGGTTGCACGAGCGCGGCGTCGTCGCAGCGGCGAGCTACGAAGCGCGAAAATTCGGCGTGCGCTCCGCGATGCCGTCGGTCACCGCCAGGCGGAAGTGCCCCGACCTCATCTTCGTCAAGCCGCGTTTCGACGCCTACAAGGAAGTGTCGCGGCGCATCCGCGCAATCTTCGCCGAACACACCACGATCGTCGAGCCTCTGTCGCTGGACGAGGCCTATCTCGACGTGACGGCGAACCTGAAGGGGATCGCGTCGGCGACAGAAATCGCCGAGGAGATCCGAACGAGAATCCGCGCCGAAACCGGCCTCACCGCCTCTGCCGGCGTCTCATACAACAAATTCCTCGCCAAGCTTGCTTCCGATTACCGCAAGCCGGACGGCCTCTTCGTAATCACCCCGAAGACGGGGCCGGGATTTGTCGAGACCTTGCAGGTTTGGAAATTCCATGGCGTCGGGCCGGCGACGACCACGAAGATGAAGCGGCTCGGAATCGAAACCGGTTTGGACCTAAGGGCGCAAACGCTTCCTTTCCTTCAGCGCCACTTCGGCAAATTGGGGCCATATTATTATTGGATCGCGCGGGGCGTCGACGACAGGCCGGTGCGCGCCGACCGCATCCGCAAATCGATCGGCGCCGAAAACACCTTCTTTGACGATCTCTTCAGCTTCGAAGCGGCGCGCGACGCGCTGCAACCGATCGTCCAGAAGGTGTGGCGCTACTGCGAGGCGACGCACATTCGCGGCCGCACCGTGACGGTGAAAGTGAAATATGCTGATTTCCGTCAGATCCCCCGGCGCCATACCAGCGCGGCGCCTATGGCAACGCAGGTGGAACTTGAACAGCTTAGCCTCGCGCTGCTCGGGCCAATATTTCCCGTGCAGAAGGGCATTCGGCTCCTTGGGGTGACCTTGTCATCGCTCGGCGAGGAGCGGTCCCAAACTGACGGTCAATTGAATTTATGCATTTAAGTGGCCGCAACTCAAAGTCACCGCTTACAACACGGAATGAGCGCCGCATAGACTCAAACTCAAACGTCGGATGAGCCGCGTCATTCATCAAATCACAAGCCGTTCCGCCTCAAAGAAACCTGATGCCGGACAGGAATCAAAATGAACGTTTGTCCGCCCCCGGAGCCGCTGCATCTCGGCGACGCCAGCCTTCGTCAGCTCAGAGCCGAACATCTGGCCGGGCTGATCCACCATACGCCGGCCAGCATCGCAACAACTATGACGCCGGGGACCACGGCGAGCCATGTTCCCATGACCGCAAGAGCGCCGGCGCCGGCCCATCCGTTCGAGGACAGCGCCTCGGCAAATGTCGCAATGCGCGACGAGGTTTGGCGTCGCCGAAAATGACTGCGTTTGGCCTGAGCGCGAAACCAATATTGAATCGCCGTGGCCGAACCTGCCGCGATCGTGAGGCCAACGAGCGAGACGAGTGCGGCGAAGGGCGCGACGACCGCGAGCATCAAGACCAAGGGGACGAAAACAATGGCGACCCCGATAAGCACCGCCTCGGTCTTGGCGCGCAGAACATTGGCGCTCGGCACGGGCGCCGTGGCGATGAGTTCGGGCGCGTCCTCGCCGGACACCGCGAGCCAGGCGAGGCCGCCGCCCAATTGTCCGGCCGCCATGATCAGTATTGGCGACAGGAACGTCGCGACGCCGCCTTCGCTGAAAAAACTGCGCCAAAGCAGGAGGGCGGCGGGCAACAGGTAGAGAAGTTGCATCAGCGTCTGCGACATCAGCCAGGGATCCCGAAGCAGCAGAGACCACTCTTTCCGGCGCAGCGCCTGCGCAGGCGACGCGCCGCGGAAGCGCGACGCTCCTCGGCTCATTTTCTTGGGGCCATATGACACGCCGCCGGCGGCTAAGGCGAGCCGGCCAAAGCGCGGCGCGAAAACGCCGATCACGACGGCCAGGGCGATCACGCCGAGACCGATGAGAAAAGCGAGCGCCGCCGGCTCGCCGAAGACGGCGCGGGCTGGCCATAGAATGGCATTGTCGGGGGCAAGCGCCAGCCTCTCCAACACGGCGAATCGGGGAACGGCCATCGTGCCGAATGAGACGATCGCGGCGAACTGCAGTCCGATCGCGAAAGCCGCGCCGATCACCGACGCGACGATCTGTGAGATGGATCGCGTGCGCCTCGCGCCGATGACGCCGAATAGCGCGCCGACGATCACGATGGCGACAGCGACTGCGAACATCGACAGCGCGACCACGACCAGATAGGCGCAGAGCCAACGCGCCCCGCCGAGCCAGGCCTGCATGTTGATGAATGGCGCGGCGAAAACCAGCGACATGGATAGAATCGTCGCGGTTATCGCGGCGATGCGCACGGCGAACAGGCGCGCGGTCGCCGCCGGAGAGGTCAGGATCAGCTCGAGATCCCCACGCGCGTAAAAAGCGCGCGTCACCGATTCCATCGCTTGTGACAACATGGCCGAGAAGGCCAGCGCCAGCATGCCGGCGATGACGACGAGTTCCCGGGCGTCGGTCGAGCCGGTCAGCCTCGTCGAACGCGACAAAAACAGATAGGCGAGACCATGCAAGAACAAGACGAAGACAAGAAAGCCGAACGTCGCGGCGCCCCCGCGCCGACGACCTCCGCGGGTCATCAGCCAACTCCAGTCGCGCCACGCGAGCCGCGCTTCATGCGACGCAAACCAACGGACAGAGCCCGGCGCGCTCATGCCGCGACTCTGTCTTGCGCGACGAGGGCGAGGAAGGTGTCCTCGAGACTTGCGTCGCCGGAACCGGCTCGAAGCCGCAGCTCATCCAATCCGCCGTCGGCGATGAGTCTGCCGTTGGCCATGACGCCGATGCGATCAGCCATTCGCTCGGCGACCTCCAGAATATGGGTCGTCATGATCACTGAGCACCCGTCGCGGACACGCTCGCGCAGCACGTCCTTCACCACGCGCGACGAACCAGCGTCGAGGCCGGTGAATGGCTCATCCAGGATGATCAATTTTGGTTCATGCACGAGCGCGCCCGCGAGCGCCAGCTTTTGACGCATGCCCTTGGAAAATTGCCCGCAACGTTCATCGGCGTGGGGAGCCAGACCGAGCCAAGAGAGCAGATCGCGCGCTCGCGCCGTCGCGCGCTTAGCTTCGACGCCCCACAGCCCGGCGACAAAGTCGAGATACTCCAGCGGCGTCAACTGATCGTAGAGCATCGGCTCGTCCGAAACCCAAGCCATGATGCGCTTGGCGCCGATGGGATCGGCCAACGCGTCGACGCCAAAGATGGAGATTGATCCACGGTCAGGCGCAAGGAGGCCGGCGACCATGCGCAAGGTGGTCGTCTTGCCTGCGCCATTGGGACCGAGCAAAGTATAGAATTCACCGGCGGGGACGCACAGATCGAGCCCGTCCACCGCCGGGCGCTCAAAGGATTTGGCGAGCCCACGGATTCTTAGGGCGAGAGGCGAAGGTTTATCATTCATGCCGGCCCCGCCGATACGCCGCGCCAGTGCGGCGGCGGCTTGACTGTCCGTATCTTGGAATCCAAAAGGACACGCTTTCCGTATATTTTAAGTAAACGCGGCAAATCGGGCGGCGCCATCGGCGATCCCTAGTCAGCTATTTCCATTGCCGTTTGCCGCCTTCCGGCGCGACCGACGCCGGGCGACCGCATAGTTATCCCGGGATTAATCCCGGCTCTCATCGCGACCCTCTCCAAAACCGTTTGAGAATGGTTGAAGGCGCGGGCCCGGCGCGAACCAAGCTCGGGATGCGGACCCGAGCGAATCATGGCGGGATGGCCGACATTGAGAAGAAAACCAAGCGTTACGCGACGGACCTGACCGACGAGGAACGGGAGGGGATCATGCCGTTTCTGCCTTCGCCGGCCAGAAGATGCGGTAAGCCCGTCGTCGATCTGCGTGAAGCGTTGAACGCCGTCGGACCGATCACCTCCACCCATGGGCGCGCTATCGAGCAAGCCGGATTCGAAAAGGCGGCGTCCGAATGGGAGGTCGTCGTCGACAAACTGGACGACGCTAAATTGAGAACGCTGGGAACTAAACCAACAAGCCGGCTCGGCGCAATCGCGCTTTTGCGCTTTATCGCGGATGACCTTGGGCGATTTTTTGGTCTCGAAGCGGAAGTTGGCGGCGGCGATCCTCAACAGCGTTGCGGTGTTGGAAATGGAGGCGTGACGTCGGCGCTTCTCAGGAGAGCTCGCGAGGCGGTCTGAGGATTCCAAACTCCACAAAGCGGCCCGAGGCGGGCCGCTCTCATTTTGTGCCAGGTCGGGATCCGCTATGGGTCCGCAATTTAGGGGCTAATTTCCAGAATTTCGATACGTTTTTGATTTATTTGGTACCGCACCCCGAGTTGAACGAGGAACCCCCAGATCCAAACTCAAAGGCTATAGGCTGTCAGCCGCCGACAAGCCGCGACAGAAAATCGCGGCTAAGACCAACAAATTACTTGTATTTCTTCAAGCAACCACGACATTAGGCGACAGCTCACGCCAACCTCGGACAGGCGCAAGCGCATACCTATCGTGCATACCTTTGGAGAGCAGTAGACATGGCGAAGCCTATCGGATTGACGGTCCTAAAACTCAAGGCGCTGGCGGTTCGGGACAAGCCTTACGAGGTCCGCGACCCCGCCGTAACTGGCGGCTATGTGGTCGTTTGGCCGTCGAACGCCCTTTCCTACGTCGTGCGTTTTCGCTTTCGGAACGCCAACAAGAAACTCACCCTTGGCCGCTTCGAAGGCGACGCCAACGGCCTTGCCGAGATTCGCGCCAAGGCGCGCGAGGCGCAAAATCAGCTGATGGCGGCGCGCAAGCCGGCGGCGGACGCCTTGGACCCCGCCGCCGCCAAGAAGGCCGCCCGACTGGCCGCCAGGCAAGCCATTCAAAAGCAGCGCGCCGTCGCCCAGGCGGCCAGGGAGCCGCAGCCCGACGCCTTCGACAAAGTGGTGGAGATTTATCTCGCCACGCATGGTCGCAATTTGCGAGCGTCCACCAAGAAAGAGATTGCGCGCCTGTTCGAGAAGGAATTAAGCGCCTGGAAGAAACGCCGCCTCGGCGAAATTGAAACGGCGGATGTTCACGCCGCGCTCGACGCTATTACGGCGCGCGGCGCGGAAATTACCGCCAACAGGCTGCATTCCTATTTGCGCCACTTATTCGTTTGGGCGAAAGGCCGCAAAATGATCGCAGCCTCGCCACTCGACGGCGTGAGTAAACCGACCTCCGAAAAAAACCGCGCCAGGTCACGGGCGCTCGACGACGCGGAATTGGCCATCGTTTGGAAAGGCGCTGCCGCGCTCGGTTTTCCATTCGGACCATTTTTTCAACTTGCCATTCTGCTTGGCGCTCGTCGCAATGAACTCAGTGGAATGAAGTGGTCCGAAGTTGATTTTGAAAAAGCGGTTTGGGTAATTCCCAAAGAGCGTTCGAAAAACGGCCAACAGCACGAATTACCTCTCGCGCCACAAGTCGTGGCGCTGCTCGAATCGTCGCCGCGATTGGACGGACCATATGTGTTCAGTTCTGGCGATACGCCGGTCAGCGGCCACTCAAAAGCGAAGCAACGACTCGATAAGAGCACCACCGCGACCAATGGCGGTCAGGCGCTCAAGGAATTTGTCGTTCATGATTTACGACGTTCTTTTGCCACCGGGTTGCAACGGCTCGGCGTGCCGATGGAAGTGACTGAATATTGCCTCAATCACAAAGGCGAGGGTTTTGCGGGAATCCGTGGAGTTTATCAGCGCCACGATTACCGCGAAGAAATGCGCGTCGCGCTCGAACGTTGGGCGAAGCATATCGAAGCGCTTACGACCGAGCAAACGAAAGAACCGGGCAAGATTATCGAACTTGCGACGGCGCGGGCCTCGGCATGACCAATGTTCGCGAACGGCTCGAAAAGGCGCTCGACAACTATGAGGAAGAACGCAACGAGAGAAGTCGACAGGTCGCGATTGCGCCTAGTCAGCATGATCGGGACTTGCTTATCGACACTCTGACGTTATTGGCTTCCTTCGATTCGGGTCAGCCGACACGCGCGTTTCGCGCGCCAAGCCGCGAGACGACGCAAAACGAACTTTCCGACATCGCTACACGCGCATCCGACTTGTCGACACGGCTGCGTGATCCAAAATGCTCGGTTACACGCCCCCGCGAGCAATTGGCGCAGCGTCTCGAAGATATGCACGAGACGACGATTTTTGCTCTCTCCGACTTGAACATCGCCTTTGTCCGTTTAGAGCTTCCGGGCCTACTGCACGCCGAAACGACCGACCGCGAGCGGCTTGCGAACGAACTCGCCCCCCTGGCGCAAGCAGCCGCCGCGGCGGAAGCGCCCGACACGAGCGACGAAGGCCCCTGGCCGGACCGCCGCGCCCAGGCGATTGCAGCCTTTTGGAGCACTTCTATCACGATGCAAAAGGGCTTGAACCCACTTTTGCGACGCGCAATGTGAAAAGAACAGGCGAGGCGAGCCGCTTTCCGGTTGGCCGTTTCACGACATTCGCCGCAGCGTCGCCTCGGGTCTCGCGCGGCTTGGCGTCGCGTTGCATGTCGTCGAACAGATTTTGAATCACCAGAGCGGCAGTTTCGCCGGCATCTTCGGCGTGTATCAGCGGCACTCGTTCGGCGAGGAGAAGTGCGAACCACATCGAGCGCATTGTCATGTGAGATCGCATCCAATCGCGACCCCACCCAATATGGAGTGCATGTCGTCGATTGTGTGGGAAATTCCGTTTCCTGATGGGGCATGTTTCGTGCGAAACATGCCCCCGCCGGTTGCTAGTTTTGGTATTTATATCGATGTGTTGGGCGACTTCCCCGGTGAGGTCGCAATTGTGCGCCTATTCACAGTTTAAGGGCTTCGCCGCCATCGCGCTGGGAGAGCCCGCGCTCCACAGCCGCCCGGTCGAAGAAGTTTCGCCGGCCCAACTTTATTGGGCGCAAAAATTCACTCGTACAGTCATTCATCCACCGCTCGATTGAGCGCTTGGAAACATCGAGTTCGAGCGCAACCTTTACGGCGCCGACAAGGCGCAGCGGGTTCTGATTCTCGGACATAGGACACCATCCCGTCGGCGTCAGCCAACAGCTAGAGGGAAGGTGCCGCTTTGAGGACGCGGGCCAAGGCTCGCAGCGCCTATTTGAAGAACGGGTGACTTGGGATGCGGCTTAGTGCCCGACTTGATAGGGGCGCCGCTACGCGACGTCAAGCGAAAACAAGCGACACGGCCACGAATACGGTTTAGCCGGCTTGGGGTTGTTGAACTCCGCAGGACTAATACTTTGGAAGTATGTGCGACGAAGTGGTTCTTGCGACTAGGCGGAAACGCGGCCGTAGCGGCGGGCGCGACTGCAACGGAGTCGTAGGAGGAGGACGCTATTGAGGCGGGCGCTGGTGACGCCCGGCGAGGTGATGCAGCTGCCGCCGAGCGACGAGATCGTCCTCGTCTCAGGCCTCCCGCCCATCCGCGCCAAGAAGGCGCGATATTACGCGGACCGGCGATTGAGGGCGCGGATATTGCCGCCGCCGCGATCAAGCCATAGCGTGTTTTCGATTTCATCGCCGCGATCCCATCAGCCCTTCGGATAGCCCACGGTTTGCGATAGGAGCACCTGCTGATCGTGGCTCAGCCCCAAAGCGTCGGCGATCGCCTCGCGGTCGATCCATGCGCGGATAACGGTGGCCAGCCCATTGCTGGCGGCAAACAGATACACGTTTTGCGAGATCGCCCCGGCCGCGGCCGATGCATAGCTCTCGCGTTGCCCGACCGGCACCATCTTCAAGCGGCTGTAATCGGCGGCAAACACTAGGCTGTGTGGACGAATTTAGCTGGACCGATATTTTTGGGATTCCCGCGTTGAATCTGTCGTGATTCATAGGCTTCCGAGCGAATCGGGAGCCTTTCGCCATGTCGACGAAAATGGATGAGGAA